>Ga0210384_10000350_pt1 | contig 71866 bp, 59 predicted proteins | sample IncBWH2MmetaG_FD_160574 | JGI IMG/M metagenome (GOLD analysis project Ga0210384, IMG submission 160574) | Forest soil microbial communities from Barre Woods Harvard Forest LTER site, Petersham, Massachusetts, United States - Inc-BW-H-2-M | ecosystem: Environmental > Terrestrial > Soil >... | reverse complement strand
GACACCGCGTGGTGCTGGTATCGAATGGACGCGACGCCCTGGCGGCGATGGGAAAAGAGAGCTACGACCTGGTGCTCATGGATGTGCAGATGCCGGAGATGGACGGCCTGGAAGCCACGCGAGCCCTGCGCGAAAAAGAGAAGAAGAACGGAGCGCACCAGACCGTGATCGCTCTGACGGCGCACGCCATGAAGGGCGACCAGGAGCGGTGTCTGGCTGCTGGCATGGATGGCTATATCTCGAAACCAATCCACCCGGAGGAGCTCGACGACGTGCTGAAGAACCTCGTCACGCGCCGCACACAACTCGCGCCTTCCATTGAACCCGCCGGCCTCACCCGATGAACCGCATGATTCCGCGAAAACATCCCGCATCGCATCGCGCGCTTAAATAGAACGCCGGACTTCAGGCGAAAAGGCGCCTTTGTGGAGCCGCACCAGCGGCCGCGCCCCTGCTTTGGTCTCAATCGCCAATATGTCGAATCGGCAGGACGTGCCTTCCACCCGGCGTATGCGCAGGAATTGCTGCGCCATGCGCGTCACGTTGCGCCGCTTTTCCCAATTCACGGCCTCCTCGGGCGCCGGCACGCCGGGCTGCGATGCCGAACGTGTCTTCACTTCCACGAACGCGAGCACGGAACCATCGTAGCCGGCCATGTCAATTTCGCCCTTGATGCCCGGCAGCGTATAGTTCCGCGCGACCACCGTGTAGCCATGCCGGCGCAGATACCAGTAAGCGTATGTCTCGCCGCGCACGCCGGTGCAGCGCGCGCGCTGCTTCGCCGAATCGCCGCGATGATCCTCGCCGGCTGGCTCGGCCAGCCCCTTCCGCGCCGCGAAGTCCACCACCGCGAACATCAAGCGAGCTAGCATCTGATTTTCCCATCCATCATTTATATTTCCAGCGGACGCCACCATCCTTCGTATCCTCCACCACGACGCCGCCATCCGCGAGCTGCTGCCGGATTTCGTCCGAGCGCTTGAAGTCGCGTCCCCGGCGCGCCGTCTGCCTCTCCTCGACAAGGATTTCGACATGTTCCGCGGCCATGCGTGGCTCGGCGGCCCCGATCCCGAGCTTGCGCAGCTTTTCCGCGTCGTTGTCGGCCAGCACGGCGAGGATGGTGTCGAATTTTTCCATGGCTGCCACGGCGCGCGGCGCGTCCTGCTGTAAAAATTTGCCCTGATCCATCGCCGTATTGGCGTCGCGCACCAGATCGAATATCGCCGCCAGCCCAAGCGCCGTATTCAAATCGTCCGCAAGCCCCGCATCGAAATCCTTTTCGGCCTTTTCAATGCGCGCTTGCATCTCCGGATTCGACCCCGCCGGAAATTGCGCCGTCTTCAGCCGCATCAGAAAATTCCGCAGCCGCTCGATCGAGTTTCGAGCCTGCTCGAGCCCATCCTCGGTGAAATTCAGTTGCCGCCGGTACGGCACCGAAAGCAGCAGGAACCGCACCGTCGAAGGTTTGTGGCCCCGCGCGAAAAGGTCGCGCAACGTGTAATAGTTGCCGAGCGACTTCGACATTTTCTGCCCTTCGATAATCAAATGCTCGGCGTGCAGCCACATGCGCACGAATGGCCGCCCGGTGGCCGCTTCGCTCTGCGCGATTTCGTTTTCGTGGTGCGGGAAGGCCAGGTCCACGCCGCCCGTGTGGATGTCAATCGTCTCGCCGAGATACTTCATGGCCATCGCCGAGCATTCGATGTGCCACCCGGGACGCCCGCGGCCGATGCGCGTCTCCCAGAAATGCTCGCCGGGCTTGGGCGCCTTCCACAACGCGAAATCGCGCGCGTCGTCCTTTTCGTATTGGTCCACGTCCACGCGCGCGCCGGCCTCGAGGCCGCTCGCGTCAATCTTCGAAAGTCTTCCATACCGCGGAAATTTTGAAATGCGGAAGTAGATCGAGCCGTCGCTCGTATACGTGAGCCCCTTTTCCTGCAGCTTTTCGATCAGCGCGACCATGTCCTCGATGTGATCCGTCGCGCGCACCAGCTCCTCCGGCATCTGGATATCGAGCGCCGCGATATCCTCCAGGAATCCCGCGATATATTTCTCCGTGTATTCCCGGATACCCAGCCCCGCGTGCGCCGCGCCCTGAATGATGCGGTCGTCCACGTCCGTCACGTTCATCACCTGCAGCACGCGATACCCGCGCGCCAGAAGAAACCGCCGCAGCACATCCTGGAAAACGAACGTGCGGAAGTTTCCGATATGCGCGGAGGCGTACACCGTCGGGCCGCACGTATATATCCGCACCTCGCCCGGATGCAGCGGGTCGAGCGGCTCGAGCCGGTTCGAAAGCGTATTGTGCAGTCGCATCTCGCTCATTTTCGTCGGCAATGCAAAGGGGTCATTCTATCTGACGCTTCGCCTGGCGGCAAACCCCGGGAACGCCGGGTAGTGGGTCAGTTTGAATTTTGGCTTTTTGTGCCACGATCAAGAAAATTCAAACTGACCCACTACCGAACGCCGCTACGGGATGAGCTGCACGCTGCGGCTCACGATCGTCAGGTCGCCCTCCTGCGACGGCGTCGCCGTAAAAGGCCGCGCTTTCAGCAGAAACGTGCCATCCGCCGGCAGGCCGTAGGAGCGGTCCACCACATAAACCTCCACCGATTTACCCACGGGCAGTGTGAAGCTGATCAAGACCCCCTCCGTAGGCATCGTCACGCATTCATATGCGGTCCAGCCGTTGAGGGACCGCTGGCCGCGGCCACTTTCGGCCTGCACCGGCTGGCCTTCGATCTCCACCGATTGGGCATCCGCGCCGGGCGAAAACAGCACAATCGCATCCGGTGCGCCACGCTCGGAGCGTAGCAGTGTGCTGTAGCTGCGCTCGCCGCCCATGGCCGACGATTCCAGTATCGTGAACGTCGGCGCGGCCAAATCCAGGCGCGGCGCTTCGGCGACAAACGCCGAATTCGTGTTCCAGGGGAAAGGGCCCCTCTCCAACTCATGAAACGCCGCCGCGACGCGCACGGCTTCGTGCAAATGCCCCGACGCCGGCAGCACGATCCATTGAGATACGCCGGAATCCGCGTCCAGCCAGTACCGCATGTTCATCCGCTCGGGGGACTTCGCCGAATAGGCGGGGACAATCGTCGAAGCGAACGCCGCAAGCCCCGTCAGGACAATCGGAACCGTGCAAATTCCGAGCTTGCGCAGCACGGGAAGCCGCTCGATGCTCGCGCAGAGCGGCAGCATCGGCGTCAATAGCAGGCCCACGACCACGGCAATCAAAACCAGCGCGCGATTCCCGAGCGCATCATAGAGCAAAAGCGCGGGCGCGAATCCCACCACAGCCGCTGCCGCCAGCGGAAGAGTCACCGGGAGCTCCGTGAACCCCTTCCCGGCCTTACTCCAAAAATGTTCCGTGCGCCTGAAGATAAATGGCAGCCCCGCGATCACCGCCACTCCCGCTGGAACCAGCGCCACATAGCTCGCGCCGGGCGCGAGCAACGCCATCACCACGGCCACGAGCGCCCACCAAGTCCATACACCTGCCCACGTTCCCCAGAATCCCGCGCGGCCTGAAGAGAATAATCCGTGCGTCACGATCACAACCACCGGCAGCGCCCAAAATGCCGTTTCGAGCGGCAGTGGATGCGCCACCCAGTTCACCGGCGTGCCCCCAGCCAGCCAGATCACCCACTGAAGACCGAGCCCCAGCGCGCCCGTCGCGGCGATGATCACCGCGCATGCGCGCAGCCCCAGGCGAAATTCCCGGCGCAGCAGGCGCTTGCTTCGCACCATCCAGCCGATTTCGAAAAGCAGCACGAGCGCCGCTCCCAGAGCAAGCTCCAAGCTGCGCTTGGCCTGCCACACCACCATCGCGCGCTCAAAAATATCGAAGTAGACTGCCCCGCCGCCGGGCGGGCTTGAAATATCCGCATTCGCGAGACCCTCGACGGCTGCCAGCGCGTTTTCGCCTTGATGCTGCACGCTCGGCCCGCTCACGTTCGCAAGATTATCGAGCGGAGTGTGGTACTCCGCCGCACCTCCGACGAACGCAAAATTCAGTCCCTGCCAGCCGTGCGATTTGAAGATGCTGAAATCCGTGTCGTTGGGAAGCCGCTTGTAAACAGTGTAGAAAATCGAGCTGGCAGCCGGACGCGCGGCCCCCTCCTTATAGAGATGAATCGCCCAGTCGTTGGCGCTGCCCGTCTCGAACATCAGGCTCGGCCCCGACGTCCCGCGCGCGTCCAGGTTCACCGCGGCGCGCACATCCCCGGCCCAAGGATGCGCGTCCACAAACGCTCGCGCGCCCAGCAGTCCCGCCTCTTCGCCTTCGTCCGCGAGGAAGATGATCGAATGTCGCGGCCGTGGAAACGTCGTCAGCGCCCGCGCAATCTCGAGCTCCGCCGCGATCCCCACGCCGTCATCCGACGCTCCCGGCCCAGCCGGCACCGAATCGTAATGCGCGGCAAGCAGCACGGCCGGCTGGCCCTCGGCCGCATCGGGCGATGCGGCCGGACCTGCGTCGCCGCCATCCAGCCGCGCCAGCACATTGTGCACCGTCGCGCACATTCCCTCCGCGCCGCACGCGAAGGCCGTCTGTTCCTGCGGCTCGTAACCTAGCCGCTTGAACTCCTCAATCACCCGGCCCCGCACGGCGGTGTCCGCCGCGCTTCCGACGGGATGCGGCGCTTCGTCGCCCTCGATCCTGCCCAGCACCTCCATCGCGCGCCCTGCGGAAAACTCGCCCGCCGGGGCCGTGGCTGGTTTCGGCCTGGGAGGCTGCAATCCCGCCAGCGAAAGCAGGAAGATCGCCGCCAGAATGGCCGCGCTCGGCAAAAGTCGGCGAATTTCCGCCGCGCCCTCTTGTTCCAATGGACCCTCCACCGTGCGCGCCATGCTAGGCTGCGTCCTCGGGCAAGTCAACGCGCAAACTCGCGCCGGTCCTTGGCGCGCACCTCCGCATTCAATGAATTAAGGAGCGAGTGGACGGGCCCTTCGAAATTTACGCCGTGGGTTTCCGCGCGCAAGCAAGTGCGTGAGCGGGCGAAGCCTTCTCCGCACCGCTCGCCGGAAAGTAGGCGCGAAACGTGCTCCCCACCCCCGGCTCGCTATAGACGTGCATGAAGCCGCCATGCTGCCTCACCACGCCGTAAACCGTCGCCAAACCTATTCCGGTTCCTTTTCCCACATCTTTTGTCGTGAAGAACGGTTCGAAGATGCGGTCCAGCGTGGCCTCATCCATGCCTATGCCCGTGTCCATCACGGAGAGCGCGGCGTACCGCCCGGGCCGCGCCGTTGGCTGCAGCTCGCAGAAGTGCTCATCGAAAGTGATGTTGGAAGTCTCGACGATCAAAGACCCGCCCTCGGGCATGGCGTCGCGCGCGTTGATGCACAGGTTCATCAAGACCTGCTCGATTTGCGTGGGATCGGCGCGCACCACGGGGAGGTCCGCCCCCAGATTCACCTGAACCTTGATATTTCCGCCGATCACCTTCTCGAGTAGGCTCAGCGTTTCGATCACGCTCTCGTTCAGGTCCATGTCCTGCGGCTCGAGAACTTGCCGGCTGGCGAAGGCCAGCAACTGCCGCATCAGCGCCGTGGCTCGCTCGGCCTGGCGCCGTACCTTTGTGAAGTAGCGATGCAGGTGCGAACCCGCTTCCGCTTCCTCGATGCCCAGGTCCACCCACCCAAGTATCGCGCCGATCATGTTGTTCAGGTCGTGCGCGATGCCGCCCGCCAGTTGCCCGATGGCTTCGAATTTCTGTCCCTGCAGAAGCTGCCTTTCCATCGCCACGCGCTCGGTCGAGTCCTCGACGGTCATTTCGATGCGTTCGCTTCCCCGCTCCGCATCGAGCGTCCAGCGGCACTGCACGCACACATTGAGCGTGCTGCCGTCCCTCCGCTTCCAATCCGCCGTGGCTTCCGTGCGGCCGCTCTTCCGGCACTCCGCAAAAAGTTTGTCCCGCGCCGACGGGTCGCAATAGATTTCTCCCGTATCTCGAACTTTCAGAAGCTCGCCGACGGAGTCGTAGCCCAGCATCGCGGCTAGCGCCGCATTGGCGTCGACAATTTCGCCCTCGGGCGTCGCCCAGCAGATTCCGTAGCCGGCGTTCTCCACCAGCGCGCGAAATCGGCCTTCCCTCTCGCACAGGTTTTCTTCGGCGCGCTTGTTCTCGATAACGTCTCGAATCGGACTCTCCCTTGGCCGCCGGATACCCGGCGCCGGGCTGCCATGTCTGGCGCGTTGCGCATGGCAAGAAGGAGAGGACCTCTTGCGTTTCGAGCCGTACAGAAAGAAGCGGGAAGGGAGTCCGCAGCTCGACGAAACTGGATTTTACGAAGGGGAGTTCCATTTTGACGCCCTGCCGCGCCATGTCAACAAGGGAACCCGCCCGCGTAGCCTCCGAGTCAACCCCGCCGCTGTGGAACGCGCCCGAGGACCCCTAACAGATCCCCCACACACACCTGGTTCTCCTATTTCTCATGATTGTCCGAAATTTACAGTATTCCCCGTATTCCCTTTCACGCCCCCTTCCATGATAGTATTCCGCAATTCAGCGCAATTGGGTGGTTGCGTAGTTTTTTCCGTTATCAGACAGGGAGGACTTCCATGAGGGCACAGCCGTGCAACGCGCTCGCGTGCGTTTCATTCCGAAATTCGATTCTCGCCATCGCGCGCTCAAGCGCGCCCCTTTTGATCCTGCTCCTTGCCGCTGCGATACCTGCCCGCGCGCAGCAGTGGAACCTCACCTGGAGTGACGAATTCAACGGCCCCGCCGGCTCTTACCCCGATCCCACTGTCTGGACCTACGATACCGGCGGCGGCGGCTTCGGAAATGCTGAACTGGAGTTTTACTGCGCCGCAGGTTCCAATGTTTCCCCTTGCAATAGCACCACTCCCAACGTCTTCATGGATGGCGCCGGCAGTCTCGTCATTCGCTCCATTTTGACCCCCAGCGGCAAATGGACATCCACGCGCATGAAGACCCAGGGCCTCAAGAACTTCCAGTACGGCCGCGTCGAAGCCCGCATGAAATTGACAGTCGGCGATGGCCTCTGGCCCGCCTTTTGGATGCTCGGCAGCGATATCACCACTGTCCCCTGGCCTGGCTGCGGCGAACAGGACATCATGGAATGGGTCCCCCAATATACCTCCACCACCACATCCTCCACCGATCATGGCCCCGGTTATTCAGGCGGTAATGGAATCGGCTCAAAATTCACGTTCCCGAATGGTGGCCAGATAAATGACCCCGGCTATCATACATACGGTGTCGTATGGTCCCCCTACAAGCTCCAATACTACCGCGACGACCCCACTCAGCCCTTTTTTACCGATACTCCTACCTATCTCCCCCCTACCGATCAGTGGGTTTATAACGATCCCTTCTTCATCCTCTTGAACCAGGCCATCGGCGGCAATTTCCCCAAGCCGGGACCGGATGCCACCACGCCCAATCCCTCCGACGTTCTCGTTGACTACGTCCGTTATTACAATTGGTCGAGCGGCCAGCCCGATCCTCCCACTGACCTTGACGCCGATGCCGACGCGAGCAACCAGGTCTACCTTTCCTGGCGCGATCATGACCGCGGCCACCACGACGGCGACGCCTCCGAGGATAATGAAGGCCGCCACGACTCAGACAATCCTGAAGCCTACGATATTTACGCCAGCACCACCGCCGGCTTCACGCCTTCACCTGGCAATCTGGTTGTTGCGAACTTTCCAGGCACCCGCTACACCGTACAGGCGCTAAACCCCGACACCACCTATTACTTCCTCGTCCTCACCAACACGCTGGGCGGAGAATCCGTCCCTTCGAATCAGGCGTCCGCCACCACCCGGCCTTTCGGACACAGTCGGGGCATTAAAATTAATGCCGGCGGTCAGGCGGTCGGCGATTATGCTTCGTCCATGTTTTATGCCGGCGGCGCCACCAATCGCCACCCCACCACTGTCGTCGACACTTCCGCCGTCCAGGACCCCGCCCCGCAAGCCGTCTATCAAACGGAACAATACGGAGCCAGCGACTGGGCCATTCCCAATCTCAATCCCAACCAACCATATCTATTGCGCTTGCACTTCGCTGAAAACGGCTTCACGATCGCTGGCGCTCGCCAGTTCAATGTCGTCATCAATGGCCAGCAGGTTTTGACCAACTTCGACATCTTGGCCACCGCCGGCGCAGCCAATAAGGCCGTCGTCGAGGATTTCTTGGTCACGCCCGATGAGAAAGGCATCGTCTCCATCCAATTCGAGATTGGCGCTGCCAATGTCCCCACCATCTGCGGCATCGAGTTGGTTCCGGAGGATTCAGACGACTGGTACCATAGCGGCGGTTCTGGGGACGAACATGATTGGCAATATAACGACCTCGACGACACCACGCCGCCCACGCCCGTCCAGGGGAGCACCGGCGGTACCACCACGTATATCGCGATCGATTCAAATAGCACCGCTGCCGTTCCTGCCGTCGCGCCGTTCGTCTCCGATATCTATTTTGCTGATGGACTCGGCGGCTCAACCATTCCCGTCCCTCCGGGCGTTGATGTTTCCTTCGTCACCAATCCCGCGCCCCAGAATGTCTACCGCACGCAGCGCATCGGAAACAATGTGAGCGCGCAGACTACGGGCTCCTTTGGCTACTTCATCCCCGGTTTGATTCCCGAGGCCACCTACAACCTCCGCCTGCACTTCGCCGAGGGCTTCTTCAGCGCTGCCGGTCTGCGCGAATTCAATGTCGTCCTCGACGCCCAGCAGGTCCTCACGAATTTCGATATCTGGGCCACCGCGAACGCTGAAGCTTCCCCGCCATCGGGAGGGAAAAACAGGGCTGTCATCGAGCAGTTCCCCGTCCAAGCCGATCGCTATGGCATGGTCATGGTTGGATTCCTCTCCGGCGCCGTGAATCTGCCTAGCCTCCGCGGCCTCGAATTGATCGAGACGGCTCCTCCACCACCACCTCCGCCCCCTCCGCCACCGGACCATGATGGCGGCCACGATCATGGGCACTGACGCGCATTTGTAGCCAGAAATTCCGCAAGCCTGCCCGTTGTGGCTGGCAATACGCTCGGCACCTCTCGCCTTCGGGGATTGCGCATCGAATGGCGCCGCTTCCCGATTCCGAATTCTTATTGAGCCGCGCATCAAAACTCTCTTATAATAGGTTGTTTGCGCGGCAGGGGGAGGACCGCACAGTGATATGTTGAGAAGCATTCAGCAGCGTGATCTCGACCGCAACCGCTGGATCAAGATCACCATGGCCGTTATCCTGACGATCATCTGCGTCAGCATGGTTGTCACTCTCGTTCCCGGGTTGATGACCGGCTCGATGGGCGGCAGCAATCCCGATACGATCGCCACTGTCGCCGGGCAGGACATCTCCTTCGTGGACGTGCAGCGGCAAGTGAACACCGCTGCGCAACAGCAAGGCATTCCCGAAATGATGAGGCACCTTGAGGTCCGCCCGGTCCTCGACGAGATGGTCTTCGACCGCGCCCTGGCGGTCGAGGCCCAGCGCCTGGGAATCAACATCACTCCCGACGAGGAAGCGGAGCGCATCAAGGAGTACATGCCCGATGCCTGGGTCGGCGGCGTATGGCAGAAGGACGCCTACGCCAGCGCAATCCAGGCCCGGGGAATGACGGTTCCGCAATTTGAACAGGAAGTCGCGAATACCATGCTGATGGAAAAATTCCAGCACATCGTCACCGACGGTATTTCCGTCACACCCGCCGAAGTCGCTCAAGCCTTCCGCTGGAAAAATGAAAAAGTAAAAATAGACTATGTGCTGATCAGCGCCTCCGTTCTCGCGCCTTCCATCAACCCATCGGATGCGGACCTGGCGGCCTACTTCGCGCGGAACTCCTCGAATTATCAAGTACCCGAAAAGCGGTCCGCCCGCTACGCCCTGCTCGACGTGGAGACCCTGCGCGCCAACACGCACATAAGCGACGACGCGCTGCGCGCCTACTACAACCAGAACATTGACCAGTACAAAGTCGAAAATCGCGTCCACCCCGAGCATATCCTCTTCAAGACCGTCGGCAAGACCGACGCCGAAGTCGCCGAAATTCGCCTGAAGGCCGAGGACGTGCTCAAGCAAGCCAAAAAGCCCGGCGCTAATTTCGAGGATCTAGCCAAAAAATATTCCGAAGACGACGGTTCCAAGGTCAAGGGCGGCGACCTGGGCTGGATCGTCGAGGGCCAGACCGTGCCGGAATTTCAGCAGGCCGCTTTCAACCTGCCCAAGGGCGGCATCTCAGACCTCGTGAAAACACAGTACGGATTTCACATCATCAAGGTCCTCGAGCGCGAGACCGCTCACACAAATAGTTTCGAAGATGTACGCGCCTCCATTCTCCCTGTCCTCGTCAACCAAAAGGTCACCCAGGAAGTGGACGACATCTCCGCGCAAATGGCTTCCGCCGTCCGCCAGTCCGATCGCCAGTCGCTCGATGACCTGGCCAAAAAATTTAATCTCAGTCTGGGCGAGACTCAGCCCGTCGCGATGACGGAACCCGTCGGCCCCCTCGGGAATTCCGCGGACCTCCATCAAGTCCTTTTCGAATTGAATCCCGGCGAGTTGGGCGACCCGCTACAGGTGGATAGAGGATGGGTCATCATCACACCGAAGGACGTCATTCCCGCGCATCAGGGAACGCTCGCCGAAGTGCATGACCGTGTTCTAACCGATTATCGCCAGGTGAACTCCGTGGAGCTCGCGCGGACCAAGGCGGAGGACCTCTCCAAGCGTGTCCAGGCCGGGGAAGCCCTCGATAAGGCCGCCAAGGAACTCGGCCTCGAAATAAAAACTTCGGACCCATTTCCGCGCGATGGTTCCGTCCCCGGCATTGGCTCCGTCCAGTCGTTCGCGGCGGATGCATTCGCCAAGGCAGTGGGGCAAACGAGCGCCCCCACCCAGGCCAGCGGCAATTGGCTGGTCTACCGCGTTGCCGATCACCAGGCACCCAACATGGACGACTTCGGCAAGCAAAGCCACGATATCGAGCAGCAACTCCTTCAAGACAAGCAGGACGCCGCTTTCGCGGCTTTTCGCACCGCCCTCGAAGACCGCATGAAGAAAGAAGGCAAGATCACCATCAACGAAGATGTTTTGAATCGCCTCATGCAATCCACGTGACGATCCGGACGCGCCGCTCTCCCATCACGCGCTGAAAAAAAATATAATAATTGTTCTGCGCGATCGCGCGGGAAAAGTTTAGTGAAGGCCGGACCAGTCGTCGGCGATCAGAATGGAATTGCTGGGATTGGAGGGGTCGTATTTCACGCTGGCGATCTGTCCCGCGGCGATGCGCGTCAGGTGCAGCCGTTCTTCGAGGCCGGTGACGTCCTGCGCTGTCTCGTAGGACACGCCGGAAATCGAATATGTGTAGTGGAGCAGTTTCTGGACGCCGCTTCCCGGAAGCGCCCCGCCTTGCTTGCCCTTCTTTGTTCCCGGCGGCGAATGTCGCGGCTGTTCCGCGATCTCCAACACCCGCCCCTCGACGATGCGCCCCACGCGATTCACATGGGCGCGCCGCCGGCGCTCCATCTCCTCGGTATCTTCCGGCTTCCGCCGCAGCCATAGGAAAATACCGATCCCGGCCAGAACCACGATTCCGGCCACGGGAAGCAGGTTGTGCCAGTCCGATAGAAGCGTTCTCAAGGCAGGGAGTTCTCTCGAACCCATCACGCGAATTCCAATTCCCCCACGGAGCGCGTCGCCTAGTCCTTCTCCGGCCGCTCCGCGCGGGATTATAGCATCAATGGAAAAGATCATTCCCAGGATGCGCGAAGATGGTTTCTATGCGCGGATACTCACCTGCGCCGGATATGCTCAGGAGGAATCGGGAGAGGTTTAGTTCGGGAAAGGGTCAGTTGGAGAAAGTTTCAGTGGTGATGGGGAACCGCGTCGTCCGGCCGGCGGCGGCCTGGCGCGATCGTGTGGTGGCGCGCGTGCATGGCCATCATGCCCACCCATGCGATGACAGCACAAACGCCATACACGATGGTTCCCTCAACGAGCGCTTCGAGCGGCGTGCGCAGCACCTGGAACAGATTCCGGAAATAGAATCCCGCAAGATCGTAGGTGGCGGCGAACATCACCCATCCCGTCATCCCCGCTACGAACATTTGCATTGGGCGATTGCGGAAGCGGCAGACGGGATACGCCATCACGGCCAGGAATAAAACGTACGAAAGGCCATTCCGCTCAAGCGCATACCGCTCGATCCCGGGTATGCGGTCCGCGGTCACGAGCGATGCCAGCATCACCAGCGTTAGAAGCGCGCCGGAATAAAGCCCGGTCGAGAACGCCTCCCGGGGGTTGCGCGCTTTCGGCTTCCGCTTATCTTCGGCCGTAGGAACGTCTATCATGGCGTTGGCTGGCTTTCTCCCGGCTCGCCGCAAGAGACAGCGATACTGGCGGGACTTTCATTGCCAGAGCGGTCCACTGCGGTAACACTGTAGAAGTAATGTTGCCCGGAAATTGAATTCATATCGCGAAAGGCGGGCGAAAGCAAGGGCGTCGCATTCATGCGTGTGCCCTGAACGCCAGCCTCCTCACTACGATAGACGTTGTAACCAGCGACATTGGTTTCAGGACTTATGGCCCACGAGAGCTCGGCGTGCGCCGGAGTCCCATCCTGCGCCTGCACGCATACGGCAATCAATCCCAGCGGCGCGGCGGGGGGGATGACGTCGCGCACCGTCACGACCGCCAAATTCGAATCGGGGGATTCGAGCGCCTCGCCCGGATACTGTGCGAGGCTGCGGACGGAATACGCGTACGTTCGGCCCAGCTCGGCTTGGCTGTCCTCAAAGCCTGTGGATTGAGTATCCCCCACTTTCACAAGCCGTGATTTCAAATCGAGGTTCTCGCCGCCGGCCTCGGGCGCCTGGGCCGCAGGCGCGCTGCCCGCTGCTGCGAATGCTGCCGTCTCTTTCTCGACTTCCGCCCGATAGATACGGTAGCCGGCGATTGGGGGCGCTGCGCCAGCCAATGTTTTCTGCGGCGCAGTCCACGCCAACTCGACGACCGAGTGCGCAATCTCCGATTTCAAATCTCCGATGGGATCGAGGGCAGGATAGATGCGCACACTCGCGATATTCGAATTTGCCGACTCCCTCTTCACGGATGTGTTGGTGCGAACGATGTATTCCGCCACATCATCCGGATGCTGCGTGAAATCTTCGGCCGTGAGCGTGTCGGCATAGCGGATGTGGCCTTTTTCCGTATAGTGGTCCGCCATTCCGGGAGGGATGGTCACGACCAGCGACGGATTCGCGGGCGCCTGGGGCGAAGCCGCGCTGCCTGCAGCCGTTGCGGGTTCAAAATCCCGGTAGATTTCGATTGTGGGAATTTCTTTGAGCGGCTTGTGTCCAGCCGTTTCCTTGGGTGCCGTGAATGTGAGGATCACGTCGTTGCCCGATTGCACGGCGACCAGATCGCCGACCGCCGCTGGGACGGGCGCCTTGCGCTCCGTGGGCTCGCCCGGGGACGCACAGCCACTTAGAAGAGATGCGAGGATGAAAATGGCGGATAGAAAATGAAGAAACGAGATCGGCCACAACCGATCTCGCGCGAGCAGAGGCGCTGGGACCGCTTTTCTATTTTCCATTTTCAATTTTTCTAAAGAATGTAGCGGCTCAGGTCCTGGTCCTTCACGATGTCGGCAAGCTGCTTCTGCACGTAGGCTGCGTCCACCTTCACCGTCTTCTTTTTCATCTCCGGCGCTTCGAAGGAAATTTCTTCCAGCACTTTTTCGAGGATAGTGTGCAGGCGGCGCGCGCCGATATTCTCGGTTTGTTCGTTGACCGTGGCCGCGAAGCGCGCGATCGCCGCAATGGCGTCCTCGCTGAAAGTCATTTTCAAGCCCTCGGTGTCGAGCAGCGCAGTGTACTGCTTGATGAGCGCGTTCTTCGGTTCCACCAGAATGCGGATGAAATCGGCTTCGGAAAGCGAGCTGAGCTCCACGCGGATTGGGAATCGCCCTTGCAGCTCGGGGATCAGGTCCGAGGGCTTCGTCGTGTGGAACGCGCCCGCGGCGATAAATAGAATGTGCTCCGTGCGCACCATGCCGTAACGCGTGTTCACCGTTGTACCTTCCACAATCGGAAGAATGTCGCGCTGCACGCCCTCGCGCGAGACGTCGGGGCCGTGGCCGCCTTCGCGGCCCGCGATCTTGTCAATTTCGTCCACGAAGAGAATTCCCATCTGCTCGACGCGGTCCACGGCGATCCGCGTCACCTGGTCCATGTCAATCAGCCGGTTTTCTTCTTCCTGGATCAGGTAGTCGAAGGCCTCCGCCACGGTCATCTTCCGTTTCTTTTTCTGTTGGCCGAACATCCCGGAGAGCATGTCCTTCACGTTGACGTCCATCTCCTCCACGCCCTGATTGGTGATGATTTCAAACGAGGGCATGGAACGCTCGCGCACCTCCACTTCCACCAGCCGTTGGTCGAGCTTCCCTTCGCGGAGCTGCGCGCGGAGTTTCTCGCGTGTCCGCTCCGCCTGTTCGCGGCGCTGCGCTTCGGTGGTGGCGCCCGCATCCACGGGCACAGGCGACGAAGGCAGCAGCAGATCGAGCAGGCGCTCTTCAGCGGATTGCTCGGCGCGCTCCGCCACTTCGTCCAGCTTTTCTTCCCGCACCATGTCAATCGAGGTTTCCACCAGATCGCGTACCATGGATTCCACATCGCGCCCCACGTAGCCCACTTCCGTATACTTCGACGCTTCCACCTTGATGAACGGGCAGCCCGCCAGCCGCGCCAGGCGCCGCGCAATTTCCGTCTTGCCCACGCCGGTGGGTCCGATCATCAGAATATTCTTGGGAAGTATTTCTTCGGCCACTTCGGGAGGGAGCTTCTGCCGCCGCACGCGATTGCGCAGAGCGATGGCCACGGCCTTCTTCGCTGCATTTTGCCCGACGATGTACTTATCGAGCTCCAGAACGATTTCCCGGGGCGTCAGCTCGTCGAACGACGGAAGCGGCTCCGCCTCCGTCGCCTGCTGCTCTCCGGACAAATAGATCACCATGTCCTTTTCCTTCTCCGGTTTGTCGCTCACAATTCTTCGATGCTGAAATTCGCGTTCGTGAAGATGCAAATTTCGCTGGCGATGCGCATGGCCTCCTGCGCGATCTCCTTGGCGCTCAGTTTCGTGTGCTTCGCGAGCGCGCGCGCCGCCGCCAGCGCGTAGGGCCCCCCGGAACCGATGGCGCAGATGCCATCGTCCGGCTCGATCACATCGCCGTTGCCGGAGAGCAGGAACGTGGATTTGGAGTCCGCCACAATCAGCAGCGCATCGAGATGCCGCAGCGAGCGGTCCGTGCGCCAATCCTTGGCCAGTTCCACGGCCCCGCGCGGCAGGTTGCCGTGATATTCCTGCAGCTTATTCTCGAAGCGGGCAAAGAGCGATAGCGCATCGGCGGTGCTGCCGGCGAACCCCGCGACAATCTTATCGTCGTAGAGGCGCCGTGTCTTTTTTGCGCTGTGCTTCACCACGCCTTCGCCCAGCGTCACCTGTCCGTCGGCGGCCAGCACCACTTTACTATCCTTGCGCACGCACAGCACCGTGGTGCCGTGTATCGGCGGGGTTTTACGCGTCATTGGCATCCGGTGATTATACCTCGTGCCGCATGGAATCGGCCACGGCAGCCCGCGACTTTTCCCGCGCGCCGCGAAAATAGAGCGCGAGGCCGATCAAGACCGCAACAGCCGTTCCGCCCACCAGCTTTGCTTCGAACTCCCATTTGTTCACCGCTTCCGCCGGAGGCACGAGCGACAGCGCAATGCCCCCCAGCACTACGATGAATCCCAGCGAGCCAGCCATCCACACGCCGAATTTTCCTCCGGGAATCAGCACGGCGTTGCCGCCGGCCGTGCGATCCGGGCAATACGCCAGCTTGATCGCCGCCGCGTACATATAGAGGAACGGAATGAAGTAGAGGATGATCGTGGCGTCCACCAGAATCTGATAGGCGCTGTTCACCGTCTCGTTCACCTGAATCCCGAGCAAAATCACGCCGGAAACGAGTGCTTGCACCAGAATGGCCACCCACGGGGTCCTCCACTTCGGATGGATTTTGCCGAAGGCGGCGGGCAGATACCGGTCAATCCCCACGACGAATGGAACGCGCGCCACTCCCGCAACCGTGGAGCCGATTCCCCCGGCGTTCCCCACCGCCATGAGCATTGCGGCGACGACGCCGAAAAATCCAATCTTCAAGATGACTGACCCCGCCGCTAGCGCCTGAAACATGCCGCTCTTGGGATCCACGGCGCTCGCGGGAACCAGCGCCAGAACCGCGAATGTGCCGGCGATGTACATCGCCGCAATCAAAATCCCCGAGCCGAGAATCGCGCGCGGAAATGTCTTGCGCGGCTCGCGAATCTCCTCGCTCATCATGGAGACCAATTCGAGCCCGGTGAAAGCAAAAGCGATCTGCGGCCAGAAGTTTGCGGTCCCCCAATTCCAGGCGGGCAGCATGTTTTTCCAGGTGAAATGTGTCTGCGAACCGTGCGTGTGCCAGAGATAGCCGGCCATGCCCACGAGCATCAACAGGGGAACGTACGTGCCGACGCCCCCTGCATTCTGAAGCCACTTCCCGACGTTCAGCCCGATGATGTTCAGAAACACGGCGATGAAGAGTAGAAAAAACGAACCGGCCATCAGAAACGCGCGATTCTGCGCCAGAGACGCCCCGCCGCTGCCTCCGATATATGCGCCCATCGCGGCGCTCGCCATCAAAAGCCCCGGAAAATAAAAAAACGTGTAGACCCAATACGTCCATCCCGCGACGAATCCGTGAAATTCACCGAATGCCTGCTTGGACCAGACGTAGAGCCCGCCCTCTTCGGGAAATCGTGTGGAAAGCTCGGCGATCACAAACGCTGTGGGAAGAAAGAAGAACACCGCCGCCAGCGCCCACAGGCTGATCGAAGAGGTCCCGTTGTGCGCCGCCGCCGCAATCCATCGCGGGCCGAGCACCGCCGCGACGTTGAACAGCAGCACGTCCCACGGCCCCATCACCCGCCGCAGCTGCTTCTTGGGATCGGAGAAATTCCCTTCGGTCACGCGGTCAAATCCAGAGCAGGGATCAATTCATCCTCAGCCAGGAAATTGCGCAGGAAGGGATCGTTCGAGTTTTCGAGCTCAGCCCACGTTCCGAAGAAGGCCACGCGGCTTTCGTGAAGAAAAATGACGCGGTCGGCGAGCTTTTTTGCCAGATGCGTATCGTGCGTCACGATGATGGAAGTTTTCCGCACGGTTTCCTTCAATTTCACAATCAACGCGCTGATGTGCGTCGCCATCAGCGGATCCACCATCGTGGTCGGCTCGTCGTAGAGGATGGCCTCGGGATTTTCCGCCAGCGCCCGCGCGATGGCCACGGCGCGCTTCGTCCCGGTGCTCAGGTCGGCCGGCAAGCGGTCCGCGAATTCGGTGACCTCGAGCATTCCGAGCAGTTCGCGCACCCGAGCGTCAGTCTTCTCCGGGTCGGCATGGTCGCCCCGGCTCAGCAACGGAAACGCCACATTTTCCGCCACGGTGAGCGAATCGAAAAGCGCGCCCGATTGAAACACCATGGTCACGCGCCGGCGGATCGCGGAAAACTGTTCCTCGCTCCGTCCGGTAACATCATCGCCGGCCACAATAATTCGGCCCGCATCCGGCTCAAGAAAACCCAGCAGCAGCTTCAGCGAAACGGATTTCCCGGCGCCGCTGCGCCCCATAATCACGGCCGTCTCGCCTTGCTCCACGAAAAAATTCGCGTCCTTGAGCACGACGTTCTCGCCGAACGACATGGATACGTTGCGAAATTCGAAATAGTGATCAGCCATCGTTCGCCTGCCGCAAAACTGCCATCGCGGACGCCCTATTCTCAATTAGCAAGCGTTCGGAATCAAACGGTTTCCGCTGGAATGGCTCGAAGGGCTTACGCGGGGAGGCCCCTATGGCGCGAATTTCAATTACTACAGACTCATGCCAACTAACACATACTAAAATACTTATATGGAAAATGGGGGCTCTCTGCCTGAGCGCATATTTGTCAACTTTGAACCTTGACAGCCGAATGCCACTCTCGCTATATTAGCACTCGCCTTAGGAGAGTGCTAACGCACCGCTCCGCACGGCTATCCTGATTACACCATCGGAGGAATCGCCAAAATGGCTGTCAACATCACACCGCTACACGACCGCGTGCTCGTGAAGCGGCTCGAAGAGAAAGAGTCTGTGAAGGGCGGCATCATCATTCCCGACTCGGCCAAAGAAAAACCGCAAGAGGGAGAAGTGATCGCCGTCGGCGCCGGCAAGATTAACGAGAAGGGCGACCGGATCGCGCTGGACGTGAAAGTGGGAGACCGGATCCTCTTCGGCAAATACAGCGGCAACGACATCACGATTGACGACGAAGAGTACATGATCCTCAAGGAAGACGAAATCCTCGCCAAGCTCGGCCACGCGGCCAAAGCGGCGGGCGGCAAAAGGTAATTTTCCGCCGCGGCCGCGCCAAGCGTGACCGCCGGCCTCAATTCAAAACCATCTCAAACAAAAGGAAATTCCAGGAGGAAGAGGAACCATGGCAAAGCAAATCGTGACGGGCGAGAATTCCCGTCAGGCAATTCTTCGCGGCGTCAATGCACTCGCGGACGCCGTGAAGATCACGCTCGGCCCCAAGGGCCGCAATGCGGTCATTGAAAAGAAGTTCGGCGCGCCGATCATCACCAAGGACGGCGTCACCGTAGCCAAGGAAATCGAGCTGCAGGACCCGCTCGAAAACATGGGCGCGCAGATGGTGAAGGAAGTCGCTTCGAAGACTTCCGACGTGGCCGGCGACGGCACCACTACGGCGACCGTGCTGGCCCAGGCCATCTTCCGCGAAGGCGTGAAGACGGTGGCGGCCGGCGCAAGCCCCACGGCGCTCAAGCGCGGCATCGAAAGAGCCGTCGAAGTGGCCATCGCGGAAATCGCTAAATTCCACAAGGACGTAAAGGGCGACATGATCGCGCAAGTCGGCACGATCAGCGCCAACAACGACAAGCAGATCGGCTCCATCATCGCCGAAGCAATGAAGAAGGTGGGCAAGGACGGCGTCATCACGGTCGAGGAATCGAAGACCATGGAGACAAACCTCGAAGTGGTCGAAGGCATGCAGTTCGACCGCGGCTACCTTTCCCCCTACTTCGTCACCGACCCGGAACGGATGGAATGCGTGCTGGAAGACGTTCGCATCCTCATCCATGAGAAGAAAGTCAGCTCGATGAAGGACCTGCTTCCCCTTCTCGAGCAGATCGCCAAGATGGGCAAGCCGCTGCTGATTGTGGCGGAAGACGTCGAAGGCGAAGCGCTCGCAACGCTGGTGGTGAACAAGCTTCGCGGCACGCTCCAGTGCGCCGCCGTCAAAGCCCCGGGCTTCGGCGACCGCCGCAAGGCCATGCTCGAAGACATCGCCACACTCACCGGCGGCAAGGCCATCACGGAAGAACTCGGGATCAAGCTCGAGAACGTGAAGGTCGAAGACCTCGGCCGCGCCAAGAAGATCACCATCGACAAGGACAACACCACGATCATCGAAGGCGCCGGCAAATCCGCGGAGATCGAAGGCCGCGTGAAGCAGATCCGCACGCAGATTGACGACACCACCTCCGACTACGACAAGGAAAAGCTGCAAGAGCGCCTTGCCAAGCTCGTGGGCGGCGTGGCGGTCATCAAGGTGGGCGCGGCAACCGAAACCGAGCTGAAGGAGAAGAAGGCTCGCGTCGAGGACGCCATGCACGCCACACGCGCGGCAGTCGAGGAAGGTATCGTTCCCGGCGGCGGCGTGGCGCTGGTTCGCTGCATTAGTGCTCTCGAAAAGCTCAAGCTGAGCGATGATGAGGCCATTGGCGTCAACATCGTGAAGCGCGCGCTCGAAGAGCCCATGCGGCAGATTGCGCTGAACGCCGGACAAGAAGGAGCCGTAATTGTCGGGCGCGTCCGCGAATCGAAGGACGACAACTTCGGCTTCAACGCCGATACAGGCGAGTTCGGCGACCTGGTCAAGGCCGGCGTGATTGATCCGGCCAAGGTCACCCGTCTCGCACTGCAGAACGCAGCGTCCATTGCCGGCCTGATGCTCACCACCGAAGCGCTGGTGGCCGACATCAAGGAAGACGACAAGAAGGGCGCTGGCGCCGGCGGCGGTATGCCCGGCGGCGGTGGCGGCATGGGCGGGATGTACTAAGCCTAAGCCAGCCAATCGAATCACATCGACAGGGCGTGCCGGTCCCGCGACCGGCACGCCCTTTTTTGAGCTGTACCTCAAGTAGCTGCGAACCTCGACGTGATTAGCCTCAACCTTGGGGAGGACCAATCATGCAAAACGCGACAGGCCAGCTATCGGTCGCTCTGATTGCGGTTGTTGGCTCCCTCTTGGTGGCGTGTATCGCCGGTGGTTTTTCGCTACTCGGTCTGATCATTTCGAAGGAACAGGAGGTGTCTCGATTTAGACAGGCCTGGATCGACGCACTGAGAGCAGATATAGCAGCGCTGATCGCTCATGCTGGTCAGTTACAGTCATTCCTCGCAGCCAACGTGTCAATAGACTTGGCCGAATTTTGGGAAGCAACGCGCGACGACTACCTCGAGCTGAATCAGGTCTCGACACGAATAAAGCTTCGACTTAATCCCGCCGAGTCTAGGAATAAGGCGATCCTTCAATCGATGTACAAGATGGAAGCGCTTTTCAAACAACTCAACAACGCGCGCTCGCTGGAAAAAATGAACGCGATCGGTAGCGCGTTGGAGAAAGACGCCTCAGCTTTGCTTAAAAAGGAGTGGAAGCGAGTCAAGAACGGAGAACCGATCTATATCGGAGCCAAGGTTCTGGCAGCGGTCATATTTCTCGCCGCCGCAATAATCTTCACCTTTCTGCTATGGAAAATTTATCACGCTCCTCCCTCCGCTTAGCTACGATCAAAAGATTGTCCGGTCCCATCTAGGAGGTTGAGTTAGAGGACAACCGTCTAATCCTTATCCCGAAGGCCCTCCTCGAAAGGCGCCTCGCCGAAGGCCTTGACGAAATCCGGAACGACCTCGTCCATGGTCCCTTCCGGTCCATTCCGGCACTGATTCGCCCTCTTCACAGACGACCGCACCCAAAATAGCCACCGAACATCAATTGTTCAGAGTTGGATTACCGAGAGGCCGGGGATTCTCTGGAAATCGCGGAGGTTCAGCGTCGCGACTTCGTAGACGAGATGCAACGCTGTTGCGCCAATCAGCAAATCCTCGAACGCAAACTGGATGCCAACCGCTTCCTGTTGGCCCTCGATGCGCCCCGCTAGCCGCGCAACGGCAAGCGTCACCGGATACACCGGAACGTCGCTCGACAACCGCTCGATGAACTCCAGTCGTCGCTGTTGCTGCGCTTGAATTTTCGTGCGATAGGCGCCGTGCACCAGTTCGGCGATAGTCACAACCGACACGCCGATTTCGATCTCGCCCTGAGCCGCCTTCACTTGTTCCAGGATTTCTCGAACGGTATGACCTCTACGTTCGGCGGCGATAATGACGCTCGAATCGAGAATTATTCCCACGCTGGCGGGTTCCACGGCTTGCGGCGGCTGAGAATTTCTTCAACATCTTCCGCGTAGTCTGGATCGAGCACCGGAGCCTTGCCGGTTTCTTCTTCGTGCGCTTTGGCTAACGCGATGCAATCCGAGATGCTACGGCGCACCGGCTCGGCGGCGTGAAGGACGGCCACGGGCCGTTCGCCATTTTCGATCACGACCTCCGCCCCTGCGCGCACGCGCGCCATCAGCGCGCCAAAGTCGCTGGCCGCTTCCGCCTCCGAGATGCGGATCACGTTCTTCGCCATAGCACAATTATACATCGTTCGTCCCCCGCATGTTTCGGCAGAGCGTTCGCGATACGAATCTGCATCAGGCCCGCCTGATTTCCGCTCCGTCCAAGGTCGGAAGGCATACCTTGACGGGGACGTACATATATTGATAACACATGGTGGTTATCTGCGGCAACGACAACAAGGACATTGAAGTCAAATGCTGCTTAAAAGGGCCTTAAATGTTGCAAAAATGCGCGAAAAAGGGCCTTAACGGGGGTTATGCGTCATGTCGCACCGACCGACACAGAAAGAGAAGACTTCCAGGGCCTACCGGGCGTACCTGGACCTGCTGGACACGGCGGATTGGGTGGGCGGGGAGACGCGGGGGCAGCTTGAGTCATTCGACCTGACGATGAGGACCTTTCGGGTGCTGGAAATGCTGCGGCGGGAGGGGGCCATGTCCCTGAGCGTGGTGGCGGAGAAATGCCGATGCAAGTACCAGAACGTGGACGCCATCGCTGTGCGCATGGAGGGAAGGGGCTGGGTGCGGCGTGAGGTTTCCGAGCTTCCTCCGGTGGAAATCAAGGAGAGCCATATCGCCAAGGCCAAAAGGGGCGAGCCGAGGAGGGGACGCAGCGTGGTTCTAATGCAACTGACGCCCTCGGGAGAGAAGTTCATGGGGAACGTGTTTCCGCGGCACGCGAAGGTGATCAAGGCGCTGATGCGCACGCTCGACGGGCGCGAGCAAGAGACGCTGAGCCGGCTGCTGCGGAAATTGCGGGAGGGAGATGTATTGAAGTTTTTCTCGGAAATCACACACGAGGATGTAGAGGAGGATTTGGAGGAGGGGTGAGGGCCCTCCTACGCGATGGGTCTGCTTCGGCGCGGCAAGCTGCCCGCCTGAAAGGCGGCCGCTACAAGTTCAAAGGCAAAGACCGGACACAGCTCGCCGCGGCGTTCCGCATGTGATCATTGACACAGCGCCATCGCATCGTATAATACAAATATATGAAAACACAGTCCAAGAAGGGCCGGTTGGCCATCGCCGTCAAAATCGGCGTTAGCCGGCAGGTGGTTATTCCCAAGAGCATTCACGATCAGTTGCGGCTAACTCCGGGCGATTACTTGGAAGTTGAGTTGGAGGACGACCATCTGATTCTTACGCCCAAAGCCCTCGTTGAAAAGCGCCTTGCCGAAGGCCTTGAGGACATTCAGAAGGGCCGCGTGCATGGCCCCTTCCGATCCGTTCCCGCATTGATACGCTCTCTTCACAAAACCACAAAGCCAAAGCTCGCTTAGATGCAGCTTTTCTACACGGACCGTTTTCGCCGGAGCTACGCCGACGCTCCGGTTCAAATCCAAAGACGGTGTGATAAGCAACTCATGCTGCTTGTTCAAGACCTTCGCCATCCATCCCTGAGGGCCAAGAAATATGACGAAGCGCGCAACATATGGCAGGCCAGGGTGACCCGCGGCTGGCGGTTCTATTTCAAGATGGAAAGTGGGGTTTACAACTTGTTGGATGTCATGCCGCACCCGAAGTAGCCGCATCCGTCCCCCGCCAGGCACCGCAAAGATCGTATCCTCGCCGCAACCAGCGTAAAGCAAGGCAAAGGCGGGCTACTGTTCTTCGTCGAGGTATTCGCCGGGGACGTCGTCCTCGGGGACCTCGTGGGTGCGGACTCCCTTTTCGTCGGCGTCTCCGGCATCTTCGACGCCCTTGACTGCTTCGGCCTCGAAGGCGTTGCCTTCCTCGAGCAACTCGTCCACGCTCTCGGAATCGGCGCTTTCGACGTTGGAGAGTCCCTGCAGATCACCGGATTCCACGTCCGGTCGCGTCCGTGGTTCAACCGGGAAAGTGGATGTAGCGAAGGTCCGGCGCTTCTTCGGAGCCGGTTTCTTTTTCGGCAGCTTCTTCCTGGGAGCCGGCTTCTTCTTTGCGAGCTTCTTCAGGAGCTTTTTCTTCGGGCCCTTTTTCTTCGGCAATGGGCGCTTCTTTTTGGCAGCCATGCCAGGGATTTTACCACTTCTCGGGAGCAACGCGTGTGTGTCGCCCCTACGGGGCTCGGGCGACTTTTCTATATCCTCCCAGGGCTTCCGCCCTGGGCTAATTTCTTCCGCCCCTCCGGGGCTGAGTGAAGCCGGGGAAGAGGAAGTATCCCCTTCACCTGCACCCGATCCCCTGAACACATCGGAGGAAAAAGTGTCAGGCATGCCCCCGGCTGTATATTCTGTCGCACCCCGATAAAAATCATCGGGACGCAAAAGGCGCGCCTCCGGGGCTGGGTGAGGCCGGAGGCGGGAGGAGCGGCGGAGAAAGGAAAAAGCAGCTCCCTCCCTGCGTCCCCCGCCCGCCAAAATTCGGCGGGAAGAGAAAGAACGGGGGACTTCGCTCGGGATGACAGGCGCGGGAGAGGGGCGAAGAAAAGCAAGAAGCACACAGGCGTCCCTCGGCTTCGCGACGAGGGGATGCTTGTGCTGCTACTGCAAAGAGTCAATTGCACACAGGCAGGAGTGCCTGTGCTACTAGGAACGGCGCGGCAACGGGAATTCCCACGGCGCGTGGCGCATAGTAGAATGGGTGCATCGGAACGCGCGCGCGACCTGCGCCGCGGCGGGGGGAGGAAGCGGTTTGCCGGAGCTTCGCAAGGATCCCATCACGGGACGCTGGGTAATCATTTCCACGGACCGCGCCAAGCGCCCCATGGACTTTGTGCGCGAGAGCGTGCAGATCAAAGGCGTGCCGAACTGTCCCTTCTGCCCCGGAAATGAAGGCAAAACTCCTCCGGAGATATTGGCCTATGGACGGAACGGCGGCGGGAGGGACACGCCGGGCTGGACGGTGCGCGTGGTGCCCAACAAATTTCCCGCGCTGGGAATCGAGGGCGGCCTCGACCGCGAAGGCGAAGGCCTATTCGACCGCATGAACGGAGTGGGGGCGCACGAGGTGATCGTCGAAACGCCGGACCACAAGTGCACGCTCGCGACGCTGCCGGAAAAAGCGGTGGAAGAGGTGCTGTGGGCGTATCGCGACCGCATGCTCGACCTGAAAAACGACCGGCGCTTCCGGTACATCCTGCTCTTCAAGAACCACGGCGAGGCGGCAGGGGCTTCGCTCGAACACACGCACTCGCAATTGATCGCGCTGCCGATCGTCCCCCAGCGCGTGCGCACGGAAGTGGACAACTCCAAGCACTACTACGACGAAAAAGAGCGCTGCATTTTTTGCGACATGATACGGCAGGAGATCGAGACGGGAACGCGCGTGGTGATCGAGAACGAGCACTTCATCGCGCTCGAGCCCTACGCGCCGCGCTTCCCCTTCGAGACGTGGATTCTGCCGCGCGAGCACAGCTCCGCGTTTGAGAACATGCCCACGCCGTACTACGGAAAGCTCGCGGCGGTGCTGCGCGATGTGCTCTCGCGCGTGGATGCCACGCTGGCTTTCCCCTCGTACAACTATGTGGTGCACACGTCGCCCATCGGCGAGGAAATCAACGATCACTATCACTGGCACATCGAGATGATGCCCAAGCTGACGAAAGTGGCGGGATTCGAGTGGGGCACCGGGTTCTACATCAATCCCACGCCGCCCGAGGAAGCCGCGCGGTTCCTTCGCGAAGCCAAGTGAGGGCGCGGCGGCGCAAAAAAACTTCGTGCTACACTCGCTGGAAATGGAAAATTCTGCCCGGGTGGCGGAATGGCATACGCGGGGGACTTAAAATCCCCTGACGCTCACGCGTCGTGTGGGTTCGACCCCCACCCCGGGCACCATTCCATGGCTTTTTGGCTTGGATGTGAGGATGCGCTTGCGGAGCCGACGGGCTGAAAAGTTGGAGCGGGATAAGGGAATCGAACCCTCGCCTCGACCTTGGCAAGGTCGCGTACTACCACTATACGAATCCCGCCTGCAGGAAACCGCGCAGCAACTGAATATTTATAACATGCGAGCTGTGCGCGGACAAGTTTCTACGCCGCGGTCGAATCGTTGGAGCGGCGCTAGTCCACTTCCATGATGCGCGTGGCTTTGACGATCGGGGATCGCTTCTGGCGCGCGGCAAAGCGCCGGGCGCGTTCGCGATCAATATAGACGCGGCCAAACTTTTCGCCGTCGTGGTAATAGACGGTCACCTGCCAGTGGCGATGCCTGCGACGGCGGTCCTTGTGCAGTCTGGTGGATTTCCCTGTCGGTCTCTTTTGCTTTCTCTTTCGAATCATGGGCACTCCTCGAATGCATGGGACTATGGCAAGATTTGGAAACTGACGCAAGCAGTAAGTTCAGTGTTAACGCCATCAACACTTGACAACGATTTTTAAGCGGAACCCGTCTCGGATATTTGCCGGGGCTTACAGAAGAATTTGCGCGGCATCGAAATTTAAAGTTTCGAAATCCTGCTTTCTCAGCTTGTAGACGGCCGCGCTGTCGCTCGCCTGCGCGTACACAAAGCCGCCCGATTCGGCGGACACGCGCAGGATCGTCTTTTTGCCGTCCTTGGTGGAGAGAATCACCTCGATCGCGGGCCGGGCGAGCTTCGCGACAATTTCCGCCGGGGGATGGTCGAGGACTTCGTCGGCGCGCAGCCCGGTGAGCGCGTCGAAGATTTTCCAACTGGCCACGGATTTCCCCTTTTGCGCGTCGGGTGATGCGATTGTCCAATCGTCGTTTGCGCCGCGCGTGACGACGATTGTTCCGTGGGCGTTGTGGATTTCCACGCCGCTCGCGTTGTCAGCATCGAAATGGAGAACCCGCTTATCGCGAAGCTCGGCGTAGCTTACGGCGAGTTTCTTGCAGAGGTCGCCGCCGATGCGGAAAATCATGGGGCGCGAGGGATCGCGCGCAAAGCAATCGTCGCCATCCTTCTTTCCAACGAGCAGCGTGGACGTTTCTCCTTTGTCGCTCGTGAGCGTAAGTGTGATGGAGGGACTCGCGAGCCCGTATTTTCCCAGGCTCTCCGGCTGCTCGCTCGATATGCCGGCCATGTGTGCGGTCGCGATCCCTGAGAGGAGCGAGGCGACGGCGTCGCCATCAGCCGGTGCGCTGGAGGGCTTCGTAAATTGCCAAGTGCTATTCTGCTTGGCCGCGGCCATCTCGCCCGAGGAATTTTTGAGCGTGAAGGATGCTGCCTGGCTGCTATCGGCGTGGAGCACGGCGTAATCGCGCAAATCGTCGAGGGGCTTGCTGGAACTGGTCAAAAGGGAATCCGGCAGCAGCGACACATTCTTGCCCGCGTCCACGATGGTGTAAACGGAGTCGCCCGTAAAATCTTTTTCACCCAGCAGCAGTGTGTGCGTCGCGCCGTTCCGCAGCTGGAATTGGAGCGAAACGCGCGGCGGATCGAGGCCGTAAGCCTTCAGCCGGTCGGGTGTGCTCGGCTCCGTCTGCGAGACGCGCGCTTCCGCGACCAGCTCAGCGATGCCTTGCGCCGTGGGTTGGTCGGCGCCGGTTTCGAGCGGCTCGACAATCTCCCAGCCATCCTTGCGCCTCTCGAAGCGGATCGAGGGAACGTCCGGCGCAGCGGGGTGAGCGAGGGTGAAGGAAGAGATGTCCGACGCCTGAATGGAGAAGGCGGGCTTGGATTTGTCTTGCTCCGATGTTTCCGCGCTGCTGTGCTTCCAATCGAAATAGTACACAGCGCCGCCGAGAACGACAGCGCAAAGGAGCACGAGCAGAGTGGTTTTCTTGATCATGTCTCGCTGCGGACCTTCTTACCGGCGCTTCCAGCCGCCTACGCTCTTCGAGCTACGGCGCGCCATGTCCGCGTTCGTGTTTCGAGGTGCGGCGGATTTCGTTCTGCGATTCATCCGGTTCTACCGGCGCTTCCACCAGATAATAATTCCGGAAAAAACCACAATGCCGGGCAGGATGAACAGATCGAGCCATTTCAGCAGGGCCGCCTGGCTTTCCGTCATCGTGATGTTGCGGTTCTCCGCGGTCTTCGGCCGGATGGAAATCAAGTTTTCATCCTGGGCGAGCCAGTCAATCGAGTTGTAGAACAGATCGCCGTTGCCCGCCTGATTGAGGGCCTGGTTGGCGGCGAAAGCGGAATTGCCGATCACGACGAGGCGCGCGCTCTGATCGCCCACTTGCTTGCTGGCGGCCACGCCGAGGGAAAGCGGGCCGGCAGTCTTGGGATCGAACTTCACCTTCTGCTCGAGCTTGGGAACCGTGAAACTTCGCTGGGAAGTCTTCAGAAGCTCCACAGCTTCCGGTTCCGACTTGGACTTGTCAGCGACGGACACGGTGCGGGCCAGCGGGAAAAAAGTCATCGTCCTTTGAAGGTTTTTGGTGATGGGGCTATCGCCGTAATCCACCACCAGCGGAATCGCCGGCCCGGCTCCCAGCAACTGCCCCATGCCGCTCGCGTCTATGACGAAGTTATCGCCCACGGCAATATTCCACGACGAAAAGAGATCGCCCAGCTTGGGGTCCTTATTTGGATCCACCTCGACGAGCGCTTTGCCTCCGCCCTCGAGATATTTCGAGACCATGGCGGCTTCCTGCGGGAAGAAAGCCTGCGTGGGACCGGCGATCGCGAGCACGTCGCATTCGGAGGGCACGCCATTCGAAGAGACCAGGTTCACTGAATCCGTGTTGTAGCCTTCCTTCTTGAGCCCCTGGTCTACAAGGTTATAGCCGCCCGCCTGATTATCGCTGAGGGATTTCTCGCCATGCCCGGTGACGAAGCAAACCATTTTCACCTTATTGCGCGTGGCCTTCAGGATCGCGCTGGTGACGTCCTGTTCGGAATAGTTGCCATCCGGGCCCGGCTCGATGGGCAGCTTCACCGCGCCGGAAGCCAGGATCACGTCGCCGATGCGCGTGGCGCCGAATTCCTTGGCGACGTCGGGCTTTTCGAGCGGGTCAACGGTTTCGACCTTCAGATGAGGGCTCAGATTGCGGTATTCCGTCATCAGGTCGTCGAACGATCGCTCCGGCTGTTTGGCGAAGCGGGCGATGGTGACGTCCTGCGAAAGACCGCTGACAATTTTCCTGGTTTGATCGGAGAGGGTATAGAGCTTCTCGCTGGTCAGGTCGAAGCGCTTGTGATGGCGATAACCCAGGAAATTCACAAGGCCGAGAATGGCGATTACGGCGAGGGCCAGGACCGTCGTATTGGTTCCGAGCCGCGAGGAGCGTTTCGAGAGGAATCCGACAATCCCCTTAAAGCCAAGAACGATGGCGGCGATGAAGAAGACGCCTCCGGCAATGAGCGTAATCTTGCTGAAGAGCAGCAGCTCTCCCTGAATCGAATAGCGCAGGTAGCCCGCGACGAGCATGGCCACGCCAATGCTGGCCAGGAATTCCGTCACGTCCCGCTGTCTCCGCATCTTCATCCTGCAAATCCCTCCGCGGCTCGCAAGCCCGCGCCGAAAGCGGCTCTACGCGCGCCGCCAGCGCATGGAATCCACCGACCGCACGGTGAGAAAAACGAAAAGAAAGATGAAACTGACGTAATAGATCAGGGCCGAAGTATCCACGATCCCGCGCGTGAAATCCTGGTAATGGCCGACCACGGATAGATAGTGCAGCGCATTGGTTACGTCGCCGCCCGTGTTGCGTCCGATATCGAGCACCCAGACAATCAGGAAGGCCGCGAACGTCAGCACCGCGGCGATGAGCTGGTTTTCCGTGAGCGAGGAAATAAACGTGCCGAGCGCCAGAAGCGATCCTCCGAGCAAAAGCAGGCCCGCGTATGCGGCGAGGACCAGGCGCCAGGGGGGCATCGGGTCGCTGTGAAGATACAGGAAAATCACGCAGCCCGCCGTGGGGAGCAGCATGATGGCGTAGAGCGTGAGCGAAGCAAGGAACTTGCCGAGCACGATTTCGATCTCCGTGATGGGCGAGGTCATCAGAAGTTCCATGGTGCCGCGCTTGCGTTCCTCGGCATAGATGCCCATGGTGAGCATCGGTGTGATAAAGAGGACCAGCGTCGAAAGGATGCCGAAGAATGCGCGCAGCACTTCGCCGGGCATGTCGATTTCCGGAGGCATGCCCTGCATCTGCATGGCGAAGGATTGCTGGATGACATCGGAGAGAATCACGTCGAAAAAGAAAGCGCTGAGAATAAGGAAAACGCCCACGACGATATAAGCGATGGGCGAAACGAAGTAGTGGCCCATCTCCTTGCGATACATGGCATGGAAGCCCTGCATGGTCTCTTTCGCTCCTTAGCTCCCTGAAAATGCCCGCATTTAATTTGCCGCGGCGGGCTGGGCGTGCGCCGCGTCGTCCGTGGTCAATTCCAGGAAAATATCCTCGAGGCTCATGCTCACGCCGCGCAGCTCGAAGAGCGCCCAGCCCTTTTCGATAATTTTTGCGGCAATCTGGCTGCGGATGTCCTGGCCCGGCGCGGTCTCGACGGTTGCCGTCAGGCGGCCATCGGCGCGCGCCTGCTCGACGTTCACGCGATGAGCCCCGGGAATCTGCGCGAGCAGATTTTCCAGCGGCTTTGCGGGGGCCTGGACCTCGACGCGAATCTTCTGCCCGCCTTTGAGGCGTGAAGTCAGGTTCTGCGGCGTGTCCACGGCGGCGACCTTCCCTTTGTTGATGATCACCACGCGGTCGCACGTCATGCTGACTTCGGGAAGGATGTGCGTGGAAAGAATGATCGTGTGGCTGCCGGCGAGGCCCTTGATCAGATGGCGCACTTCGATGATCTGTTTTGGATCGAGGCCTACGGTGGGCTCATCGAGGATGATCACTTCCGGATCGTGCACCAGGGCCTGCGCGAGGCCCACGCGCTGCTTATAGCCGCGCGAGAGGCGCTTGATCAGTTCGGCGCGCTTGTCCTCGATATTCGTCTTCTTGAGAGCGTCGCCGACACGCTCGCGCCGCTTTTCCGCGGGGACACCCTTGATGCGGGCAACGAAATCGAGATACGCCGCCACCGACATATCGGGATACACAGGCGGCGCCTCGGGCAAATAGCCGATGCGGCGGCGCACTTCGAGGGAATCGTTGAAGACGTCAAAACCGGCGATGGCGGCCGTGCCCGACGTCGCGGGCATGTAGCCGGTGAGAATGCGCATCGTGGTGGTCTTCCCGGCGCCGTTAGGCCCGAGAAAACCCAGAATCTCGCCCTTGTTGACGCTGAATGAAACGCCATCCACCGCTGTAACCGGACCAAAGGCTTTGGTCAGGTTCTTCACTTCCACTTCGATCAATGCTTTCCTCCCGATGTTATGAGGGAATGATTCGATTCACCGGACTGCAGCGAACCGCCAGTTATACCAAAAAACATGTCAAAATTGAAAGCCGTCGTGTTCGGCGATGCCGCTGCGATATACAAAAGTGCGATGCAGGAGCATATTGGAGAGTTGCCGTCAGGGGTCCAGGCAACGGGGCACCCACCACGCGCATCCACATGGCGAACCATGCAGCTTACTATAGATGTTTCCGAAGCGCCCTCGACGGTGAGGCGCCGGGTAATGGGTCACTTTGAATCTTGGCTTTTTGTGTCACGATCAAGAAAATTCAAAGTGACCCACCACCAAGCGCCGGGGGCCACAGACGGATCGGCAGGAGAAGTGCGTTGACACTCCCCGGCCATTTTGTTATTCAACATGTTTGGCTTATTGCTCCGAAGGTTCGACAGGGGGATTTCGCTCCGGCCCGAGGCGTTCCGAATCAGAAAAACAAGGTGATATGACGATCCCGAAGACGTATGTGCGCGCGACCCAGGGTGCTGCGAATGGCAGTGCATATGAGACCCGGTTCGCACGCCGGATGAAAAAGTTTTCTTGCGCCGCGGCTCCGGCCCTGGCTTGCCTCTGTTTGATCTTGCTGGCAGGGTGCGGCGGTGGCGCCTCTATCACCGTGGAGATCCAGCCCAACACCGCACAAACGGTGGACGAAAGCCAGCAGGCATGCAACCCGCCCGGTACTTTGACCGGGTGCCAGATGATTAATTTCGTGGCGGCGGTTGGCGGCGATAAGTCCAACAGTGGGGTGACCTGGGATCTGTCGAAACAATCCACAGGCTGTTCCGGCGCAGGCTGCGGCACGCTGATCAATGCCACCACCAATTCGGTCACCTATGTTGCGCCGACCAACATCGCAGCAGAATTGACAGGTGTGGTGCTGGAAGCCGTGTCCGTGGCCAACGCGAAGGCGACATCGACCATCGGCATAAGCATCGTGCTGGATCCGACCTTTACAACCACCTCGCTGCAGCAATGCGCGGTAGGCGTGTTCTGCCTGCCAAGCGGTTCAAATGGCATCGCCTACAATTCCAACCAAGCTCTTGTGGTTACGAATGGTGTGCCCCCTTATACATTTAGCGCGACGACGACGAACACATGCCCTGCCGGGCCTTTGAGTATCGGGACGCTGCCACCAGGCCTGACACTCAATCCAGGCACGGGGGCGATTGTTGGGAGGCCCGCGTGCCCCACAGCGCACAATGCCGCGGTCACGTTTCAGTTCACGGTACTGGCTACCGATAGCAGCAGCACGCCGGTCTCAGTGCCTGAAACGTTCCAGATCACGATCACGCCTCCGCCCACGCTTGCCATAACTACGACATCGCTGCCTCCAGGCACTTTGAACACGCCATTCAGCGCTCCGATTTCAACCACGGGGGGAGTTACTCCCATCACGTGGAGTATCGTTGCGCCGGACACATGCGCCGCGCTTCCGGGCGATACAGGCTTGCTGCCAACGGGGCTTATGTTGAACCCTGCCAGCGGCCAGATTACGGGCATCCCGTCGGGCAACCCTGCAGGTTCGGCAACCAGCTGTTCATTTACAGCTCAGGTGGTGGACTCGTCCTTGCCCGCCGGGCAGCTGCAGACGCAACTGATTTCAGTGCAAATCAACAAACCTCAGCCGCTGCAAATCACCTCGGGCCCTAATCTGCCCGGAGGCGCCACGGCAACGCCCTATGCGCCGCTGCCTCTGATTGCCACCGGCGGCGTCGGGCCCTACACCTGGACCGTCGTCACAGGGCAGCTTCCTGCTGGGCTGACGCTCGCGCCGAATGGCACCATCTCCGGGACGCCCGTGCTGGCGACGAATCCTCCCACGGATGACTTCTTCACGGTGCAAGTGGCGGATTCGGAGGTGAATCCGGCGACAGGGCTGCCGGCGCCGCAAATAGTGGCGCAGGTCTTCAACGTCACCATCTCTACAGGCGTGGTAAGCCCCAACACGCTGCTCAACGGGCGATATACATTTATCTTCCACGGCTTCGACAACAGCGGGCCTGTAACAATGGTTGGCAACGTGAGCATGGGCGGCAACGGGACTCTATCGGGCGAAGAAGATATTTATCGGGATTTCCCCGCAACGGCCAGCGCGCCCGCCACGCTCTCGGGAATCTATTTGATGGGTACGGATGGCCGCGGCACGATGGAGCTCGTGGCTACAAATCCCGTTTCACATGCCCTGTTGACCCTCGACTACCGCTTGGTGCTCGATTCGGGCAGCGGCCCGGGGGCGCCGAATGTGCGGTTCTTCGAAGACAACTCGACGAATACGAATAATGACGCGCCCAACGCCACGCATGGTGAAGGCATCATGAAGCCCGTGGCCGGGGGCGGCTTTACGGCTGGCAGCTTCAGCGGGAACTATGCCTTCGGATTTAGCGGCTACGAAGCGGCCGGAAAACTGCCCGTCGCTCTGGCGGGCGTGCTCCACGCCGACGCAACCACGACTACGCCGAGCCTGACGGGTACGTGTGACTTCAACGATGCGGGGACATACAATGGATCTCTGCCACTATCCGGCATCTTCGCGACCACCGTGGACTCATTCGGCAGGGGCCAAGCTCAGCTGAATTTTGCACAACCGGGCCAATCGCAAGTGACGCTGAATTTCGTTTTCTACTTCGTTTCGCCGACGGACCTCTACTTCATGGAGATTGACACCTCGTCGGGTAAATCCGTGTTTTTCCTTCTGAACGGCGAGATGCTCCTGCAGCAGCCGGGATTTCAATTCACGAATGCGGCTCTCGCGGGAACGAGCGTGGCGACCGGCACGGGTTTGAGCGGCTCGAACGCCAGTGTCTTCGCCGGGCTGCTGACCGGGGCGACTTTCTCTTACGACCAAAACAGCGGAGGCACGCCCTCTTCGCCTTCCTTTACCGGGACAGATTCAGTGGCGAATAATGGCCGCGCCGGTTTTACGGGTCTCGGCTCAACGGCGGCGACAACGCGCCTGGCGGCGGCGTATCTCACGGGCGCGGGGCAGGGCTTCCTGATCGGCAGCGATACGGCCGTTACCAACGGGCTGCTGGAGCTGCAGGAGTCGGGACCAATCCAGATTAATGCCGGCGGACTCGCTGTGTATCCATTCGTTGCCGACGAAGATTTCACGGGTGGATCGACGACGATCACCGCCAACGCTATTGACACCAGTAAAGTGACGAACCCGGCGCCCGCAGCGGTCTATCAGACCGCGCGCACGGGCAACTTCAGCTACACGATTGCCGGCTTCACGCCTGGATCGAGCCACGTCGTGCGGCTGCACTTCGCCGAGACGCAGTTCGCGGCCGCCGGGGCGCGCACCTTTAACGTGAGCATCAACGGCACGCAAGTGCTGACGAACTTCGACATCTTCGCGGCCGCGGGCGGACAAAACACCGCGAATATCCAGCAGTTCACCGAGAACGCCGACGTGAATGGGCAGTACGCGATTCAGTTCACTTCCGTGGTGAGCAATGCGCTCGTGAATGGCATCGAAGTGGAGGGCGCTGGGGCGCCGCAGGGCAGCGCATCGCTGCAAGGCAGCTATACGCTGGATACGGCTGTTCCACAAGAAAAGCTTGTGACCAATGTGATTGGCGAGTTGTATTCGAATGGCGGTGAATTCAGCAGCCCGAGCATATCGGGCATCGTGGACGAATACGATCCTCCCATTGTGGCCGATCCGGAAGGCCTTCTGCACTTGGGGCAATCGCTCGTCTCGCCGTACACGGTGAGCGTCAACGGCCGCGGCACGCTCGGGCCGATTTCCATCACGGGCTTCCCACAGAACCTTATCGTTTACGTTGTCTCGCCGGGAAGTTTCCGCGCGATTTCCGCGGACGCGAATCCCGGCAACGGCCATCCCGCGGTCTATTTCTTCAACCACTAAACAGCCACGGCCTCGGGGAAATTAAATTGTGTCTCTCAGGGGTTGTCCGGCCTGCTGCCTGCGGGGACTTATCGCCTAGGCGGGTCAGCTCTTCTCGCTGGATTTTTTCTCGTCGAAGCGCAGGGCGGCGGAATTGATGCAGAAGCGCTGGCCGGTGGGCGCGGGGCCGTCGTCGAACACATGACCCAGGTGCGCGTCGCACCGGCTGCAGAGCACTTCGGTGCGAGCCATGCCGTGGGTGATGTCGCGCTCGACGGCAACATTTTCGGGCGCGATGGGCTGATAGTAGCTGGGCCAGCCGGAGCCGGAGTGGAACTTCGCATCGGAGCTGAAGAGCGGCTGGCCGCAACAGACGCACATGTAGGTGCCTTCGTCGTCCACGTCGTCATATTCGCCGGTGAACGGCGGCTCGGTTCCCTTGCGGCGCGTGACCTGATATTGCTCCGGGGTCAGCTTGGAGCGCCATTCCGCGTCGCTCTTGCGAATTTTCTCGCTCATAGTCTCCGAGTATATCAATCCTCTAGCGGAATGCACGGCTTCCAATATTGAATTCGTCGCCGGGCTTTCATTTGGCTGGAGCTGCCGTTGCGGCCGGCGCGGCGCTTTTCGCCCCATCCACGGGATAGCCCTGCCATAAATATTCCAGAGCTTCGGGCAAGGTCTGTTGTTTCGCGCTGCGGTCGGTGTGCCCGGCGTTGCGAGCAAAGACAAACTGGTAATGATAGCCCTTGGCGGCGAGCACTTTGGCCATGCTCTCGTTCGCGATGACCCAATCGTGCATGCCGTCGCGCATCACATTCGGATTGAGAAAATCCCTGTCGCCGACTTCCATCCAGATTCGCAGCGGCTTGGCCGGGCCCGCGGGGATCAAGTGTTCGTGAAATTCCCACGCGCCATGGGGAGTGGCAGCGTTATAGGGCCACTGCTGGTTCACATAGGTGCCCGAATAGGTGAGGACGCGGTGGTATAGCTCTGGGTGATACCACGCCATGATCAACGCGCACGACCCGCCGGAACTGCCGCCCATCGTTGCGCGACCCTCGGGGTCTTTGGTCAGTTTCACGTTGTATTGCGTTTCCACAAGCGGCAGCACCTCTTTCTCGACGAACTCCGCATACAAGCCCGACATGGTGTCGTATTCCAAGCTGCGTTCGCTGCCCTGGGCGTCGCCGCCGCCATTGCCGATGGACACGGCAATCATCACGGGCACGCGGTGCTCGGCGATCAGATTATCCAGAGCCGTGAACAGCGCCCGGTCCGGTCCGTCCGCGCCGACAATGAATGGCGCGGCCGTGCCGGGGACATATTGCTTGGGAACGTAAACCGCCACTTGGCGCGTGTAAGGAGCGGGGTGGCTCGTGGTGACGATAAGTTTGGCGGGGTCGGCGGGATCCGGCGTGCCGAAGGTATTGGCGTCCCGCGCGATGCCCGGATAAATTTTGCTGTCAGCCGAGTTCATGGTGAAGGTAAACACGGTTCCCTGCGGCACGCCTTCCTGCACTGTGATTTCCGGCGCGGGGTTGTGCGTGGGACCGATGATGAAATTTCCGTCGGCATTCGCCGGGGCATTGGTGCCGTCGGGCAGCTCCTTGGCCGTGACGTAACCCGGCGTGTTGGGATCGCGCGTGGGCATCGTCGGGCGCGCTGAGGGCGCCGGTGCTGTCGCTGGCGGTGCTGGTGTTGGGGGCGCTTGGGCGCGCGCGCCGGTGATAAGCAGCATCGCCGAAAAAATCCAGAGCGTCGTTATGATTCGCGCGGCGCGCATGCGGCTGGCTCAGTGCTTGGCCGGAACAATGGGAAGAAAGCGCACGGCGAATGGGTCCGGCGTGCTGACCGGCACACCGTGCTGAGTCAATTTGCCGGTGTGGAGATCAATCTTAAAGAGGACAACATTGTTGCTATCGTAGTTGGCCACGAGGAGCCAGTGCCCGGTGGGATCGAAGTCGAAATTCCGCGGCAGCTTGCCCTGCGTCGGCACGCGCTCGACAAACGTCAGGCGCCCGTCTGCGGGATTCACCTTGAAAACGGCGATGCTATCGTCGCCGCGATTGGTGCAGTAGAGAAATCGTCCGCTGGGATGGACGCGAATTTCGGCGGCGGTGTTCTTTCCGGTGAAACCTTCCGGAAGGCTTGAGATGGTCTGCACTTCAGTCAGCGTGCCGCGCGACGAATCCCATGTGAACACAGCGACCGCGTTCGCCATTTCGGTCATCACGTAGACGAATCGCCCGGTGGGATCGAAATCGAAATGTCGAGGGCCGGCGCCGGGCGTGACGGACACGGAAGGGGGATCATTGGGCGTGAGAGAGCCGTCCTTCGCGTCGAAGCGATAAACGAAAATCTTGTCCAGACCGAGATCGGGGACGAGCACGAAATGATTCGTCGGGTCCACGCGAATGGAGTGCGGATGCGGCGCCTTCTGGCGCGCTGGATTGAAGCCCGTGCCCGTGTGCTGGAAAAAGGCCGTGCGTTCGCCGATGCTGCCGTCGGGCTTCAAAGCGAATGCGGCGATGCTGCTTCCCGCATAGTTGGCGACGAAGACGTAGTGGCTCGTCTTATCCAGGCTGATGTAGGCGGGGCCCGCGCCGCCCGAAGGCTGTTCGTTGAGGAGCGTCATGTGCGCGGTAGCCGGGTCCACAGTGTACGCGCTTAGAAATCCGGTGGGCCAACCCTGGTAGGTATTCACCTCGTTCACGGTGTAGATGTGTCTGCCGTCGGGGCTAATCACATAAAGGGCGGGGGCCGAGGATTGCTGCAGGAACTCCGGCGTGCTAAGCGTGCCCGTGCGAGTATCGAAGCGCGCGACGGAAAATCCGTGGCCGGGCTGGTCCGTATGCGTGCCGAAGAACACCCACACCTGCCGGGGCGCGGCGGATGACGCAGCAAGCGTCACCGCAACCGCCATTGCCAGGGCAAATAAACGCGCAAGAATTGTCGTCATGGAGTTCCCTCCCCCTCAGCCACCGCTCTCGATTGTAATCGCCACCGCCACCGGCAGGGCCAAAGTTCGGCACAGGATACATCAAGGCTCACGCGGATTGCACGGGGGTTTGATCGTTGCCGCATGGGCGCCCACTCACCAGCTTGCCCTGAAGACTCTCCGGCGGAGAGGCCGAATGGGGAACTCCCTCTACCATCGGGTCGCTCTTCAGGCTCCGGCACGCGCCGCGTCTTCCAAGCACTTCGGGCCCTGTCGCGTTAACCGTCGGACCTATCCTATTCTAATCGCTCTTGGTATATTCTTCTCCTTATGCCAACCGAACCGCTCACCCTGCTTGATCTGTTTTGTGGGGCGGGCGGTCTTTCTCTTGGATTCATCCGTTCAGGATTTTCAGTTACGGCCGCCTTTGACAACAACGAGGTGGCTGTCAAATCGTACTGCCAAAACCTTGGGCCACATGCTCGCGTTCTTGACCTGGCAAACGCATCTGATTTGCCGAATGCAACAGTTATAGCTGGAGGTCCCCCATGCCAAGGTTTCTCGTCAGCGGGCATGCGAAGAGCCGGAGACCACCGAAACAACCTAGTGAGTCGCTTCGCGAAAATCATCGGCAGGCTCAAGCCCAAAGCATTCGTATTTGAAAATGTCGAGGGTTTTCTGACCACTGACGATGGTGCTCACGTTCTGGAGCTGCTGATTCCCTTAGTTGAGACCGGTTATCAGATTCACGTTCGCAAAATCAACGCTGCGAACTACGGCGTACCCCAGCATCGGAAGCGGGTCATCGCAATCGGTGGCTTAGGCTGGGAACCCTCGTTCCCGACACCTACCCACACGGCTTTCGGCGCGCCCGGCGCGCTTCTTGCCACCCGCAATTTGCCTCTGACTCCTACGATCCGAGACGTACTCGAAGGCCTCCCCTTTCCTCAACTGAGCCCGCCGGGTAATCCGCAGGGCCATTATTATCAGCCCTTGGAGGGCCTTGATTTGGAACGCGCGATGGCTCTGCGACCTGGCGAAACCATGCGCGACCTGCCGGACCGGCTGCACCACGAAAGTTACCGGCGCAGAGCCAATCGTCGAGTAATGGATGGTACGCCAACGGAAAAACGAGGCGGGGCACCCGCAGGCGTACGCCGCTTGCGAAATGAGGAGCCTTCCAAAGCGATTACCGGGGGCGCATGCTCCGAATTTCTCCATCCCGCCGAACACCGCCCTCTCACTATCCGCGAATGCGCGAGGCTGCAAACATTTCCCGATGACTTCACATTTTTTGGCGGTCCATCGGAACAGAGACAACTGATCGGAAACGCGGTGCCACCCAGACTCGCGAGTCTAATTGCCACAAGCGTCGCTGAGGGCCTCCAAAACACGCGAAACACGTCGACAAAGGGGGCGGTGCTCAGCTTCGTCCCGACCCTTTCCGACGGGTGCAGCCCAGCGCTTAGACACGTCATCACGAAAGTCCAAAGACAATTCGCCCCGTGTATGGAAAAAGAGGAGCTGTTCCTTTGGCCCTGAGCAAGACTCAAGAAGCGTTTCTGACCAAGATTCGCACCGTCGGCGGTGGTGAGCTCGGCGTCGCTCTGGATGATGACGCGTGCTCATACTTAGTAGCTGTTATCGCGAAGGACTTGGGCTTAACTAAGAGGTTCCCCGAATTACCTAAGACCATCCCTCCGTTTTTCGGAAAAGACCACCCCGCGAAACTCCGCGCAGGTAAGTTGAATTTCCGTGCCCTTTTCGAGAAATTGTTGAGTTTGAGGCAGGACGCCGACACGTACTTCTACTGCCTTGCGAATTTGCACAAGGCTCGTTTGAAGTACGCCCGGATACTTGAAGCGCAGCCTTTACCTACCGTCGATCAGGTCGGCCCGCGGGGGCTCCTTCAGTATGGAAGCTTAAGCCCAAAAGCGCTTGCCGGCTTCTTATACTGGAGAAAATGGATCTTTGACATAGACAACCGAGCGGCGCAGGAAACTGGCTACCTTTTTGAACCCATTATCGCACACGCCATCGGAGGCATCGCTGTTAGCGCAAGCAAGAGTCCAATCAGGAGAATCCGAAATAAGGCCGAGGGCAGGCAAGTTGATTGCGTTCGGGAAAGTGATCGGCGAGCGTATGAGATAAAACTCCGTGTAACAATCGCGGCATCCGGCCAGGGCAGGTGGCAAGAGGAGCTAACATTTCCATCGGATTGTAGGGCTAGCAGATTCACACCCGTTTTGATCGTCCTTGATCCGACCCCCAATCCTAAACTGACGGAACTCCGCAGGGCATTCTTGGAAGCGAAAGGCGAAGTGTATATAGGTTCGGATGCGTGGAAGCACCTGGAAGTGACCGCAGGCGAAACGATGTCGACATTCATCCAAAAGTACGTTCGTGAGCCGATACAATCACTTCTAAAAGAGTCTCCGGAAAATCTGCCTGACATGCACTTGGCGCTCAAAGAGGGAAGACTCCTAATTGGCGTGGGCCGCGAGCTTCTTGAGATTAAACGTGCCCCGACTGCTGACCTTGACTCAGGAGTGGACTCACTGCCGGATGATGTTGACAACCACTTCCCCAGTTCATGACGCGACAATGCCTACGTTCGCGGGCGCCAACCACTCGTTCACCGGGTGTAAGAAACGTCATGGTCGCAAATTGGGGCGGAAATACTGCGCCCGAGCGGAAACTCCGCAGCGCCCTGCATCGGGCCGGATTACGTTTCTTTAAAGATTGCAAGCCTCTTCGAGACTTGCGGTGTACGGCCGACTTGGTTTTTCCACGACGGCGAACATGTGTGTTTGTGGACGGCTGTTTCTGGCATGGCTGTCGCCGTCACTTCAAGCGTCCCAAGACTAATTCGGAGTGGTGGGAAGAAAAAATCAACTCTAACCGTGCCCGCGATAGGCGGCAGACCGCGAGGTTGTCGGCCCTAGGGTGGAATGTAATCCGGGTCTGGGAACACGATCTCGAGCCCGAAATTCTGAAAAGTACGGTCGCTAGAATCGAGGTCGCGATACATTCATTCCGAGCCGGGGGCAGTGCATAGGGCTAGTGGAGGCCGTCTTACTCTTGTATTAGCCGTTGTCATTTTTTCGCTCTGCGAAGGAATTGTCCCGAGCCTGCCCGCCTACAATTCGAGGCGGCCGCTACATGGGCAAGAACAAAACCAAATCAGCCGCTCGGGAGACCCTGCCTTCCTCGGGGCACGTCGGCGCTCCCAGGGCGACGGCAAATACGAGAGCAAGTAATTTGCTGACGACAACGGGGAAGAATTTTTCTAGGAGCAGCGGGGGAAGTGTGATAATTTAGGGATGCGTTTGTTGCTCTTGTAACACCTTTAGATTCGTTAGAAGGGGCTGCAAGTTCACACTTGCGGCCCTTTTTGCATTACGGCTGGAGGCGGTCGAGAAGCACAAATAGCTTACAAGAAAAGCGAGTACATCAGTGAGAGAACAAGGAACAGTGAAGTGGTTCAATGCCAGCAAGGGTTTTGGTTTCATTCAACGGCAGTCGGGCGAGGACGTTTTCGTCCATTTCTCCGCGATTCAGGCGGAGGGCTACAAGTCGTTGAATGAAGGCCAGGCGGTGGAATTCGAAGTGACCCGCGGCCCCAAGGGCTTGCAGGCAGCGAATGTAACCAGCCTCTAGTCGAAAAGGGCGTCCCGATGAACTTCATCGGGACGCCTTTTTTGTGTCAGCAACGACAAGAAAGGCAGCGAATATTCGAGCAGAGGGAACGAGCGGTTCAAGACACCCTATGAGCGACAATGTGATCGTGCAGTTCGTCGGGTTCCAATCGAAGGCGCTGGGCCGTGAGTACACATTTACGGTTCGTGAGCGGGAGACCGAGCCGCGCGAATTCGTCCTGACGATTGGGAACGAAGCGTTCGACACACGCCGTGTGCGATTCCAGGACGCTCCCGACATCTGCTCACACAAGCTCCATCGCGAGCTGGCCGCCACGGAAAACCATCCGGAGAAAAGCCGCTTCCGGCTGAGCGACGCGGAGATCGACGAATACCGCAACACGCACATGAAGAAGCCCCCGAAATACCCTTACGCCCCCAAAGCAGATTCAGAAGCCTAGCAACGTTCCAGCGCCATGAGGCACAATTGACGGACTCCGCCGTGCCGACCCTTAGGCAATCATTTCAATACGTGCGCGAGCACTGGCTCGCGTTCTTTGGCGTCTCGGCCATCGTTCTGACGCCGTGTTTCTGGCACCGTCACGTCGCGGCGGCGGACCTGGGAAGCCACCTCTACAACGCGTGGCTCGTGGAATTGATACGGCGCGGCCAGGCGCCCGGCTTGTGGGTCGCCCACCAGTGGACGAACGTGCTGTTCGATTATCTTCTGAGCGCGCTCGGAGCGGCTTTCGGGTTGCGCGCGGCGGAAAAGATGGCCGTGTCGCTCGTGGTGCTGATTTTCTTCTGGGGAATGTTTGCGCTGGTCGCGGCGGCCGCGCGGCGCGCCCCGTGGTTTCTCACGCCGCTGCTGGCGATTTTTGCGTACGGGTACACGTTCGAGGAAGGCTTCTTCAACTATTACATGGCCTTGGGCCTCGCGTTCTTCGGCGTGGCAATTTTGTGGAGAGGCAAAGGCTGGGAGCGGCTGATCGCGCTGGCGCTGGCGCCGCTTGTGGTGGTGGCGCACCCGCTGGGCCTGCTATTGCTGGTGGGAGCGGGCGCGTACGTGGGAATCGTGGAAGCGGCCCCGCGGCGGCAGGCGCTGGTGTTTCTTGCGGGGGTCGCGTCGCTGGTCGCCGCGCACTACTACCTGTGGCATCACTTTGCGGTGGACCGGAATGAATTCCCGGTTTATTCGCTGAACGGCTGGGACCAACTGCTGCTCTTCGGCGCGCGGTACGCGATTCCGGAGTGCATGCTCGGAGTATTCACGCTGGGCGCATGGATCGTGGACGTGATTGGCCGGCGGCGCGAGCAGGGACTTTGGCGGAGCTACGCCATCCCGCTTGAGCTTTATATTTTGGTCGAGCTGGGCGTTGTGCTGCTGCCCACGGGCATCCACCTGACGAAACAGACGGCGGAGATTGCGCTGCTGAGCGAACGGCTTACGTCGGTCTCCGCGGTGCTGCTCTGCTGCCTTTTGGGCACGATGCGGCCAAGAAAATGGCATCTGATCGCGGCGCTCGGAATCGCCGCCATGTTTTTCACATTTTTGTACCAGGACACGGGAACAATCAACCGGATGGAGGCGCAAATCGAGCGGCTGGTGGCCCCGCTGCCGCCCGGCCAGCGCGTGCTGGCCACGATTTTGGCGCTGGACGACTGGCGCGTCACCATCCAGCACATCGTGGATATGGCCTGCATCGGCCACTGCTTCAGCTACGGCAATTATGAGCCGGGCGCGGGAGTGTTTCGGGTGCGCGCGCTCGCGGGCAATCCGTACGTGATGAGCAGCTACGACGATGCCGTCTCGATGGAGGAGGGCGACTACACGGTGCAGGCGGAAGACTTGCCCGCGTATCAAATCTATCAGTGCAGCGAGAGCGGGACGGACCTGTGCATACGTCCACTTGCGGAGGGCGAAGACAATGACCGGCTGGGCGTCCATCCAGACCAATAGCGCGAGATTGCGCTAACTTGTCTCCGCGGTGACCGGCTCCTTTGGCCCGGCGCTTCCCGGGGCGCCATGCTTCGCGCGCTGCAAGAGCCAAGCGCCCAACCGCCACGCAAGCAAAATACCCACCATCCAGGCGTACTCGAGCGGCTTGCGCGTGTTCGATTTCACCTGCCAGTAGTAGTGCACGACGCCCAGGATGGCGATCAGATAGATCGCGCGATGGAGCAATTGCCAGCGCCTCCCGCCGAGGCGGCGAATCCAGCCCGCCGTGGACGTGACGGCCAGCGGAATCATCAGCACGAAGCCCGCGAATCCCACGGTGATGAAGGGCCGCTTTTGCACGTCCTTCCACATTTCGGACCAGGCGAAGGAGTGGTCCAGCGTGACCCACGTGGCGAAGTGCAGGGTGACGTAAAAAAAGGTAAACAGTCCGAACATCCGCCGGAAGCGAATGAGCTGCGGCACGTGGAGCATTTTGCGGAACGGCGTGATGGCCAGGGTGATGACGAGGAAACGCAGAGTCCAATCGCCCGTGACGTGCGTAATGTAAGCGATGGGGTCGGCGGTGAGGTTGTCGTGAAATCCGCGCCAGACGAGGTTGGCGAGGGGCGCGAGGCAGAGCGCAAACACCGCAACTTTGGTCCACTTGCTTGAGAGGATGCGGTTCACCGGGCGGCTCGATTCAATAATTCTTGCGCAGATCCATGCCCGCGTAGAGGCCGGCCACCTGATCGCCGTAGCCATTGAACATCAGCGTGGGAATGCGGCGCGCGAATAGACCAAAGCCCGGGCCCAGGCGGCGCTCCGTGGCCTGGCTCCAGCGAGGATGATCCACGCTGGGGTTCACATTGGAGTAGAAACCGTATTCATTGGGGGCGAAAATATTCCAAGTGGTGGGCGGTTGATCTTTCACGAAGCGGATTTTCACGAGCGACTTGATGCTCTTGAATCCGTACTTCCAGGGAATGACCATGCGCACCGGGGCGCCATCCTGATTCGGGAGCGTTTCGCCGTACATGCCCACGCAGAGGAGCGCGAGCGGGTTCATGGCTTCGTCGAGACGCAGCCCTTCGACGTAGGGGAGCTCGATGCCGGAGGAGGACGCGAGGGGCATCTGCCCCGGATCATAATAGGATTCGAAGGCGACGTAGCGGGCCTTTGCGGTGGGCTGAACAAGTTTGGCGATGGTGCTGAAGGAGTAGCCGATCCAGGGCACGACAATGGACCAGCCTTCGACGCAGCGATGCCGGTAAATACGCTCCTCGAGCGGGGCAAGCTGCATGATTTCTCCCATCGTGAATTTGCGCGGCTTGGCGACTTCGCCTTCGACGGAAACAGACCACGGCGAGGTCCGGAAGTTTTTTGCATTCTGCGAAGGATCGCCCTTATCCGTGCCGAACTCGTAGAAATTATTGTAGGTGGTGGTCTTATCAATGGGGGTTTCTGTTTCCGTGGTGCTGTAGGGCCATTTGACGAGGCCATTCAGTTTTACGGGGACCGAGCCGGTGCCGGGACCGGAGAGTAGCGCCGGCAATTTCTTCCAGCCCGCCACGGCGGCGGTGGTCGCCAGAAGACCCAACAGAAAATTCCGCCTGCCCATGTAGAAGGCCTTGGGCGTAACGTCCTTGTACGTCAAATTCGGATCCGGCTTGATGGCCACATTGGCCCCCTTCAACAGCTAGGCGCTACCAATAATAGTACGCGCCCGCTAATGCATTGGATGCCGCGAACCTTCCTCAGGGCCCAATTTGTGAGCTTTCCGCCAACAGGTTCGCGGAGATAGGCGAGCTTACTCGCGGGTCAATTCCTCGAGCAGGACGGAGCGAATGCGCTCCCGATGTTCGGGCGTGAGTTTCGCCCCGGCGGAGCTGAGATAGAAGACGTCAATGGCCGTCTGGCCCTCGGTCTCGATGAGGGCGATTTCGATGTTGCACTTCTCGCGAGAGAATTGCGAGCTGATGCGATAGAGAAGTCCCGGCTGATCCTGCGTAATCACTTCTACGAGCGTGCTCTGCGGCGAGCACTGGTCATCTATTTCCACCTGCGTCTCGACCTTGATCTTGGGCGCGACGTTTCGATTCGAGCGCATGCGGTCCCTAAGCATGCGGTCCAGGTCCGCCTGGCCGAGCAGGACGTCGCGGATGCTGGCCTTGAAACGCTCCCATTCCGGCAGATTCAATTCCAGAGTGCGAAAACGGTCGGTAAAGAAAAACTCGTCCACGACGATGCCCGCGCGATTCGAAAACGCCGCCGCCTTCACGATGTTCATTCCCCAGGCGGCGAGGGCGCCGGCAATTTTGGCGAAAAGGAACGGGCGATCCAGGGTGACGACGGTCAGCTGATACCACTGGCGGCCTCGCGTGAGATCCATCTGCACGGGGTCTTCCACGAGGACGCTCGCCATTTCCATATGACCGAGGATGTCGCTGGCCGTCTGCGTGCTGAGGTAGCGGCGGGGCAGCCCCTCGAGAAAATTTTCCAGCTTCTTGCCGGCCGCCGGAGCGAGCGTGCGGAGGTGATTCAAGACCTCATCATCAGCGCCTGCGTGGAGGCGTTCGTCCACGGTGCGAATCATGTGGTTGGCCGCGCCGATATAAAGCTGCCAGATATTCTCCGCCTTCCAGGGCGTGAGAGCCTCCGGGTTCACGGCCTTGATATCCGCATAGGTGAGCAGGCAAAGCATCTTGAGCCGCTCCGGGGTTCCCACCTTATCCGCCAATTGGCGCAGCGTGCCGGGATCGAAGATGTCGCGGCGCAGGGCGGCGCTCATCTCCAAATGGCGGCCGATGAGGAAAAGAACGGTTTCGCGGTCGGGCGGATCCATGTCAAGGCGTTCGAGGCAGCGAGTAGCAATTTCGACGCTGGCCTTGACGTGGCTATCGCTTTTCGCGGCCTTGCCCGTGTCGTGCAGCAGGAGGGCGAGGTACAGCAGCTCGGGCTGCTCGACTTCCTCGAGGAGTTCGGCGTAGCGCTGGTCCCACTTGGATTGCGACTGGCGCAGGAGGTGCAGATTTTCGATGGCCACGAAGGTGTGCTCATCCACGGTGAAGCGGTGGGAGTAATCGCGGATCACGAGCGAATCAATGCCGTGGAACTCCGGGAGAAGAATGGTGAGCAGCCCCAAAGAGTGCATGGCGCGCAGAGCCTCCGCCGCGTGAGGCGCGAGCAAAATTTCCTGCAGGTGGTGCCACATTTCGGAGCCGCTGGGCGGAGCCTCGGCCAGGGAGGGCAGGACTTGCTGTATCTGGTGTTCGGTGGTGGAACTGAGCACCAGACCGTGGCGCGCCATGAAGCGAAAGGTGCGCAGCGGCAAGCCCGTATCGCGCAGCGATTCCTCCCGCTGCAGAAAAATCCTGCCATCCACGACGGAAAACTCGGCGTTCGAGAGACGCGAGCGCAGATTTTGAAACTGGCGATAGAGCGAAGGCCGCGCCGCCGGAAACTCCTCGAGCAGCTGCGTGGCCACGCGATGAATCAGCCGGGCATGGCCGAAATAGAGGCGCATCCAGTCCGAGGGCGTCATGGGGCCGGCATCCGGGGTGCCGATGGCGAGCGCCGCGGCTTCGTCCTGCGCCTCCCAGGCGAGCGTGTTGTCGTCCTTCGAATGGCGGAAGTGGAGAAAGCAGCGGACGGACATCAAGAAATCGAGAGCCGCGTCGAAGGGCGAGTGCAGCGAGGAAGGCAGCAGCGACCCCTCGGGCGGCCAACCGCCCTGCTCCTCGATCGCGGAGATGAGCGCGAGCCAGCACGCCACGTTGTAGTCCCGCATGCCACCGGGCCCGTCCTTGACGTTCGGCTCGAGGTGAAAGACGGAGTTTCCGAACTTGTTGTAGCGGGTGCGCGTGAGGTCGGCGAGGCGCTGCACAATGGGCCGCGATTCGCGCGCCACCAGCCTGGGAATGAGCTGTCCGTGGAGCCGCGCGAAAAGGGTTTCATCGCCGGCGATATAACGGCAATCGAGCAGAGAAATTGCGAACTCCACGTTGCTGGCGTCGAATCGCTCGCACTCGGAAAATGTGCGCGTCGCGGGGCTCAATTTCAGGCGGAGGTCCCACATCTGCTGGGAAAAATTCCGGATGGGTTCCTTGAACGGAGCCTCCGTGTCGTTGCTGGCATGGAGAAAAAGAATGTCAACATCCGAATAGGGGAAGAGCCAGCGCCTGCCGAAACCACCGAGAGCAACGAGCGCAAAATTTGGAGGGCCATCCGCCCCGGGCGAGATCAATTCCTTCCATAGGCGTACAGCGATGGACTCAACCAGCGCGGTGCGTTCCTGCACGGCCGCCCGCCCGGCCCGCGTGGCGTAGAAGTCTTTCCGAATACGTTCGGATTCCGCCGCATAAAGCTCTCGCAGTTCGCTTTCGAGTGTGGGTTTGTTGGGCATGCCGATAGGGCGCGATTGTCAGCCTGCGCGCTGCCTCGTCCGGTGGCATTCCACGCGAGCGCACGCGCATCCCCCCGTTGCCCGCGGAGCCATCAAAGGGCGCTGTCGCCCCTCTCGTCGTTGCGAATGCGGATGGCGTCGTCAATCTTGCTGAGGAAAATTTTGCCGTCGCCTATTTTTCCGGTGCGGGCCGCGGTCATGATCGTCGCGATGGTTTTCTCCACCATGTCGTCGTGAATGACAATCTCAATTTTGAGCTTGGGGATCAGGTCCACGGTGTATTCCCGGCCGCGGTAGAACTCCGTGTGGCCTTTCTGGCGGCCATGGCCGCGAGCCTCGAGCACCGTCATGCCGTCGATGCCGATTTCATGAAGGGCGTCTTTTACGGTATCCAGCTTCGATGTCTGGATAATGGCTTCGAGTTTAGTCATCCTCGCTCGTTTCTGCTCGTCGGTTTCCGCCGCGAAGGCAAGAATTTGCGTCCCGTGCCCGATACTTCACAGGCGCGGCCTTTCGAGGGACAGTTCCTTCATGCGCTGGATTGGCAACCTTATCGAGGCGCTCCATCCCGCATTATACACGCGAGATAGAAGCAATTATGGGCGTAAATCAAGAGGGGCGCGGCATACACACTTCCGTGTTTGCACTGCACACGCGGCAGTTCGAGGGACCGATTCGCCAGAGGAGTAACGGGGCCTAGTTCTTCGAGACGTTTAGGTCAGCGAAGACAGCCTGGAAGCGCCGCTTCTCATCCTGGTCGTGAAGCAGGACTACGGGCGTGACGCGCAACGACTGCTTGCACCCCCGGCATGTAGTCGCTTCACCCTGTACGTCTTGCACAAACCCATCGGTGAAGTGATATGCGGACCGGGGCCGGCGTGCGGCCTTGGTGCCGTGCGCCCCGCATTGCGGGCAGTCGTATTCGACCCGGTCCTCGAGAGGATCGCGATTCAAAGCGGCCCAGCCGGTGTAACGAACCCCCACTGTTTCTATCGAGCTTCGATTCATGATGGCATCCTTCCCATACCCTAAAAATCCCTCAGGGTTATAACAAACGATTAGACGCATGGATGGCATGAGACGGTTCAAAAAAGGCAAAATATCCGTAAGTAGCTTATATGGAACAGGTTGGAGGGAATAGCGGCAGGTAGGGCGATTAGAAATCCCGCCAGGCCATAGTTAGAGGGGTCTCCTCGCTTTCAGAAGCGGAAAACGATGCCGGTGGAAAAGCGCATGTTGCTCTGCTTTACGCCGAAGAAATGCGTCGGGAGATAATCGCCCTGGATGACGCGCCAATAAAAGCTGGGAGCAAGCCTGTAATCAATGCCCGCTCCTATCGCGTATGCGAAGGACGTATTGTTGAGGCCGCTGCCGGAGCGTTGCCCGACGCCAAATAGCACGTGCGCAAATGGCGTAATGCGCCACGGGTACGAGATCTGAGGCCCAAAAAGATAGGTGTGAACGGTGATGCCGACGCCGCCCCATTTGCCGTAGTCGGCGCCGACATCGCCCACGCCGCCCAGCCATTTGTTCCAGTTGTATTCGCCCGAGAACTCCCATCCGTTGAGGCTTGCTGACGGCGCGTTATGGAACACCATGTAGGAGTAACCGCCGAACACCTCCAATTTGTTGTCCAAAATCTGCGCATGGGCCGTGGCCGGAATCAGTGCAATCAGGCCGAGCAATAATAATGGCAACCTTCGGGTCATGAAAATCTCCTCCCGTAAAGAATAACTGTGTTGCCGGATGGCGCGCAACTTCGGGTGGGGCCGCGGGCGTATGCTAGGATCAAGGAATCCTCATGGCGGGAAAAACCTCGATCGCGATGGTAGAAGCGGTGCGCATCGCCGGCGCGAGCCTGTGGGCGCACAAGCTGCGAAGTGTGCTGACCCTGCTGGGCGTGGTGATCGGAGTGATGTCCGTGATCGCCGTAGTGAGCGTGGTCAATGGGCTGAACCGCTACGTGGCCGAAAAAGTTTTCAATCTGGGCGCGGACGTCATCCTGATCAGCCGCGGCCCGCTCGTCACCACGAATATTGACCAGTACCAGGAGACGCAGAAACGGAGGAAATTCCGGCTCGACGATTACGAGTGGGTGCGCGACAACTGCCGGATGTGCGTGGACGTCGGCGGGGACACCAGCCATGCAAACGGGCAGGTGAAGTACGGAACGCAATATCTTTCCGATACGCGCATCTTCGGATGGACGCCGGAAATGCCGCGGCTCTACGATTACGAGCTGATGGCCGGACGCCACATCAATCAGGTGGATATGGCGACCGCCGCGCCCGTCTGCACGGTGGGATATGCCGTTGCGGACAGCCTGCTTCCGGGCGTGGACCCGCTGGGCAAGGAAATTCGCGTGGACACAGGCGCATGCCGGGTGATCGGCGTGGGGAAAAAGATCGGGTCCGTGATGGGACAGTCGCGCGACGACTGGGTGATTATGCCAATCACGACGTATCAGAGGATTTACGGCAGCGACGATTCACTGGTCATCTGGGTGAAATCCGGCGGGACCAAGGCCATGGAGCCTACGATGGACGAGGTGCGGCAGCTGCTGCGGGGCAAGCGCCACGTGCCCTATCGGGCCGACGATGATTTCGTGATGGAAACGAACGATGCGTTTCTCTCGCTCTGGGGCAGCATCAGCGGGGCGTTTTTTGGAGTGACCATCGCCATCGCTTCGATTTCGCTGCTGGTGGGCGGGATCGTGATCATGAACATCATGCTCGTCAGCGTGACGGAGCGGACGCATGAGATCGGATTGCGGAAGTCGCTGGGGGCGCGACAGAGCGACATCCGGCTGCAGTTCCTGATGGAGTCCGCGACTCTCGCAGCCATAGGGGGAGTGCTGGGCGTGGGCCTGGGAATCCTGCTGGCGAAAATTATCACCTGGACGACGGCGCTGCCGAGCGCCATTCAAGCGTGGTCGGTGGTGTTGGGATTGATCGTGGCCACGAGCGTGGGGCTTTTTTTCGGCGTTTATCCCGCGGCGAAGGCAGCGCGGCTCGATCCTGTGGTGGCGCTGCGGTCGGAGTGAGCGAAATGGAGAAGGCGTGCGCAAGACTCGACGATTCGGCGACTTGAAGGAAGCCATCGCACTGGCGCTGGACGCGCTGCGGCGGAATCCTCTGCGCTCGTCCCTGACGATTCTGGGGATCGTGATCGGGGTAAGCACGGTGATTGCCATCAGCGCGGCTGTCAACGGGCTGAACTCGAACGTGATCGGCTCGGTGGAAGCCATGGGGTCGAACATCGTGATCTGCTACCGCTTTTCCTGGGCCACGCTCGGCCGGCGCCCTCCGGAAGTGCTGCAGCGGAAGGAACTGAAAGCGGATTGGGCGGAGGGTCTCGCGCAATTGCCGTACGTGCAGGCCGCCACGACGTCCGCGCGAATCTTCCGTCCGGAGTTCGGAGCGGGTTCGAGCAACGTCCGCCGCGGGGGCATTCACGCCAAGAACGTCATCATGCAGGGCAACACCCCCGCGATCGCGCAGATTTTCAATCTTGATCTCCAAGAGGGCCGCTGGTTCAACCAAGTAGACATGGAGCATCGCTCGCCCGTCGCGGTGCTGGGCCATGACACGGCCGATACGCTGTTTCCCGCAGGCGAAAATCCCATCGGCCAGGAAGTGTTGGTCGAAGGAACGGTGTTCACCGTGGTGGGCGTGGCCGCGCGGCAGAAGCAGGCCTTCGGCAACGGAAATAATCCCGAGGACAACATCGTTTTCCTGCCGCTATCGACCATGCAGAAATTGCATCCCGAATTCAAAGACTACGTTCTATTCGTCAAGGCCACGGACGCGAAATACGTCCCGGTGGTGGTGGATGAAGTGCGCGAGTATCTGCGCCGGATGAGGCGGCTGCCGTCGGACAAGCCGGATGATTTTGCGATCTTCACGCCGGACGCCTTCATTGATCTGTGGAGGGAAATTTCGGGCGGAATCTTCGTGGTGATGTTCGCGGTGGGATCGGTGGCGCTGCTGGTGGGCGGAATCGGGGTGATGAACATCATGCTCGTGAGCGTGACGGAGCGGACACGCGAAATCGGGGTGCGCAAAGCCATCGGCGCGCGCCGCAGCGACATTCTGATGCAATTTCTGCTCGAAGCGACCACGCTCGCCGCGATTGGAGGCGTCATCGGCATCATCCTCGGCTCGCTTCTGGGACTGTCGATCCGCCTGATATTCCCGGCGCTGCCGACATCCATTTCGCTTTTCTGGGTTCTTGCGGGTTTCACGGTTTCCGCCATGATTGGAATTTTCTTCGGCGGCTATCCCGCGTGGAAGGCGGCGCGGCTTAATCCCGTGGAAGCTTTACGATACGAGTAAGCGAATCTTCGAATGGAGCGCGCGCGACGCCGCGTTCCGTGATGATGGCGTTGATGAACCGCGCGGGAGTCACGTCGAAGGCGGGGTGCGCGGCGTGGACGTCGGGCGAGATGCGCACGCCGCGAAGATGCGTCACTTCTTCTTCAGGGCGCTCCTCGATGGGGATTTGCTCTCCGGAGGAAATCGAAAGATCGAGTGTGGAAATAGGCGCGGCCACATAAAAAGGGACCTTGTTCTCTCGCGCCAGGACCGCGATTCCGTAGGTGCCGATTTTGTTGGCTGTGTCTCCGTTGGCCGCGATGCGGTCGGCGCCCACCACGACGGCTCCCACGCCGCCCGTTTTCAGGAAATGCCCCACCATGTTGTCCGTGATGAGCGTCAGGGGAATGTGATCCTGATGAAGCTCCCATGCGGTGAGCCGCGCCCCCTGCAGGTAAGGCCGGGTTTCGGGGACCAGCACTTCGATGCGGTAGCCGCCTTCGACCGCCATGCGGATTACGCCGAGCGCCGTGCCGATGCCTCCGGTGGCGAGCGCGCCGGCGTTGCACTGCGTCATCACGCGGCCGTCCTTGGGCATCAGCTCGGCGCCGAAGCGCCCAATGCGCTCGTCGGCTTCGCGGCGCTCCTGATGCACCGTTTGCGCCTCATCTACAAGCGCTTTGCGGATGCGCGCGAGGCCGGGTTCGCCCTGGTTTGCGGCGGCGGCTGCAAGTTCCTCGAACCGGCGCTGGAACCGCTCGATAGCCCAAAATAGATCCACGGCCGTGGGACGCGTCCGCGCGAACGCGTCGCAGATGGTGGCAAACTCCGCGCGCATCTCTTCGAGCGACTTGGCCCGCGATCGCTCCACGCCCAGCGCCACTCCCATGGCCGCCGTGACGCCGATTGCCGGCGCGCCGCGAATCACCATGTCCTTAATCGCCTGCGCCAGTTCGCGGTAATCGGTGTAGGTGTGGTAGATCACCTCGGTCGGCAGCCGCCGCTGGTCGAGCAGGACCACGCCTTCGGAGGTCCATCGAATGGGTTCAACGGCGCGCAATATTTTTTCTCCGATGCTGCTGTGCGGCGTTCGTCGCGAACAACCGATCTTCCATTCTAACCGATCTCGCGCCGCCGTGAGGAGGGCGCGGCTCAAGAGCCGGCAGGAAGCGTCCGCAATCCGTGCGATGTGATGACAAACAGAATGGAAAGCACGGAGTTGTAACTCACGTGAAGCAGATAACTGGCCACCACCGTCCGCGAGACGGCCCGCGCATACGTGAAGACGATGCCGACGAAGATCAGCAGCGCGATTTGCCCCCATCCACCCCACAATTGCGCCGCGTGGAGCGCTCCGAAAAGGGTTCCCGTGGCGATCACCGAAGCGGCCATACCGAATCTGCGCGCAATAACGGGATAGAGATAGCCGCGAAAAATCGTCTCCTCCACCACGGGAGCGAGCAGGATGCTCGATAGCATCAGCAGGATCGCCGTGCGACGATCCTGGAAAAACGTCTCGATGGGCAATTTCGCGTTCGTGGCCAGCGCGTTCGAGGCAGCCTGGATTGTGAACGAGAGTACGACCCCAGCGGCAATGAAACCGCAGTATGCCAGGCCGCGCGGAATGGTAAGGGTCTCAAGCGGACGCCATCCGATGGTGCGCCAGAAGGGTAGCCGATAGCGCGTCCGTAGGTGCACGGCCAGGTAGCCGAGCAGCGCAAAGGAAAGGAAAATTTGATTCAGGACGGCAAAAAAGTCTTTTTCGTTCGGGGAATTCCAAATCTGCTCCGTGCTCACATGGAACGCGGCGAACACACCAGCCAGAAACATACTCACCAGAAAAGCGGCGGCCAGTGCCACGGCCACGAAATACAGCAGATCGAGCCAGCCCCACGGCACGCGGATATCATCCGTAAGCGCCCAGCCCGGTGAAGGGGAAAATTCCTGCGCCACCATTTCTTGCGCTTGGAGCTCTAGTCTCGTCTCTTCCACAGGTTGACCGTGCGGCTCTGGGGCGGCAGTCTGCGGAAGCTCAGGCTCAGGCGGGTTTTGCTCGCTCGAATTCATCGGCCTTGATTCAGTGTCGTCCGCTCTCATAAAGGCCTCTACACTATATCTTTTGTGCGTGCCGGCTCAAAGGCGCGGAGCATGACATGGCGAAACAAGCGGCGCGAGCCTGAGCGAAAGCGCCGCGCCGGCAAACCCGGGTTGGCAAGCTCGCGGTAAGCGGCTATCATGGCCGGGCTCGGTTGCACGGAAAGTGAGTGAGCGGATGAAACAGCCGCAACGAAATCGCTGGAAGAAGGCCGCGGCGGAAGCGGCCGCCATGCTTATCGAAAATGGCATGGTCGTCGGCCTGGGCACCGGCTCGACGGCGGAATTGTTCGTGGATGCGCTCGCCGCGCGCATTCGCCGCGAGGGCCTGCGCATTTGGGGGATTCCCACGTCGAAAAGGACGGCGGCGCGGGCGCGCCGCTTGCGAATTCCACTCTCGACTTTCGCCAAGCACGCCGAAATTGATCTGGCCGTTGACGGCGCCGACGAAGTCGAGCTGGGCACGCTCCATCTGATCAAGGGCCGCGGCGGCGCGCTGCTGCGCGAAAAAATTGTCGCTGCCGCAAGCAAGCGCATGGTGGTGGTCGCGGATGAATCGAAGCTGGTCGAGCGGCTCGGCTCGCTTGTGGCCGTCCCCGTCGAGGTGGTGCCCTTCGGCTGGCAAGACACGCAGAGACGACTCGAGCGGCTCGGCGCGAATTCTTCCCTGCGGTTGATGGGCGGCAAGAAGGCTTATATCACCGACGGTGGAAACCACGTCCTCGACTGCGCCTTCGGGCCGATGCCGAACCCGGAGGATGTGGCGCACCAGCTCGACCATGTAATTGGCGCGGTCGAGCACGGGCTTTTTCTTGGATTCGCGCAGGGCGCGTTCATCGGAGGGCCGGAAGGGGTCAAAGTCCTGCGAAAGACACGGGAAGGCTAAAGCCGGGAAGGCCCAATTCTACGTCCTCATTCTTCGCCTTATGTTTCTGGGCGATGCCCACGCGCAACATCTCTCTTTTTAATTATTCGCCGCGCAGCCTTCCGGATAGACGGCGTCGAGCGCGCCCCAGAGCGCCTTCAGGCCGCGTTCCGCCGCGCAGAGCACGCCGAATGTATCCGCGTCTTTCTGGCTCGAAAGCCATGCGCGCCAGGCGGCGCGGTGCCGCACGTCGGCTTCCTGGTGAACGCTGAAGTAGGCCAGGGCGCGGGGCTCTTCGATGTCGTAGAAGCGGCGCAGTCCGGAGATTTTCTGCGCGGAAACTTCGGGCACCTGCGCTTCGTAGGCGTAAAAAGACGCCACAGCCTGCGCCATCGTCCCCTGCGATGCCACTTCGTCATAGGTATCGAGCAGGGCGGCTATTCCCGGCAGCGGGCGCGCTCCGTCGAGCGCGGCATCGCTCACGCCGAGCGATTGCGCGAACTGCCGCCACAGCATCGGGTGCGGCCCCGCGGGATCGAGCTCTTCGGCGAGATTTTCCTTCACCAACTCAGACAGTTCCCCGTTTGCGCGGCCGGCGAGCCGGCTCAAGTTTTCCGGAAATGCGCGGACGTGCTGATAATATTGCTCCGCGTAAACCTGAAGGGATTTCTTGGAGAGGCGCCCTTCGGTCCATGCGCGATAAAACGGATGTTTCAGCAGGTGGCGCTCTTCAATCAGCGAATCGAGCAGTGCAAGCATGGTCTTTTCCGCGCAGTTCTTGGCCATAATGGTTTTCTGGTCCTTCCCCCGGGAAGCGGTGAAACAAATCGTAGCGTATCGTACTCGAACCGAGCGCGGAAATCCACAGCAAGCTCACCTGTGCGCAAAAAAGGAACAGGCACCGCCGAGAATCAGGGACGGTCGAGGAAATCCAAATTGACGGGTTCCAGCCGCGGCGTCAAGATCTGAACCACGAGCAGCGCCACCAGGTATGCCGAGCACGCAATCGCAAAGAGCGAAAGGTAACTGCCCGTCCACGCAATGATGTGCCCCGCCGCGCGCTGCAGCAGCGCTCCTCCCAGCGCGCCCATCGTCCCTCCGATGCCGACGACGCTCGCCACCGCCGCCTTCGGAAACACGTCCGAGGGCACCGTAAATAGATTCGCGGACCAGCCCTGATGCGCCGCCGTGGCCAGCCCAATCAGCCCGACAGCCACCCAGATACTATGCGAGAACGGCACCAGGATCACCGGCACCACCGCCAGCGCGCACACCAGCATCGCCGTCTTGCGCGCCACATTGGGCGTGCGGCCGTGGCGCAGCAGATAGGAGGGCAGCCATCCCGCCGCAACGCTCCCCAAAATCGAAAGCCCATACACGGTGACGACAGGGACCTCGCTTTGCATCAGGTTCAATTGGAACGTGCCCTGCAAATAGCGCGGCACCCAAAAAACCCAGAACCACCAGATGGCGTCCGTCAGGAATTTTGCCACCGAGAACGCCCACGTTTCCTTCACTGGCCAAAGGCGGCGCCACGGCACGCGGGCCGTGGAAACCACGCGATTGTCGAGTATCCAGCGCAACTCCCCAGCGGAAACGCGCGGATGTTTTTCGGGCTTCGCATAAATCGATAGCCACAGCGCCAGCCAGACAAAACCCAGGCACCCGGTGGCGACAAACGCCCCGCGCCAGCCCAGGCGCAACGTGAGCGACGTGGCCACCAGCGGCACCAAAAGCGTTCCCACGCCCGCGCCGGAATTGAAAATTCCCGTGGCCAGCGCGCGCTCCGACTGCGGAAACCATTCCGCCACCGTCTTGATGCACGCCGGAAAGTTGGCCGCCTCGCAAATGCCCACGAACGTCATGGCGATGGCCAGGCCCCGCACCGTGTGCGCTCCGCCGGGTAGCATGGCGGCAATGCTCCACATGCCGATAGCCAAGGCGAACGAGAGCTTCGTTCCCAGCTTATCCGTGATGCCTCCGGCCACGAGCAGGCCGAGCGCGTAGGCGAATTGAAAATCCGACATGATATTCCCGTACTGCACGCTATTCAGCCCGGGAATGATCTGCTCGAGATATTTTTCCAGGTAGCCGAGGATGCTGCGATCGAGATAGGCGATTACCGTCGCGAAGAAAAGCAGCGCGCAGATGATCCAGCGATAGTGCGTGGTGCCGCCCGCGGGGCCCGCGGCGGAAACCGGAACGGCTTGTGTGCCCTTTTGAGGATCCATTTGCGGGATTCTACAGTGGAATCCGTTTCGCGCGGCCTTTTTCTATTTGCGGCTCGCTTCCAGGCCCGACTTGCCTTGATCGAATGCAGGCTGCACGTTTACGACGCCGAATTGCCGGTCCTCTTTTTCGCGGTGCGCAGCCATGGCCCACAGGAAACAGATGCGATGCCCCGGTATGGAAACATTCGGGTGATACCCGCCCGGCATGAGAACCGCGTCTCCATCGCGCACCACGGTCACCAGCTCGGGATACTCCGTATTCTTGTAAACCAATTGAATGGCGAACGCCGGCGCCGGCATGTGGAAGTACACATACATCTCCTCGAGCATTTTCTCGTGCTCGTGCGGCGGCCAGCTTGTCCAGTTGCCGGGTTCGGAGACCGTGAACCCCACCAGGAGGCGCCCGGCGTTCACATTCTTGCCGATCAGGATGTTCAGCTCGCGTGTGGTCCCGGGGCCGCCGACGGTGATTTGCAACGTCGGGTCCTTCGAGATTTCGGCGTGGGAGACGAACTGCACGGCGTATCGCTGCTCGACGTCCGAGGAAAACTCCGCGATATCCGCCTGGCTCCCCGTCTTCACCTCGATGTGGCTGTCGCGAGGAATATAAATCGCGTCGTATTGTCCCAGATGAAAATTCTCGGCTCCGATTTTCACATCCGCGCTTCCATCCAGGCATAGCAGGCCGGTTTCGTTATTGCCGTTTGAAAATGCCACCGACGGCGTGGAAGCGTTCAGGATGATTCGGCCATAGGCGAGATGGCGCATCGTGCTGTTGGCGGGTGTGATGGAGATGTGGCGTCCCGCGTGGGCATTGGTCTTGCGAAACACCATCTTATCGAACGCAATTTGCGCCGGCGCGCTCATAAGGCCGCTCCTTCCCGCTGGAATCTTCCCTCGGAATATAGCAGCCGGCGGCATAGGACCGCAAATCGTCCGGGGGATAATTCGCGCGCCTTCGGAGCATTTGCACTGGGAAGCCTTTGAAATGGGAGCCCTTGTCAGTAGGTGATTTTCAGACCAAAGAAGACGCACCGTACGCCCGCCGGGCAGTCGTTGCTGGCGGTCCTCTGGATGAGAGGATTGGCGAAGCCGACTCCCGGAGACGCGAAACCGGCATCCTCAGCGAACGGGTCGATTCCGGGCGGTAAGGCGCCGAATTGCGGATGGTTGAAGACGTTGTTTATGGTCATGTGCCACTGCAAATTGACACGCTCGGACAACTTGGCGTTCTTGAATAGTTCGAAATTGCCTACGTTGGTCCAACGGTCACGGACGCTGTTTCGTCCCGCATTGCCAAACGGCGTGCCAAAAATCGTATCGGCCTCCGCACCGTTGGCTATGAAACGGACGGCACCTTTCGCGACGGGCACCACAGTCGCCGCGGCGTTCAAGCTATTTAGACTGATCAGTTCGCCGGCAGGGTCCCCGCAAGCTGCTCCAAAGACCGCGCAGGCGTCACCCGCATATATGCCCACCTGGGTTTGCGGAGCGCTCATGCTACCCACAAAAGGACGGGAAGTCTCAAAGATGCCGATGTTTGCAAGGTCAAAGGCCGTGTCGTTCGCCGCTCCGCCGCTGAAGACGTTTGTGAATTCCTGCGAGGGCGTGAATCCTTGCCCCGACTGGAGCACGTAGCTTCCCGCGATGCCCCACCCGCCCAGAATATGCCCCGCCACGCCATGTTGCGAACGCATGAAAGGAATATCCTCGACAAAGCTGAGTGTCCAGGTGTGCGGAAAATCCAGCCCCGATACTCCGTACTCCTGACCTTTGAAATTGAGAACGTTCTGCGAGTATGCGACGGTGTTGCCCGCAGCGTACGTGCCGAAGATATCGCTGACGTTATCGAGGGTCTTGCTCCAGGTGTACGACGTAATCAGCGTCAACTGGTGGGCCAAATTGGAGGCACGAAACTGTGCCTGTAACGCATTGTAGTTTGAAAATCCCGTGTTCGCGCTTTCATTCGTCACACCCTGGCTGCAGCTCACACGGCCCGCGGCATTGGGAACCGTGGATATGGGCGCCGTGCATGGCGTGACGCCGGCGGGAACCAGAGCGGGAAATTCCGCCGCCAGACCCGCAATAAAGGGGTTGGCATTGATGGATTGAAACAGGTCCGAGCCGTGGTTCCCCACATAGCGCACTTCGAACACGGAATTTGTGGTCACCTGCCGCTGGATGCCCAGCGACCACTCGTGCACGCGGTCCGGTCTGAAATTTTTGGGGATGGCCGTGCGATCGAAGTTCCGCGGATCGAAGACGCCCTCAGTGAGGTCCGGGGCAAATTCGGAACGAATCGCCGGACCGAATGGCGCCGCGGGAAGCGCCGCCGCCGGCATAATCAACGTTTGGGACAATACGATCGGAGCGGAAATCTGAGCCAGGATGAAAGTGTTGTAGTACGCGGGATCGTACGCTAGGCGATATCCCCCTCGTATCACCGTTCGCGCGCCTCCGGTGAGCCGCCCGAAATTCGGCGACCATGCGAATCCGATCCCGGGGCCGAAGAGGTCCTTCACGGACGACAGCTCCGGCGATGTGGTAGCCGAAAGAGGCAGCGCCGGATCCCAGAAGGGATTTGGCCCTGTTTGCTGCGCCAAGCTCATTTGGTGAAGTAAATTGGCAGGCTGGCCGTAATACGACCACGTCAAGCCTAGATTCAGGGTGAGATTGTCCTTCACCTTCCAATCGTCGCCAAAATACAGAAACGTGTCCCACTCCTTAAAATCGGACCTGGGATTGCCCTGCGTGATCGAGACCGAAGCCGGAGGAACGAAATTTGGATCCGAAGGGGAAAGGCCGTTGGCGGCAAACGATCCCCAATCCGAGTACGTGAATACCCCGTTGAAATTGGGCAGCGCGGTAAACGGAGATTTCTGCAGCGTGATGCTGCCCCCCATCTTCATCTGGTGCCGCCCGACCGTGTAATCGAGGTTGTCCTGGGCCTGATACGTATTCACGATGCGGCCTTGCGGAAAGGAGCTTTCGGGACCGAACGGCAGGAGACTCGATTGGGCGAAGGCAACGTCGGTCAATGCGCTACCCACGAGTCCCGGTTCAGGAACCGTGTTTCCGATGGTGTTCCCGCCGAACTGGAAATTGTTCCGGCCGTAACTCACGCGGAATTCATTCACCAGCCGGTTGCTGAATATGTGCGTCCAGGCAGCCAGATATTCGCCGGAAAAAGAAGCGAGATTCACCGGATATCCGGACGTCTGGCTGCCGAAAATGTTGAAGAAGGCTTGCTTTTGGAAGAGGATCCGCACGAAGAAGGTGTCCGCGCTGCTGACATGTACATCCACGCGGTCTATCCAGTCCCACCGATGTTCGCCGTTGGGGAGTGTGCGCGAGACGCCTCCTAATTCGTAACCGCACGCGGGATCCCCGAAGTTCGGCCCTGGGTTAGGATCGAGCGTGTTGGGCGCGGGCGGATTGTCAAAGTACGCCGTCGTCGTGGTTCCGGATGCGACCGTCGGGTTCCCTCCGCTGACGCCAAAGGGACCAAACACCTTGAGCGCGGCCACGCTCGTGCTCCCCGGGAAGCAGCTCGCAAGCTCAGTCTCTCCGCTGGGCGTGGGAGTCAGAGCGCCCGTGCTAAAGACGCTGTTCGAGGAATCAATTAGATCGTTGAAGCCACCGAAGAAAAATACCTTGTCCTTCCAGATCGGTCCGCCGATTGTCCCGCTCGTGAATTCCTCGTTGAAGCGCGGAGGTTTTGTCAGGGGAGGTACTTTCAGGGGAGCTGTCTCGAAATTATCGAGACTCGTCAGAACCGAGTTCGTTTCCGTTCCGCTTGCCGTCCCGTGCCAGTTATTCGTTCCCGACTTCGTCACCTCGTTGACCACCGAACCCGAGTTTCGGCCGAATTCCGGCCCGAAATTATCCGTGGTGATGTCGTATTCCTCGAGGAAGTCCACGTTGCCGAAATCTATGGAGGGGCCCGTGGTCGAATTGTCGTTATTGTTTTGCCCGTCAATTTGCTGGTCGTTCTGCCGTTCGGTAAGGCCGTTCACGGAAAAATCGGCGCCATTCTCATCGGGAAAATTGAGATCGCGGCTGTTCCCCACGCCGGGAAGCTGCAACGCCACATAATCCAGCCCTTGGTTTTCCTCGATTCCAGGGAAGGTTTGGAGAGTCTCACCCTCGAAAACGGTGGTTATCTGCGCCGTTGTTGCCTCAATTAGGGGAGGTGCCGCGGTCACTTGGACCATTGCGCTTTCCGCCCCGATTTCCAGCTTTACATCCCCCACTGCGTTTTCAAAGTTGGCCTGTGCCGCGACACCCGCGAGCTTAAGCGTCTTGAAGCCACTCTTGCTGATTTGCACGTCGTAAATCCCCACCGGAAGCAGCGTGAAGCGGAATGACCCCGAATCCTTGGTCGTTGCTGTCAGCTCGGCAGCGGTGCCCCGGTCTGTTATCGTCACGCTCGCGCCAGGTACCGCACCTCCGAATGGATCCACAACGCGGCCGCTGATTGTTCCCGTCACCACCTGGGCGCTTGCCGTCGGGAGCATGCCTAGAATAAGCAGCATGGAGACTATAAACGCAGCTGAGGCACTGCCAGCCGGTCTAAGCCTTGAGAAGAGCACCCTCACGGTGCACTGCTCATGGGGCTCTCTTGTGCGTCGCAATCTGCGACAGAATCCCACGCTCCGGCTCCTTAAGCACACCCGTGCCAATCCCCAACCCCGATATTAAAATGCCTGAACTGGCTGTAAGTACCACATAACAGGATTTATAGGCTAAAACCCCCGTCATCAGTGCGAATCTACTACGGGCAATTGCGCATATAGAAGTGAAAAATCCGACGGGAATTCGTCCGTGTGTGCAGTACGGTAAGGCCTAGTACTATGCCCGCTTCCCTTCGCCTATCTTTCATCGCCATAAGGGTAATCGGATTGCCTCTTGCTATTCTCGCCGTTCGCTACGCCTGCAATCATGTAAAATCGAAACCGTTGGCGAGTCGGCATCGTCTTAGATAAATGTGCACGCGAATCGTTCTAATTAGGAGGATGAGTCCTTGACGGCCCCCCGGCTTCAATTTCCCAAAATGGTTTCATTCCTTTTTATTGCAGGCGCCATTCTGCTGTTCGCCCTGTCCAACGGGCTTCTGCGCTCGCCTATCGCGGCCCAGACCCCTCGATTCCACAATGCCCCCATCGAAGCCGCTCAAACGGCAAATCCGTATGCGGGCCAGCCGGATGCCGCTCAGGCCGGCGCAAATTCCTACGCCAAGAATTGCTCCACCTGCCATGGTAATAGAGGACAAGGAGTCGCCAATATTCCCGCCCTGGCCAAAGGGCCGGCGCAGCAGGCAACCGATGGCGAGCTTTTCTGGTACATCACAAAGGGGGACATCGCAAACGGCATGCCTTCATGGGCGAAGTTGCCCGAGGAGAAGCGCTGGGACGTGATTACTTATCTGAAGGCGCTCGCGACCGCGAATCCCCCGGTTCCCGCGCCGAGTTCTGCGCCACATGCGGGCCCAAGCGAGGCACACGCCCCGCTTCCCCCGCCTCCATTCACGGATTATCGCTTCGAGAAGCCCGGCGTCGTTCACAAGATTACCGTGAAAGATCTTCCCGCGCCTTTCACGACCCCTTCAGCGGAGAACAGCCCTGCAATCGTTCCCCGTCCCGCAGGTATCTGGCCTAAGGCCCCCGCGGGCTTCGTCGTCCAGCAATACGCCTCGGGAATCCATCACGCGCGGCTGATCACCACGGCCCCTAACGGAGACATCTTTGTCGCCCAAACTGAATTGAACCAAATCGCGGTCTTCCGCGGCATTTCCCCGCGCGGCAAGTTTCAGACAACTTCCGTCTTCGCTACGGGCCTCGACCATCCTTACGGCATCGCCTTCTATCCCCCGGGCAAAGACCCGCAGTGGGTCTACATCGGCAATTTGGCATCTGTTGTGCGCTTCCCTTACCGCAACGGTGATCTGACGGCCCGAGGTCCCTCCGAGCACATCGTGGACATTCCCGGCGGACGCGGCCATCGCACCCGGCCACTTGTTTTCTCTCTGGATGGCACGAAGATGTTTGTCGCCGTAGGTTCCGGATCGAATGTGGACGATCCCGATACGACTCCGGAGGAAAAGGACCGCGCGGATATTCTCGAATTCAATCCCGATGGCTCCGGCAAGCGCATCTATGCCTATGGACTCCGCAATTGTGGCGGTGGCGTGGCCATAAATCCCCAGACCGGCGAGCTATGGTGTTCGGTGAACGAGCGGGATGCCCTGGGCGACAACCTGGTCCCCGACTACATCACGCACGTCCAGGAAGGCGGCTTTTACGGCTGGCCGTGGTGGTACCTGGGCGGCAACCAGGACCCGCGTCATGCGGGCAAGCACCCGGAGTTGAAAGACAAAGCGATTGTCCCGGACGTGCTCCTGCAGCCCCACAACGCTTCGCTCGGCATCACGTTTTATGAAGGCGATAAATTCCCCGCCAAATATCACGGAGATCTTTTTGCCGCCGAGCACGGCTCGTGGAACCGCTCGGTGCGCGCGGGCTATGAAGTGATTCGCGTGCCATTGCACCACACGGGCCACGCCACGGGGGAGTATCAGGATTTCGTGACCGGTTTCGTCCTCCCCGATGGCAATGCCTGGGGCCGGCCCGTGGGCGTCACCGTGGCCCATGACGGCTCGCTGCTCGTCACGGACGATGGCTCGAACACCATCTGGAGGATTGCTTATGTCGGGGTTAAATCCGCGCCCCCGCCCTCCCACTAAACTCGGACGCTCAATTCGTTTTGTCTTTTGAGTAGCACAACGAATCGAGATTGCACTCGATGCACTTCGGCTTCCGCGCATGGCAGACGCGCCGTCCGTGCCAGATCAATTGATGCGCGAATAGAATCCATTTGTCGCGCGGAATCACCTGCATCAAATCCTGCTCGATTTTTTTGGGATCGGTATTCTTGGTCAAATCCAGCCGCTGCGTCAGCCGCATCACGTGCGTGTCCACCACCACGCCGGATGCGATGCCGAAGGCCGTGCCCAGCACCACGTTGGCTGTCTTTCGCGCCACTCCCGGCAGCGTAAGGATTTCTTCCATCGTCCGCGGCACCTGCCCATGAAACTCTTCGACGATTTTCTTGCTCGCGCCCATGATGGATTTCGTTTTATTGCGGAAGAACCCTGTCGAGTGAATTTCCTGCTCGACCTCGCTCGGATTGGCATAGGCCAAGGCCGCGGGGGTCGGATATTTGCGGAAGAGCGCCGGCGTCACCTGGTTCACGGTGACGTCCGTGGACTGCGCCGAGAGAATCGTCGCGACCAGCAATTGGAACGCGTTCTCGTGCTTCAGCTCGCAGGTGGCCACGGGATAGGCCTCATCAAGCTTCTTCAGAATGGCCCGCACGCGCGCGGGATCTATTCCCCGCCCCGCTGCGCGCCCCGTCCCACTGCTCGGCGCCGCGATTTTCGAGGGCCGCGCGCGCGAAGGTTTCCGCGCCGCCGCAGCCTTTTTCGCCTTCGATTTTTTGGTTTTTCTGACGGGCATGAGGGTTTGAACTATAACATGAGCGAGCTCTCCGACACTGGTGTCCTCCAGCTAAACGCCGTGGCTAAAGCCAGAGACGTGGAAGCGCAGTCCTCTCGCCGAGCGCCGGATTGCTCCTTCCCCGGCATGAATGCGGGGGTGGCCTCTCCGAGATGTCGCAGGTTTCGGAGGGAGCCCCGGGTTCCGGAGGGAGCCTCGGGTCTTGGAGGAAGCCTCGGGTTTCGGAGGGAGCCTCGGGTTTCGGAGGGAGCCTCGGGTTTCGGAGGGAGCCTCGGGTTTCGGAGGGAGCCCCCGACTTTCAGTCGGGGGAGCAGGCCCTTCAGGGCCTGCGATGGAAGTTCGTCAAATAGGACAGGGCTTTAGCCCCGGGACTTCCCCTGAAATTGAATCGGCGCCGGATCAACCTCCGCCTTCAATCGCGCGGACGAATATAGGCAGTCCTCAGGCCGCTCCACCAATCCTGCTTTGACAGGATTCATCCAAATATATTCGGCGTGTTGCGCGTACTCGCCCGCGTCCTTGATCCTATGTTCGTTGTAGCCTTTCTGCCATATTTCGCCATGGAGGTTCAGCTCCTTCTTTGCGCGATACGAGAACCCTCCTTTGATGAACTGGATTGCTTTCTCGAGCGATACGAGCGGAGCAGGCGTGAGAATGAAGTGAACATGATCCGGCATAAAGACGAACTCATGCATCTCGAACCTCTGTTTGGCCCGATTTTCACGAAGGACGTCCAGCAGAAGATCGCAGAGAGGATGGGATTGCAGGATCGATTTTCTGCCCCACGTAGCGGAAGTTACGAAGTAAGTACGCGTTTCTTGGGGCGCGAGCGGCATATCAAAAATGGAAGTTCTAGATCACGCAGCGGAGTTCCCGGGGCTAAAGCCCATTCTATGTTGAGGCTTCCTTCGCAGGCCCTAAAGGGCCTGCTCCCCCGACTGAAAGTCGGGCTCCCTCCCAACTACGTACGACCGGGACAAATACGCGCCGACTTACACCGCGAAGAAGAGGCTTTGCGCGAAAGGCCACTCTTCATCCGTCCACTGCCCGGCGCAGCGGTAACCCGCGCGCTCGCCCATGTGGACTACTTCGCCGAGACTGTATTTGTGCGAGCTTTCCGTCCAGATGGTCTCGCCCTCGCGAAGATGGATTCGCACGCCCGCCTTGCGGATCGTCACGCGCTGCCATGCCGTGGACCGCAGATGCATTTCGATGCGCCGCTCGGACTCGTCCCAGCGCACGGTATGTTCGAAGCGCCCCAGATCGAAATCGCCATCCAGTTCGCGGTTGATTCGCGCCAGCACATTCTTATTGAAGGCCGCCGTCACGCCCGGCGGGTCATCGTAAGCCAGCGTCAGCGCGGCAACCGGTTTTTCCAGGTCGGTGGCCAGCAGCAATGCGTCCTCTTCGCGCAACCTCGCGCGCACTTCGCGCAGGAATTGGTCGCCCGCGGGCCGGTCGAAGTTCCCGATGGTGCTGCCCAGAAAGAGCACCAGCAGCCGCTCGCCATTGCGCCGCCTCGCGGCCACTTCCTCGAGCCCGTCCAGATACGCGCGCTCGAATCCCACGATGCTCACCATGTCCATCTGGCCCAGCTCCTGCTGGCACCGCCATAGCGCGCTCGACGAAATATCAATCGGGTAGTAGTTCACCCGCTGCCGCCGCGCCAGCGCTTCCAGCAGCCAGCGCGTTTTCTGGCCGCTTCCGCTGCCCAGCTCGGCCACCACCACCGGCCCGGGCATGCCGCTCACCACTTCCCCGGAATGGCGCTGCAGCAGCCGCATTCCCGCGCGGCTCAGCCCATATTCCGGCAGCAGGCAGATGGCGTCGAACAGCGCCGAGCCGGTTTCGTCGTAGAGATATTTGGAGGGAAGCTCTTTCTGCCCCGGCTGGCCCAGCCCGGCCGCCACTTCGGATGCGAACTGCGCGACGGTTTCCGTCGCGGGACTTGCCAATGCCATTCGCGGTGCCGTCGCCATGGCCTATTCCTCCACGCAGCGGAAAGTGGCGTACACGTAAGGGTAGTGCGGTTGGAACCAGTTGCGGAACGATCGCCGCAGCATGCACGCATCCGTGCGATGCGATCCGCCTTTCATAACGAAATGTTTTCCGTCGAAGAAATTCGCCGAATAGCCGGGATAGAAGTCATATGCTTTGAATCCCGCGAACGGCGCGAAGGTTGTCGAGGTCCACTCCCATCCGTTGCCCACCAGATCCTGCACCCCGAATGCGCTCGCGCCCGCGGGATGCGCATCCACGGGCATCGCGTCCCAGCGCCGATGATGGAAATTGCCGCACATTGCATCGGACGGCTTATCGGGCGCAGCATCGCCCCACGGATACGCCCGTTCTTTTCCTTCCGGCGTGCCATACGCAGCGCGATGCCACTGCTCTTCGCTCGGCAATTTCTTCCTGGCCCAGCGCGCGAATGCCGAAGCCTCCGCGTGGCTCACGTACACCGGCCACGACATCGGCAGGGCAATCGTCGCGAACATGGCGCGATATCCCCACTGCGTGTCCGGATCCGTCGCTCGGGAACTCGACCGCGCCACCCAGAGATGAGGATGCTCCATGCGCTGCCGCTGTTTCCATTCCCAGTCTTCGGGCCTCCAGTAGCCGGGCGTTTCGTATCCGCCCGCGTGCACGAATTTCAGGTATTCATGGTTGGTGACGGGGAACACGTCAATCGAGAAGCTGGGCACCTTCGCTTCCTGCACGCCGAATTCGTTATCCCAGCCGAATCCTTGGCGTTCGTCGCGCGGACGTCCCAGCGTGGCAATGCCTGCGGGAATCGTAGCCTGTTGCTGCCGCGGCGCGGGCCGTGGATCAGTCGCCGTCGCGGGATGCGGAATCAATCGTTCCACCGTCAAATTGTGGAGCAGGTACGCCAGCGTCTCCGCGTGCATCAGCCTGTGCTCGATGGCCGCGTGCAGCAGAGTCCCGTCCGCAAGTTCCGCGCTGCTGGACTGCAATGCGCGTGGATCACTCAAGCGCACTGCCAAACCTTCGTCCAACCGCTCGCGCACCCGCCGATTGTATTTTTCCACCAGCGCGATATTAGGCCAGTCGCCCGGGACGTCCGTGGGCAGCCCTTCGCCCACAGGGTCAATGCCGAACGCGAAAAGTTTGTCGAATTGCGCGTCCTGCGTTTCAAGCCCCAGCGCGCCGGCGAGCAGGTTCCAATCGAATGCTTCCAGATGCCCGAGATAGAAAATCAGCCGATGGCGCTCCGGAATGGGGCGTTCGTAAAAAGAGTTGGGTGGCAGCAGTTCGAACAGTGCATCGGTCCGTGCTCGCGCCTCTCGCATTCTCGAGAGCAGTGTCTCGTGCCGGTTCAGCGCAACTTGGGAGGTTGCCATCGGTCACCTCAAGGTGGGGGAATCCCTTGTACTCCTCCAGGGCGTCCCGGGGCAAGTGATTTTATGCCCAGCAAGGTTGGATGCAAAAAGTCGCTACAGAGGATTCATGGAATTTGCCGCCGTGAAAAGCCCCAGCGCCTTGCGAAACGCCTTGCCCCTGTGGCTGTGGATATCCTTCTCTTCCGCCGTCATTTCCGCGAACGTGCGCCCCAGCTCGCGGAAGAAAAAAACCGGATCGTAGCCGAACCCATTCTCCCCGCGCGGCTCCAGCGTAAGAACTCCTTCCACGGAATCAGAAACCACCACCAGCGCGCGCCCCTGCCGCGCGATCGTCGTCGCGCACACAAATCGCGCGCGCCGTTCCTGGCCCTCTTTCCGTTCCATTTCGCGCAGCAGCTTGCGCACGCGGTCTTCGTCCGTGGCATGCGCACCGGCATACCGCGCGGAGTAAACTCCCGGCGCTCCGCCGAGCGCAGGCACCACCAGCCCTGAATCATCCGCCAGCACCGCCTCACCCGCGAACCGGCTGTAGTGCAGCGCTTTCCCCGCGCTATTTTCCGCGAATGTGGGCGCCGATTCCTCGAACGCCGGCAGCTTCGCGAAATCGGGGATCAGCTCGAGTTCGATCGCGCTCTCTCCGGCCAGCCGCCGGTATTCACGCAGCTTCCCCGGATTCGATGACGCGAGTAGCAATCTCATAATTTGGTTTACCGGAAACGGCAGATGTTTGTAGCGCCGGTCTTCAGGCCGGCCAGCGCACCTCTATCGCGCGCGCCCACTGAAGTTCATGTGCAGCAATTCCTGCTGCGCCTCGGTAAGACGCCGAATCCCACCCGTAGCCAGGTCAATCAGGCTCTGCAATTCCCGGTTCGTGTAGGGACGCCCCTCGGCGCTGGCTTGCACTTCGACGAATTTCCCCCCGCCGGTCATCACCACATTCATATCCACCTGCGCGCGGGAGTCTTCCTCGTACGCCAGGTCCAGCAGAAGCTCGTCGTCCACGATCCCCACGCTCGTCGCCGCCACGGAATCAACGAGCGGCACGGCGCGCAGCATTCCCGCCGCCACCATGCGCTCAAGCCCCAGCGCCATCGCCACGAACGCACCGGTAATGGACGCGGTTCGCGTCCCGCCGTCCGCCTGAATCACGTCGCAATCGAGCCACACCGTCCGGTCGCCCAGCGCCTTCAAGTCCGTCACCGCGCGCAGTGTCCGCCCGATCATCCGCTGGATTTCGAGCGTCCGTCCGGACTGCCTCCCGCGTGCCGACTCGCGCGGCGTGCGCTCTTCGGTCGAACGCGGCAGCATGCCGTATTCGCCCGTCACCCAGCCCTTCCCCGAGCCTTTCAAAAACGACGGCACTCCGTCCTCGATCGTCGCCGTAACGATTATGCGCGTATGCCCCGTCTCCACCAGCACGCTGCCTTCGGCGCTGGGTATGAAATCCGGCGTAATTTTCACCGGCCGCAAATCATCGGCCGCGCGTCCGTCAGCTCGCAACTCTCGTCTCCATTCCCCGCCGCGTGCTCGATCTCAAAGAAGAGCTTCGCAAACCAGTGTGCCCACCGCCGCCAGAAGTGTCAACACTTCCCGGGAGAAAACGCCGGCCAACTGCGCAGCCGAGCCGATGTTTCGCCAAACCAAACTGCGGATAAACAACAATTTTTGCTTGACTGTGTTTTCTAGCTTGATTATAAGCTTAACCAAGCGCAAGCCCCCGAGCCTGCACTCCTGTTTCGGCCTTCATGCGTACTGTGGTCCGCCGGCGCACGCGACCGAACACGTAGAGAGGATGGTAACCAACGTGGAATCCAAGAAAATGAGCATCCAAGAGAATGTGCTGCGAGCTTTTTTCGCCGTATCGCTGGCGTTACTGGCCTTGTCCATCGGTGGACGCGCGCAGGCGCAGTCGTCTGTCACCGTCACTTTGAGCCCAAGCAGTCCCGGCGCCACCATTCCCGATGATTATAATGGCCTGAGCTATGAAACCGGCTCGATCAATGGCGGCAAGTATTTCTTCCCAACCAACCAGCCGCTTCTCCAGGTTTTCAAATCGCTGGGCATCAAGAGCCTGCGCTTCGGCGGAAACTCAGCCGATAACGGAACCCTTCCCTCGACCGCCGACTTGGATACCATGTTCGGTTTTGCCCAGGCGGCGGGTATTCCCGTTATCTATACACTGCGCCTGCAGACTTTCAGCCCCAGCGCCGCCGCGGCCACGGCAGGTCCCCTATGGGCCAAATTCAGCTCCAGCATCACCTGCTTCTCGATCGGGAGTCAGCCCGATTTGTATCCGATCAGCTTTGCGACGTTTACGTCCGAGGCTAACTCGTACATGTCGTCGGTTGGGGCAGCCGCTCCTGGCGCAAAATTCTGCGCGCCGGATGTCTCGCGGCATAACCCCGGCTGGACCGCGCAAGCCGCCAACCAGTTCGGCCCGTCAAAGCTCGTACTGGTCACATCTCACCCCTATCCTGGTGGCAGCGGCGGCAGCACCTCCGGCGCCGCCGCGCGCGACATTCTTCTGGGCACCGGAATTTTCACCGAGTACATGTCCCAATACAACGCATCGGTTCCCACCGCGTTCAACGACGGCCTCTCTCTGCGCTTAACCGAGACCAATAGTTTCGTCCTGGGAGGCGCGCCCAACGCCAGCAATACATTTGCTTCCGCACTTTGGGGCTTGGACTATATGTACTGGTGGACCACGCAGCAGGACATGATCCGCGGCATGAATTTCCACACGGGTGACAATGTCTCCGCGGGCCCGCCGAATTACGCCGTCTTCCTCACCACCACGGGCGGATATTCCATGCATCCACTAGGGTATGGCATCAAGGCTTTCGACTTGGGAGGGCACGGACGAGTCGTGCACGCCGCGCTCAATAATCCATCCGGAGTGGATTTGACTGCGTATGGAGTGCTCGCCGCGGACAACAGCCTGTGGGTCACCGTCATCAACAAGAGCCACGATGCATCCGCCACCACCGTTAATCTCACCATTCAGCCCGGTGGATCCTACGGCCAGGCCGCCGAGTGGGTCTTGCAAGCTCCGAACAACGACGTTGCCCAGACCACCGGCGTGACTCTCGGCGGCGCCGGATTTAACACCGATGGCACCTGGAACGGAACATCCACTCCGGTGGCCATATCCGGCGGCAACGTAAACCTCACCATGCCGCCGGCCACCGCTGTTGTCGTTCAATTGCAGCCGGGTGGTTCCACTTGCAACGCGTCGCCTTCCTCAGCGAGCGGACTGACGGCCACGGCGGCTTCCAGCTCCCAGATCAACCTGAGCTGGACGGCCGGCACCGCGGGAGCGGGCTGCTCGATCACCTACAACGTGTTCCGCAGCACCACCTCCGGATTCACGCCCTCGAGCGGCAACCAGATTGCCAGCGGCGTGGGCGGCACGTCGTTCTCAGATTCTGGTCTCGCTGCTTCGACCACTTATTTCTACGTCGTCGAAGCGGTGGATTCTGCTGGCTCCTCCGGCCCCTCGAACCAGGGTAGCGCCACGACGCAGCCCTCCACTTGCAGCGCGGCGCCTTCCGCGCCGAGCGGACTGACGGCGGCGGCGGCCTCCTCGATCCAGATAAACCTGAGCTGGACGGCCAGCACGGCGGGGACAGGCTGCTCCATTACTTACAATGTATTCCAGAGCACGACGAGCGGCTTCACGCCGGGGAGCGGCAACCAGATCGCCACGGGCGTGACCTCCACGTCG
>Ga0210384_10000349_pt1 | contig 72062 bp, 63 predicted proteins | sample IncBWH2MmetaG_FD_160574 | JGI IMG/M metagenome (GOLD analysis project Ga0210384, IMG submission 160574) | Forest soil microbial communities from Barre Woods Harvard Forest LTER site, Petersham, Massachusetts, United States - Inc-BW-H-2-M | ecosystem: Environmental > Terrestrial > Soil >... | reverse complement strand
GACGAAGCGGTACGCACCGGTAAGGCTCTTCGAGTCGAGCAGCGCCGTCACGGTGACCGAGGTCGCGTCGGCGGCCGGCTTCTCGAGCCAGAACTCGGTGAAGCGCGGAAACTCTTCGCCGCCGGCGCCCACGGTGTCCACGGCCAGGCCGCGCGCCGACAGGCCGTAGCGCTGGTCCTTGCCGATCGCGCGGAAGTAGCTCGCGCCCTGGAACACGATCACCTCGTCCTTGTGGGCCGCGTTGTTGATCGGGAAGTGGATCCGGAAGCCCGAGTAGCCCGACGCCAGCGCCTTGGACGGCGCCTTGTTGTGGCCGTAGTCGAAGTTGGCGGTGTCGAAGGCGACGTCGCGCGACGTCCCGGCCGTCACTTCATGGATCTTCACCGTCTCGGTGTTGACGAAGCCCGGGTGGAAGAACTGCACCTCGAACGGCAGCTTCTCGTCGCGCCACAGCGAGTGGTCGGGGCGGAAGCGGATGTCGCGGTACTGGTCGTAGGTCAGCGCGTCGCTGGCGGCCGGCGCGGCCGGCTTCGCGGCGGCCACGAAGGGCCGGGCGGCCAGCTGGCGGGCCTGCGCGGCGACGTCGTCAAACAGCGCCGCGCAGGCGGGCACGCTCGCCAGCGCGAGGGTCGCGCAGGCGAGCAGGGAGCGCAGGGCCGCAGAGGTGAAAGGGCGCTTTGGACGTCCGGGGAGAGGCATGTACTGTCGAGCTGGTATGCAGGTGGTCTGCACTCCAATCGCAACACGCGTGCCAACGCGAAAAAGCGTTGTGAATCAATCACTTGGAAGGGGGTGTCCCGGCAAGCTGTCGTTAGTCTGTCGGATCCGCTCGAAAAGCGTCGGGATGCGGCGACGAGCGCGCCGGCCGATTGCACAAGTGATTGATTTGAAAGGACTTTTGCTTGTCGCTATTCGGCGACAGGCGCGTCGCCCCTGAACAGCCCCGGGGTCAGGCCGTGCTTCTGCATCAGCCGGTAGAACTCCGTGCGGTTGCGGTCGGCCAGGCGCGCGGCGTCGGCCACGTTGCCGTCGGTGATCTTGAGCAGGCCCACCAGGTAGTCGCGCTCGAACCGTTGGCGGGCTTCCGTGTAGCTGAGCACCTCCATGCTGGGCACCCGGAGCGCGCGCTGCACCAGCGCGAGCGGCACCAGCGGCGTGGTGGCCAGCGCCGTCACCTGCTCCACCACGTTGTGGAGCTGGCGTACGTTGCCGGGCCAGGACGCCGTGGTGAGCGCCTTCATCGCGTCGGGCGCGAAGCCGTTGACCTTGCGGCCGTACTTCAGCGCCAGCCGCGACAGGAAGTGGGCGGCCAGCAGCGGGATGTCCTCGCGCCGCTCGGCCAGCGTGGGCAGCGAGAGCGCGACCACGTTGAGCCGGTAGTACAGGTCCTTGCGGAAGCTGCCGTCGATGATGGCCAGGTCGAGGTCGCGGTGCGTGGCCGACAGGATGCGCACGTCGATCGGCACCGCGTGGCTCGCGCCCACCGGCCGCACCACGCGCTCCTGCAGCACGCGCAGCAGCTTGACCTGCAGCGCCACGGGCATGTCGCCGATCTCGTCGAGGAACAGCGTGCCGCCGTTGGCCGCCTGGAACAGGCCCGGATGGTTGGCCACCGCGCCCGTGAACGCGCCCTTGACGTGGCCGAACAGCTCCGACTCGAGCAGGTTCTCGGGGATCGCGCCGCAGTTGACGGCCACGAAGGGCTGGCTCGCGCGCGGGCTGGCGCGATGGATCGCCTGCGCCACCAGCTCCTTGCCGCTGCCGCTCTCGCCGCGGATCAGCACGCTGGCGTCGGAGGCCGCGACGAGCTTGGCCTCGGCCAGCACCTCGGCCATGCGGTTGGAGCGGCTCACGATCTCGGAGCGCCACGCCTCCACCTCGCCGCCGTCGCTGGCCGCCTCGGTGGCGCCTTCCATCGCCAGTGCCCGGGCGATGATGTCCAGCAGCGCCTTGCCGTCGAAGGGCTTGGTGAGGTAGGTGAACACGCCGCGCGACGTGGCCTCCACCGCGTCGGGAATGGTGCCGTGGGCGGTGAGCAGGATCACCGGCAGCGACGGATGCTGCACGCGGATCGCGTCGAACAGCGCGAGGCCGTCCTTGCCGGGCAGCTGCACGTCGCTGAGCACCAGCTGCGGCCGCTCCATCGCGAGCTTGACCAGCGCCTCCTCGGCCGAGGCCGTGGCGGTGACCCGGTAGCCCGCGCCCGACAGCCGCATCGACAGCAGCCGCAGCAGGTCGGGATCGTCGTCGACGACGAGGATGTGGGCACCGTTCGTCATGGCATCACTTCCGCGGCGACGAGGTAGGCGACGAGGCCGGCGGCGCCTGGCGCGTGTTGAGGCTGCGCTCGATCGCCTTGAGGGCCTCGAGCTTGGCGTTGGCGTCGTCGAGCTTGCGCTGGTTGTCGCGCTGCGCGTCGCGCAGCTGCTGCGCGCCGCGCTCCACGGCGTCCTCGGCGCGCTTCTGTTCGGCCAGCCGGTAGGCCAGCAGCCGCGCCAGCGAACGCCACGGGTCGGCCTGCGGCGCGTTGTTGTGCAGCAGCTGGTCGAGCAGGCCTTGCGCGCGCGCGAGGTCGCCCGGGTTGTGCGTCATGCTCAGCGCCAGGGCCTGGTCCATCTGCTGCTCGATCGCCGCGCCCTCGATGGGGCGGCTGGCCTCGGCCGTGAGGTCGGCCGTGTTGAGCGCGCTCAGCCGATCCTCGGTGGCCAGCAGGTGGCGCGCGGCGAGATCCTGCGCCTCGAGCGGCGGGTCGCACCTGACCACCGGCGGCGGCGGAGGCGGCGGGGGCGGCTGCGGCGCCGGCTTGGGCGCCACGCAGGCGGCCAGGCTCAGGGCCGCGACCGTGGCGGCCAGGCCGCGCGCCGTGCGGGCCGGGCGGGAGGAGGGATCAATCGTTGGCATGGGGAAGCTCGATTCGGAAATGGGCGCCAGGCCCGTCGGACAACAGGTCGACGCTGCCGCCGTGGGCCTGCACGTACTCGCGCACGATGGACAGCCCGATGCCGGTGCCGCGCACCGCGTCGTCGGGCTGCACCTCGCCGCGGAAGAACGGCTCGAAGATGCGCTCGCGATCGGCGGGCGCGACGCCGGGGCCCTGGTCCTGGATGTCGATGCGCACCGTGGAGGCCTGCGACGACAAGGTGATGGACAAGGTGCCCCCGACGGGGCTGAAGCGTATCGAATTGGACAACAGATTGCCGAGCGCCGCCGACAGCTTCTCGGCGTCGACCGCCAGCACCGGGGCCTCGCCCTCCACGTGGATCGCGAGCTGGCGCGCCTGCCACTGCAGCCGCTGCTCCTGCACCAGCGCGTGCAGCAGGCCACGCAGGTCGGTGTCGCCGCGGTCCAGGCGGCGGGCCTCGAACGCCGCGGCGTTGAAGCGCAGCAGCGCCTCGATCTGGTTCTGCAGCGTGGCGGTGTTGTGGCCCAGGATGCGCGCGATCTCGCGCTGGTCGGCGGTCATCGGGCCGGCCACGCCGTCCTCGAGCAGCGCCACGCCCTCGCGCAGCGCGGCCAGCGGCGTCTTCAGCTCGTGCGAGGTGTAGCGCAGGAAGCGCGCCTTGTCCTCGTCGAGCTCCTTCAGGCGCAGGCGCAGCCATTCGAGGCGGCGGCCGAGCGAGCGCATGTCGCTCGGGCCGCGGATGTCCACCGGGTGGTCGAGCCGGTTCTCGCCGAGGCCGGCGATCGCGCGTTCCAGACGCTTGAGCGGGCGCGTGAGCCACACGCCGAAGGCCAGCGCCAGCAGCGCCGCCAGCACGATGGCGCCCAGCACCTGCGTGCCCACCGACGCGCGGCCGTCTTCCAGCTGGGCCTGCAGCGCCGCGTTGCGCGCCTCGCCGCTGCGCCGCACGGCCTCGGCGATCTGGCCGTTGAGCCGGTCGAGCGCGCGGAACTGCGCGTCGAGCGCGTCCTGGCGCTGCTGGATCGAGGCCTTGGGGCCGCCGAGCTCCTCCTTGATGGGCGGCAGCTGCGCCAGCCACTGGGCCGAGAGCTCGGGCGGGAGCTCGTGGCGGCGCATCTCGCCCAGCAGCCGCGTGGCGTCGTCGGCGGCCTGCGTGAAGCCGCGCAGCAGCGACGGGTCGTCGAGCACGATGTACTGGCGCGCGCTGCGCTCCATGGCCACGCGCAGGTCCACCAGCTGGCGGGCGTCCACGGTCAGCAGCGACGCGCTCTCGGTGGCCGCGCGGCTCTGCGCCATCACGCGCTCCAGCGTGAACAGGCCGCCCAGCGACGCGGCCGCGAGCAGGCCGGCGATCAGCAGGAAGGCGGCGAACAGGGTCTGCCGGAACGACAGGCGCAGGAGGTTGGACAAGCCGGACGGTCGGGGTGGGCGAAGCGTGCATTGTCACGCGAGCGCGACGACCGCGGTCCCGGGCCGGATGCCCGGCCCGCTGCACGCCGGCCGCCGTTGCTCGATACTCGGGGCATTCGCACGAACATGGGTGAGGGTGCGCGGATGAAGATCCTGATCGTCGGCGCCGGGTCCACCGGCGGCTACTTCGGTGCGCGCCTGGTGCAGGCCGGGCGCGACGTCACCTTCCTCGTGCGTCCCGCGCGCGCGGCCGCGCTGCGCGAGACGGGCCTGCAGGTCGTGAGCCCGCTGGGCGACTTCCAGGTCGAGCCGCGGCTGGTGCAGGCCGGCGCCATCGAGCGCCACTACGACATCGTGCTGGTCACCGTGAAGGCGTTCGCGCTGCCCGCGGCCATCGAGGACTTCGCGCCCGCCGTGGGCCCCGACACGCTGATCCTGCCCGTCCTCAACGGCATGAAGCACATCGACGACCTGCAGGCGCGCTTCGGCCCCCAGCGCGTGGTGGGCGGCGTCTGCCGCGTGTCGACGACGCTGGACGCCCAGGGGCGCATCGTGCACCTGTCGCCCCTTCACGAACTGGTCTACGGCGAGCTCGACGGCCGCCACACGGCGCGCATCGAGGCGCTGCACGCGTTCATGAGCGATGCCGGCTTCGACGCGCAGCTGAGCCAGCGCATCGCCCAGGGCCTGTGGGACAAGTGGATCCTGCTGGCCACGCTCGGCGGCATCTGCACGCTGGCGCGCGGCAACGTCGGCGAGATCGCGGCCACCGACGGCGGCGCGGCTTTCGTGCGCGCCTTCTTCGACGAGGCCGTGGCCGTGGCGACGGCGGCGGGCCATGCGCCGAGCCCGAAGTCGGTCGACCTCGCGCTGGGCCACCTGACGGCGCCGGGCTCGACGCTCACCTCGTCGATGTACCGCGACCTGGTGGCCGGCGAGCGCGTCGAGTCCGACCAGATCCTGGGCGACCTGCGCGCGCGGGCCCGGCGCGCGAACCTGGCCACGCCGTTGGTCGACGTCGCCTTCATCCAGCTGAACGCCTACCAGCGGCGCCGCGCCGCGCAGTAGACTCCCTCGGGTCCACCGACGGAGGATCCCGCATGCATCCTGGCCGCCTGCCCCTGCGCACGAAGCTGCTCGTGTTCAATGTCGGGATGGTGGTCGTGACCCTGGCGGTGCTGGCAGGGCTCGACCAGGCGTTCGAGCACGTGCGCATCAACGGCCCGTCGTACAAGGCAATCGGTGACGGCCAGGCCGTCGTCGCCGACATCCTCCCGCCGCCGCTGTACATCGTCGAGACCCACCTGGCGGTGTTCGAGCTGATCGACGCGCAGGCGCACGGCGACACCGCCCGCGTGAGCCTGCTGGAATCGCGGCTGCGCGAACGCGAGCAGGAATTCGACGCGCGCCGCGACGACTGGGCGCGCGCACTGCCCGCGGGCACCGTGCGCTCGGCATTGATCGACGAGGCCTGTGCCCCGGCGGCCACGTATTACAAGGTGGTCGATCGCGACCTGCTTCCCGCGCTGCACCGCAACGACGTCGGCACCGCGCGCGAACTGCTGGCCCACACGCTGCAGCCGCTGTTCGCCGAGCACCGCGACCGGGTCGAGTTCACCGTGGCCGCCGCGCGGCGCGAGAACGCGGAGCGCGAGGCCGCCGCGGCCGCCTTCGTCGAACGCGTGCGCATCGCGATGCTGGTGGGCTGGCTCGTGCTGGCCTTCGCCACCTTCGTGATCGTGCGGCGCGGGTTGATGAAGCCCATCGTCGCCCGCGTCCACGAGATCAGCGCCGCGCTCGACCGCATCGGCGCCGGCGACACGCGCACGCCGGTGGCGCACGGCGGAGACGACGACGAGTTCGACCAGATCCTGCTGGCCATCGACCGCATGCGGCTGCGGCTGCGCGCGGCCCTCGACGAGGTGGATGGCCAGCGCCACGCGCTCGAGTCGGCGCTCGACGAGGCGCAGTCGGCCACGCGCGCGAAGAGCGAGTTCCTGGCCAACATGAGCCACGAGATCCGCACGCCCATGAACGCGATCCTGGGCATGACCGACCTCGCGCTGCGCACCGAGCTGAGCGACAAGCAGCGCGGCTACCTGGCCAGGGTGCGCTCGGCGGCCGAGTCGCTGCTGGTGGTCATCGACGACATCCTCGACTTCTCCAGGATCGAGGCCGGCAAGCTCGCGCTGGCCTCGCGCGACTTCTCGCTCGACGAGGTGTTCGACCGCGTCACCTCGCTGATCGGCCTGAAGGCGCAGCGCAAGGGCCTGGAACTGCTGCTGAAGACCGCGCCCGACGTGCCCGCGGTGCTGGTGGGCGACCCGATGCGGCTGCTGCAGGTGCTGGTCAACCTGTGCGGCAACGCGGTGAAGTTCACCGAGACGGGCGAGATCGTCGTCGTCACGGTGCAGAACCTGGCGAGCGACGGCGCGTCGGTGACGTTGCGCTTCGCCGTCAAGGACACCGGCATCGGCCTGACCGCCGGCCAGATCGCCGCGCTGTTCCGGCCGTTCTCGCAGGTGGACGCGTCCAGCACGCGCGAGTACGGCGGCACCGGTCTGGGCCTGGCCATCTGCCGCACGCTCGTCGAGATGATGGGCGGCGAGATCGGCGTCGACAGCCAGCCGGGTGTGGGCAGCGACTTCCACTTCACCGCGCGCTTCGGCGTGGGCGCTCCGGCCCAGGCGACGCGGCTGCCGCGGGCCGGCGCGCATCGCGACCTGCGCATCCTGGTGGTGGACGACAGCGCCAACTCGCGCGAGATCCTCAACGACCTGCTGGTGCTGCTGGGCTACACGCCGGTGGTGGAGGCGAGCGGGGCCGCGGGCCTGGCGGAGCTGCGCCGCGCCGCGGGCGTCGGCCACCCCTACCACCTGGTGCTGCTGGACTGGCGCATGCCCGGCATGGACGGCTTCGACGTGGTGCGCCACCTGCGCGACGACCCGCTGCCCGGCGCCGCGCCGGCCATCCTGCTGGTGACGGCCTACGGCGACGAGGACATCGTGCGCGAGGCCGCCAGGCAGGGCCTGGCCGGCTGCCTGGCCAAGCCGGTGGGCGCCTCCACGCTGCTTGACGCGATCAACGGCGCCTGCGGCCCGCAGCGCCGCGGGTCGCCGGCCGCTGGACTCGCGACGGCGCCCGCCCGCGACGGCGCGCCGGCCGCGCTGCGCGGGCGCCGGGTGCTGCTGGTGGAAGACAACGAGCTCAACCGCTTCGTGGCCACCGAGCTGCTGCGCGACGTGGCCGGCATGGAGGTGACGCTGGCGGACGACGGCCAGCAGGCGCTGGACCACCTGGCCGCGGCGGCGTTCGACCTCGTGCTGATGGACATCCAGATGCCCGGCATGGACGGCCTGCAGGCCACGCGCCTGATCCGCGCGAACGCGGCGCTGGCCCGCCTGCCCGTGATCGCGATGACGGCGCACGCGATGGCCGGCGACCGCGAGAAGAGCCGTGCCGCCGGCTTGAACGACCACGTCACCAAGCCGTTCGAGCCGGCGCAGCTGTTCGAGACGATGCTGCGCTGGCTCGCGCCCGTGGCCTCGGCCGCGTCCGCGGAGCCCGCGGCGAGCGCGGCGAGCGCGGCGGACCCGGCCGGCCCGCTGGTGGACACGGCGCTGGGCCTGCGCCGCTGCCTGGGCCGGCCGGAGCTGTACGAGAAGATCCTGGGCCGCTACCTGAAGCAGCGCGCCGCCACCGGCAACGAGGTGCGCGCCGCGCTGGAGTCCGGCCAACTGGAGGCCGGCGCGCGCGCCGCCCACACGCTCGTGTCCACCGCGTCGATGGTCGGCGCGCCGGCGCTGGCCGAGCTGGCGCGCGAGCTGCACGACGCGATCGATCTCGGCGCCCCGGAGCGCTGGCGCGCCCTGCTCGACCGCATGGAGGCGATGCAGCTCGAGGTGGACGCCGCGGTGGCCGGGTACATGGCCTCCCCTGAACGCGCGACGCCCTGAGGCACGAAATCGTGCGTTGGCTGCGGCGTTCTGGCTAAACTGGCCCGATGCCCACCTCCCGTCGCCCGCAGGGTCCGCCTTCCTATTCCACGGCCGACCTGGCGCGCCGGCTCGGCGTGTCGGTGCCCACCGTCCAGCGCTGGGTCGATCTCGGGCACCTGAAGGCCTGGAAGACCGTGGGCGGCCATCGCCGCATCGACGCCGACAGCGCCGAGGCCTTCATCCGCGCCCAGATGCAGCAGCGCGGGGGCGAGGCCACCGAGGCGGTGGTGCCGTTCTCGGTGCTGGTGGTGGACGACAACGCCGACGACCGCGACCTGTTGTGCGCGCTGGTGGAGATGGCCGCGCCGGGCGCGCGCATCGTCGTGGCCCCCAACGGCTTCGACGCGCTGATCGAGGTGGGCAAGGCCATGCCCGACCTGATCGTCACCGACATCACGATGCCCCACATGGACGGCGTCGAGATGATCCGCCACCTGTCCGGCCAGGGCGCCGCGCGGCCGCCGGCCATCGTGGCGGTGTCCGCGCATTCGGCCGCCCATGTCGACAGGCTGGGCGGGCTCCCGCCCGGCGTGACGCTGCTGTCCAAGCCGGTGGAGCCAGGGCTGTTCGTCGAGACGGTCAATACCGCGCTGGACGGCGCCTGACGAGCGCATTCGGCGCGTCGGGCCGAAGTGCGGCGCCGGCATCTCAACGTCGCAGTTGCAGGCGCCACGCGCCGCCGGCCAGGCAGGCATCGACCAGCCAGCCGCCGCTCGCGCCCAGCGTGGCGCCGCCGGGTGCCTGGCGCGTGAGCTGCGGCGCGCTCATGCCGGCGACCGCCGTCACCTGAGGCGCCGCATCGCCCGGCACCCACAGCTGCAGCGCGCAGCCGTGGCCCGCGCCGGCGCCGTCGCCCTCCAGCACCAGCCGGTCGGCGCTCGCGAGCAGGCGCGCGCCGGCGTCGGCGGACAGGCGCACGTACGGACGCGCCAGCACGCGCGTGAGCGCGGTGGCGGTGCCGATGTCGGCGCCCTGCGGGCAGGACAATAGCCGCACGTTGCCCGCCACCGCGCCGGGCCAGACGTGCGGGTCGCTGCAGCCCTGCTTCCAGACCCAGAACGTGGAGCCCATCGTCGACGTGTCCTCGGCGTCGGCCGATCGCAGCATCAGCGGCGCGTCGAGCACCGGCGCCCGGAAGTAGCCCCATTCGCCGATCCAGAGCGGCGCGCCGAGCTGCGCCGCGGCGGCCTGGGCCAGCGCGACGCCGCGCTCCACCGACACCAGCGTCAGGCCGAGATCCTGGTCGGCGGTGATGGACTCGTTGTACAGGTGCGGCGAGAACACCAGCTGCGTGTCGCCGGTGAAGCCGCGCGGCGGCAGGTTGTCGATGCCGAAGCCGCTCCAGATGATGCTGGGCTCGATCAGCACCAGGTGGGCGAAGCCGCCGGGGCGCTGCGCCTCGCCCGCGCGGATCGCGGCGATGCTGCGCGCGTGGTAGTTGGCCAGCAGCAGGGTCGAGGCGAGCGGCGGCGATTCGCCGAAGTTGGGCTCGTTGAGCAGGTCGTAGCCGGCCACGGTGGCGTCGTCGCCGAACTCGGCGGCCAGCACCTGCCAGCAGTGCACCAGGTGCGACTGGATGCCGTCGCGGTCGACGTAGAACGACTGGAAGGCGCGCGAGACGTTGGGCGCGAGGTCGCGGCCCGTCACCATGCAGGGCGGCGTGGCGTCGGCGAGCGTGGCCCAGGCCGGCGCGCCGTCCCAGCCGGTCATGGGCTCGGTGCCCGCGCGGCAGCGCGTGCCGGGCGCGGCCGCCACGTGCGCGCCCCAGCCGTCCTGGTGCATGTCCAGCAGCACGCGGACGCGATGCGCCCTGGCCCACGCGAGCGCCTGGCGGATGCGCGCCAGGTAGGGCCGCGAGACCTGGCCGCGCTCGGGCTCCAGCAGCGACCACGACAGCGTCAGGCGCACCACGTTCATGCCCAGCGCGGCGATGTCCGTTAAGTCCTGCTCGGCGAGCGGCTGCACCGCGGGCAGCGCCGGGTCGCGCCGGAAGTACTCGCCCAGCTGGTTGATGTTGACGCCGCGCAGCGTGATGCGCGCGCCGCTCGCGTCGACGATCTGCGGGCCGGCGGGACCGGTGCGCACGGACAGGGGCGACGGCGCGCCGGCATCCGCGGACGAGGGTTGCGCGATGGCCGGAATCGGCGCGGACGCCGGCGGGGCGGGCGCGCCGTATTCGAGGCCCACCGCCGCCAGGAAGGCCACGACGCCGGCGATGCGGAGCGCACCCTCGGCGCGCCGCGGGCACGCGCGCTGCACAGCGCCCGCCGCCACGGCGCCGGCGCCCGCGACGAAGGCCACGACCAGCGCGAACGACGCGGCGTCCACGGCGCGGACGAACAGCGTGGGCATCCACCACGAGTCCGGATGCACGGCGTGGGCCCGCAGCGACGGGAGCAGCGCGAGCGCCTGGACGAGCCACAGCCCCGCGACGGCGCCGACGCCCGCGATCGCGCCGGCGGCGAAGGTCGCGCGCGCATCGTCCAGCGGCGCGTCGGCGAGGCGGCGCGCGAGGCCCCGGCGCAGCAGGGCGGCGAGCACCACGAGGGCGAGCGCCGCGAGGCCCGCGCCGCTCGCCGGCGTCGGTGCCAGCAGCGGGGCGCCCGCGTCGCGGGTGAAGCCCAGCGGCGCGCCTTGCCACCAATGCGCGGCGAGCCAGGGCGCGAGCAGCGCGATGGCCAGCGCCGCGAGGCCCGTGCCCAGGCGCTCGCGCGTCGCGCCGTCCGGCCGCGGGCGCGCGGAGACGACGCCCGCCGGCTCGCGCCGCCCCACGCTCGCCAGCAGCGCGGGAAGCCATCCCACCAGTGCCATCTTCAGCGCGGCGTACCCGCTGCTCCAGAGCACGAAGCCCCAGGTGGGGCCCCAGCCGATCACGTAGACGCCGTGCCAGGCCAGGGGCAGCAGCACGCACAGCGCGTGCAGCACCGCGCCGATGCCCGCGGCGAGCGTGGCCAGCGCCCAGCCACCGAAGAACGTGCGCGATCGGGAGAGCGCCGCGGACCCCGAGGCGCTCCAGAGCGCGCCCACGTGGACGATCGCCAGGATCGCCGGCACCTGCACGACGTAGGGCGCCCACCACCACGTGGCCGCGACCGGCGAGCCGGTCCATCCGACCCAGGCGAAGATGCCCGACGGGTCGGCGAGCGCGGCGACCAGCAGCATGGCCGCAACGCCCAGGCTGAGCCGGAGCGCCGCGGCGCGGGAGGGCGGGGAGGACGGTCGCACGGAAGGGAGGGTGATGCCCGGAGCTTGCTCGACAGTGGCGCGATCATGCCATCGCGCGGCACTCGGCCCGGCCCCGGTTTTCCCGCCCGCGGCGCGCCACCAGCGAGGATCAGGCGCGCCGTGCGCCGTTGTCCTCGACGATCTCGCCGTCCTCCTTCGTGAACGGCGGCAGCTTGCCGACCGGCAGCAGCTCGAGCACGGCCTCTGACGGCCGGCAGAGCCTGGTTCCGAGGCTCGTCTCGACGACCGGGCGATTCATGAGGAGGGGGTGCCGCACGATGAAGTCGAGAAGATCCTCGTCGCTCCATTTCGGGTTGCCGAGATCGAGCTCCGCGTAGGGCGTGCCCTTCTCGCGGAGCAGCTCGCGAACGCCGATGCCCATCGCCGCCACGAGCGCGCGGAGCCGTTCCCGGGTCGGCGGGGTCTTCAGGTACTCGATGACCAGCGGCTCGATGCCGGCATGGCGGATGAGGCCCAGCACGTTGCGCGAGGTGCCGCACGCCGGGTTGTGGAAGATCGTGACTTCAGGCATGGATCGTCTCCGTGAAATAGCCGTGCGCCGCCACGGCGAGCGCCGCGCCCGCCAGCTCCGCCGCGACGAAGCCGAGGGCGCTGGACGGCGCTATGCCCGCGAAGCTGTCGCTGAACATCCGGCCGAAGACCGCGGCCGGATTGGCGAAGGACGTCGACGCCGTGAACCAGTAGGCGGCGCCGATCCAGGCCGCGACCAGGGCGGAGACGCGCGTCGCGGGCGCGCGCAGGATGACCATCACGAGGCCGAAGCTGGCGACGCCTTCCGCGATCCATTGACCCGTGCCGCTGCGCAGCCTGGTCGACAACTGCACGATGGGCATGTCGAACATGGCGTGCGCCAGCCAGGCGCCCGATACCGCGCCCAGCAGTTGCACCGCGACGTAGGGCAGCAGCAGCGCCCACGCCAGCTGGCCGCGGCTGGCCATCACGAGCGACACCGCCGGATTGAAGTGCGCGCCGCTGACCGGGCCGAACACCTCGATGAGCACCAGCAGGCCGCCGACGGTGGCCAGCGTGTTGGCCAGCAGCGCGAGGGCGACGTTGCCGCCGGCCAGGCGCTGGGCCATGATGCCCGAGCCGATGACGATCGCGAGCAGCAGGGCCGTCCCCAGCCCTTCGGCGATCAGCCGGCGTGACGTCGGAAAGTCGGCGTCCATGCGGCTCAGCAGCACGAGGTGCCGGCCGCGCCCTTGACCGGGATGCCGATGGCCTTGCCGCGCGGCGTGCTGCCCGCGCAGCAGGCAGCCTCGGCCTCCTGGCCTGCAGGCGAGGCCTCGCTGAACACCGGAATGTTGCCCAGCGTGTGGAACTGCTCCCAGGCGATGCCTTGCGGGTCGGTGACCCAGTACTTGTCGCTGCGGGCATAGCAGCAGCTGGCCTCGCCCACGTCCGCCAGCGTCAGATCCGCGGCTTCGGCCTGCGCCTTCAAGGCGACCAGTTCCGCCTCGGTGTCCGTCTGGATGCCGAGATGGTCGACGCCGAGCTTGCTGCCGCGGGTGGAGATCGCGAAGTTGATGCGCGGGTCGTCGAGCATCCATTTCGCGTAGTCGACTTCGATGCGGGTCGGCTCGGTCGCGAACATCCTCGAGTAGAAGGCGATGCTTGCCTCGAGGTCGGCGACGTGGGCGTGGATGTGGAAGCGTTTCATGGCGATCTCCTTGGCGGTGGAAGAGTCAGCAGCAGGCGGCCGGCGACGAAGGCAGGGCGCAGGCCGTGCCGGCGCAACAGTTCTCGGTGAGGTAGCCGAGCAGGCCGTTCATCTGGTCGTAGGCGGCCCGGTAGAGCAGGTTGCGGCTGGCGCGCTCCTGGGTCACGAGCCCGGCCGACGCGAGCTCCTTCAGGTGGAAGGACAGCGTGGTGGCCGGGATGCCCAGGCCCTCCTGCATGACGCCGGGCGTCAGGCCTTGCGGCCCGGAGACAACGAGCGCGCGGAAGGCCTTGAGCCGCACCGGATGGGCCAGGGCCGCGAGCGCCCTGATGACCTGGTCTTCGTTCATCTATCCATAATACCAGAATAATGGAATTATTGAACGGCTGCCCTGCATGGAACTCCTGGACTCTGTGGAGACTTCCTGGAATCGACGCCATCGGACGCGAGCTTGCCGTTCCCGGTGAGCTTCGCGACCTCGACGTGGCCGCGATGCTCGATCAGCGAGATGGCGCCAGAAATGGAAAAAGCCTTGCAAGTCGGTGACTCGCAAGGCTTTCGGACGTTCTGGTGGCGCTTCAGGGATTCGAACCCCGGACCTGCGGATTATGATTCCGTCGCTCTAACCGGCTGAGCTAAAGCGCCAAGCCTGCCATTATATGCAACTTTTCGGCCGATAGGGAAGAGGTTGCCGGCACAATGTCGAAAAAGGCCTTTCGGGCTTGCAGTGCGCCCGTCTGCCCCGACCATAGAGCCTCGTGCGTCCCCCTGCGGGACGACCCGGCGGCCGCGGTCGCCGGCCCGCTTCGAGAGATCCATTCCCTCCATGTTCAGCTTCTTCCGCAAGAAAACCGATGCCGGCTCCCCGTGGGAGACGCAGCGCATGCCGGACGTCGTGCCGACGGTCGAGTCGTCGGCGCGCGCCGCCGCGGCCGCGCCTGTGAGCACGCCCGCCGCCGAGCCGCCGGCCGCGCCGCTCGACTTCCTCAAGCGAGTCTTCACCGGCACGCCCGCGACGCCCGAACCCGTGGCGCCGCCGCCCGCACCGGCCCCGGCGGCCGAGGCGCCGCGCGAGGCCTGGTTCCAGCGCCTGCGCAAGGGCCTGGCGCGCACCGGTTCCGGCATCGCGCAGGTGTTCACCGGCGCGCGCATCGACGACGAACTCTACGAGGAACTGGAGTCGGCGCTGCTGATGGCCGATGCGGGCGTGCGGGCCACCGAGCACCTGCTCAAGGACCTGAAGCAGCGCGTGAAGGGCGCGGGTGTCACCGAGCCGGCGCAGGTCAAGGGGCTGCTGGCCGACGCCATCGTCGACCTGCTCGCGCCGCTGGAGCGCGCGCTGATGGTGGGCGAGCACCAGCCCACGGTGATCATGGTGGCGGGCGTCAACGGTGCCGGCAAGACCACCAGCATCGGCAAGCTCACGCGCCACCTGGCCGAGGCCGACTGCAAGGTGCTGCTGGCCGCGGCCGACACGTTCCGCGCGGCCGCGCGCGAGCAGCTCGAGGTGTGGGCCGACCGCAACCAGGTGGAGATCGTCAGCCAGGAGGGCGGCGACCCGGCGTCGGTCACTTTCGACGCGGTCAAGGCCGGCAAGGCGCGCGGCTGCGACGTGGTGATCGCCGACACCGCGGGACGCCTGCCCACGCAGATGCACCTGATGGAGGAGCTGAGGAAGATCAAGCGCGTGATCACCAAGGCCGACGGCACGGCGCCGCACGAGGTGCTGCTGGTGATCGACGGCAACACCGGCCAGAACGCGCTGGAGCAGGTGAAGGCCTTCGACGCCGCGCTGGGCCTCACGGGCCTGGTCGTCACCAAGCTCGACGGCACGGCCAAGGGCGGCGTGCTGGCCGCGATCGCGCTGTGGTCGCGCGATCGCGCGGCGTCCGCGGGCGCGCAGCCCATCCCCGTCTACTTCATCGGCGTGGGCGAGAAGCTGGAAGACCTGCAGACCTTCAGCGCGCGCGAGTTCGCGAGCGCGCTGCTGAACTGAGCCGCGCCGCGCAATGAAGAACGGGGCCCGCGGCCCCGTTCTTCATTGCTTGTGCGTGGAGCGCCAGTCTTCCACGGCCTTCATCGTGTTCTTCACGTGATCGGCCGGATCCATGCTCGAGTACTCGTAGAGGATCCTGGCGTCCGGCGAGATCACGTAGGAGATGCGGCCCGACATCGGCAGCATCGCCATCTTCGCGTCGTACGACTTGATGATGGCCGACTCGGGGTCGGCGGCCACGGCGAACTTGTCGCGGCACTCCTCCTTGGAGAACTTGATCTGCGTGGCGATGTCGTCGTGCGAGACGCCCACGACGGTGGCGCCCAGCGCGGCGAACTTCCCGGTGGCGTCGGCGAACAGGTGTGCCTCCAGCGTGCAGCCGCTGGTGAACGACTTCGGGAAGAAGTACAGCACCACCGGCCCCTTCTTGAGCGCGTCCGCCAGCACCAGCGGCGACTGCTTGCCGCCGACCGCGGCCTCGGTGGTGAACAGCGGCGCGGCGTCGCCGGGCTTGAGCGCGGCGTGGGCGGTGGTGGCGAGCCCGAGCAGGGCGGTCGCGGCGAGCAGCGGGGTCAGGCGACGAAGCATGGCGGTCTCCAACGAGGATCGTTCGAACGAGGCCGCGATCCTATCCGCTGGAACTGAACCCTGCTGGCGACGCGAATTGAACCGACGGGCGCGCGGGAGGAATGCCCGCGCACGGCTCACATCTTGGGCATGCCGCCCATCATTCCCTTCATGCCGCCCATCTTCTTCATCATCTTCATGAGGCCGCCGCCCTTCATCTTCTTCATCATGTCGCGCATTTGCTCATATTGATTGAGCATTCGGTTGACGTCCTGCACCTGCACGCCGGCGCCCTTGGCCACGCGGAACTTGCGCTTGGCCTTGAGCAGCTCGGGCTTGCGGCGTTCCAGCGGGGTCATCGAGTTGATGATGCCCTCCATGCGGCGCATGTCGCGCTCGGCCTTGTCCATGTCGGGCTGGCCGGCCTTGGCGGTCATCTCGGTGGGCAGCTTGTCCATCAGGCCGGCGAGGCCGCCCATCTTCTTCATCTGGCTCAGCTGGGCCAGGAAGTCGTTCAGGTCGAAGTCGCTGCCCGAGCGCACCTTGTCGGCGAGCTTCTGCGCGGCCTCGATGTCGAGACCCTTGGTGACGCCCTCGACCAGCGCGACGATGTCGCCCATGCCCAGCACGCGGCCGGCGTGGCGGTCGGCGTCGAACACCTCGAGGCCGTCGATCTTCTCGGACGTGCCGGCGAACTTGATGGGCGCGCCGGTGATCTGCCGCACCGACAGTGCCGCGCCGCCGCGGGAATCGCCGTCGAGCTTGGTGAGCACGATGCCGGTGAGCGGCAGCGCCTCCTTGAAGGCCTTGGCGGTGTTGATGGCGTCCTGGCCCTGCATCGCGTCGACGACGAACAGCGTCTCGACGGGGTTCAGCAGCGCGTGCAGGTCCTTGATCTCGGCCATCAACAGCTCGTCGATGGCCAGGCGGCCGGCCGTGTCGACCAGCAGCACGTCGAAGTAGTGGCGCTTCGCGTAGTCGATGGCGGCTACTGCGATGTCGTGCGGCTTCTGGTCGGGTGTAGACGGGAACCACTCGGCGCCGGCCTGCTTCGTGACCGTCTTCAGCTGCTCGATGGCGGCCGGGCGGTAGACGTCGCCCGACACCGTGAGCACCTTCTTCTTGCGCTTCTCGATGAGGTGCTTGGCGAGCTTGGCGGTGGTGGTGGTCTTGCCGGCGCCCTGCAGGCCGGCCATCAGGATGACGGCGGGCGGCTGCACCGCGAGGTTGATGTCGGAGATGCCCTCGCCCATCGTGGCGGCGAGTTCCTTCTGCACGATGCTGACGAGCACCTGGCCCGGCGTGAGCGAGGCCACCACTTCCTGGCCCAGCGCCTTGTCCTTCACGCGGGCGATGAAGTCGCGCACGACGGGCAGCGCCACGTCGGCTTCCAGCAGGGCCATGCGCACTTCGCGCAGCATGTCCTGGACGTTGGATTCGGTGATGCGGGCCTGGCCGCGCATCGTCTTGACGAGGCGTGACAGGCGGTCGGTGAGGGTGGAGGCCATGTGATGAGCGCGTCGCGCCCCGGTAAACTGCAGGGATGATTCTATCGTCCGCCCCCGTCCATGCGCTCGCCTGGGCCGCCGTCTGCGCCTATGCGCTGTCGGCCGTCGGCCGCCCCGCGTGGGGAGCGCGGGCGCAGGTGCTCGCGCTGGTGCTGCACGGCCTGTGGGCGGTGGCCACCTTCGTGGGCGAGGCCGAGGCGGGCCAGGGCATCCGCTGGGGCTTCGCGCCCGTGCTGTCGCTCACCGCGTGGCTCGTGCTGGCCGTGCATTTCACCGAGACGCGGCTCGTGCCCATCTCCGGGCTGCGCCGCATCTTCGCGCTCATCGGCGCGGCCAGCGTGCTGCTGGCGCTCGCCTTCCCGGGCGACGTCGTGAGGATGGCCAACTCGGTCTACGCGCCGCTGCACTGGACTCTCGGCATCGCCGCCTACGCGCTGTTCGGCGTGGCCGTGGTGCACGCCGCGATGCTGGACGCGGCCGAACGCCAGATGCGCCAGAAGGACGGCGCCGGGCTGCTGGGCATGCCGCTGCTGTCGCTGGAGCGGCTCACCTTCCTGTTCGTCGAGGCCGGCTTCGTCGTGTTGACGCTGGCCATCCTCATCGGCCTGGCGACGGTGGTGCACTGGCACTGGGCCGACCACAAGACGGTGCTGTCGCTGGCCAGCTGGGCCACGTTCGCGGCGCTCATCGTGGGGCGCCGCACGCGCGGCTGGCGCGGCCGCCAGGCCACGCGCTGGGTCTACGCCGGCGCCGTGCTCGTGCTGCTGGCCTACGCGGGCTCGCGCTTCGTGTTCGAGGTGGTGCTGCAGCGTGCGCCCACCGGATTGGGAAGCTGATGATCTTTCGCCTGCTGCTGTGGGTGGCGCTGGGCGTCGTCGCCTGGCTGATGCTGCGGCCGAAGCAACGCGCGGCGCCGCCGCGCTCGCGGGCGCCGTACGGCGCGCCGCCCCCGGCGCCGGAGGCGATGGTCGATTGCGCCCGCTGCGGCCTGCACTTTCCCGCGTCGGAGGCTGTCCGCGATGGTGCGCGCCTGTACTGCTGCACCGCGCATCGCGACGCGGGGCCGCGTGAATAGACGCCGAGCCGTCCATGTGGGGTAGCCGCCAGCGCAAGGCGGCCCGCGCGGCCAAGTCGCGCGAGGGCGCGAACGCGGGGCTGCCCGAGGAGTCGTGGTTCAGCGCGCTGGAAGGCTCGCTCGACCAGGCGCCGGCGGCCGGGGCCGACGGCGGCCGCTGGAGCGTGCCCAACCCGGTGCTGCGGCCGCTGGCCGGCCATGCGCTGCGGCGCATCTTCGGCACCTACGTTGCGGCGCGCGCGGCGCTCGGCGTGGCGCTCGTGCTGGCCATCGCCTTGATGGGCGCGGCCACCAACCACTACTTCATCAGCGCGCCGCTGATCCTGTGCGGTGCCTACGTGGTGCAGGCCTCGATCTGGTGGCTCACCGACCAGCTGCGCGTGTTGCGGACACTGCAGTCCGCGCGCTGGCAGTGGTGGATGACGATCGGCGTCGACCTGCTGTGCTTCGGCGCCATCCACTGGATCGATCCCACCTCCAGCCTGAACTTCACCGCGCTGCTGGTGCTGCCGGTGCTGATGGCCGGCATCCTCACACCGCGGCTGCCCGCGCTGGCGACGGCCGCCGGCGTCGCGCTGATGCTGCTGGGCGCGGCCGCGCGCGTCGCCGGCTCCGTGCCCGACTCGGCGGCGCTGATGTCGCAGGCCGGCCTCAGCGGCATCGGCCTGTTCGTGGTGGCGCTGCTGGCGGGCGAGCTGTCGATGCGCCTCGCGCACGAGGAACGCACGGCGCGCGACAGCCGCGAGCGCGCGCGCCAGCAGGCCCAGCTGAGCCGGCTGGTCATCGAGGACATGGCCGACGGCGTGATCGTGATCGACCGCCAGCTGCGCGTGCGCGCCGCCAATCCGTCGGCGCGCCGGCTGCTGGTGGCGCAGGCCTCGCGCTGCCCGTCGCCGCCGTTCTCGCTGCGGCTGCATCCGGGCTGGCTGGTGCTGGCCGACGCGGTCGAGCACGCGTTCGGCGCCGGCAACTGGCCGCCCGCGCCGGTGGACCTCAACATCCAGCTGGAGGACGGCACGCGCCGCGCGCTGCACATCCGCGGGCGCTTCACGCGCAGCCGCTCCGACGGCAACGACACCGCCCCGGCCGACGAGCCGCTGTGCGTGCTGTTCATCGAGGAGCTGCGCGCGGTGCAGGCGCGCCTGCGCCAGGAACGGCTGGCCGCGATGGGCCGCATCTCGGCCGGCGTGGCGCACGAGATCCGCAATCCGCTGGCCGCGATCTCGCAGGCCAACGCGCTGCTGGAGGAAGACGAGTTGCGGCCCGACCAGCGCCGGCTGATCCGCATCATGACCGACAACATCGAGCGCCTGCGCCGCATCGTCGACGACGTGATGGAGGCGGCGCCAGGGTCGCTGTCGCCGTCGCGCACGCTGGACGTCACGGCCGAGATCGCCAGCATCTGCAGCGAATGGGCGCGCACCGTGGGCCTGACGCTGGGCAGCGCGAGCCGGCTGCAGGTGCTGCTGCCGCCCGCCCCGGTGGGCGTGGTCTTCGATTCCGACCACCTGCGCCGCGTGCTGGTGAACCTGCTGGACAACGCGATCCGCCACGCCAGCCCCGCGCCCGGCGGCGTGCGCATCGAGCTCGAGCCGGGCGAGGACGGCGCCTGGGCGCGCCTGTCGGTGGCCAGCGACGGCGAGCCGATCCCGCTCGACGTGGAGCCCTACCTGTTCGAGCCCTTCCATTCCACGCGCAGCCGCGGCACGGGCCTCGGGTTGTACATTTGCCGGGAACTCTGTGAACGCCACGGCGCCCGGATCGACTTCCGGCGCCACGACGATCGCCACTGCAATGTGTTCGAGGTGATGATGCCGCGTGAATCGCTGACCTCGGTCGAAGGCAGGCTGGTCCTATGACGACGACCGTCCATGCCGGATCCACGGGCTCGGCGGCCGTGCATGCCAGCAGCGTGCTCGTCGTCGACGACGAGCCGGACCTGCTCACGCTCTACGAGCTGACGCTGCTGCGCGAGGGCCTGGAGGTGGAGACCGCGTCCACCGTCGCCCAGGCCCGCGAGATGCTGCAGGCGCGGGTGTTCCGCGCCGTCATCAGCGACATGCGCCTGCCCGACGGCAGCGGCCTCGACCTGTTGCGCTGGCTGGAGGACAGCGGCCGCCCCGAGAAGGTGATCGTGGTCACGGCCTACGGCTCGCCCGAGAACGCGGTCACCGCCCTGAAGGCCGGCGCGTTCGACTACCTCACCAAGCCGGTGGACCTGCGCCAGTTTCGCGCCGTGGTGGCCTCGGCGATGGGGCGCACGCGCGCCACGCCGCCGCCGCCCGCCAATGCCGAGCCGGCCGACCTGCGCGGCGATCCGCTGCGCCGGCTGGTGGGCGCCTCCGATGCGATGACGCACGTGCGCGGCCTGGTCGAGAAGGTGGCGCGCAGCATGGCGCCCGTGCTGGTGCAGGGCGAGTCGGGCACCGGCAAGGAACTGGTGGCGCGCGCCATCCATGACGTCAGCGCGCGCGCCGGCCAGCCCTTCGTGGCGGTGAACTGCGGCGCGATCCCCGAGACGCTGCTCGAGTCGGAATTCTTCGGCGTGCGCAAGGGCGCGTTCACCGGCGCGAACGCCGACCGCGACGGCTTCTTCCAGGCGGCCAACGGCGGCACGCTGTTCCTCGACGAGATCGGCGACCTGCCGTTCGCGATGCAGTCCAAGCTGCTGCGCGCGATCCAGGAGCGCGCGGTGCGGGCGATCGGCGCCACCACCGAGCAGACGATGAACGTGCGCATCGTCAGCGCCACGCACAAGGACCTCGCCGCCGAGGTGCAGGCCGGGCGCTTCCGCCAGGACCTGTTCTACCGGCTCAACGTGATCGACATCAAGGTGCCGCCGCTGCGCGATCGCCTGGTCGACCTGCCGGCCATCGCCGACGCGCTGCTGGCGCGCCTCGCGCGCGAGGCCGGCGTGACGCCGTCGCCGCGGCTCGCGTCCGACGCGCGCGCGCTGCTCGCGCGCTACGCGTTCCCGGGCAACGTGCGCGAGCTCGAGAACCTGCTGCACCGCGCCGTGGCGCTCAGCGACGGCGAGATGATCCGTCCGCACGACCTGGCGCTGCCCGAGGCCCTGCTGGCCGACGCGCGGGTCGATCCCGAGGCGTCGAAGATCGCGGCCGTGGTCGTCGACCACGCCGGCGCGGGCCTGGCGGTGGCCGAGGCCCCGGACGCGTCCGCGCCGGCACGTGGCGAGGCGGCGCCGCCGGCCGCCCGGGAGCCGGTGCCCGACGACCTGGTGCGCTACCTCGACGAGGTGGAGCGCACGATCCTCGTGCGAGCGCTGGAACGCCAGAACTTCAACCGCACGGCCGCCGGCGCCAGCCTCGGGCTGTCGCTGCGCCAGATGCGCTACCGGATGGCGCGGCTCGGCATCACCGAGTCCGAGTCCTCGGAGCCCTGATGAGCGCCGCCCGGCCGCCCGAAGGCGTTCCCTCCGAAGTCGGTCACACCGCAGCCGATAGGCGGAGGGTAGCCTTGTGAGCGCCGAGTGGGACGACGGCTGGTGGCGCGACGCGGCGCGCGTGCCGTCGCCCAACTTCTCCGCGCGGCCCGCCGGCGCGCGCGTGGACACCGTGGTGCTGCACTCCATCAGCCTGCCGCCCGGCGAGTACGGCGGCGATGGCATCCGGCGGCTGTTCACCAACACGCTCGACTGGTCGGCCCATCCCTATTTCGAGACCATCCGCGGCCTCGAGGTTTCCGCGCACTTCGTGGTGCGGCGCGACGGGTCGGTGCTGCAGTTCGTGTCCATCGCCGACCGCGCCTGGCATGCCGGCCGTTCGTCGTGGGACGGCCGCGAGGCGGCCAACGACTGGTCGATCGGCATCGAGCTGGAGGGTCTCGAGGGCGACGCCTTCGAGCCCGCGCAGTACGCGGCGCTCGAGCGGCTGCTGCCGGCCATCGACCGCGTTCGTGCCGTTCGCCACGTCGTCGGGCACGAGCACGTGGCGCCCGGCCGCAAGATCGATCCGGGGCCCGGCTTCGACTGGCGCGAGCTCGCCGCCCGGCTGCACTGGGACGCGGACCGCATCCCGCCCGCGGGGCCGCACGGGGCCTGAACACGGCGCGCCGGAACACGGCGGCATGCGGCTTGTTCGCGGACGATGCGGCGTGGCGCGAGCAGCCATGCGGGTTCGACCAGGACGAGCGCGCAACGGCGCGGGTTGGCGGCGCGTCGCTTGCCCGAACGCGTCGAAGCCGGCCTTCGAAAGGCCTGTCATCAAGATTTCTTGAAGCCCTGTGTGGCACTACGGGTAGTGCCTAGGCTGTTTTTTTTCACTAGCTATAGCGTTGTCTTCCCCTTACCTGCTAAAGTAAAACATCGGTCAACCGAAGCAATTCGCTCAATGACTACCCCTCACGACGCACTCCGCGCGGTACCTGCCGGCACTGGCCGACCACCGCAGCAATCCGGAGTGATGTCCTCGGTCTCGCCGAGCGGGTAGTTCCTCCACACGTCGTCGCGCACGCCTCGTTTTCAAGCGAGGCCGGCCGCGGCTTTGTGTGTCGGTACTGAGAGTTCTGCACACGGTACGCACAAGTCATCCACAGGTTTTTCCGTTTTCAGATAAAGCAAGAAGGGGTCGCCATGCAGGGAATCGCATCCACCATCAACGAGACCGGAGTCGCGGCGCGCGTCGCGCCTGCCCAGACGGGCGCCGGCACGCACTCCGCCTACCAGGGCTACCAGATCCTGCGCCGCAACGGCGCCGTGGTCTCGTTCGAACCCAGCAAGATCGCCGTCGCGCTGATGAAGGCCTTCCTGGCCGTCCATGGCACGCAGGGCGCGGCCTCGGCCAGCGTGCGCGAGACCGTCGACGGCCTCACCGAGAGCGTGGTGCGCGCCCTGCTGCGCTCGCGCCCGGCCGGCGGCACCTTCCACATCGAGGACATCCAGGACCAGGTCGAACTGGGCCTGATGCGCGGCAGCCACCATGAGGTCGCCCGCGCCTACGTGCTGTACCGCGAGCGCCGTGCGCAGGATCGCCAGAAGTCCGGCCAGGTCGAGGCGAAGGTCGCCGAGCCCGAGCTGTTCGTCACCGACAAGGGCGAGCGCGTGCCGCTCGATGTCGCGCACCTGCATTCGCTGATCGTCGCCGCGTGCGCCGACCTCGGCCCGGACGTCACCGCCGAGCCGGTGTTCGCCGAGACCCGCCGCAACCTGTACGACGGCGTCCCGATGGACGAGGTCTACAAGGCCGCCATCCTGGCCTCGCGCACGCTGATCGAGAAGGAACCCGGCTACACGCGCGCCACCGCGCGCCTGCTGATGCACACGATCCGTCGCGAGATCCTGGGCGAGGAGGTGTCGCAGGAGCAGATGTCCGAGCGCTACGCCGAGTACTTCCCCAAGTTCATCAAGCGCGGCATCAAGGCCGAGCTGCTGGACGAGAAGCTGGCGCAGTACGACCTGGCCAAGCTGGGCGCCGCGCTCGACGCGTCGCGCGACATGCAGTTCGACTACCTCGGCCTGCAGACCCTCTACGACCGCTACTTCCTGCACGACAACGACGAGCGCATCGAGCTGCCGCAGGCGTTCTTCATGCGCGTGGCCATGGGCCTGTCGCTGGGCGAGATCGACCGCGAGGCGCGCGCCATCGAGTTCTACAACGTGCTGTCGACGTTCGACTTCATGTCCAGCACGCCCACGCTGTTCAACGCCGGCACGCGCCGTTCGCAGCTGTCCAGCTGCTACCTGACGACCGTGGCCGACGACCTCGACGGCATCTACGAGGCGCTGAAGGAGAACGCGCTGCTGTCGAAGTTCGCCGGCGGCCTGGGCAACGACTGGACCAACGTCCGCGCGCTCGGCTCCTATATCAAGGGCACCAACGGCAAGAGCCAGGGCGTCGTGCCCTTCCTCAAGGTCGTCAACGACACGGCCGTCGCCGTCAACCAGGGCGGCAAGCGCAAGGGCGCGGTCTGCGCGTACCTGGAGACGTGGCACCTGGACATCGAGGAGTTCCTGGAGCTGCGCAAGAACACCGGCGACGACCGCCGCCGCACCCACGACATGAACACGGCGAACTGGATTCCCGACCTGTTCATGCGCCGCGTGATGGAAGGCGGCGACTGGACGCTGTTCTCGCCGTCCACCTGCCCCGACCTGCACGACCTGATCGGCCTGAAGTTCGAGGAGGCCTACACGGCCTACGAGGCCAAGGCCGACCGCGGCGAGATCAAGCTGTTCAAGCGCCTCCCGGCCAAGGACCTGTGGCGCCGCATGCTGTCGATGCTGTTCGAGACCGGCCATCCCTGGATCACCTTCAAGGACGCCTGCAACGTGCGCTCGCCGCAGCAGCACGTGGGCGTGGTGCACTCGTCCAACCTGTGCACCGAGATCACGCTCAACACCAGCGACACCGAGATCGCGGTCTGCAACCTCGGCTCCGTCAACCTGGCCCAGCACCTGGTGGCCACGGCCGACGGCGCGATGACCATCGACCACTCGAAGCTGCAGAAGACCGTGCGCACCGCGATGCGCATGCTCGACAACGTCATCGACATCAATTACTACGCGGTCAAGAAGGCGCGCGACTCCAACCTGCGCCATCGCCCGGTGGGCCTGGGCATCATGGGCTTCCAGGATTGCCTGTACCAGCTGCGCACGCCGTACGCCAGCGAAGCTGCCGTCGAATTCGCCGATCGGTCGATGGAGGCGGTCTGCTACTACGCGTACTCGGCGTCCACCGAACTCGCCGCCGAACGCGGCCGCTACTCGTCGTTCAAGGGCTCGCTGTGGGACAAGGGCATCCTGCCGTTCGACTCCATCGACCTGCTCGCCAAGCACCGCGGCGGCTACGTGGAAGTGGATCGGTCGATGACGCTGGACTGGGACGCGCTGCGCGCCAGGATCGCCCAGCACGGCATGCGCAACTCCAACTGCGTGGCCATCGCCCCCACCGCGACCATCTCCAACATCATCGGCGTCGATGCGTCGATCGAGCCGGCGTTCGGCAACCTGTCGGTGAAGTCCAACCTGTCGGGCGAGTTCACGGTGGTCAACGAGTACCTGGTGCGCGACCTGAAGCGCCTGGGCCTGTGGGACTCCGTGATGCTGATGGACCTGAAGCACTACAACGGCTCGCTGCGCGCCGTCGATCGCGTGCCCGAGGAACTGAAGTCGCTGTACGCCACCGCGTTCGAGGTCGACGCCACGTGGCTGGTGGAAGCCGGCTCGCGCCGCCAGAAGTGGATCGACCAGGCGCAGTCGCTCAACATCTACCTGTCGGGCGCGTCGGGCAAGAAGCTCGACGAGACCTACAAGCTGGCGTGGCTGCGCGGCCTGAAGACCACGTACTACCTGCGCACGATGGGCGCGACGCACGCGGAGAAGAGCACGGTCGACCGCAAGCAGCTCAACTCGGTGCCGTCGTCGCAGTCGTCCGGCGGACTGTCCGCGATGGACGCCATCGCGGCGCAGGCACAAGCCATGCTCAGTGAATCTCCGGCCACCGACATCAAGTTCTGCGGTGTCGACGACCCGACCTGCGAGGCCTGTCAGTAAGACAGAAAGTCAGCTCGTTGCGTACGCACGTAATACCGATGTTATGTACGTATGTTTCGAGCTGAGCATCACGAAGCACCGACCTTCTCACGACGATGCCGACACGCTCACACGTATGCGCACGCACTCGAGTCTCGAGCGCGTGCCGCATGCATGACGAGCGCGATCACGATCAGTCGAAATGCTGCGAAGCACATGAGACGAATGACGCTGCTTCGATGCGAGGCAGCAACAACGAGAGTGCTTCGCTGTCAATAAGTGCTTGGTGTTTCAACACAACACTCCGATAATTCAGAGCCATAGGAAGCACACACATGCTGGTCTGGGAAGACGACCTCCGGTCTCCACAAAGTTCTCTGCCGACGACGTCCACCGCGTTCAACAACGACGGACGGACGGCCTCTCCGTCGCTCCGCGATGTGCAGTCCGCGCCGGTGCTGACGCAAGCCGTCGACTCGCGCGCCGTGCCGCACTCCGAGCCGCAGGTCTCGCCCGCGATCTCCATCGCCGCCACGCACGCCACGAAGTCCGCGCGCCGCGTCACGGCCGCCGAGAAGCGCATCATCAACGGCCAGACCGACGTCAACCAGCTGGTGCCGTTCAAGTACAAGTGGGCGTGGGAGAAGTACCTCGCCACGTGCGCGAACCACTGGATGCCGCAAGAGGTGAACATGTCGCGCGACATCGCGCTTTGGAAGGACCCGAACGGTCTGACCGAAGACGAGCGCCGCATCATCAAGCGCAACCTCGGCTTCTTCGTGACGGCCGATTCGCTGGCCGCCAACAACATCGTGCTGGGCACGTATCGCCACATCACCGCCCCCGAGTGCCGCCAGTTCCTGCTGCGCCAGGCGTTCGAGGAAGCGATCCACACGCACGCGTACCAGTACATCGTCGAGTCGCTCGGCCTCGACGAGAGCGAGATCTTCAACGCGTACAACGAAGTCGCCTCGATCCGTGACAAGGACCAGTTCCTGATCCCGTTCATCGAAGCGATCATGGATCCGCACTTCCACACCGGCACGCCGGAAAACGACCAGACGCTGCTGCGCAGCCTGATCGTGTTCGCCTGCCTGATGGAGGGCATGTTCTTCTACGTCGGCTTCACGCAGATCCTGTCGATGGGCCGCCAGAACAAGATGACCGGTGCCGCCGAGCAGTACCAGTACATCCTGCGCGACGAGTCCATGCACTGCAACTTCGGCATCGACCTGATCAACCAGGTCAAGCTGGAGAATCCGCACCTGTGGACGGCCGAGTTCAAGCAGGAGATCAAGGGCCTGTTCATGAAGGCGGTCGAGCTCGAGTACCGCTACGCCGAGGACACCATGCCGCGTGGCGTGCTGGGTCTGAACGCGTCGATGTTCAAGGGCTACCTGCGCTACATCGCCAACCGGCGTGCACAGCAGATCGGCCTGGAGGCGCTCTTCCCGAACGAGGAAAACCCGTTCCCCTGGATGAGCGAGATGATCGACCTGAAGAAGGAACGCAACTTTTTTGAAACCCGCGTCATCGAGTACCAATCCGGTGGCGCACTGTCCTGGGACTGATCGTTCCGAGGTCCGCACGAGGCGGACACGATCGGTCATCAGGGCGTTGTAGAGAGATCAAGATCCGCGGCGCCAGAAGAATCATCGTCAGATGTGATTCGCTGGCACTGCAACCCAGTTCATCGTCATGCAAACCACCCGCCACTTCGTGCGGTGGGCAAGGCAAGCAGGCGATGAATGCCGCACCGGTTTTTGGGGCGGCGTTTCATGCAACTTGATCAAGGAGATTGAAATGGCAACTGCGAAGAAACCGGTCGCGAAGAAGGCGGCTCCGGCAAAGAAGGCTCCGGCCAAGAAGGCAGCCCCGGCCAAGAAGGCGGCGGCGAAGAAGGCTCCGGCCAAGAAGGCGGCTCCGGCCAAGAAGGCTCCGGCCAAGAAGGCTCCGGCGAAGAAGGCCGTAGCGGCGAAGAAGCCGGCTGCGAAGAAGCCGGTCGCCAAGAAGGCTGCGGCGAAGAAGCCGGTCGCCAAGAAGGCTGCTGCCAAGAAGGCCCCGGCGAAGAAGGCCGCGCCTGCGAAGAAGGCGGCCGCCAAGGCGCCTGCGAAGAAGGCCGCTGCGAAGGCGCCTGCGAAGAAGGCGGCCGCCAAGGCGCCTGCGAAGAAGGCTGCCGCCAAGAAGCCCGCTGCAAAGAAGGCGGCGCCCGCGGCGCCCGCTGCGCCTGCAACGGCTCCTGCGCCTGCTGCGAAGACCGCTCTGAGCCCGGCAGCCGCCTGGCCGTTCCCCACGGGCAACAAGCCCTGAGGAAAGCGTTCTCGCTTGACTGGAAGCCCGGCCTCGGCCGGGCTTTTTCTTGGGGAAAGCTGGAGCTATGACCTCGCCACTCTCGCGCCGCGGCGACGGCGTGCTGCTGCAGTTGAGCGTGATGCCCAACGCGAAGCGCACCGAGGTCGATGGCCTGCACGATGGCGCGCTGCGCGTGCGGCTGGCGGCGCCGCCGATCGACGGGCGAGCGAACGAGGCGCTGGTGGCGTGGCTGGCGAAGTCGCTGGGCGTGCCGCGGCGCAATGTCGAGGTGCTGCGCGGCGAGTCGAGCCGGCGCAAGCAGGTGGCGATCGCCGTGGCGCACGATGTCGCCGCGCGCTGGCTGGCCGACGTGCTGTCGCCGCCGCCCTGAAGCGCGCTCAGGCGCCCAGCGCCGCCCTGTCCACCGGGTGGTTCTGCCCGCCGCGGTAGGCGATCTTCACGGCGCCGATCCGGTTGCCCAGCTTGACGCAATCGATCAGCGGCCAGCCCTTCTCGAGGCCGTACAGCAGCGCGCCGCGGAAGGCGTCGCCGCAGCCGGTCGGGTCGAGCACCTCGGCGGCGGCCACGCCCGGCACGTGCGTGCGCACGCCTTGCTCCCACACCTCGCAGCCCTGGTCGCCCAGCGTCACGATCACGCCCTTCAGGTGCGAGGTCGACAGTTCCGCCAGGCCGAGGCCGGTGCGCTCGCTGAGCATCTTCGCCTCGTAGTCGTTGACGGTGACCCAGGTGGCCTGGGCGATGAAGGCGCGCAGGTCGGCGCCGTCGAACATCGGCAGGCCCTGGCCCGGATCGAAGACGAACGGGATCTTCGCGGCGGCGAGGTCGGCGGCGCGGCGGATCATCGCGTCGCGCCCGTCCGGACCGATGATGGCCAGCTTGATGTCGCCGCGCGCCGGCAGCCCGGCCTCGTGCGCCTGCATCATCGCGCCCGGATGGAACGCGGTGATCTGGTTGTTGGCGGCGTCGGTGATGATGATCGCCTGCGCCGTGTAGTTGTCGGCGGCCACGTGCACGCTGTCGGTGGAGATGCCCAGCTTCTTCAGGTGCTCGAGGTAGCTCGCGCCGTCGTTGCCGAGCGCGGCCAGCACCACCGGCTCGCCGCCCAGCAGCTTGAGCGTGTAGGCGATGTTGCCGGCGCAGCCGCCGTACTCGCGGCGCAGCGTGGGCACCAGGAACGACACGTTCAGGATGTGCAGCTGCTCCGGCATGATCTGGTCGGCGAAGCGGCCCGGGAAGACGGTGATCGTGTCGAACGCGAGGGATCCGCAGACGAGGCTGGCCATGGGGGAGCTTTCAGGAGACGGGTGAACGAGGAAAGCCAGCGCGACAGGAGCGCGCGCGAGCTCAGGGATAGAACAGGTCGGCCTGGAAGCCGCTGGCCGCCAGCGTGCCCACCTGCAGCCGGGCGTGCACGTGCAGCTCGCCTTCGGCCGGCAGCGCGTCCTGGTGGATGCCCAGTTGTTCCGGCGTGAGCACCTTGCGCGAGACGATCTCGCCGTTCAGGTCCATGAACGTCACGTCGAAGGACGGCATGCGCACCGCGTGCTCGGCGCGGTTGTGCAGGTCGGCGGCGAACAGCAGCACGTGCTCGGTGTCGGTGCGGGTGAGCGAGCTGCCGTCCAGCGCGAGGCTGGCGATCGCGCGCGGTGCCTCGATCCTGCAGTCGGCCTGCTCGCAAAGCCATTGCCAGGCGGGCAGGGTGGCGGGCCAGCGCGCGGCGAGCGTGTCGCGCTGGGGCCAGGCCACCTGGCCCGCCGCGGCCACGACGAGCAGCAGCAGCGCGACGCTCAGCACGGCGCGCACCCACGGCTTGCGCCAGCGCGCGCCACTGCGGGCCTCGCGCAGGAAGCGTGGATCCTTGGTCTTGTCGACCAGCGCCACCTCGGTGCCGGGCGTGTCGGTGCCCTTGCCTGCCTTCTTCTTCCTGGGCGGCCAGTCGCCGGCGTCCTCGGGCAGCATCGACGCGAGCGTCGGCGGTCCGGCGCGTGCGTCGTCGGCATCGGCGTCGGCTGGCTGGCTGGGCGTGGTCGGGCCGCCGATGTCGGGCGCGGGCTTGGGCGCGACCGCGAAGGCCGGCACCGATTCGGGAGCCGGTGCGGCGAATTCGTCGGCGAGGTCGGCCGCGGTGCTCGTCGTCCGGGGTGTGGACGGCGTCTCCGCGGGCGCGGGCTCGGGCGGCGGCTCCACGACCGGGCGGCGCGCGAGCAGCGATGGCGGGATGTACATCGCCGGCGGCTCGGGTGCGGGCTCGGGCGGCGCGGCCGGCTCGGGCACGACCACCGCAGCGGGGGCCGCGGCCGGTTGCCAACCCGTTGCGCTCGGCAGGCCCAGCGCGCCGCCGAAGGGCGCGGGCGCCTGCGGTGCGGCCGGCGGCGGGAAGGCCGCGGGGATGGCCCCGGGCGTGAGGGATTGCGCGCGCGCCGCCTCCTCGGCCAGTCGCGCTGCGAAACGCGGCGCGATGGTGCCGCGTGTGGCGACGGGCGAGAAGGAGGTGGGCGCCGGGGCCGGCTGCGATGCCTGGGGGGCCGGTGCCTGCGGAGCCGGCGGCAAGGGCCGGGTGGCCGGCGTGAAGCCGGTGTAGCCGGGCCGCGTGGCGGGCGCCGCGGGCGGATGGTCCGGCGCGCCGAACGTGGAGAGGCCTTGCGCGCCCGCCGGCGGCGGCGAGACGGCCGGCCGGGCCGGGATCGCGATGGGCGATGGCGCGGGTGGCGGCGAGCTTGGCGTCGGGAAGGGAATCGGCGCGCTCGCGCGCTGCTCGGCGAACGCGCGCGTGGCCGGCGCCGTGGACGTGGACGTGGCACGCGCGGCGGCGCGACGGGCGGCGACGGCCGGGTCGCTGTCGAGGTCGAACAAGGCCTCGATGCCGTGGAAGACCTCGTGGCACTGGCCGCAGCGCACCCAGCCTTCGGACACCTTGAGCTGGTCCTGCACGACACGAAAGATCGTGCCGCAGGCGGGGCAGCGGGTGGCGAGGCTCATGCCCGAATCATACGACGCGGGCAGGGGGATTCCCCGCCGGGCGAACCAGGATCGGATACCCCACCTGGTATGTGATCGTCACGCGCCGTAACGGAGGCGGCGAGGCTCAGGCGGCCTTGCGTCCCGTCATGAGGATCCAGCCGTCCACCGTGTTGCTCACCTCCAGCGCGATCCAGGGCGCGTAGGCGGCCTTGAGCTCGTCGGCCTGGCGGTCGAGGATGCCGGCCAGCACCAGGTGGCCGCCGGCGGCGACGTGGCCGCACAGCAGCGGAGCGAGCATCTTCAGCGGCGTGGCGAGGATGTTGGCCAGCACCAGCGGGTACTGGCCCGAGGCCATGTCGGGCGCGCCGGAGCGCAGCGTCACGCCGTTGTCGGCGGCGTTCTGCGCGGCGGTGGTGATGGCCGCGGGGTCGATGTCGACGGCGTCGATCGGCGCGCCGCCGTGCAGCGCGGCGCCGATGGCCAGGATGCCCGAGCCGCAGCCGTAGTCCAGCACGCGCCGGCCGCGGATGTCGGCCTCGTGCGCCGCGATCCAGCCCAGGCACATGCGCGTGGTCGGGTGCGTGCCGGTGCCGAAGGCCATGCCCGGGTCGAGCCGGATCAGGCGCGTGGCGGCGGCCGGCGGCTCGTGCCACGTGGGCACGATCCAGAACGTGGGTGTGATCTCGACCGGATCGAACTGCGACTGTGTCAGGCGCACCCAGTCCTGCTCTTCCACCTTGTGCATCGCCGTCATGCTGACGCTCGCGCCCGGCTGCGTGGCCCAGTCCTGCGCCAGCAGCAGCGTGGCCGCCTCGCTGGCGGCCTGCTCCGTCTCGAACAGGGCCTTCAGCGTGGAGCGTTGCCAGCCCGCGCTCGGTGCCGGCATGCCGGGCTCGCCGAACAACGCCTTCTCGGCGTCGGTATCGGCGTCGGAATCCTCCACCGAGACCGACAGCGCGTCCAGTTCCTCCATCAACGCGTCGGACACCGATTCCACGAGGGATTCGGGGGCCTGCAGCACCAGCTCGAACATCAGCGGGTGTGCTGGGCCAGCCAGCCTTCCAGGTAGTGGATGCTTGTGCCGCCTTCGATGAACTTGGCGTCCACCATCAGCTCGCGGTGCAGCGGGATGTTGGTCTGGATGCCCTCGATCACCGTCTCCGACAGCGCCACGCGCATGCGCGCGAGCGCCTGGTCGCGCGTGTCGCCGTGCACGATGATCTTGCCGATCATCGAGTCGTAGTTCGGCGGCACGTAGTAGTTCGTGTAGACGTGCGAGTCGACGCGCACGCCCGGGCCGCCCGGCGGATGCCACATGGTGATGCGGCCCGGCGACGGCGTGAACTTGTACGGATCCTCGGCGTTGATGCGGCACTCGATGGAGTGGCCGCGCATCTGGATCTGGCGCTGCGTGAACGGCAGCGGCTCGTTGGCCGCCACCTTGATCTGCATCTGCACGATGTCCACGCCCGTCACCAGTTCGGTGACCGGGTGCTCCACCTGCACGCGCGTGTTCATCTCGATGAAGTAGAACTCGCCGTCTTCATACAGGAACTCGAACGTGCCGGCGCCGCGGTAGCCGATGCGCTTGCAGGCGGCGGCGCAGCGCTCGCCGATCTTCTCGATCACGCGGCGCGGGATGCCCGGCGCCGGCGCTTCCTCGATGATCTTCTGGTGGCGGCGCTGCATGGAGCAGTCGCGCTCGCCCAGCCACACCGCGTTCTTGTGCTGGTCGGCCAGGATCTGGATCTCGATGTGCCTCGGATGCTCGAGGAACTTCTCCATGTAGACGGCCGGATTGTTGAAGGCCGCGCCGGCCTCCGAACGGGTCATCTGCACGGCATTGACCAGCGCCGCCTCGGTGTGGACGACGCGCATGCCGCGCCCGCCGCCGCCGCCGGCCGCCTTGATGATGACCGGGTAGCCCACCGCGCGAGCGATGCGGATCAGCTCCTTCGGGTCGTCGGGCAGCACGCCCTCGGAGCCCGGCACGCAGGGCACGCCCGCCTTGATCATCGCCTGCTTGGCCGACACCTTGTCGCCCATGATGCGGATCGACTCGGGCGTGGGGCCGATGAACGTGAAGCCGCTCTTCTCGACGCGCTCGGCGAAGTCGGCGTTCTCGGACAGGAAGCCGTAGCCCGGGTGGATGGCCTCGGCGTCGGTCACCTCGGCCGTCGAGATGATGGCCGGCATGTTGAGGTAGCTCTGCAGCGACGACGCCGGGCCGATGCACACGGCCTCGTCGGCGAGCTTGACGTACTTGGCGTCGCGGTCGGCCTCGGAATAGACGACGACGGACTGGATGCCCATCTCGCGGCAGGCTCGCTGGATCCGAAGCGCAATCTCGCCGCGATTCGCGATCAATATCTTCTTGAACATGACAGCGGTCCGCTTATTCGACGATGAACAGCGGCTGACCGAATTCCACCGCCTGGCCGTTCTCGACCAGGATCTTGCTGATCGTGCCGGACATGTCGGCCTCGATCTCGTTCATGATCTTCATCGCCTCGATGATGCAGATCGGCTCGCCTTCCTTGATCGCGGCCCCCACCTCGGCGAATGGCTTGGAGCCCGGGCTGGCCGAGCGGTAGAAGGTGCCGACCATGGGCGACTTGACCACGTGGCCCGTCGGCGCGACGGCCTCGGCCACCGGGGCGGGCGCGGCGTCGGCGCCGGCCGGGGCGGCCTGCTGGGGCGCCGGCTGCATCATCATCTGCCCGGCGGGCTGCATCATCATCGTCGTCGGGACGCCGTAGCCGGCCTTGACGATGCGAACCTTGCCCTCGGCTTCGGTGATTTCGAGTTCCGAGATGTTGGACTCCGAAACGAGGTCGACCAAGGTCTTGAGCTTGCGCATGTCCATGATGGAACAGTCTCCTGGAAAAATTGGCTTGTGGACGGCGCTCGTGGCGCCGGGCCGCTGGGCGCGCTACTTGCGCACGGGGGCGCGAGAGAGGGCGAACCTCAGCGCCAGGGAGTAGCCCTGGGCGCCGAGGCCGACGATCACGCCTTCGGCCAGGTCTGAGAAATAGGAATGGTGCCGGAACGGCTCGCGGCGATGCACGTTCGACAGGTGCACCTCGACGAACGGGATGGCCACGCCCGCGATTGCATCGCGCAGCGCCACGCTGGTGTGCGTGAACGCGCCCGGATTGATCACGATGAAGTCGGTGCCGTCGGCACGGGCCGCGTGGACGCGGTCGATCAGCACGCCTTCATGGTTGCTCTGCAGGCTTTGCAGCGTGGAGCCGGCTTCTTGAGCCATCTGCAGCAAATCGCGGTCAATATTGGCCAACGTGGTACTTCCATACACTGCCGGCTCGCGAGTACCGAGCAGGTTCAGGTTGGGACCGTGAAGCACGAGGACGTTCATGCGATGCGCAAGCCGGCCGCGGAGGCCGATGGTTCAATTCGAAAGAAGCGGACTTTACGCCGGGTTGACTGCTGTTCGCGCCACTAAGCGAGAATTTACCCTAAAAAGAGTGCTTGACAACTCTTGTCGCGCTTGACCACGCAGATGCGGTCACAAGCCGCTCTTTCGCACCCGCCAGGAGCGACCGTCGCGCCGGATCTTGCAAGATCGATCAGGATCCGCGCACCCAACCCGTCAGTTCCGCCGCGTTGGTCGCGCCGAACTTGTGTTGCGCGAGTCGTTGGGAGCGGTCGAACACGGCCGTGAAGGGCAGGGCGACGTTCGGATCATTGCTGAGGCGGCGGGCCCAGGCAAGTCCGGCATACCCGAGGATGGAGATCGGGAATGAGACCGGATGAGCCGCGATGAACTTGTCCACGGCCGGCTGCTCGTCGATCGCCAGGCCGATCACCAGCGCGTCCTTGCCGGCCTCCGACCGGGCGAACCGGTCCAGTTCCGGCATCTCGCGCACGCAGGGCGGACACCAGGGTGCCCAGAAATTGAGCACCACGACGCGGCCGGCGATGTCGGCATTGCTCAGCGTGCGGCCGTCGGTGGTGACGATGGGCGACGGGAGCGGCGTCAGCGGCGGCAGCGCGATGCCGGCGGCCGAGGCCGCGGCGGCGGCGGTGTCGCCGACGATCACCGGGGGCTGATGGCGGTGGCGCAGCCAGGCGCCGGCGCCCAGGCCCACGGAACCGAGCGCCAGGCCGACCACGACCTCGCGGCGCGTCAATGGCGACGTCATGCGGTCTCCTCTTCCAGCAGCCGGCGCAGGCCGGCGGCGTCGCCGCGCCAGGTCTGCCCGCGCGAGTCGGGCTTGAGCGCGCCGCGCAGGTCGTCCAGGTCCAGGATGTTCAGGTGGATGGTGATCCAGTCGTCCAGCGACCGGTCGTGCTCGCCCACCACCAGCGTCAGCGCGTGCTCGCCCTTGCCCAGCGGCTCGCTGACTGTCTCGTAGGCGACGCCCTTGTTCAACAGCGCGATCTCGGGCGCCTTGATGTCGTCGCAGTAGAGATCGAGGCGCACGACCGACTGGCGCGTGGCCGTGCCGCGCCAGACGGCGCCGCCCACGTGCGGCCGGAACTCGGCCAGGCGCAGCATCCAGCGCAGCGCCGCCTCGCGCAGGGCGCGCAGCTCCACCGGCTGGGTGTCGGCGCAGAAGAGGGCGATGTGGGCGCGGACTTCGTCCTCGATCGCCTCGTTGCCGGGCGCCTCGCGCAGCCGCCGGCCACCGCCGTGCTCCTGCATCGCCTTGCGGCGCGCGCTGGCGTAGTCGAGGCCGTCCTCGACGATCAGGCGGGCCGCCGTCTGGGCGATCTCCTGTTGTTCTTGATTCAGTTCAGTCATGCCGTCAGTTTGGCAAATCCACGCCGCCCATGCGGGCAACGATGGTGGCCGAACGGCCCAGCACGTAGGGCGACGACGGCGACTTCTCGAAGCGCTTGGGCGCCGGCAGCATCACCGCCAGCCGCGCGGCCTGGGCCGGACCGAGCGTGGCGGCGCTGCTGCGGAAATAGTGCTCGGACGCGGCCTGCGCGCCGAACACGCCCTCGCCCCACTCGACGTTGTTCAGGTAGACGTCGAGGATGCGCTGCTTGCCCAGCACCACCTCCAGCATCATCGTGATCGCCAGCTCCTGGCCCTTGCGCAGGATGTTGCGCTCGCCGGACAGGAACAGGTTCTTGGCCAGTTGCTGCGTGATCGTGGAGCCGCCGACCACCTTGGCGACCACCTGGCGCGGCTTGCCGTCGGCGCCGCGGCGCGTGGTGGCGCGCACCTGTTGCGCGTCGGCGCGCGCCTGCGCCTTCTCGTTCCGGTTCCAGGCCTTCTCCACAGCGTCCCATTGCACGCCGTGGTGCTCGACGAAGCCCGCGTCCTCGCTGGCGATCACCGCCCGGCGAAGGTTGTCGGAGATGCGCGCGCCCGGCACCGATTCCTGCGACCACGGAAGCTGGTGCTTCTCGGCGACGATGCGCCAGATCTCGCTGCGCTGGAAGGTGGTGGACTGGGGCGCGGTCACCAGCATCAGCGCGATGCGCAGCAGGAAGAAGAGCTGCAGCGCGAGCAGGGCGACGGCCAGCATGCCCACCAGCCGCCCGACGCTGCGCAGGCCCGGGCTCACGACGTCGCCCGGGCCGCCTCGGCAACCTGCGCGCTCACTTGTGCATCCACCTCGCGGCGCATCTCGGTGAGCACCTGGAACGTGCCCGGGCGCACGCCCAGCCAGACGAAGTACGCCTCCGACGCCTGTTCCACCAGCATGCCCAGGCCGTCGCGAGCGACCGCGCCCTGCGCGCGCGCCCAGCGCAGGAAGGGCAGCGTCGCGGCGCCGTACATCATGTCGAGCGCCAGCGCGCCGGCCTTCAGCGTGCCGGCCGGCAGCGGCGGCACGGCGGCCTGCAGGCTGGCGGCGGTGGCGTTGATCAGCACGTCGAAGCCGGCTCCCGGCGTCTCCAGCGCCGTGGCCGACAGCGGCGCGTCCAGGCGCGCGGCGCCGGCGGCGAAGCGCTCGATCATCGCCTGCGCCCTGGCCGGCGTGCGGTTGGCCACCACCAGCGCGGCCGGCCGCGCGGCCAGCAGCGGGCCGAGGGCGCCGGCCGCGGCGCCGCCGGCGCCCAGCACCAGCACGCGCTTGCCCTGCAGCGGCACGCCGGCGTTGAGTTCGATGTCGCGCACCAGGCCGGCGCCGTCGGTGTTGTCGCCGAACCAGCCGTCGGCCTCGAAGGCGATGGTGTTGACGGCCTCCGCGCGGCGCGCGCGATCGGACAGCCGCGTGCACGCGGCGAAGGCCTCGCCCTTGAACGGCGTGGTGACGTTGCAGCCGCGCGCGCCGCCGTCGGCGAACGCGCGCACGGTGGCGACGAACTGGTCCAGCGGCGACTCGATGCGCGTGTAGTCGACCGCGTGGCCCGTGGCCGCGGCGAAGCGCGCGTGGATCTGCGGCGAGCGGCTGTGCTTGACGGGGTTGCCGACGACGGCGAGCCGGGTGATGGGGGCGGTGCTCAAGATCAGCCTCCGGAGTTGGTCATCGTGGCCTGCATGCCATCGGACTTGGTGAAACGGAAGCGCGAGGTGACCACGATCTGGTCGGCCTTGCGCTTCATGTCGTCGGAGAAGCTGCCGAAGGGCGCGGCGGCGTGCGCGATGGCCAGCGCGCGCTGGTCGAGGAAGCGCGAGTTCGAGCTGCGCACGATCTCGGACTCCACGATGTGGCCGCGCGCGTCGATCGTCAGGTTGACGGTGAGCTCGCCGTACAGCTTGCGGCCGTTGAGCGTCGGGAAGTTGGCCGTTCCCTTGTCCTCGATCCTGTGGCGCAGCTTGTCGTAGTAGACGGCGTAGACCTCCTCGCGCGTGGCCGGGCTGATGTAGCGCCGGCGCGGCCGCGAGTTCTCCTCGTTGATGCGCTTCTCGATCATCGCGAGCAACTGCAGCTTGTGCTGGCGCGACTCCTCGGTCGCGCGCTCGGCCTGCGTCATCGTGGGCTTGCGCGGATCGGGCACGGGCATCGCGGCGATGTCGCGGCGGATCTGCGCGAGCAGCAGCTGCTGCTCCTGCTGCTGCTCCTGGATCGCGCGGGTGGAGTCGGTCTGGTCGTCGCCGATGATCTGGCTGGGCGAGGGCGGCAGCGGCGACGTGGCGATGCCGGCCTCGGCCTCGCCGCCGCCGGCCAGGTTGGCCTGGGCGATGGCCTGGGCCTTGGTGGGCGCCTCGGTGGAGCGCGCGTTGACCAGCACCACCTCCAGCGGCGTGTCCTGGAACACGCGGTTGAAGTCTTCCGGATCCACGATGCGCACGCCCAGCACCGCGGCATGCAGCGAGATCGAGATGGCCAGCGCGAGCTGCATCACGCTCGGCCGCCAGGCGCGAATGCGCACCGACAGCGGCTCGGGGGCGAACATCTTGCGGGGCGGCGGAGGCGTGAAGGTCTTGTCCATGCGGGAGCGGGGGAGGTTCTCTCAGGCCGGCGTCGCGGCGCCCTCGGCGGGCGGGGTCTCTTCGTCGACGTCGATGGCCAGCGTCAGCGGGCCTCCGCCCAGGTCCTCGGCTTCCTCCGCGTCGTCGCCGCCTTCGGAGGCCGCGTCCGCGCCGGCCGGCTCGTCGTCGAGTCGCGCCACCAGGCGGGCGTGCAGGTCCAGCGTGAGCAGGTCGACGCCGTCCACCCGCACGCGCACGTGCGCGCCGCGCGCCAGGCCGTCGCAGCCGGCGGCCTTGAAGACCAGCGGCAGCGTGTCGGCGCGCACCAGGCCGTCCTTCAGCACCGCGGCGTCGAGCTCGGTGACGTCGTTCTGCTGCAGCCAGCGCAGCGTCCAGAAGCGCTCGATGCCGTTCTGGAAGCCGTTGTACGCGGCGTAGGCGGTGTCGAAGCCCGAGATGATGGAGAACAGCGTGGCGTCCTTGGGCTTGAACGGCGCCGACAGCGGCGCCATGCGGCCGTTGCGCACGCACGAGATGATCTGCCACTGGTTGACGAGGTCGACGTAGCGGCGCAGCGGCGACGTGGACCAGGTGTACTGCGCCACGCCCATGCCGGCGTGCGGCGCGGGCCTGATGCCCATGCGCACCTTGACGCCCGGCGCCATGCTGGCCTGGCTGCGGTAGATGCCGGGCACGCCCATCTCGGCGATCCAGCCGCCCCAGGTGCTGTTGGCCAGGATCATGGCCTCGGAGACGATGAGGTCCAGCGGCGCGCCGCGCCGGCGCTCGCTGATGATGACCTTCTCGTCGCCCTTGGGCTCGCTGGTGGGCGAGGTACCGTCGGCGGTCTCGAGGCGGAAGTTGTAGTCGGGCCGGTTGAAGTTCTCCGGCTTGCCGCGCGCCACCTCGCGCAGCGCCTTCAGGTGGCGCGCGAGGCGGAACGTGAACGCCAGCTCGGTGGCGAACGGGTAGTCGGCCGGGGCGGCGCCGGTGAGCGATTCCTCGGTGACGACCGCGTCGAGCTTGTCGTGGCGCAGGTTGGCCGCGATGGGCACGGCCTCCAGCTTCGTCTCGGTGCCCCTGATCTCGAGCGTGGCCTCGTCGAACGTGACGTACAGGCTCAGCGCGGGGCAATCGCGGCCCTCGGCCAGCGTGTACTTCTCGACGATGGCGTCGGGCAGCATCGTGACCTTCCAGCCCGGCATGTAGACGGTGGACAGGCGGTCGCGGGCGACCCTGTCGATCGGGCCGTCGGGCAGGATGGCCAGCCCCGGGGCGGCGATGTGCACGCCGAAGACGACGGTGCCGGTGCCCAGGCCGCGCACGGACAGCGCGTCGTCGATCTCGGTGGTCTGCGAGTCGTCGATGGAGAACGCGGCCACGTCGGCGCGCGGCAGTTCGTCCTTGATGGGCGGCGCCTCCAGCGGCGGGAAGCCGGTGCCCTTGGCGAGCTCCTCGAACAGGAAGCGGCGCCAGTGGAACTGGTACGGGCTGGAGATGGCGCCGGCGGCCTTGAGCAGGTCCAGCGGCGAGCGCTGCGCGCGCCGCGACGCCTCGACCACGGCCTTGTACTCGGCGGCGTTCTTGTCGGGGCGGAACAGGATCTTGTAGAGCTGGTCGCGGATCGGCTGCGGCGTCTGGCCGGCCACCAGCTCGGTGGCCCACTCCTGGATCTGCAGGGCCTGCAGGCGCTTGCGCTCGATGCCCAGCAGCGCGGCCTTGACCGTCTCCTCCGGCGCCTTGCGGAACACGCCCTTGGTCATGCGGCGGAAGTAGTGCGGCGCCTCGAACAGGCGGAACAGCGCGGCGGCCTGCTGCACCGGGCCGGCCGACTTGTCGAAGTAGTCGCGGGCCAGGTCGGCGAAGCCGAACTCGGCCTCGCCGGCGAACTCCCAGGCGAGGTCGAGGTCGATCTCGCGCGCCAGGGCCTGCCCCTGCGCGATGAGTTCGGCGGGCAGCGGCTTGTCGAAGCGCAGGAGCACGTGCGAGGACTTGACCTTCACACGCTTGCCGGAGTCGAGTTCCACCTGGATCGAGCTGTCCGCCTCGGACATCACCCGCCCGGCGAGGAACTTGCCGGCGTCATCAAAGAGGGCGTAATTCACCCGGCGATTGTCGCCGAGTTCGGATGCGCCCCCGGGACGGAACGGCCGGAATGCGACGGGGGTTGCGGCTGTTACGCGGAATGCGGCGCCGGGCGCATCGCGCGGGCGCGATCTGCAGCGGCTTGATCAAGCGCACGGCCAACGGGTGCACCGTGAGCTGAAACGAAAAACGGGAGCCGAGACTCCCGTTCGTTGCAAGGCCTGAAGGGCCGATCAGGCTTGCTTGTTGCGGCGTCGCGCGAGCGTGGCCACGAGGGCCAGTCCGGCCAGCAGCATGGCGGCGTTCTGGGCTTCCGGGACGGCGGGCAGGCCGTCGTTGGCGCCGAAGGACCTGAACGACTCGCCGCCGTTCACGCTGAACTGCACCTGCGAGTTGCCGGAGCAGCAGTTCTCGAAGCCGTAGAGGGTCAGCGTGTGGACGCCGACGCCCAGGTTCGCCGTGCCGGCCAGGAACTGCGACGCGTTGGTGTAGCTGCCGGCCCACCACATGTCGTTGCCCTTGAAGCTCAGCGCGGAGCCGTCCAGGAACAGCGCGCCGCCGCCGCCGAAGTCGACGCCCGCACGGAAGTCGTAGCTCGTGGGGGACGTCACGTCGAACGTGATCGTGGCCTCCAGGCCTTTGCCGTTCAGGTTCAGGGCGAGATTGTCGTAGCTGGAGAGAACGACCGGAGCGCCGACGATGGCGTCGACAGCCGTACGGTAGGCATCGGCGGAGGCCAGGTTGGACTCGTAGCCGTTGCCCGTCTGGATGGTGATGCCGCTGGCGCCGGCAACGCCCGCGACGATGGCCAGCGAAGCCGCTGCCGCAAACTTCTTCATGGAAACCCCTTGGATGGATCTGATAGTTGTGCGCCCGCCGCCCTTTGCGAGAGGCGAGGCGATCGCCCGTCATGCGCGACGATGCGTAACGTACGGTAACACCTCGGGCGGGAAATGACTCTCCCCAAAATGAGGGCAGTCTGGATGTGATCGATGTCACGAAAAGCGCGATGCGCCCCCGATTCGCCGCTGAGCGGGGCGGTTCGACGAATACGCCAGGTGGTATGGCGCGGTCTGGCTCAGAGCGACAGGTGGCGCAGCAGATCGGGCACGTGCGACTCGAAATCCGACAGGCCGTGGTCGCTGCCGGCGATCAGCTTGAGCGGACCGTTCGAGTAGCGCGCCGTCATCTCGCGCCAGTCCAGCACCTCGTCGCCCTTGGCGATGATGGCGAGGATGTCCCGCGGACGCGTCAGCGGCGTGGGCGGCGTCATCGCGCGCAACTCGTCCACGTACTCGGGCCTGAAGTCGAAGCTCTCGTCGGCCGCGTGGTACATCGTCTGGCGGCCGATGTGCGCGGCGAGGTCGCGTGCCGGGTCGACGGCGGGGTTCACCAGCACGGCGCGGCAGCCCCGCGTCTCGGCGACGATCGTCGCGTAGAAGCCGCCCAGCGAGCTGCCGATCACGCCCATGCCGGCGACGGGCCAGCCGGCGGTGAGGGCCCGGATGTCGGCGAGGGCCGCGGCGGGCGATGGCGGCAGCTGCGGGCACGCCCACACGAGATCGGGCCGGTGGCGCGCCACCCAGTCGGCCATCCAGCGGGCCTTGAACGACTGCGGCGACGAGCGGAAGCCGTGCAGGTAGAGCAGATGGGTGATCAAGTGTGGTGCGGCGTTTCCAGCGCGGCCAGCAGCTTGGCGTGTATGCCGCCGAAGCCGCCGTTGCTCATGCACAGGACGTGGTCGCCCGGCCTGGCGACGCGGGCGACCGCGGCGACGAGGCCGGCTATCGTGTCGCACACCTGCGCCTGCTCGCCCATGGGCGCGAGCGCCTCGGCCGCGTCCCACGACAGGCCGCCGGAGTGGCAGAACGACAGATCGGCCTCCTCGAGCGCCCACGGCAACTGGGCCTTCATCGCGCCCTGCTTCATCGTGTTGGAGCGCGGCTCGAACACGGCCAGGATGCGTTGCGCGCCCACCTTGCGGCGCAGGCCGTCGATGGTGGTGCGCATGGCGGTGGGATGGTGGGCGAAGTCGTCGTAGACGCGGATGCCGTTGGCCTCGCCCTTGAGCTCCAGCCGCCGCGCGACGTTCTCGAAGCTCGCCAGCGATGCGGCGGCGGCGGCCGGGGCCACGCCGAGGTGCTCGGCCGCGGCGATGGCCGCCAGCGCGTTCATCTGGTTGTGCTCGCCCAGCAGGGGCCATTCGACGCGCGCGATCTTCATCGAGCCGCGCAGCACGTCGAACGCATGCGGTTCGCCGCGGGCCCGCAGCGCGCCGGGCTCTTCCTTGCGCGCGCCGAAGCGCTGCACCTCGCTCCAGCAGCCGCGTTCGAGCACGCGCTGCAGCGACTCCTCGCGCGCGTTGACCACGAGGCGGCCCTTGGACGGCATCGTGCGCACGAGATGGTGGAACTGGGTCTCGATGGCGGCCAGGTCGGGGAAGATGTCCGCGTGGTCGAACTCGAGGTTGTTCAGCACCGCCGTGCGCGGGCGGTAGTGGACGAACTTGCTGCGCTTGTCGAAGAACGCCGTGTCGTACTCGTCGGCCTCGATGACGAAGGGCGTGCGCGCGCCGCCGGCGCCCGTGGCGCGGCCCAGGCGCGCGGACACGCCGAAGTTGCGCGGCACGCCGCCCACGAGGAAGCCCGGCTCGAGGCCGGCCTGGTCGAGGATCCACGCGAGCATCGCCGTGGTGGTGGTCTTGCCGTGGGTGCCGGCCACCGCCAGCACGTGGCGGCCCTCCAGCACGTGCTCGGCCAGCCACTGCGGGCCGCTCACGTAGGGCCGGCCGTCGTCGAGGATGGCCTCCATCAGTTGGTTGCCGCGCGAGACGGCGTTGCCGATGACGAAGAGGTCGGGCGCCAGCGCCACCTGGTCGGTGCCGTAGCCGTCGATCAGCTCGATGCCGAGCGCGCGCAGCTGGTCGCTCATCGGCGGGTAGACGTTGGCGTCGCAGCCGGTCACCTTGTGGCCGGCCTCGCGCGCCAGGGCGGCGAGACCTCCCATGAAGGTGCCGCAGATGCCGAGGATGTGGATGTGCATGGCGAAATCGTTCTTGTTCGGTCCAGCGTAAGCCATGCACGTTTCGCGCCCGGCTTCCTGGGCCTCGGCCGGCGGCGGTTGCGCCGCCCCGGCCTGGGAAATTGGGTCAGCCGGCGATGAGCGTCTGCATGCCGGCCCATTCCTCGCCGGGCGGCAGCGTGACCGGGTCGATCACGCGGGCCGCCTCGACGCACAGCATTTTCTGCCAGTCGCCCTCGGGCAGGTCGTCCAGCTGGGCCGCCTTCTGCGGGCCGGGGTTCCAGACGACGACGTCGGTGAAGGCCGCGTGCCTGATGGCGAGCTTGCGGCCCAGCTCGCGCAGCGTCAGCGTGGACGGGGCGTCGTGGTACAGGCGGTCGACCTCGCCCACCACCTGGGTGACGTCGCCCCATTGCTGCTGCCACTGGCCGGTGTTGTTGTCCTCGTACTTGACGCCCTGAAGGCCCTCCAGCTGGGCCTTGAGCACATCATTGGTGCGCAGGTAGGTGTGCAGGGCGACGCTGAACTCGAGCGAGGCCTCGCCGGTGTTGGTGACCGCGAACTCGATGTCCAGCTGCTGGCCGATGATGCTGACGGTGATCTCGGCCTCGAACTCGTGCGGCCAGAGCGCGCGCGTGGCGTCGTTGGCCACGAAGCGCAGCACCGCCTGGGCGTGCTGGCCGTGGGTGGGCATCTCCACGTGCCGCCAGCCGCGGTTGCGCAGGAGGCCGTGCCGGGGCAGCGTGCCGCGGCTGGAGAACTGCGGGAAGATCACCGGCACGCCGCCGCGCACCGCCTGGCCCTCGCCGAACCGGCTGGTGGGCGAGACGTAGAGCTGCTCCTGGCCGCCGGCCGGGATCCAGCTCACCAGGTGGCCGCCGTGCAGCAGGATGGTGGCGCGGGCGCCGTCGGACGATTGCAGCGCGATCGCCGGGTGGCCGGCGTATTCGGTCGGTTTTGCGGAGGCCAAGGTCTTATGCGGATGCGGCGAAGGCGGCGCGCGCGGCCTTCAAGGTGTGTTCGATCTCGGCGGGGCTGTGCGCGGAACTCACGAAGCCGGCCTCGTACAGCGCGGGCGCGAAGTACACGCCGCCGTCCAGCATCGCGTGGAAGAAGCGGTTGAAGCGCTCCTTGTCGACGGCGACGGCGCTGGTGTAGTCGTGCGGCAGCCTGTCGGTGAAGAAGAAGCCGAACAGGCCGCCCTCCGAGTCGACCGCCATCGGCACGTGGGCCGCGTCGGCCTCGCGCTTGAGGCCGTCGACCAGCTCGCGCGTGCGGGCGTGGAGCGCCGCGTGGAAGCCGGGCCTGGCGATCTCGTGCAGCGTGGCCAGGCCGCACGCGGTGGCCACCGGGTTGCCCGACAGCGTGCCCGCCTGGTAGGCCGGGCCCAGCGGGGCGAGCTGCGCCATCACCTTGCGCGAGGCGCCGAAGGCCGCCAGCGGCATGCCGCCGCCGATGACCTTGCCGAACACGCTGATGTCGGGCGCGAAGCCGGGGATCTGCCGCGCATAGAGGCTTTGCGCGCCGCCGAGCGCCACGCGGAAGCCCGTCATCACCTCGTCCATGATCAGGAGGGCGCCGTGCTTCGTGCACAGCTCGCGCAGCCGCGTCATGAACGGCACGCTGGTGCGCACGAAGTTCATGTTGCCGGCGATGGGCTCGATGATCACGCAGGCCAGCTCGTCGCCGTGGGCCGCGAAGGCCCGCTCGAGCTGCTCGACGTCGTTGAAGGCCAGCACGGTGGTGTGCTGCACCACCTCGGGCGGCACGCCGGCCGAGGTGGGATGGCCGAAGGTGGCCAGGCCCGAGCCGGCCTTCACCAGCAGCGCGTCGGCATGGCCGTGGTAGCAGCCCTCGAACTTGATCAGGCGCGAGCGGCCCGTGGCCGCGCGGGCCAGGCGGATCGCGCTCATGCAGGCCTCGGTGCCCGAGCTGACCAGGCGCACCTGCTCGACGCTGGGCACGTGGCGGATGATCTCCTCGGCCAGCTCCACCTCGCGCTCGGTGGGCGCGCCGAAGCTGAAGCCGTCGCGCGCCGCCTTGAGCACCGCGTCGAGCACGGCCGGATGGCCATGGCCCAGGATCATCGGGCCCCAGGAGCCGATGTAGTCGACATAGCGCTTGCCTTCGGCGTCCTCGATGTACGCGCCCTCGGCCCGCGCGATGAAGCGCGGCGTGCCGCCGACGGCCCGGAACGCCCGGACCGGCGAATTCACGCCGCCGGGGATGACCTTCTGCGCCCGCGCGAACAGCGCTTCATTAGTGGACACTGCGCGAGCCTCCGACTTCGGTCGCGTCGTCCGACAGCGCCTCTTCGATCGTCTCGTTGCCTTCCTCGTCCTCGCCGGGCGGCAGCGCCCAGAAGAAGCGATCGGGCACGACGCCGCCCATGCCGGGCCGGAAACCGGCGTCCAGGCTCTGGTCGAGGAACTGCAGCGCCTCGCCGACGGCGGCCTGCAGCTCGGAGGCGGCGCCCAGCAGCGCGGCCATCGCGGCCGACAGGGTGTCGCCGGCGCCCACGAAGGTGGCCTCGAACATCTCGAACTTCTCGCCGGTGAGCGCGCCCTGGGGCGAGGCCAGCACGTTGTCGATGAACTGGCCGGCGCCCTTGGCGGGCAGCATGACGCCGGTGACCAGCACGAAGCGCGTGCCGTGCTCGGCCGCGGCCACCGCCAGCTCGCGCGGAGAGGCCGGGCGGTCGGAATCCCATTCGGGCAGCAGGAAGTCGGTGAGCGTCTTGTGGTTGCCCACCAGCACCTCGGTGGCGGGCAGGATCAGCTCGCGGAAGGCGTCCAGGTAGGTGTTCTGGTCGTCGTCCTCCATGAACGACAGCGCCGGCAGGTACGACACCAGCGGCACCTCCGGGTAGTCGGACAGCACCTCGGCCACCGCGCTGACGTTGTCCACGCTGCCGAGGAAGCCCACCTTGAAGCCGGCGACGGTGATGTCCTCCAGGATGCAGCGGGCCTGCTCGACCACGGCGTCGGAGTCGATCACGTGTTGATCGAAGATCTCGGCGGTGTCGCGCATGAGCAGCGAAGTGACCACGGGCAGGGCGTGCGCGCCCATCGCGGCGATGGTGGCCACGTCGCCCGCGACCCCTCCGGCACCGCTGGCATCGCTCGCGTTGAAGCTCAGGATGCAGGCGGGTGCGCTGGCTTCTTCAGCGTTTTCGTCGGGCGTTTCCGCGCCGGATTGGGGGTCCATTGAGATGTCCGGTGCCGGCCAAGTTGTGAAGCTTGCCCGGAAAATGTGATTAGTTTGGCCCTTAGCGCGTCGTTAACCGCTCGGGGCCGTGGCTACAATCCAGACGATTGTAGTGACCCTGAACGCGAAACGACCGTGAACGAACCTCAAACCTGGATGTGCCTGATCTGCGGCTGGATCTACGACGAAGCTGCGGGAGACGCTGAAACTGGTTTGCTGCCCGGAACCCGCTGGGCCGACGTTCCGATGAACTGGACGTGTCCGGAATGCGGTGCGCGCAAGGAAGATTTCGAGATGGTCCGCATCTGATGGAAGAACCCACGATGGCGAATGTTCTGAACGAGAGCTTCAATGGCTGATGCCACGCCGGCCCCCGCCGCGGCACCGGCATTGCCCGCCGTGCGCGTGCTCGTGATCGACGACAGCAACACGATCCGGCGCAGCGCGGAGATCTTCCTGCGCCAGGGCGGGCACGAGGTCATCCTGGCCGAGGACGGCTTCGATGCGCTGGCCAAGGTCAACGACCACACGCCCGACCTGATCTTCTGCGACATCCTGATGCCGCGGCTCGACGGCTACCAGACCTGCGCCATCATCAAGCGCAACCCGCGCTTCGTCGCGGTGCCGGTCATCATGCTGTCGTCCAAGGACGGTGTGTTCGACAAGGCCCGCGGCCGGATGGTCGGCTCCGAGGACTACCTGACCAAGCCTTTCACGAAGGAACAGCTCCTGCGCGCGGTGGCCCAATACCACCCGGCTCGACTTTCCGCCGAACAGTAAGAGCTTCCCCCTCCCGGGTATTTCCGGTCGTGCCGAACGACCTGCGGTTCCGGGCCAAAAAGCGCAACCCAGGCGCGTTTCCAAGGACACACCATGCCGATCCAGCATATTCTCCTGGTCGATGATTCGAAGACCGAGTTGGCTTATCTCTCCGACTTGCTCGCCAAGCGGGGTTTCACCGTCCGCACCGCCGAGAATGGCGAAGATGCGATGAAGCGCCTGGCGGAAGGAAAGCCCGACCTGATCCTGATGGACGTCGTGATGCCTGGAACGAATGGTTACCAGCTGACCCGCTCGATCACGCGCGATCCCCGATATTCCGACGTGCCGGTGATCATGTGCACCAGCAAGGGCCAGGAAACCGACCGCGTCTGGGGCATGCGCCAGGGCGCCCGCGACTACGTGGTCAAGCCCGTCGACACCGACGACCTGATGGCCAAGATCAAATCCCTCGGGTAGATCCCGGCGATATTGACCCGACCACCACGCACGGACACCCATGGCCAACAAAGATGCCCTGCGCGAACTGCAAACCCGGCTGGCGAGCCGCCTGCAGGCCGCCAAGACGCAGCCGCGCGCTCGCGGCTGGCTCGCCGTCGAGTGCGCCGGCGTCGGCCTGCTGCTGCCGCTGGCCCAGGCCGGCGAGATCTTCCCGCTGCGCGCGCTGCTGAAGCTGCCGCACGCCAAGCCCTGGATGACCGGCGTGGCGCAGCTGCGCGGCGACCTGTACACCGTGATCGACCTCGCGGCCTTCCTGGGCCTGCGTGCCCCGAAGACCGGCGAAGCCGCGGCGCTCGATGGCCAGTTGGTGATGCTGGCCCCGTCGCTGCAGGTCAACGCCGCGTTGCGCGTCGACCGCCTGGCCGGCCTGCGAGGCGAAGAACAACTGACGCGCGAGGCCGAGTCGGCCGAGAGCGTCGGCGCCCGGCCCGCGTTCGCGGCCGGCCGCTGGAAGGATGCGCAGGGCGCGTCCTGGCAGGAAATCGATCTGGGAGCGCTGGCCGTGGACGGCGCGTTCCTCGATGTGATGAGCTGAAGAGAGGGTTCGGTCTCGACGACGCGCCGTGCAAGCGGCGCCAAGGCATGCAGTGCGTCGAGTGACCGTCCGGGATTAGTTGGGATTCGAAATCTAGCGTGAAGAGGGCGAGATGAACTTGTCAGACCAGAACAACGGCAACGTGCACAAGCAGCATGGCGCCCACACCGAGGGTGGCCTCGAGAACGTCTATCCTCCCGTCGCTTCGGAGTCCGGCGCTCGCGCCCGTGACGTGGCACTGGCGGATGTCGACCTCGGCGACGCCGTCGATTCGCATCGTCAATCGCTGCACGATTCGCACGACGGCCCGGGACTCGGGCACGCCGAGCACCCCACCCACACGATCTCCTCGGGCGGCGCGGTGCCCACGCTCGACCTCGACGTCCACGCGATGGGCCACTCGGCCTTCCCGCTCGACGGCGCGGGGCCGGGCCACGACGACGACCACATCGTGCACTCCGAGAACAACCTGTCCATCGACCTGCCGCTGGAAGGCGTCGACTCGACGCTGACCGCCGCGTCGACGCTGGTGCCCGACCACCACGAGGCCGCCCCCACGCGCCTGCTCGAGGGAGAGGCCGCGCCGGAGCAGGTCGCCGAGGTCGACGCCGACAACACCGGCCTGCCGCTGATCGGCCGCCGCTCGCTCGACTACCAGCGCCGCTTCGTGGTGACGCTGGCGGCCCTCGGCTTCATCGGCCTGCTCGGCGGCGGCTACGCTGCCATCTCCGCTGCTACTGCGCACGCGAAGCAGGTGGAGGCCACCGGTGCGGCGCTGATGCAGTCGCAACGCCTGGCCAAGTCGGTCTCGCAGGCCATGATCGGTAGCCCCGCGGCCTTCCCTGAAGTGAAGGAATCCGGCTCGGTGCTGGCCACCAACGTGCGCGGCCTGAGCGCCGGCAACGACATCGTGAGCGCGGTGCCCTCGGGCGCCCAGGACACGGTCCAGTCGCTGCTGCCGCTGGTCGATCGCGCCGAGAAGAACGCGGGCATCGTGCTGGCGCAGCAGAAGACGCTGACCCAGGTGGGGCAGGCGCTGCGCACCATCAATCGCCAGTCGTCCGACCTGCTCGAGACCGCTGAGACCGTGTCGTCCCTGAAGCTGCAGGGCGGCGCCTCGGCGGCCGAGATCTCCGCCGTCGGCCAGCTCGTGATGTTGACGCAGCGTATCGGCAAGAGCGCGAACGAGTTCCTGACCTACGAAGGCGTGAGCCCCGAGGCCGTGTTCCTGCTCGGCAAGGACTTGAACACCTTCCGCGAGATCGCCGACGGCCTGCTGCAAGGCAACGCCGACCTGCGGCTGCCCGGCACGAAGGAGCCCGCCACGCGCGAGCGCCTCGAGCAGCTGATCGCCCAGTACGAACAGACCCGCAGCCAGTCCAGTGCCATCCTGGCCAACCTGCAGGGCCTGGTGGCCGCGCGTGAAGCGCAGGCCCAGATCGTGGGCGACAGCGAGCCGCTGCGCAAGGGCCTTGAAGGCGTGCAGGGCCGGCTCGACCAGATCGGCGCGGTGTCCGTGGGCTCCTACATCGTGATCGGCGCGGCGCTGGCGCTGCTGGTGCTCGGCGCCCTCGGCATCCTGCGCCTGTACGTGGTCGCCCAGCAGCAGCAAGCCAAGGACGCCGACGACAAGCGCCTCGAGGCCGACTCCCGCCAGCGCGAGGCCCAGCGCGTCAACGACGCCAACCAGGCCGCCATTCTCCGGCTGATGAACGAACTGCAGTCGGTCGCCGAGGGTGACTTGACGCAGCAGGCCACCGTGACCGAGGACATCACGGGCGCCATCGCCGACTCGGTGAACTACACCGTGGAAGAGCTGCGAACCCTGGTGGCGCAGGTGCAGGGCACCGCCAACCGGGTGACGGACACCACCGGCCAGGTGGAGCAGACGTCCACCGAGCTGCTGGCGGCCTCCACCGAACAGCTGCACGAGATCCGCGAGACCGGCGAGTCGGTGCTCCAGATGGCCGGCCGAATCAACGACGTGTCGCAACGCGCCCAGGAAACGGTGCACGCCGCCCAGCAATCGCTGACGGTGACGCAGGCCGGCCGCCGCGCGGTGCAGGACGCCATCGAGGGCATGAACTCGATCCGCGACCAGATCCAGGAAACCTCCAAGCGGATCAAGCGCCTGGGCGAATCGTCGCAGGAGATCGGCGAAATCACCGAGCTGATTTCCGACATTACCGAGCAGACGAACGTGCTGGCCCTGAACGCCGCCATCCAGGCGGCCTCCGCCGGCGACGCGGGTCGCGGCTTCTCGGTGGTCGCGGAAGAAGTGCAGCGACTGGCCGAACGCTCCGGCGACGCCACGCGACAGATCGCGGCCCTGGTGAAGGCCATTCAGACCGACACCGGCGACGCCGTGGCCGCCATGGAACGTTCCACGCAGGGCGTGGTGCAGGGCGCGCAACTGTCCGACGCGGCCGGTGCGGCGCTGGTCGACATCGACCGTGTGACGCGCGAACTGTCGGCGCTGGTGGAAAGCATCTCGACGCAGGCGCAGAGCGAAGCGCAGTCCGCGAACGTCGTGGCCTCCAACATCCAGCACATCTTCGCCGTGACGGAACAGACCGGCGACGGCACGCGTTCGACGGCTCAGATCGTTCGCGAGCTGTCGCGGACCGCTGAAGAATTGCGCCAATCGGTGTCCCGGTTCAAGATCGCCTAGATGTTGGCCCCCCTCGCTCCTCCCGTCGCTGCCCCCGTTGGGGGAGCACGGATTGGCTCGGATGCGATCCTCGCTTCCCGTGTCTCTCTTGCGTTGAAGACTTGAGACCCCCCTTGCCCGCATACCCCTAGGGGTTGCGCGCTGGAGATGACGTTGAGTGAACAAACAGTGCACGCAGTGCCTGCAGACCTGAGCACGTTGGCCTGGGTGGCCGACGAGCTTCGCCGTACCCTGGACAACGCCCACAAGGCGCTGCGGCGCCAGGTGCGCGAGACCGAGGCTGCGCCGCAAGGCACCGAGATCGACGGCACCGCGTCCGCGGCGCTGCAACAGGCCCGCGCGCTGTTCCACCAGGGCGCCGGCGCGCTCGACATGGTCGGCCAGGCCGAGGGCGCGCGCATGTTGCGCGCCAGCGAGCAGGCCGTGCTGCGGCTGATGCAGAAGGTGCGCCAGCTCGACGGCGACGCCGCCACCGCCATCGAACGCTCGTCGTTCGCGCTGCTCGATTTCCTGCGCCGCCGCCTGGCCGGCAAGGACATGTCGCCGCTGGCGCTGTTCCCGCAATACCGCGAGGTGCAGACGCTCGCGGGCGCCGACCGCATCCACCCGGCCGACCTGTGGACGGCCGAAGCGTCGTCGCAGGCCTCGCAACTGGCCGACGCCGCGCCGGCGCTGGCCAAGGCCTCGGCCGGCTCGCACGTGATGGCGCTGCAGCCCGACGCCGATACCCGTGGCCGCATGGAGCAGTGCATGCTCGCGCTGCTGCGCGGCCCGGTGGGCCCGGCCGCCACGCAGATGAGCCAGCTGTTCGCCGGCCTCGCCGCGGGCACCTCCGGCAAGCTCTCGGGCCTGTGGTCCGTGGCCGCCGCCTTCTTCGAGGCGCAGGCCCAGGGCCGCCTGTCGGCCGACGTCTACAGCAAGCGCCTCACGTCGCGCCTGCTGGCCCAGGTGCGCCTGGCCGAACGCGGCCAGGCCGAGGTCTCCGACCGCCTCACGCAGGACCTGCTCTTCTTCTGCAGCCGCGCGCTGCCGGGCGACGACGCCAAGGCGCCGCGCCTGGTGGCCGTGCGCAAGGCCTTCGCGCTGTCCGCGCAGGAGCCGGTCGACTACGAGCAGGAGGCGCTGGGCCGCTACGATCCGGCGCTGATCCCGCTGGCGCGCCGCCGCGTGGAGGCGCTGAAGGAATCGTGGTCGTCCGTCACCGCCGGCCAGTCGGGCCTCGCGACCAGCCTGCGCGAGCAGGCCACGCTGGTGGCCGATTCGGTGCGCAAGCTCCATCCCGAGGGCGAGCACATGGCGCGCGCGCTCGACGCCGCCGTCACCCAGGTGGCCGAGGGCAGCAGCGTGCCGTCGCCCAACCTGGCGATGGAAGTGGCCACCAGCCTGCTGTGCCTGGACGCCGCGCTCGACGACGCCGACATCGCCGACGCCTCGTTCGGCACCCGCATCCACCAGCTCGCCGAGCGCATCGACCTGGCGCGCCAGGGCCGCACGCCCGGCCCGATCGAGCCGTGGATGGAAGACCTCTACCGCCGCGCCTCCGACCGCCAGACGATGGGCAGCGTGGTGCAGGAACTGCGCTCCTCGCTGGCCGACGTGGAAGGCCAGCTCGACAAGTTCAACCGCAATCCGGCCGAGCACGAGCTGCTGGTTCCGGTGCCGGCCAAGCTGTCGGCCATGCGCGGCGTGTTGTCCGTGCTGGGGCTGGACCAGGCAGGCCACGCCGTCGTGCGCATGCGCGACGAGGTCGACAGCGTGCTGGCGCAATCGCGCGAGGGCGTCGAGGTCGATGCCACGTCGCGCGCGCTGTCCGACCAGGCCGTGGGCCGCCTGGCCGCCAACGTCGGCGCGCTGGGCTTCCTGATCGACCTGCTGGGCGTGCAGCCGCAGCTGGCCAAGTCGCTGTTCAAGTTCAACGCCGATTCCGGCCGTCTCGAGACGGTGATGGGCCGCACGGATGAGGTCGTCCCGACCGAGGTCGACGCCCCCGCCGCCCACGAGAGCGAACTGCTGGTGCAGGTGCAGTCGCTGGCGGCTGCCGCCGGCGACGGCGGCGCCTCCAGGGCCGAGATCATCCACAAGCTCGACGAGCTGGCCCAGCAGGCGGTCGCCTCCGACGAGAAGAGCATCGCCGACGCCGCCAAGGCCGCCAGCAAGGCGCTGGCGCGCAGCGACGAGAGCGGCGCCGGCGAGGTGCGCCAGGAGATCGCACAGGCGATGTCCGACTTCGCCGCGCCGCCCGCGCCGGCCCCGATCGCGCCCGCGCCGGCCGTGTCGGCCACGGCCACGGCCGAGGACGACGAGATGCTCGACGTCTTCTTCGAGGAGGCCGAGGAAGTCATCGTCGGCGCTCGCGAGAGCCTCGAGAAGCTTGCCGAGGATCCGCAGCACTTCGAATCCATTTCCACCGTCCGCCGCGCGTTCCACACCCTCAAGGGCAGTTCGCGCATGGTCGGCCTGAAGGACTTCGGCGAGGCCGCCTGGGCCTGCGAGCAGTTGTACAACGCGCGCCTGGCCGATCACGTGATCGAGGCCGATCCCGAGCTGCGCACGTTCTCGATGAACGTGCTCGACGAGCTGGAGGGCTGGGTCAAGGCGCTGGTCGCCAGGAACGCCACCGGCTTCACGAGCACGCCCATCGTGGCCGCTGCCAACGCGTTGCGCGACGGCGTCGACCCGGATGCCGAGCCCGTCAAGCCCAGGACGCCGGCGTCGACCTCGGTGGAATCCACCGCGGTGCTGCCGCCGTCCGGCGCGCACATGCCCGGCCCGCAGGACGATTTCGAGCCGGCGCCCGAGGAAGCGGGCGACACGGAAATCCTCGACGACTTCGCGTCGACCGCCTCCGGCGACCTCGACGAGTCCGCCGAGAAGCCCGCCGACCATGCCGCCGACCACGGGTTCACGCTGAACCTGCCAGGCGACTCCGACACGCCGGATCTTCGTGTCCACGCGCCGACCGAATTCGTCCACGCGACCTCGGAGCTCATGGAGGAGGCCACGGTCGTCCAGCCGCTGGAGCGCTTGCCCCGCGCCGCCGCGCCCGATTTCGAATTCGACCTGGGCGACCTCGACAAGAGCAAGCCAGCCGCCGACGATGCCGAGCGCACGCACGTCACCTCGCGCACCGAAGACCACGGCCCCGACACCGTGCCGGCCATGTTCGGCGACGAAGCCGCGTTCGACCTGCTGTCTTCGGAACGTACCGCCGAGCCGGCCGCCAATGACGCCGCCGTCGCCGGCACGCACGCGTTCGACCTCGGCGGCCAGCCGGCCGACGACGCCGAGAACTACAAGGTCATCGGCCCGCTGCGCATCGGCCTGGGCCTGTTCAACATCTTCCTGAACGAGGCCGACGAGCAGTCGCGCCGCCTGTGCACCTCGCTCGCCGAGTGGGTGCTGGAGCTGCCGCGCCCGGTGGGCGAGGAGGCCGTGGCGCTCGCGCATTCGCTGGCCGGCAATTCGGCCACGGTGGGCCATGCCGACCTGTCGTCGCTGGCGCGCCGCCTGGAGCATGCGCTCGAGGTGTCGCAGTCGCGCTTGGTGACGCCGGACGAGGCTCGCCTCTACAACGACGTCGCCGAAGAGATCCGCCGCCTGCTGCATCAGTTCGCCGCCGGCTTCCTGCAGTCGCCCGCCGCGCCGCTGCTGGCCCGATTCGATGCGTTCCAGGCCTCCGTGCAGGCCCAGGCCGCGCAGACCGCGCACGACGAGAGCGTGCAGCGGGCCCGCGACGCCGAGGCCGCGGCGCAAGCCGAGGCCCAGGCCAAGGCCGCAGCCGAAGCCAAGGCCGCTGCCGAAGCACACGCCGCCGCGCAAGCCAAGGCCGCGGCCGAAGCGCAAGCGGCTGCCGAAGCGCAAGCGGCTGCCGAAGCGCAAGCCGCCGCCGAAGCCGAGGCGCGGGCCGCGGCGGAAGTTGCCGCCGCCGCCGCTGCGCAAGCCGCCGCCTCGGTCGACGAACACCATTTCGCCGAGCCGCCGATCGCCGCGGCGGAAATCATCGATTCGCCCGACACCGAGATCGGCGCCGACGAATTCGAGGCCCTCAACGCCGCCGCCGATGCGGCCGCGGCGCCCGTCGACAAGCACGCGCAGCCCACCGCCGCCGTGCCGGAATCCGGCCTGGGCGCGGTCAAGTTCAGCGTGCTGGACGACGCCGTCCGCACCGAGACTGGCGAGCGCCACGAGGTGGCCGCGCCGCAGGGCGAAGGCACCGGCTTCGCGCAGGACCTGGACGCCCAGGACGCGATCGATCCCGAGCTGTTCGAGATCTTCGCCGAAGAGGCGCAGGAACTGCTGCCGTCGGTCGCCTCGCACCTGCGCGCGTGGGAGGTGTCGCCGGAGATGCAGTCCGAGGCGTTCGGCGCGCTGCGCGCGCTGCACACGCTCAAGGGCAGCGCCCGCCTGGCCGGCGCGATGCGCCTGGGCGAGCTGGCGCACCGCCTGGAATCGGCATTCGAGGAACGCGTGGGCGGCCGTTCGGCCAACCCGCCGACGATGGCGGTGCTGCACACCGGCGTCGACGCGCTCGACGAGGAATTCCAGCGCCTGCAACGCGCACCGCGCGCGCCCGAACCGGTGGCTGCGCCGGCCCCGGCGGCCGCGCCGGTGGTCGCCGGGCCCGAACCCGTGGTGGCCGCGAGCCCGGTCGAGGAAAAGACCGCGCCGGTCGCCGCGCCCGTGGCCGAGGTGCCGGCGCCCGTCGCGCCCGAGTCGGCGATTCGCCAGGTCGTGCCCAAGGCCCAGTCCGACGCGGCCCCGGCCACGATCGACTGGGCCCGCTTCAGCGCCACCAACCCGTCGCGCGTGCAACGCGTCGTCGAGACGGCCACCGGCAACCCGGCCACGGCCACGGTGCGCGTCAAGGCCCCGCTGCTCGACCGCCTGGTGAACCAGGCCGGCGAAGTCTCGATCACGCGCTCGCGCCTCGAGAGCGACGTCACGCAGATGCGCGTGTCGCTGCGCGAACTGACGGAAAACCTGGATCGCCTGCGGCGCCAGCTGCGCGACATCGAGCTGCAGGCCGACACGCAGATCGCGTCGCGCCTGGAGGCCAGCAAGAGCTCGTCCGTCGAGTTCGACCCGCTGGAAATGGACCGCTTCACGCGCTTCCAGGAACTCACGCGCATGATGGCCGAGTCGGTGAACGACGTGGCCACCGTCCAGCGCAGCATCACGCAGACGGTGCAATCGGCCGAAGACGAGATGGCCGCCCAGGCCCGTCTCACGCGCGCGCTGTCCGAAGACCTGCTGCGCGCCCGCATGGTGCCGTTCGACGCCCTGTCCGAGCGCCTGTACCGCGTGGTGCGCCAGGCGGCCAAGGAAACGTCCGTCCAGGTGCGACTGAACGTCGAGGGCTCGTCCATCGAGCTGGATCGAAGCGTCCTCGACCGCATGGCAGGCGCCTTCGAGCACTTGCTGCGCAACGCCGTCGTGCACGGCATCGAGGCCCCGGACATCCGCCGCGCCCAGGACAAGGATCCGGTGGGCACGATCGACGTCACGCTGGCCCAGCAAGGCAACGAAGTGCGGATCCAGATCCGTGACGACGGCAACGGCCTCGACCTGCAACGCATCGAGGCGCGCGGCCGCCGCAACGGGCTCATCGCGCCCGACGCCCGGCCTTCCGACGCCGAACTGGCCAACCTGATCTTCACGCCGGGCTTCACCACCACGGACGAGGTCACCGAACTGGCCGGCCGCGGCGTGGGCATGGATGCGGTGCGCACCGACGTCACCGCGCTCGGCGGCCGCATCGAGACCGCCTCGGCCCCGGGCCGCGGCACGGCCTTCACGCTGCTGCTGCCGCTGACCACCGCCGTCACGCGCGTCGTCCAGCTGCGCTGCGGCGACCTCACCGTCGCCATGCCGGCCTCGCTGGTGGAGGTGGTTCGCCGCGCCAACAACACCGACGTGGAGCAGGCCTACCTCAGCGGCAACTACCGCGACGGCGCCCACGACGTGCCGTTCTTCTGGCTCGGCGCGCTGCTGCAATCGAGCACGCACGGCACGCTGGCCGGCAAGACCACCTCGGTCGTGCTGGTGCGAAGCGCGGAACAGCGCGTCGCGCTGCACGTCGACCAGGTCGTCGGCAACCAGGAAGTGGTCGTCAAGAACCTGGGGCCGCAGCTGGCGCGCCTGCCGGGCCTGGCGGGCATGTCCCTGCTGGCCACCGGCGAGGTGGTGCCCATCTACAACCCGGTGGCGCTGGCGGCCGTGTACGGCCAGCGCGTGGCCGCCGAGGCGGGCGCTCCGCAGGTGCCGGTGGTGGTGGAGGAGGTTCAGGAAGTCAAGGCGCCGCTGATCCTGGTGGTGGACGATTCGCTGACCGTGCGCCGCGTCACGCAGCGCCTGCTCACCCGCGAAGGCTTCCGCGTCACCGTGGCCAAGGACGGCCTGGATGCGCTGGAGCAGCTCGAGGTCGAGCGTCCGGCCGTGATGCTCACCGACATCGAGATGCCGCGCATGGACGGCTTCGACCTGTTGCGCAACGTGCGTCACGATCCGCGCTGGCAGGGTCTGCCGGTGATCATGATCACGTCGCGCATCGCCCAGAAGCATCGCGACCTGGCCGAACAGCTGGGTGCCGACCACTATCTCGGCAAGCCCTATGACGAAGAACAGCTCATCGGCCTGATCCAGGAGAACGTTGCGAAGAAGATGCCAGCCTGAGCAATCGTGAAGATTTCCGGCCCCGGGCCGGGCGCCTCGCTTTGCGAGGATTTCCGGCCTCCGGCCGGATCCTCTTGAGAAACGGGATTTCAGTCGGGAGATACTCGACCGATAACAGGGATCACCGCTTCAATATTCCATGCCGGAAATCATCGATCACCTTGCCTCGCTGACCGGGTTGCGCGACCGCGACACCCTCGACGTCAGCCTGGCACATGCCATGCGCGACTTCCTCGCGCCAGGGCGTGTGGCCGTCTATCGGCTGGTGGGTGACCAGGGCGAGGAGCGCTGGCTGACCCGGGCGGCCCTGCTGGCCAACTCGCCGGCGGCCACCGCCGACCCGGCCTGGGTGGACCTGGGCTCGCTGCCGCGCGCCGCCGAGCGCCCGACCTGGCTCGAGTGCCTGACCACGGCCAAGATCATCGAGACGCGCGAGGACGAGATCGTCACCACGCTGTTCCCGGTGATGTCCGACACCGGCGCCGTGGGCGTCATCGAGATCCAGAACACCCGCGGAATCGGCAGCAAGTCGCGCCGCCTCGTGTTCGGCGTGCTGCGCATCTACCGCAACGTGCAGACGCTGCTCGACTACAGCGAACGCGACAGCCTCACGGGGCTGCTCAACCGCAAGATCTTCGACGACAGCTTCTACAAGGTGTCCTCGCTGCCGCTGCTCGACGCCAAGCTCGACGCGGGCGAACGCCGCCACGCGTCGGGCTCGCGCTACTGGCTGGGCGTGGTGGACATCGACCACTTCAAGAGCGTCAACGACCGCTTCGGCCACCTGATCGGCGACGAGGTGCTGCTGCTGCTGTCGCGCATCATGCGCGGCGCGTTCCGCTTCTCGGACCAGCTCTACCGCTTCGGCGGCGAGGAGTTCGTCGTGCTGCTGCTGTGCAACGACGAGGCCGACGCCGTCGTCGCCTTCGAGCGCTTCCGACGCGTGGTGGGCGAGTACCCGTTCCCGCAGGCCGGCAAGATCACGGTCAGCGTCGGCTTCACCGCCATCGAGGTCGGCGACACCCCCGCCGCCGCATTCGAGCGCGCCGACCGCGCCGTGTACCACGCCAAGAACCACGGCCGCGACCAGGTCAGCAATCACGCCGAGCTGATGCGCCGAGGCATCATCGAGGACGACAAGCGGGTCAGCGACGTCGAGTTGTTCTAGCGACTTCGGCGGGGTTTCGCGACGTTTTCGACCGCGCGCAGGTCGCGGCGGAACCAGACCAGCGCGCGGGGCACGGATTCGCGGAGAGAGATCTCCATGGCGGCCGGTCGTGGGCCCGGCGCTGTCCTAAAATCGCGGCAATGGCTTCCGAACCGATCAACCTGACCAACCAGTTCCTCATCGCGATGCCCGGGATGGTGGACGAGGCGTTCGCGGGCGCCGTCGTCTACCTGTGCGAGCACAGCGAGAAGGGCGCGCTGGGCCTGATGATCAACAAGCCGGTGGACATCCGCCTGCGCAACCTGTTCGAGAAGGTCGATCTCACGCTCAGCAGCGACGACCTGGCCGAGCAGCCGGTGTTCTACGGCGGCCCGGTGCAGACCGAGCGCGGCTTCGTGCTGCACGAGCGCGTGGACGGCGCGGTGCCGTACAGCTCCACGCTGTCGGTGCCCGGCGGCCTCGAGATGACCACCAGCAAGGACGTGCTCGAGGCCATGGCGGTGGGCAACGGCCCGCGCCGCGTGCTGGTCACGCTCGGCTACAGCGGCTGGGCCACCGGCCAGCTGGAAGACGAGATGGGCCGCAACGGCTGGCTCAACGTCGACGCCGCACCCGAGATCATCTTCGACACCCCGATCGAGAAGCGCTACGAACGCGCGCTGGGCCTGCTGGGCATCGATCCGCGCATGCTCAGCCAGGAGGCGGGGCACGCATGACCTCGCCGGAGACCGCGCCCAGCGGAAACCGCGCCGTCCGCTCGTTCCTTGCCTTCGACTACGGTACCAAGCGCGTTGGCGTGGCCACCGGCAACACGCTGATGAAGCTCACGCAGCCGCTGCGCACGCTCGCGCTGGAGGGCGACGCGCGCTTCAAGGCCATCGAGGCCCTCATCCGGGAATGGACGCCCGACGCGCTGGTGATCGGCGTCCCCTTCCACCCGGACGGCGCCGAGCACGACAATACGGCGCGCGCCCGCAAGTTCGGCCGCCAGCTGCATGGCCGCTTCCGGCTGCCGGTGCACGAGGTCGACGAGCGCTACACCACCGTCGACGTGGAGTCCGCGGGCGCCCGCGATGCCGATTCGGCCGCGGCGGCGCTGATCCTCGAACAGTTTTTCCGGGAACACGAATGACAAACCTGCTTCTGGATGCGGAGGCGCTGTACGGCGAGCTCAAGCTCGGCGTCGCGCGCCTGATGACGCCCGACACCGTGCTCGTGGGCATCTGGTCGGGCGGCGCCTGGCTGGCGCAGCGCCTGAACGCCGACCTGTCCACCGGCCGGCCCGTGGGCACCATCTCCAGCACGCTGCACCGCGACGACTTCGGCGAGCGCGGCCTGGGCGCCGTCGAGGCCGCCACCAGCCTGCCGTTCGAGATCGACGGCGCGCGCATCCTGCTGATCGACGACGTCATCGCCAGCGGCCGCACCATCCGCGCCGTCGTCAACGAGCTGTTCGACTACGGCCGCCCGGCCTCGGTCGAGCTGGCGGTGATGGTGGACCGCGGCGGCCGCGAGCTGCCCGTGGCCGCCGCGTTCGCCGCCGCCAAGCTCACGCTACCCGCCACCCAGCGGCTGTCGCTCGCGCGCGAGCCCGACGGCCGCTTCACCTTCGCCGTCAAGGAGACCACCTGATGCTCGCGCGACGAAATCCGCAGCTCAACGCCCATGGCGAGCTGATCCACCTGTTGTCCATCGAGGGCCTGCCGCGCGCGATCCTCACTCAGATCCTCGACACCGCCGGCACCTTCCTGTCGGTCAACGACCGCGACGTGAAGAAGGTGCCCCTGCTGCGCGGCAAGAGCGTGTTCAACCTGTTCTTCGAGAACTCCACGCGCACGCGCACCACGTTCGAGATCGCGGCCAAGCGCCTGTCGGCCGACGTGATCAACCTGGACATCGCCAAGTCGTCCGCGTCCAAGGGCGAGAGCCTGCTCGACACCATCGCCAACCTGTCGGCCATGCACGCCGACATGTTCGTGGTGCGCCACAGCGAATCGGGCGCGCCCTACCTGATCGCGAAGCACTGCGCCCCGCACGTGCACGTGGTCAACGCGGGCGACGGCCGCCACGCGCACCCCACGCAGGGCCTGCTGGACATGTACACGATCCGGCACTACAAGAAGTCGTTCAACGAGCTCACCGTGGCCATCGTCGGCGACATCGTGCACTCGCGCGTGGCCCGTTCCGACATCCACGCGCTCACCACGCTGGGCGTGCCCGAGATCCGCGCCGTCGGCCCCAAGACGCTGGTGCCGGGCGACCTGCGCGACATGGACGTGCGCGTGTGCCACGACATGAAGGAAGGCGTGAAGGGCGCCGACGTCGTCATCATGCTTCGCCTGCAGAACGAGCGCATGAGCGGCGCGATGCTGCCGAGCGCCGGCGAGTACTTCAAGAGCTACGGCCTCACCGAGGAGGTGCTGGCGCGCGCGAAGCCCGACGCCATCGTGATGCACCCGGGCCCGATCAACCGCGGCGTGGAGATCGACTCGCGCGTGGCCGATGGCGCGCACAGCGTCATCCTGCCGCAGGTCACGTTCGGCATCGCCGTGCGCATGGCGGTGATGTCCATTCTTGCCGGGAACGACGCATGAAGATACTGATCCGCAACGGTCGCGTGGTCGACCCCGCGAGCGGCCGCGACGAGGCCGCCGACGTCGCCATCGCCGCCGGCCGCATCGTGGCCATCGGCCAGGTGCCCGCCGACTTCACGCCGGAGCGCACGATCGCGGCCGACGGCTGCGTCGTCGCGCCGGGCCTGGTGGATCTCGCGGCGCGCCTGAAGGAAGCCGGCCCCGGCGCGCTGGAAAGCGAGCTCGCCGCCGCGGCCGCGGGCGGCGTCACCAGCCTCGTGTGCCCGCCCGACACCGATCCGCCGCTCGACGAGCCCGGCCTGGTCGACATGCTCAAGTTCCGCGCCCGCAAGCTGAGCCGCTGCCGCCTGTTCCCGCTGGGGGCGCTCACGCGCCACCTCGACGGCGAGGAGCTCACGGAGATGATCGACCTCACCGAGGCCGGCTGCGTGGGCTTCTCGCAGGCCGAGCGCCCGATCAAGGACAACCTCACGCTGATGCGCGCGATGCAGTACGCCAGCACGCACGGCTACGCGGTGTGGCTGCGGCCGCAGGATCGCTCGCTGGGCGGCGGCGTGGCCGCGAGCGGCGCGGTCGCGACGCGCCTGGGCCTGTCGGGCGTGCCGGTGGCCGCCGAGACCATCGCGCTGCACACCATCATCGAACTGGTGCGCCAGACCGGCACCCGCGTGCACCTGTGCCGGCTGTCCAGCGCCGCCGGCGTGGAACTGGTGCGCCGCGCCAAGGCCGAGGGCCTGCCCGTCACCGCCGACGTCAGCATCAACTCGCTGCACCTGACCGACGTGGACATCGGCTACTTCAACGCCGACATGCGCCTGACGCCGCCGCTGCGCCAGGGCAAGGATCGCGACGCGCTGCGCGCCGGCCTGGCCGACGGCACCATCGACGCGCTGGTGTCCGACCACACGCCCATCGGCGACGACGACAAGATGCTGCCGTTCGGCGAGGCCGTGCCCGGCGCCACCGGCCTGGAGCTGCTGCTGAGCCTCGCGCTGAAGTGGGGCGCGGAGACGAAGCTGCCGCTCGCGCAGGCGCTCGCGCGCGTCACGAGCGAGCCCGTGCGCGTGCTGGGCGAGTCGCTCGGCTCGCTGGGCCAGAGCGCGGGCCGGCTCGTCGAAGGCGGCGTGGCCGACATCTGCGTGTTCGACCTGGAGGCCGAGTGGCAGGTGACCGCCGGGATGCTGCGCAGCCGTGGCAAGCACACGCCGTTCGACGCCGCCAGCAGCGGCACCCGCATGCCCGGCCGCGTGCGCCACACCCTCGTCGCCGGCACCCTGGCCTATAGCGCGGCGGACGCGACCACCGCTTGAGAACGCTCGTCGCACTCTGGCGCATCCTGCGCGTCATCGGCATGGTGGCGCGGGGCTTGTGGCTCGCCGGCCTCGTGATGCCGCGCCTGGCCGCGGCCGGCCGCCACGCCATCGTGCAGCGCTGGAGCGTGAAGATGCTGCGCTGCCTCGGCGTGGAGCTGCGCGTGGCGGGCGCGGCCCATCCGGGCGCGGTGCTGATGGTGGCCAACCACGTGTCGTGGCTCGACATCCCCGCGCTGCATGCGAGCGCGCCGCAGGTGCGTTTCGTCTCCAAGTCGGACATCGCGCACTGGCCGCTGCTCGGCACGCTGGCACGCGCCGGGGGCACGCTGTTCATCGAGCGCGAACGCAAGCGCGACGCGCTGCGCGTGGTGCACGAGGTGGCCGACGCGCTGCGTGCGGCCGACGCCGTGGCGGTGTTTCCCGAGGGCACCACGGGGGCCGGCTACGGCGTGTTGCCGTTCCACGCCAACCTGTTGCAGGCCGCCATCAGCACGTCCACCATCGTGCAGCCGGTCGTCCTGCGCTACAGCGAGCCGGGCCTTCCCGTCAGCGTCGCGGCGCAATACATCGCCGACACGACGCTGGTGGAGAGCCTCATGAAGGTCTGCCGGGCGCGCGGCCTCGTCGTCGATGTGCGCTTCCTGGCGCCCGAGCCGGTCGGTGAACACGACCGGCGGGCGCTGGCCGAGCGGCTGCGAGAGCGCGTCGCGGCCGAGCTGGCGGCGCTGGACCAGGCCGCCTGACGCTAGAACCGGCTGGGGGCATCGATCTCGCGCGCGGGCGTGCGGGGCGGCGCCGGCAGACGCGCCATGCGCGCGGCGATGGCCACGGCGCCCAGCCACAGCAGCCCGAGGAACGCGAGCACGCCCACCCACGCGCCGGCCTGCCAGGCGTGGCCTCCCAACCAGCCCATCGAGCTCGCGCCCAGGTAGTAGGCGGTGAGGTAGGCGGCCGAGGCCAGCGCCTTGGAGCGCTGCGCCAGCCGGCCCACCCAGCTGCTGGCCACCGAGTGCGCGGCGAAGAAGCCGAAGGTGAACAGCGCGACGCCGACGATGATCATCGTCAGCGCGTTGGACAGCGTCAGCGCGAGGCCGACGGCGCACAGGGCCAGCATGGCAGCCAGCACGCGCGACGAGCCCTGGCGATCGGCCTGCCGGCCGGCCCACGGCGACGAGAACATGCCCACCACGTACAGCAGGAACACCGCGCCGATGGTGGCGTGCGACAGGGCGAACGGCGCCTGCACCAGGCGGAAGCCGAGGTAGTTGTAGAAGCTCACGAAGCTGCCCATCAGCAGCAGCGCCAGCGCGAACAGCGGCTTGAGACCGCGCTCGCTCGCCACGGCGCGCAGGTCGGCCAGCGCGTGGCGCGGATGCAGCGGGCGCGGGCGATGCCGGCGCGACGGCGGCAGGCTGCGCCAGAACTCGAACGCGGCGACCGCGCCCAGCACGCCCAGCCCCGCGAATGCGCCGCGCCAGCCGGCGTGGTCGGCCAGCAGGCCGCAGACGAGCCGGCTGGACATGCCGCCCGCCGCGTTGCCCGCGATGATCAGGCCCACCGACTGGCCCAACGCGCGCGGATCCACCTCCTCGGCGAGCCACGCGGACGACACCGCCGGCAGCCCGGCCAGGCTCAGTCCCAGCAACGCGCGAAGAGCGATCAACGCGCCGTAGCTCGGCGCGACCGCGCACAGCAGGCTGAACAGCGCGCCCAGCACGATGGCGGCGAGCATCACCGGCTTGGGGCCGTAGCGCTGCGCCAGGAAGCCGGCCGGGATCAGGCCCAGCGCCATCGCGCCGGCCGTGGCCGACAGCACGCCGCTCGCCTGCGCGGCGTCGAGCGCGAACGCGCTGCCGAACAGCGGTAGCAGCGGCTGCGGCCCGTAGAACATGCCGAAGGTGGCGAAGCCGCCCACGAACAGCGCCCAGCGCGCCGCGCGGTGGGCGGCGCTGCCGGGGGCGATGGGCGGCGGCAGCGGCTCGGCATCCGCCCGCGGCGCGATGGCGGCGGGCAAACCCAGGCTGGCAGGCGTAGCGGACATGGCGCCATCGTAGGCAGCCACGCTTAGTCAGTCCAATATATGATTGTCCAGGTATTGAGACGTTGAAAGACTCAATGGAGCTGCGCCACCTGCGCTATTTCGTCGCCGTCGCCGAGGAGCTGCACTTCACGCGCGCGGCCGAGCGACTGCACATCGCGCAGCCGCCGCTGAGCCAGCAGATCCGCGCGCTGGAGGGCGAGCTGGGCGTGCGGCTGTTCGAGCGCACGCGGCGCTCCGTGGCGCTGACCGACGCCGGCCACGCGCTGCTGGTGCGCGCTCGCGAGCTGCTCGCGGCCGCGCAGGCGTTGCCGCAGGAGCTGCAGCGCGTCGCGCGCGGCGAGGTGGGGCAGCTGCGCATCGGCTTCTCGTCCACGCTGCCGCTCACCAAGGTGCTGCGCGACGTCGTGGCCGACTGGCGCCGCACCCATGCCGACGTGGCGCTGCACCTGCGCGAGATGCACTCGGCGCTGCAGTTCGAGGCCTTGCGCGCGGGCGAGCTGGACGTCGGCCTGGTGCGCTACAACGAGCGCGCGCCCGAGGGCATCCGCCTGCAGCTGCTGCGCCGCGATCCGCTGCGCCTGGTGGTGCCGGCCGGTCACCGCTTCGCGCGCCGCCGCTCGGTGCCCATCGCCGACTGCCGCGACGAGGCCTTCATCGGCTTTCCCGGCGACGCGGGCACCGGCACCGGCCCGCTGCTCAAGCGCCTGTGCGCGCAGGCCGGCTTCGAGCCGCGCATCGCGCAGGAGGCCCGCGAGGCCACCACGCAGATCGGCCTCGTGGCGGCCGGGCTGGGCATCGCGGTGCTGCCCGCGCCGCTGGAGGCCGTGCGCATCGAAGGCGTGCACTACGTGCCGCTGGAGGGCGAGGGCGCGGTGTTGGTGATGTCGGCGGCCACGCGCGCGGACGAGGCGTCGGAGCGGGTGCTGGCGTTCGTCAGGCGGGTGAGCGCGATGGCGGGCGCGGATTGACCGCCGCGCTTCAGGCCTTCTTGCCCTGCGCCGCCACTGCGGCAGCGGCCTTGGCGGCGGCTTCGGCGTCGCCCAGGTAGTAGCTCTTGATCGGCTTCAGGTCGGCGTCGAGTTCATACACGAGCGGGATGCCGTTGGGGATGTTGACGCCCACGATGTCGGCGTCGCCGATGTTGTCGAGGTACTTCACCAGCGCGCGGATCGAGTTGCCGTGGGCGGCCACGACGATGCGCTGGCCCGACCTGATCGCCGGCGCCAGCACCTCGTTCCAGCACGGCAGCACGCGCGCCACGGTGTCCTTCAGGCACTCTGTGAGCGGGATCTGGTCGGGGTCCAGCCTGGCATAGCGCGGGTCGTGGCGCTGGCCGCGCGGGTCGTCGGCCTCGAGGGCCGGCGGCGGCGTGTCGTAGCTGCGGCGCCAGATCAGCACCTGCTCGTCGCCGTACTGCCTGGCCATGTCGGCCTTGTTCAGCCCCTGCAGGCCGCCGTAGTGGCGCTCGTTCAGGCGCCAGTCCAGCTTGACCGGCAGCCAGGTGCGCTCCATCGTGTCCAGGCAGTGCCACAGCGTCCAGATGGCGCGCTTGAGCACCGAGGTGTAGGCCACGTCGAACTCGTAGCCGGCTTCCTTCAGCAGCTCGCCCGCGGTGCGCGCCTGCGCGACGCCGGTGGCGGTGAGCTCGACGTCGGTCCAGCCGGTGAAGCGGTTCTCGAGGTTCCAGGTGGATTCGCCGTGGCGGATCAGGACGAGCTTGTACATGGTCGGGGGCCTCGCGCCGTGCGGCGCCTTCGGGAGGATCGGAGGGAGCGCAAATTCTATGCGGCCGGGCCGGCGCGAGGCCACGCGACGCGGCAAGCCGGGGTTGCCGCCCGCGGTGTCCGGCCACGCCGCGCAAGGGGTGCTGGGCCGCGGGCGGCGAGCTTCCTATAATCAATGTCTCCATCCGTCTCGAAACGCCCGCCTTGTCCTTCTTCACCGACCCCATCGTCTGGATCCTCGTCCTGGCCGCCCTCGTCGCCGGCGGCCTGCTGCTGTGGCCGACGCTCACCGGCGCGCGCAGCGGCGGCGTCGTGCCGGCCGAGGTGGTACGCCTGATGAACCGCGAGAAGGCCAGCGTGATCGACGTGAGCGAGCCGGGCGAGTACGCGGCGGGCCACATCGTGGGCTCGCGCAACATCCCCATCGGCCGCCTCGAGGTGGCGCCGGAACTGCCCAAGAACAAGTCGCTGCCGGTCGTGCTGGTGTGCGCCACCGGCAAGCGCGCCGCCAAGGCGGCCAAGGCGCTGGAGGCCAAGGGCTATGCCAAGGCCGTGGTGCTGGCCGGCGGCCTGGCGGCCTGGAAGACGGCGAACCTGCCGGTCGAGACCGCCGCGGCGCCGACCTGAGGCATCCGTCACGCTGCCCGGCATGGCGGGGTCACCCTGGCCAGGCAAGGTTGAACGGGCTGCACGAAAATCGGGCATGTCCCAGCTCGACGCCGCGCCACGCGGCGCTTCCCGCATGAATCCGGTTCGCATGTTCACCACGCAGGTCTGCCCGTACTGCATCCGCGCCAAGCAGCTGCTCAAGCAGCGCGGCGTCGATGCCATCGAGGAGATCCGAGTCGACCTGAATCCGTCGCAGCGCGACGCGATGATCGCCCGGACGGGCCGGCGCACGGTGCCGCAGATCTTCATCGGCGAGACCTGGGTGGGCGGCTGCGACGACCTGATCGCGCTCGACCAGAAGGGCGGGCTCGTTCCCCTGCTCAACGGCTGAGGAATAACCCGTCACGGCGGGCGCATCGCCTGCGACATAATGCTGGATGCAGCCCGCACCGTCCCGGTTTGCGGGCTTCGTTTTATTCGAGACACCCCATGGCTGAACAAGACCAATCCCCCGTTTTCCAGATCCAGCGCATCTACCTGAAGGATCTGTCGCTCGAGCAACCGAACTCGCCGCAGGCGCTGCTGGAGCAGACGCAGCCGCAGGTCGACATCCAGCTGGGCATGGCCGGCGAGGCGATCGGTCCGGGCCTGTTCGAGGTCACGGTCACCGGCACGGTCACCACCAAGGTGGGCGACAAGGTGCTGTTCCTGGTGGAAGCCAAGCAGGCCGGCATCTTCGAGATCCGCAACGTGCCCGCCGACCAGCAGCAGGGCATCCTGGGCGTCGTCTGCCCGCAGATGCTCTACCCGTACCTGCGCGCGATCGTCTCCGACGTGTGCACGCGCGCCGGCTTCCCGCCGATCCTGCTGGCCGAGGTCAACTTCCAGGCCATGTTCGAGGCGCAGCAGCAGGCGCAGCTGGCGCAGACCGCCTCGGCCAACGGCGCGCCCAACTAAGGCCGGCCCGCACCTGAGGTCCGCCTGATGCGCATCTCGGTCATCGGCGCCGGCGCCTGGGGCACCGCGATCGCGATCGCCGCGGCGCGGCGCCATCGCGTGCTGCTGTGGGCGCGCGATGCCGCGCAAGCCCGGCAGATGGCGGTGGACCGGCGCAACGAGCGCTACCTGCCGCACGCCGCGTGGCCCGACCAGCTCGCGGTCACGTCCGACCACGCGGCCGCGCTCGCGCACGCCGAACGCGGACTCATCATCGTGGCCACGCCCATGGCCTCGCTGCGCGAGCGCCTGGCGGCCCTGCCGGACGACGCCTGCGTGTTCTGGCTGTGCAAGGGCTTCGAGTCGGCCACGGGCGCGCTGGGCCACCAGATCGCGGCCAGCGTGCTGCCGCACGCCTCGGTGGGCGTGCTGTCGGGCCCCAGCTTCGCGCAGGAAGTGGCCGGCGGCAGCCCGACGGCGCTGGTCGCGGCCAGCGCCGACGCCGCGCTGTGCGACCTGGCGGTCGACGCGCTGCACGGCGAATCGATCCGCATCTACCGTTCCGCCGACGTGGTGGGCGTGGAGGTGGGCGGCGCCGTCAAGAACGTGCTCGCGATCGCCACCGGCATCGCCGACGGGCTCAACCTGGGCCTGAACGCGCGCGCCGCGCTGATCACGCGCGGCCTGGCCGAGATGACGCGCCTGGGCGTGGCGCTCGGCGCGCAGCCCGACACGTTCATGGGCCTGTCCGGCCTGGGCGACCTGGTGCTCACCGCCACCGGCGACCTGTCGCGCAACCGCAAGGTGGGCCTGCTGCTGGCGCAGGGGCTGTCGCTCGGCGGCATCCTCGAGCGCCTGGGGCACGTGGCCGAGGGCGTCTACTGCGCCGAGACGGTCACGCGCATCGCGCACGACCACGGCGTGGCGACGCCCATCGCGGACATGGTCTCCGCCGTGATCCACCGCCGCATCGCCGCGCGCGACGCGGTGGCGTCGCTGATGCGGCGCGATTCGCGCGGCGAGGGAATCTAGGCCCCGCCGGCGTAGCCATTCACGCGCCACGCCTCGAACACCGCCACCGCCACGGCATTGCTGAGGTTCAGGCTGCGCTGCCTCGGCAGCAGCGGAAGGCGAACCAGGCGTTCAGGCGGAAACGACGCGCGCAGCGCCGACGGCAGGCCGGCCGACTCGCTGCCGAAGACCAGGCTGTCGCCCGGGCGCCAGTCCACGCTGGCCAGCGTGCCGGTGCCGCGCGTGGAGAACGCGAAGCAGCGCGAGGCGTCGACCGTGGCCGCGTAGTCCTCCCAGCGCGCATGGCGGCGCACGTCGGCGAACTCGTGGTAATCGAGGCCGGCGCGGCGCAGCAGCTTGTCCTCCATCGAGAAGCCGAGCGGCTCGATCAGGTGCAGCTCGCAGCCGGTGTTGGCCGCGAGGCGGATCACGTTGCCGGTGTTGGGCGGGATCTCCGGGTGGACGAGGACGATTCGAAACATTCGCGAATTGTCACGTATCGGGCGTGCGCGCCACCACCCACACCTGCACGTCGCGCGCCCCCGCGGCGCGCAGCGTGCGCGTGGCCGCGTGCGCGGTGGCGCCCGTGGTGAGCACGTCGTCCACCAGCGCGATGCGCGCGCCGCGCACCCAGGCCGCGTGGCGCGGCGAGACGACGAACGCGCCCTGCAGGTTGCGCGCGCGCTCGGTGCGGTGCAGGGCCAGCTGGTGGCCTGTGTCGCGCACGCGGAACAGCGCGTCGGCGCGCGCGGGCAGCGCGAGGGCGCGCGCGAGCCGGCGCGCCAGTTCCCACGACTGGTTGTAGCCTCGCTCGCGCAGCCGTTCGCGCGACACCGGTACGGCCACCAGGCGCAGGCCGCTGCCCCGCGCGTCGTCCAGCTGCGCCAGCAGCGGCCGCAGCAGCACCGCGACCCGGTCGAGGCGCTGGTGGAATTTCAGGTCGGCGATGGGCCGATCCCACGGGTAGCCGTAGTCGAGGCCGGTGACGACGCGCGACCACACCGGCGGCGCGAGGCGGCAGCGCAGGCAGCGCGGCTCGCCGGCCAGGCCCGGCGCGTGCGCCAGGGGCAGGGCGCAGCCGTCGCAGCGGTCGCGCGCAGGGATGAAGCGCGCCGCGCAGAACGCGCACAGGCCATCGACGCACCAGCCGCGGCACACCAGGCAGCGCCCGCCGGCCTGGCGCCGCCAGCGCGCGAGCAGGGCACGGGTGCCGATCGCGGCCCGCGTCAAGCGCGTCTCGCTTGGCCCGGCATCGCCTGCGGCCATCGGGCAGGCGTCGGGCCGCGAAGTCATCGGCTCAATATACTGCCGCATGCCCGCCGCCGCCCCGACCGAATCCCGCCCGGAACGCCTCGATCCGCGCGCGCTGGATCGTGCCTGGGCCCGCCTCGCGGCCCGGCCGGCGCCGCCGTGGCTGCACGGCGAGGTGGCGCGGCGCCTGGGCGAGCGGCTGTCCATCGTCAAGCTGGTGCCGCAGCACGTGTTCGACTGGTGGAGCGAGCTCGGCGGTGGTGCCGCGCTGCTGGCGCAGGCCTATCCCAAGGCCACGGTCACCGGCGTCCTGCGGCCCGAGTCCGCGCCGGGCCTCGGGTCGGTCGCGCTCGAGCCCGCGGCCGTCGCCACGCCCGCCTGGCGCCGCTGGCTGGGCCTGGGCGCCGGCGGGCCGCGCGCGATCGCGCAATCGGCGGTGCCGCCGGGGCAGGCGCAGCTCGTGTGGTCCAGCATGGGCCTGCACTGGGCGCCCGACGCGCCCGCGCTGATGCGCGAGTGGCAACGCGCCCTGGTGGTCGACGGCTTCCTGATGTTCACGACGCTGGGCCCCGGCACGCTGGTGACGCTGCGCGACCTGTACCGCGCCCAGGGATGGGGCACGCCGTATGCGCCCTGGACCGACATGCACGACCTGGGCGACATGCTGGTGGAGGCCGGCTTCGCCGATCCGGTGATGGACCAGGAGACGCTGCGCCTGACCTGGAGCAGCCCGCAGGCGGCGCTCGACGAGTTGCGCACGCTGGGCATGAACACCGATGCCGCCCGCTTCGCCGGCCTGCGCACCCCGCGCTGGCGCGATCGGCTGCTGGCGGCGCTCGGCGCGAAGACCGATGCGCAAGGGCGCGTGGTGCTCGAGTTCGAGATCGTCTACGGCCACGCGTTCAAGCCGGTGCCGCGCGCGAAGGTCGCCGAACAGACCCAGGTGGGCCTGGACGACATGAAGGCGATGCTGAGCCGAGGCCGTCAGCCCCGATAGAAACACGTCGTGGGGCAGGGCTTACGCTGAGTCCAGGGGGCGCTTTTTTGGCATGAACAGGCCCTAGAATCGATTGGGTCTTGTGTCTGAAGTGCACCTCTCCTGTGCAGACCTCCACAAAAAGGGCTGCACGCGACCTCTGATCAAGCCGATCCGGACCGCGCTGGCGGTCCTGGCCCGACAAGAAGGATCGAACTACGTGACGACAATGATGACGATTCGCAAGCTGGGGACGAACGCGACGCGCGCCGCCCTGGCGATTTCCGCAATGATCGGCACCGGCGCGGCGCTGGCCTTCGGTGACAAGTCCGTGACGGACATTCCGGGCGGCCCCCGCGTCAACGGGCTCGACTTCCAGCCGGCGGTCACCGAGGTCGCCGACCAGATCAAGACGCTGCACTACGGCATGCTGATCGTCTGCACGCTGATCTTCGTCATCGTGTTCGGCTTCATGTTCTATTCGATCTTCACGCATCGCAAGAGCGTGG
>Ga0210384_10000348_pt1 | contig 72088 bp, 64 predicted proteins | sample IncBWH2MmetaG_FD_160574 | JGI IMG/M metagenome (GOLD analysis project Ga0210384, IMG submission 160574) | Forest soil microbial communities from Barre Woods Harvard Forest LTER site, Petersham, Massachusetts, United States - Inc-BW-H-2-M | ecosystem: Environmental > Terrestrial > Soil >... | reverse complement strand
CACCAGCCCGCGCCTGCGCAACCACCGCATCGCTCGCATCCGCCGAGCTCTGCTGCCCCGGCGCCGCCACCGTCAAACCTAGATGCTTCCGAGCGTAGGTATCGATCCGCCCCGGCGCGCGCAACGTCGCATCTTCCACATGCAACTGTTGATTGAGCTCAAGCGCCTGCGATCGCGCCGTCTGCAGTTGTTCCAGCTGGTAGTGAATCTGAATGCACTCGAAATGCTGCCAGGCGTAGCTCAGCAAACACGCCGCCATCGCCGCGCCAATCGCCACGGTTCGCCAGCAATCGTTCAGCCGAGCCTTGGGCGTCGGCCGTGCCAACCTCGAATTATCAATGCGCTTCACTGTGTGGTATTGCGTCGTATGAGAATGCGTCATGACCCGCTCCCAGCCGTCAGAATCTCCACCGGCGACAATTTCTCCGCCACGCGCATCTTTGCGCTGCGCGCTCGCGGATTCGTTCGAATCTCTTCGTCGCCAGGCTGAATCACTTTTTTGGTGAGCACCTGAAAACTGCCTTCGCGGGCCAGGTCCTGAAAGGCGTGTTTGACGAGACGATCTTCGAGTGAGTGATAACTGAGGACGATCCACCGTCCTCCAGAATTCAAAGTGGCAGGGGTCCGCGAAAGAAACTGCCCGAGTTCCTCCGACTCTCGATTCACCGCTATCCGCAGCGCCAGAAACGTTTTTGTCGCGGGTTGCAGTCTCTGCCTTCCCCTTGCTTTTCGGACTCCTGCCACAATCGTTGCCAGATGCTCGGTGTCGCGAATCGGCCGCGCTCGAACAATTGCTCTGGCGATTCTTCGTGAATCCCTCTCCTCCGCCTTCTGATACAGGAGGTCGGCCAGTTCCTTCTCAGGCCACTGATTCACAATTTCGTCTGCCGTCAGCGCATCTTCGGGATTCATGCGCATGTCCAACGGCGCCGCCCAGCGGAACGAAAATCCGCGCTCAGGGCTGTCCAACTCCAGACTGGAAATCCCCAGATCGGCAATTACTCCGTCCACCGGAGGCAGGTTCAATTTCGCCGCTACTTCGCCGATCCTCGAAAATTCTGCGTGCACCAGATCCACCCGCGCCTTATACGGCTCCAACCGCTCCCGCGCGATTTCCAGTGCTTGCGGGTCGCGATCCATCCCCACCAGCCGCCCGGTCGTCAGCCGCCGCGCGATTTCTATCGCGTGGCCCCCCGTACCGACCGTGGCATCCACATACGCGCCTTCAGGCCGAATCCGCAGCCAGTTCGCAACTTCTTCCAGCAGAACCGGCGTATGCAGAACGCTCAAAAGCTAGATGCCCAATTCGTCGAATGCCTTTTCGTCTTCCGCCGTGATCGGATTACGGTTCAGTTGTTCGAGGAATCGCGCGTGGTTCCAGACTTGCAAGTACGTCAAGTGCCCCTGCACGTCCACTTCGCCTTTCATCTCCGCCGATTCCCTCAAAACAGGTGGAATAAGAATGCGCCCCTGCCCATCCACCTCGACTACCTGACCGTAATAGTTTGTGCGTGCCAGAAATTTCTGCTTCGTCGGGTTGTACGACGAACGCTTCGCCAGCTTCTGCTCGATCTCCTCCCACCTCTTCATGGGATAGATCCGGGCGTAATCTCCTCGAGCGGAGGTTACGTAGAATTTCTTCCCGGACTTGCGCAGCTCCTCCAGGAAGTCGGCCGGGATTTTCACCCGCCCCTTCTCGTCCACCGTCGCTGGATAGTTGCCCCGCAGCATGAATGTCCTTCTTGGTGTCGCCCGGCGAGTACGCCCTGTGCATCACTCTAGGTTGCGCCCCTTCCACTGCCTTACACTTACTACCACTTTGCGCCACTTTCTCCCACTTGGTGCCCCGATTGTAGATAGGTTCCTCCGCGTGTCAAGCGGTATTATTCTCATTTTGAAAATTATTTTTTGACGCGCGAAGAACTGATTGTGGCTGGAATTCTCAAAACCACCATTAGTAGTGGAAGCGCCCGGTCCCTCTCGAACGCCTAGTTGGTCGCTTGCTGCTGAGCGATTAAAATGTTTTGTAACAGTTAACAGCGCGACAAGAAATTTGAATCTGTCACCCGGACCGCACAGAGCATCTGCTGTTCCCTTCTGAAACTTAAGGTGTGGGCGGGCTCGTCAGAGAATTCAGATCCCGCAGCGTGGATTGCTCATCAGGCGAAAGCCCTCGCATGAACTGAGGATCATTCAGGGCCTTCTCCCTCTCTCCCGGCGTCATGTCTTGCAATGCATGCAGTCGGCTATTGATCGCTTGCTTTCGTGCCGGCGGCATCTGCTGCATCTTTGGAAAGACATCTTTCTGGTAGTGTTCGCGTTGTTCAGGCGTCATGTTTCGGAGTGCTGTCCAACGGTCCTTCATGGCCTGTTGCTGACCGGGCGTGAGCCTATTCCACTTCTCCAGATTCTGGCGGATCTGCTGCTGGCGCGCGGGCGGAAGCTTATTGAAATCCTCACTGTTCTTAAGGAACCGCTCTTGCTCTTCGGGTGTCCGGTCACCCAAGCGCTCGACCCAGGAGGGAGGCAGATTCTTTATGTTCCTACCTCCGGCTTCTCCTTTCCCCGCGCTGCCGGCGCCATTCGCACTCGGCTTCTCGCCGTCCGGCTTGCCAGGGTCCCCGGCGTTTGCACCTGCATGATTTGCGGACTCCGACGGCTTGTTAGCGTTGGTGCCATTGTTTTTCTTCTGCTGAGCGGCTTGTTGGCGCCGAGCTTGGCGTGCCGCGCGACGCTGCGCCGCCGGGCGAGGCGGATGAGGCTGCTGCGCGCGGGCGCACTGCGGCGCAAAACCGAGAAGAAAGGCCGCAGCAAGCGCGAAAATCAGGAGCAAGCGTCGCATCTTTTATCCGCCGTCCCCCTTGGGTTGCGCTTCATCATCCCGGGGAGCTTGTTCCTGCGGGGTGCGTGCAGGCAACTCAGACAGCACATCCGATTTGGAAAGGAGGTCGAAGTTCTCGAGCACGCCCAGATGATCGATCATCTGAAATTGTTCTTCCTCGCTGGGTGCATTCGCAAAGCTTGTCGGACGAGTCTGCGGCAGCCGCGACATCCAAATACTCAGCGCCACCAGCAGGGCCATCGAAAATGCCAGTCGCGGCTCTGGCACCAACCACGTGAACCAGCGCGGCCGCCCTTCACTTGCAATTCGCTGCCGCAGCCGGGCATCGAAACCAAACGACGGCTCGTGTACCGGCACCTCGTCCAGCAGACTCCACAGCTTGCGAAAATCCTCCGCGCGCGTGCGGCAGGCGGCACAATCCTTCAGGTGCTGCTCCACCACAGCACGATCCGCCGAATTCGCCCGGCGATCCAGATAGGCAATCAACTCTTTTGAAACATCGTTGCACTTCATGGTGTCCTTCCTTCTCCCGCGCGGGGCATTCCAGACCCCGCGACCAATGGGGCCAACTGCACGCGCAGAGTCTCGTAAGCGCGAAACAAAAGCGACTTCAACGCGCTTTCCGAGCATTCCAAAATTCTGGCAATCTCTCCGTAATCCATCTCTTCATATTTATGCAACAAAACGGCCACGCGTTGCTTTTCCGGCAGCGCGGCTATCGTTCGGTGGATGAACTCCGCTCTATCCCTTTCCACCATGTGCTCATCAATCCGCTTTTCTCTCGCCGCAACCTGAATCGGCGCTTCATCTTCTTCCACGGGCGCGTCGAGCGATACCTGCATGCGCCGGTAGCGATTGTCGCGCACGGAATTCAAAGCCAGGTTCGTCGCGATACGGAACATCCAGGTGGTGAATTTTGCGCTGGGAGAATACTGCTGGCGCGCGCGATAAACCCGCAGAAAAACTTCCTGAGCCAAGTCCTCCGCAGTGGCCGAATCTCTCACCATCCGGTAGAGGAAATTGACCAGCGGCGTTCGATACTTCTTCAGCAGCAGGTCGAATGAGGCTTCGTCCCCTGCCTTCACGTCCAGCATCAATTGGACGTCGGACCTGGTCATGGCCTCCACAGTGTATCTAACACGCGTACTGCCATAAAGTTGCGTGGAGTCTAATGTTCCAGAAATGGAAGCCCCGACCTCTTGCAACTGAGCCCCGGGATGACGGAAAAGTTGCTGAAACTAGGAGGCTTAGTACCTGATCCCGGAAGTCCCTAAGACACGCGCGATAAGGTCTTACAGGTGAAAGAGGGCTTTGAGCCCCAGCAGTATCGCCACGCCCAGGAAAACCAGAACGGCCATCCCGAACCCTGGCTCGCGGTTGACCTCCGGAATCAAATCCGAAGCCGCCACATAGAGGGTCACGCCGGCAGAAAATGGCAGCGCATCCGCCACCACGCTGCGCAAGGCAAACATCAGTCCCATTCCCACAAGTGTGGCCCCGCCCAGAATTGCCGACGACGCGAACGCCATTCGGCGGCTCTGGCCGCTTGCGAGCATTAGCGAAGCTACCGTGAATCCTTCCGGCAATTTATGCAGGAACACAGCCATGAAAATCACTCCGCCAAGCCACGCGGAAACCAGCAACCCTGACGCGATGGCCACGCCATCAAAAAATGTGTGGATCACCAATCCCAGCAAAGCCGCGTAACTCGCATGCGCCCCGGAAATCTCCTCGTGGTGCGTCTCCTCGCCGAAATGAAAATGCGGCGCCACCGTATGTTCGAAGAAATGCACCAGAAAATATCCCGCCAGAACGAATAGAAAGACGGAATATGTGTCGCCAAAGAATCCAGATGATGATTCCCCACGCAGTTTCAGCGACTCGGGAATCATTTCAATCAGCGCAGTCGCCAGCATGAATCCCGCGCCTAGCGCGATGAAATATTTCAAAAAATGCCGCGACCATTTACGGTGCGCTACTAGCCAGCCGCCAATCAGGTTGGCCCCTGCCGCCGTCACGCCCAGAAGCAGCGCCAGCAAAATCTTAGTTGTATCCGCACGCGCCATTCGTCACTCGTGCTTCACGGGGTCGGAGCTTCAGCTCCGACTACTCTTCACTAATCATTACTCGCCAATCACGACTCACTGCCTTCTTCATCCTGAATGTCTGAACAAAATCACATCGCCTTCCTGCACCACGTACTCTTTTCCTTCCAACCGCACTTGCCCACGCTCGCGCGCAGCAGGAAAACTGCCGGCCTTCAGCAGATTTTCCCAATTCACCACTTCTGCCTTGATGAACCCGCGTTCGATGTCGCTATGAATCGCGCCCGCCGCCTGCTGCGCGGTCATCCCGCGCTCAATGGTCCAGGCGCGGCACTCCGGCTCGCCACAAGTAAGAAACGAAATCAGCCCCAGCAGCCGATAGCTCCCTTGAATCAACCGGTCGCGCCCCGATTCCGCCAATCCATACGCGCGCATCATCTCTGCCGCTTCGGCGTCAGGCAACTCCGCAAGTTCTGCTTCGATCTTCCCGCAAAATGGCACCACCGCTGTGTGCGGCCTCGAGCCCAGCTTTTCCAGACGATGTTTCTCGATGACGCGATCAATCTCCGGCGCTTCCTCGTCGCCCATATTCAAGACGTAGAGCATGGGTTTTCGCGTCAGAAACATGAACCCATTCAGCATCTTGTACTCTTCCGGCTTGAATTCAAGTTCCCGGAGCGGCTTCTCGCTTTCAAGAGCCTGCCGGCAACGTGTGAGCAACGCCAATTCGGTCTCGAGCAGCGTTTCTTTTCTTTTCTTTAAATCTTTTTCGAGCCGTTCCATGCGCTTCGAGGCTTGCTCGAGGTCCGTCAGCATCAATTCAATCTCGACGCTCTCGATGTCCCGCATGGCGTCGAGCGGCCCGTCGTGCGGGACAGCGGGATTTTCAAACAGCCGCACCACGTGCGCCAGTGCGTCAGCCTCCCGCAGCGGCACCAGCGAAGCGGAATTCTTCTCCCGATCCTTTTGTATGCCACCGATGTCCACATATTCGATCGTCGCGTAGGTGGTTTTCTTCGGCTTGAACACTTCCGCAAGCTTCGTCACGCGCTCATCAGGCACGCGGGCAATTCCCACATGCGTTTGTGTCGGCGCGCTGTGGGTGTCCACTCGCGCGCGCGTGAGAATCCGGAACAAACTTGTCTTCCCCACCTGTGGTAGTCCGATGATTCCTGTCTGCATAAGCGTTCGATACTAGCACACGCGCCGAGGCTCCATTGCTCGGCTAACCTGAGGCCTTCTCCCGCGTCGAATTCAGCTGGCGTGGTGCGGGATTGTGACCACACAATGAAATCCGCTATGCTGGGCGCTCCTTCTATGACTACTGAAAAACTCTCGCTTCCCTTCGATCACGTGGCGGCTCACGAATTTCTCTCGCGCACTGACAAGCATCTCGCCCGGGTGATCAAGCGCACCGGCGAATTCCAGTTCAAGCTCGACGAATGCGAAAGTGTGTACGAATCGCTGCTCGAAGCCATCGCCTATCAGAGCATCTCCGGCAAAGCCGCGGCCACGATTTTTGCGCGCATCAAAGCGCTTGGCGCCAACGGCATTTGTCCCACGCCTCAAGAAATTCTGCGCGCCCGGCCGCAAACCCTTCGCAAGGCCGGCCTCTCCGGCGCGAAAGTGCTGGCGATGAAAGATCTCGCCAAGAAAACCGTCGAGGGTGTTGTCCCCACACTCGCAGACGCGCATAAGATGTCCGATGAAGAATTGGTCGAACGCCTGATTTCCGTGCGCGGCATCGGCGCATGGACCGTGGAAATGTTCCTGATTTTTCGCCTGGGCCGGCCGGACGTCCTGCCCATCCACGATTACGGCGTGCAAAAAGGTTTTGCGATCACCTACGGCAAGCCGCACATTCCGAAGCCGCGCGAGTTGGCGGAGTTCGGCGAGCGCTGGCGTCCCTACCGCACGGTGGCGAGTTGGTACATGTGGCGGGCCGTTCAGCACGCGGGCCCCGAGGCCCGCAAGATCAAGAAAACCACCACCAAGAGGAAGGCGGGGGCGAAGAAGAAAACGAGACGTTGAGGCGAGAGCAATGCCTCCGGAATTTGGGTAGTAGGTGAATCTCCGGAATTCGACCCCTGCTGATTTGTGTCGATTAGAAAGTGTTCCTTTCCTTTGTTTTGAATGACTTGGGCGGGTTTCTAATCTGGAGGTGTGTCGATTAAAAAAATCATAGGACCGAGGGGAGGCGGCGCCCGAGCGGGCGGCGGAGTAAGCTAAGGGGTGGGCCGAGTGCTGCTCCCTGCGCATTGGTGATTCCTGTTCATGAGTTTGCGCCTAATTATACCACGCTAGTTACCAGAAAGTCAACTAATACTTGAGAGACCGTGCCGGAGTTTCCCGCAAATATGTGGCCTGCACGGATTTAGCCGGCGAAATGCGGGCGGGCCAAGGTTAGGAGGCGCGACGAACGGTGAGGTAGAGCGAGGCGAAGCCGATCAGAAGAGTGGCACCCTCGAGTTGGACGGAGATTCGATGCAAGTGATTGAATTCCACACGCAAAGGGTTTTCAGGAGGCGTCGCGGCGACGGAAACCATTTGCCGGCGGAGATTCATCATGCGGGCGATTATGACGTGTTGCGAAACAATGGTCAGAACGAGCATGACGAGTACCCCGGCGACCGGCAGGAAGAATGACTTGTCAGAGCCGCTTGCGGACATGGCCATAGCGGCCGAAGCCAATAAAAAAATCACGCCCGCGACCACTCCGAGGGTGTGTAATCGCCGCAAAGTGAACTCGACAAGGAGGCCGGCCTGGTCCTGGCTCTGCAGTACACGAAACACCGCAGGCGCGACGGCGGCGCTGAAATAGAAAATCGAGCCCACCCACGTGCCCAATGCGAACACCTGGATGAATCGCAGGATATTGATCATTAGAAGAAATCGATTAAATCTCTACATGGAGGATCTACGGCTTCAGTGTTTTCGCGACCGCGAGAACATCTTTCAAGGAATCAGATCTTACGTCGCGAAAGGTATCCCCAGAGACGATGACAATCATCGCTGAGGGCTTCTTTCCGTCAATCGTGACCGGGATTACTGCCATCTCAGCTTTGACGTCGCCGTTCTCGTCGAGTTTTTTCCGATGCTCGATGACGCGTGGCGCATTTTTAATCCGCGAATCGAACTCCTTCTTTGCACGTTCCGTGGATCGGTAGTGAAAGATTTCAAAGTGGACATTCTCTCCGTCGGCACCTCGGTAAGTGTTCCGTGAAAAGGCGAATCCGTCTTTGGTAAAACCGTTGCTCATCATGAGGAGTCCAGTGCGCCAATCGGAGCCGGTTCCAGGCGGAGCGTTCGCATCTGTACTTGCGACCTGGTCGTTTGATTTGCCATTGTCCTTTCGCTGACCTACCGATGGACATGAGATAGCGAACAGTGGTGCCGTGAGAAGAAGTAATATTAGTGCCGGGCATCTCCCACACCACATCGTAATCAACTCCTGAGACGGTGGCTTACTTCTCGCCTCGGGTCCAGCCAAGGCGCGTGTTGATTGGAATCCTTCGGGGGAGTCCGGTCAAGCATATATTTTGTTTGCGAGCTCGTCGCGGCCGGGGGTTGTCAGGCCACTTTCTGAGCACACGCATCCAAATCAGTGGTGCGAGGCTTCGAACGATTGATGGCAGAATTAGGTGGGGCGTGGTGGGCGACAAAGGACTTGAACCTTTGACCTCTCCCGTGTGAGGGGAGCGCTCTAACCAACTGAGCTAGTCGCCCACGAATTCACGAGCAAAAAAGCCGGCGAGACGCCCATTTGCGATGTTCAGGGCAAGCCGGGGCAGCACGTACTTTTTGTAACAGAAGGCTACGCGAATTGCAATCAACCACCAAACACGCGAGCGGGGCCGCGAGTAGCCGCCTCGCCGAACTGCAGCGCTCGATTGCCCGTATCGTGAAGGGCAAAGAAGACGTCATCCAACTCGCGCTGACCACGCTGCTGGCGCGCGGCCACCTGCTGATTGAGGACGTCCCCGGCGTGGGCAAGACCACGCTGGCGCAAGCGCTTGCGCGTTCGTTCCACTGCTCGTTCCAGCGTATTCAATTCACTTCCGACCTGCTGCCCAGCGACGTGATCGGCGTCAGCGTCTTCAACCCTGCAACGCAGGAATTCGAATTCAAGCCCGGGCCCATCTTCGCGAATATCATTGTGGCGGACGAAATCAATCGCACCACGCCGAAAACGCAATCCGCCCTGCTCGAGGCGATGAACGAATCGCAAATCACCGTGGACAATCACACGCACCCGCTCCCTCAGCCATTTCTAGTCCTCGCCACGCAGAATCCCATCGAGCATCATGGCACCTACCCCCTGCCGGAATCGCAGCTCGATCGCTTCCTGATGCGCATCCGCATGGGCTATCCCGCGCGGGAGAGCGAAAAAGAAATTCTCCGGAACCACGCTGGCCATTCGCCCGCGGAAACCATGCCGGCGTTGCTCGAAATTCCCGACGTCCTGGCCATGCAGGAAGAAGCGTCCCAGGTGAAAGTGGAAGAAAGTTTGCTCGATTACGCGCTCGAAATTGTCGATCGCACGCGGCAGACCGAGCAATTGAGCCTAGGCGTGAGTCCTCGCGGCGCGTTGATGCTACACCGCGCAGCACAGGCCCGTGCATTCCTGGAAGGCCGCGATTATTGCCTGCCGGACGATCTCAAGCGCCTGATTCTTCCGGTGTTCGCGCATCGCGTGGTGGTCAGTTCCCGCTACGTCTCGACGCAGAAAAAGTCCGAACAGGCCGAAGCCATCCTTCGCGAAATCCTCGAGACCGTTCGCGTTCCGGTCTGATTCCCATGGCAGAATTTATCGTCGCACGCTGGTGGCACACCCGCGACAAAGCCGGCTGGCGCAGCTTCGGCATCGCCATGCTGGTGCTCTCCGCCGCTCTTCTGATCGCACTTTTCTCCGCAGCCGCCGCGCAGACCGGGCGCATCTGGCTGGCAGGAACCACCACGGCGATTGCGCTCGGGCTCGCTGCATGGGTGGCGATCTATATCGTTCCCACGCTTGCGCGGCGGACCAGCCTGCGCTGGCTGGTCTATCAAGTGGATTACCGCCTGACGCGCGAAGGCATGATTTATCTCGTCGCGGTTTTCATTCTGATTCTCGCTGCGGTCAATACGGGTAACAACCTGTTGTTCATGATTCTGGCCTGCTCTCTGGGCGGCATTCTGATATCCGGAATCCTCTCTCGTGTGGTGCTCACAGGTGTGGACCTGAAATTCGATTTACCTGAGCACATTTTCGCGGAGCAGCCTGTGCTCGCCGAGCTCGAACTGCGAAACGAAAAGCAGACCTGGCCCTCGTTTTCGCTGCGGGTAGTTGGGGAATCCAAGAAAACGGCAGCGCAAGTCCTGACTCGACCCGTTTATTTTCCCTACATTCCACGGCTGGGCGCCGCACGCCAGAAAGTGGAGCTTGCTTTTCCGCGCCGTGGCGTTTATCGCCAGGACGCATTCAGCATTCGCACTCGATTCCCTTTCGGCTTTTTCGAAAAAACCCGCAAGGTGGATTCCAATATCGAGATGGTGGTCTATCCGCGCGTCCAGCCTACCGAACAGTTCTACGAAGTGCTCCCGCTGCTGAGCGGCGAGATGGCCAGCAATTTTCGGGGCCGCGGCCACGAGCTGCATTCGCTGCGCGATTATCAATTCACAGACAGCGCCCGCTTCGTGGATTGGAAAGTGACTGCCAAGGCCGGACGCATGATGGTGCGGGAATTTGCGCGCGAGGATGAGCGGCGCATGATGTTGGTCCTCGACCCGTTCCTCGGTCCCCCGCGAGCTGAATTGGGCGCGATGGCCGAACTCGAGCACGCCGACCGTTTCGAGCGCGCCGTCTCCCTGACCGCTTGTATCGCCTGGCACTTCAACGAAATTAATTCCGTGATGCAGTTCCGTACCGACCGCTTTTCGACTCCTATGGCTCCCGCTCGCGAAATCATTTACGACAGCCTGCGCGAACTCGCGTTGATTGAACCCAACACGTCGAAGACCGGGGGCGCGTTCCTGGATGAACTGGCAACCGAACGCGAAATATTCAAAATCGTCATCACCAGCCGGCCGCAGGGTTCGATTCCAACTGCGCTGTGGACCTCCTCTTATTTCCTCTTCACCGAGACGCTCTAAGGCGGCAACAGCTACGCGGGTCCTCCCGATCGTGCGAGAATGGCGCGCACATGAAATTCCGTTTCACTCCCCGCGCGTTGAAAAATTTCCAGCGTCGGCTGCTCGCGTGGTTTCGCGGGCATCAACGCGACTTGCCGTGGAGAGCGAGCCGCGATCCGTATCGTGTGTTGGTCGCCGAAGTGATGCTGCAGCAGACGCGCATCGCCGCGGTCATGCCCTACTATCAACGGTTCCTTCGACGTTTTCCTCGCGTCGAATCCCTGGCTCGCGCACGGCAAGATGAAGTGGTCAAGCTCTGGTCCGGCTTAGGCTACTACAGCCGCGCGCGAAATCTCCATTGCGCAGCAAAAGAAATCGTTGCGCACCACAACGGAAGATTTCCGCGCGAGCTCGAAGCTGCGTTGCGCCTGCCGGGAATTGGCCGCTACACCGCCGCAGCCGTCTTGAGCATTGCGTATGACGTTCCGCTCGCTGTTCTCGACGGCAATGTCGCTCGCGTCCTCGCGCGCGTCGGAGCAATTCGTGGCGAGCTTCGCGCTCCCGGCCGTTGGAACTCGCTTGCTGCTATAGCCCAACAACTGCTCGCGACCGAAGCTCCCGGTGATTGGAACCAGGCGCTAATGGAATTGGGCGAAACAATCTGCACGCCGCAAAGGCCGCGCTGCAAAGCTTGCCCGGTTTCGCGCTACTGCCGCGCCTACGCGCAGGGCGTCGTTGCCCAGATTCCTGCTCCGCGGCGCAAGCCGGCCGCCGTCCAGATGAAAATCGCCGCGGCGATTCTGCTCGACCCGCGGAACCGCACACTGTTGGTGCGAGACCCGGGCGCCCACGATCACGTTCTATTTTCGCGACTGTGGCAATTCCCGGCCATCGAGGTCGCACAAAACGCACGAGCAGAGCTCGAGAAGCACCTGCTTGCCTCCCTGCAGATCGTGCCCGCAGCTCTCGAGGCGCTACCGCATGCCCGCCACGGGGTAACGTATCGCAATATTCAATTGCTTCCGTTCCTCGCCCATGTACCCAGACTACCCAAGCGCCCCCGCACGCGCACCGTCGCTCTAGCCAGCCTGACGCGCCTCCCTGTCTCCAGCGCCACACGCAAAATCGCGCAAGCCGCATCGAGGGCGGACTAGCCGGGCTAGGAATCGTTGAACGGGACGGGTGTTTTTTCGCTGCATATATGAAGAATGCACTTGCACCAGGACTAACAATGTGCGAAATACTCTTCGCGGTGATAAGCAACGCAGAAATCTGGCAATCCTCAGATCACGCAATACTTGCGGCGTTCATTTCGCAGCACCATTCGGCGGCACCAGGTAGCCAGCGTTCGCTCCTCCTGTGAGGAGAAGGCGGCACAATGACTGTCTCGAAGCACGCGGGAGACTTCAAGATTTCCTCGGCTTGCATGATATTGCGAACTAACTTGAGATACCTGATGGCAGGTGCAATTTTGTGCGGCGCCTTCCTGCCTGCGTTTCATACTGACGGAGGGAGAACCGCCGCCGCACGAGCCGCGCAGCAATCTTCTGCTGCGACTGCACCCAATTCTGATCCCGTCTATCAGCAGTTGCGCAACATCACACCCGGTGGAAAAACCATCGCGGTGAAAGATTTTGTGCTCAAGCGCGATGCCGGCACATTCACGTTCAAGTCCGGCAATTTCTTCTTCCTCACCCCGGTCCAGGGCAAGACGACCGGCGCCGTGTTCATCGGCGCCGCCACGTTCTCACTGAGCCCGCGGCTTGAAGCTGAAAAGCACAGTCTGCAACTCCTGACGAAGTCCTCCGAAATGATTGAGTATTTCAATAGCGCTGTGTTCCGGTTCACGGACGGAACTGAAGAGGAAATCGAAGCGAAGGGCAGCGCCCCCACGGGAACCACCATGAGCCAGGGTAGCGAAATGCTCGCCGATATTCAAAAAGTATTGCGCAAGAACCTTCAATACAACCTGGAAGCGCGGATCCTCCAGGATGTTCTTAGCACAGAGCCGGGCGATTTTTTTTGCGCATTCATCAAAGGTCAAAAATACAGTGGGAAGGAAATTTACGTAATGGATCGGCACGGGGTTCCAGCGGATTTCATCGACTGGGACGTGGCCCCTGAAGAAGTTGCCTTCTTCACATACACCGACAACAAGATTGGCTTGTGGACTGCTTCTCACTATCTCGACGAATATGCAAACGGCGTTGCCTCTGGGCGCCAGGTTAACGAGTCCTATCGCATCCTGAATCAGAAATTAGAAGTGACTATTGAAAAAAGTGGCCATCTCACCGGCACAGCAACTACTACTATCCTTCCCCTTACCCAAGGATTACGCGTCATCGCTCTCCGTTTATTTCACAAGCTCCGCGTCGATAGCGTCACGGATGAAAATCAACAGCCCGTCCCCTATATTCAGGAGAAGCAGGATGAGGATTATCAATTTTCGATTATCCTCCCAAGTTCTCCTGGGTTCGGAAAGACCCTCAGCCTTACGACCCATTACAGTGGTCCCGACGCGGTACTCAGTCAGGGTTGGGGCAGCTTTTATCCCTCCGCGCGTGAGAACTGGTACCCGAATTCATATTCAACAGGCGATTATGCCAATTATCAAATTACTTTTCGCATTCCGAAAGATTTGACGATGGTCGCCACCGGCTCAAAGAAGACGGAAAGAGTTGAAGGCGAATATGGAGTCACCGAATGGAAGACGGATGTCCCGGTCCCGGTGGCGGGATTCAATTTCGGTCAGTTCAAGAAGAACGAGGTCGAGCTCCCGGATCAGGGCGTCACGCTGGAGAACTATGCCAACGTGGTGTTAACCTCGAGCACAACCAACAAAATGAAAAGAACTCTCGGAGAGGGGCAGCTGGCGATCCCGCTCTATACTGACTATTTCGGACCTGTCCCCTACAAACGGCTTGCTATCACCGAGCAGGCTGCGTATTACGGACAGTCTTTCGCAAATTTGGTTTTCTTGCCGATCATCTCGTATTCGGATCCAGGCGCAGGAGCGGATGCAGCATCGTTCTTTCGTGCGGTGGGCCCCCACGAGATTGCCCATCAGTGGTGGGGAAATACAGTGGGATGGATATCCTACAGGGACCAATGGATGGGCGAGGGTTTTGCGGAGTTTTCCGCGTCGCTATTTCTGCAAATGTTTTTCAAGGATGGAACCTATGACAATTTCTGGGAAACGGAGCACAAGCTGCTCGTCGAAAAAGACAAGGAAGGATTTCGTGCCATTGATGTCGGACCGGTTACCCTTGGATACCGTCTTGCTTCCACTCGTGTGGGATTTTGGGTCCCACGCCGACTGATTTATCCCAAGGGCGCTTATATCCTCAACATGATCCGCATGATGATGTGGAACAATGAAACCCAGGATGCCGATTTCAAGAAGCTCATGCACGATTTCGTCAAGCTCTACACCAATCGGCCTGCGACCACCGAGGACTTCAAGACGGCCGTCGAGCAACACATGAACTCCTCGATGAATCTCACCGGCGACGGCAAAATGGACTGGTTTTTCGATGAATATGTTTACGGCACGGCCCTGCCCACGGAGAAACTGGGCTACACCTTCTCGAGTGCTCCCGACGGTTCCGTGATTCTCAATTTCAAGGTCGAGCAGTCCGGCGTGGACCAGCATTTCCGCATGACCATTCCCATTTACCTTGAGCTTGCCGACGGAGGAATCGCTCGCGTTGGCAGCATCCCGCTCACCGGAACCACTACTTTCGAGAATCAGATAACTCTCCGTGGTTTGAAGACCAGACCGAAGCGAGCGATGATCAACTATTACCACGACGTCCTCTGCAATTAGATCAAATCGCACCGCGCCATAGCCTCGGTGAGGCCGTGCAAGAAATTCTGATTCGCAGCCCAGTAGCGCATTCGCGACGCGTCCATGTATGCCCGCCGCGCGAGTGCTAGCATGGAATCAGCGCCATGTCCTCCGCCGTACGCACCTTGACGCCGCCGCTTTCGGCGGTACAGCGGTATTTTGAAATCTCGCTCTATCTCCTCGTCTGCACGGGTGTCGTGGCCGTCGTCTCCACCAGCAAGCTGGATTTGGTCACTTCCATCATTCCGACCATCGCGCTGGGGTACAAGGGAATTCGACTCTGGCGCGGACGCGGGCCGGAAATTTCCGTGCGCGTGGCCACCTGGATGGTGCTCGCCTACTTCCTGTTCTTTCCGTTCGATCTTTGGATTCTCTCGCGCAAACTCGCGGAAGGCGCGCCCAACGCTTCACTCTATTCCGCCTTGCTCGCGGCAATTCATTTGTTGCTGTTCGCCACGATTGTGCGTCTGTATTCCGCGCGCTCCAATCGCGATTACGCTTTTCTCGCGGTCCTGGCGTTTGCGTCCATCCTCGCTTCCGCGATTCTTACCGTCGAGACGAGCTTTTTGATCTCGCTGGCCGTTTTTCTAGTACTGGCTGTCTCCACCTTTGTCGCGCTTGAGATTCGCCGCGGGGCAGCAGGTGCCGTTTCGCCACCTCTAGAGCCTGGCACACCATTGGCCCAGCGCCTCACGCGCGCGCTCGGCCTCACCTCCCTGCTGGTCGCCGTCGGGACGCTGCTTCTCGGCGCGGGAATCTTTTTCATGATTCCGCGCTTTACCACCGGCTATCTCAGCGCCATGAATCTGCAGCCCACGCTGATGACCGGCTTCTCCGACAACGTCACGCTCGGAGAAATCGGACGCATCAAGAAAAATTCCGCGGTGGTGATGCGCATACGAGTGGAAGACAATCCTGCCCGCGCGGAAGGCATTCACTGGCGCGGCCTGGCGCTCACTGATTTCGACGGCCGCCGCTGGTTCACGCCCCAGCACGATCCGATGATCATCAGCCCCAACAGCGAGGGCGAATACCATCTGATGGCTGCCCCGCTCCGCAACGGTGAATTCTATGCCCTTCGTTACACCGTTCTGATGGAGCCCATCGCCAGCGACGCGATTTTCACCGCCCCGCGCCTGGATAAAATTCGCGGCCGCTTCACGAACACCACCGACCGCCCAAACGACCGCCGCCGCTCCGGCTACCTCATGATCGATAAGACCGGCTCGATTTTTAATCCTTTCCACAACGACACCAAAGTTCGCTACGAGGCCACCTCACTTCTGCCTATCGTGCCGCCTGCGGAATTACGCGCAGCTTCAGCGCCCTACCCGGAAGTAATTCGCGCTCTCTATCTTCAATTGCCGACACTCGACCCGCGCATCCCCAAACTCGCGCAGCAAATCGCCTCAGGCTCGAACAATAATTACGACAAGGCCGCCAACATTGAGCGGTACCTGAAAACTCGTCTCGGCTACACGCTCGATCTGACGGGCCCTCCCACGGCTGATCCCTTGCCCTACTTCCTTTTCGTACGCCGCGCGGGACATTGCGAATACTTCGCCTCCGCCATGACCGTGATGCTGCGCTCGCTCGGAATTCCCGCGCGCTATGCCACCGGCTTTCTGCCCGGCCAGTTCAACGACGTGGGCGGTGATTACATTGTCCGCGCCAGCGACGCGCACGCCTGGGTCGAAGCCTATTTCCCCGGCTATGGCTGGATTACCTTCGACCCCACTCCATCCGCCGAAGAAAGACCCTCGAGCATTCTTTCGCGTCTCGCGCTCTATTGGGATTGGTTTCAATTCGCCTGGAGCGAGTGGGTGATCAACTACGATTTCATGCACCAGATAACTCTGGCCCAGAATTTGCAGAAGTCTTCGCACGACTGGAGCGAGCGCGCGCGCCAGTATTACCAGCGTCAGCAGCGCGAGGCCATGCGCCTGCTTCTCAAACTCGACCGTCGTATCGAAGCCTCGCCGTATTTTCTACCAACCGTGCTTGTGCTCCTGGTGGCGCTGCTCATCTATCTCCGAGGCCGGTCGCTGATTGCCTATGCACTCACGCGTTTCGCCATACGCGCGCGAAGTGGCGGCAATCTCTCCGCGTCGCTCGCTTCCCTCGAATATCGCGAGATGCTTCGGCTGCTCGAGAAGCGCGGCTGGAAGAAAGCCGCGTCGCAGACGCCGCTCGAATTCGCCGATGCGATTCACGCGCCAGATTTGTCGGCCCCGATTGCCCAGCTTACCGAGATCTACCAGTCCGCCCGCTTCGGCGACCACCCCGCGCGCGCCGAGCAAATGTCCGCGCTCCTCCACTCGATCCGCGACGCCGTCCGCTCGCACAAGCAAGAGCAACGCGGGTTCCGTGGCATTCCCCCACGCAGGACATCTTGAAAGGCTAGTAAACCCAGCGTAGGGTATGGCAATGAACAGGATGACGGGGGTTTTTCTACTTGGCAGCATCATCTTCTGGCCGGCATTCACCACGCAGCGCGCACCAGCTCACCTCAATGGAATTGTCGTGTCTGAGGATGGCACGCCAATTGAGGGCGTGAAGATCTACGCTTCGCATGAAGGAACGACCGACGCGAATGGCACATTCGATGTTCCGAGCGACCCTGCAAAGGCCCCGGTGATTTTTTTTCAAAAGGAAGAATTCCGCCCAAAGGCAGTTGTTGTCAAATCCGAGCCCAGGATGATCGAGGTCGTTCTCGAGGACGACAGAAAAACCGCTTGGTTCGTTCCTGCCTGCGCACTTAAAGATACCAAGACTTCGCCAAAGGGCTACGAACTAAGCTTTCTCTTGCCGAAAGGCGCCAGCACCAGGAAACTCAAGGACATCGACTACCAATTGTATCTTGTTACGGTCAGAAATGGGACTAAGCCTCTCCAACTATGGTGGGGCCCGCTAGTGCAACCTGGAAAACTGATATCTGACCTGATCCTTGAGTCAGCCAATTTTCAAGAAAGGTCAATTCGCGGCAAATCCGGTGAATATTGGGGATGCGATAGGTGGGGGAAGTCTCTGGATGGAATGTATTGGCGGGCTGCTGGTTTCGGGGGCCTTTCAGGCGCCGCAACCTACGAGGACGTCTCAGAAGAAGCAGCGAAGGCCTACGACCACGTCATCGATTCTGCTTGCCAGGTAGACATCAGTCACAAATTCTGAATTCCTTGGGGTCGCTGGTTCCCTTGCATTGATGCATATACAAAAAGTGGCGTGTTCCGGGATCTGTGGAGAACCGGCGTTCCGGCCGCTTGAGTCACAGCGCGTGTGAAACGCGCTCCGAGAAGTCCCCTGCTACTCGCTGCTTGATGCCAGATTGTTCGACCCACCGTGCTAGAATTGTGTGTTTCCGCGCGACGCAAGGAAGCCCACTGGAATGCCCAAAGTAGGATTCGTGAGCCTGGGATGTCCGAAGAACCTCGTTGATAGCGAGGTGATGATGGGGATTCTCGCGCGCGCGGGGTTTGAAATCACGCCGCGGGCTGGCGACGCCGATGTCCTCGTCGTCAACACCTGCAGCTTTATCGCGCCAGCACAGCAGGAATCCGTTGATTCCATCCTCGAAATGGCCGAGTACAAAAAATTCGGCCGCGCGCAAAAATTAATCGTCGCCGGTTGCATGGTCGAGCGTTTCCGCGACGACATCCGCGCGCAAATCCCCGAAGTGGACGCCGTCATTGGGACCGGCGAAATCGAAAAAATTCTCGTCGCCTGTGAAGGCCAGCTCCAGCCTGAAGGCTCAGGCGCGGCTGATCTGCCAACATATCTCTATCATGATCTGACGCCGCGCATTTTGGCCACGCCGCGCCACACCGCTTACATCAAAATCAACGAGGGCTGCGACCATCCCTGCACGTTCTGTGTGATCCCGCAGCTCCGTGGAAAATTCCGCAGCCGCCGCTTCGAATCCGTGGTGCGCGAGGCAGAAAATCTGGCGGGAACGGGCGTGCGCGAAATTTCTCTAATCGGGCAGGACACCACTTTCTACGGCGAAGATCTTGGCATCCGCGATGGCCTTCCGACTTTGCTCGAGCGCCTCGCGCAGATTGAGGACCTCCACTGGATTCGCTTCCTCTATTGCTACCCGAACCGCATCACCGCAAAACTGCTCGACACCATCGCCGCCCATCCGCGCCTTGCAAAATATCTGGATGTCCCGCTGCAACACGCCAGCCGCAGCGTGCTGGCGCGCATGAAGCGCGGCTCGCATGGTGACGCGTTCCTGAAGTTGCTCGAAAAAGCGCGCCGAGCTATTCCTGGCGTTTCCATCCGGACATCTTTTATCGTCGGCTTCCCAGGCGAGACGGAAAGAGATTTCAACGAACTCTGCGATTTCGTCCGCGCTGCCGAATTCGACTGGATGGGCGTTTTCTCCTACTCCGACGAGGACGCTTCCAAGAGTTTCTCTCTCGAAAATAAATTGGATGCAAAAACCATCGAACGCCGCCGCAACACATTGATGGCAATCCAGAAAAAAATCTCCGCGCGCAAGCTTCGCGCGCGCATCGGCCAGCGCCTGCAGGTGATGCTCGAAGGCCCCTCGAAGGATACCGATCTCATCTGGGAAGCGCGCCTGGAAGGCATGGCTCCCGAAATCGATGGCAAGGTTTACATCACTGAATTCGAAGGGCTCACCGAAGCTGCGGACCTGCCCGCCGCAGGGACTCGCGCAACCATCGAAGTCACCGCTGCGAAAGAGTACGACCTCATCGCCCGCGCCGTTGAATTTGCCGCCCCGCAAGCGCGCGCATCGCAAATTCCACTTGCGCCCCAGAATTATTTTCCAATTCTCAGTTCTCGCTGAAATCGCGGTATCCTCATAATATGAAGTGGCGCTGCCCCATCTGCCGCAAGGCCACCGATTCCGAGAGCAGCGCCGATTTTCCATTTTGCAGCGAGCGCTGCCGGCTTCTCGATCTCGGCAATTGGTCGAGCGAGAATTACGTCATCAGCGAGCCAGTCCTCGACGAGTCCGTACCGGAATCCCCCGAGCCTACTACTGATCGCGACGAAGACGAGCACGAGAGCCGATGAGCGCGAACCCAGGCACGGCAATGCCGACTGAAGTTGCCGATCCCCGGCAGGCGGTACACAAGCCTCGCCTCGCGCTATTCATCGCCACCGCCGCCGGCCTCGGCTATCTTCCTATTGCGCCTGGAACTTGGGGCTCCCTGGCCGGGCTTTTGGTTGGTCTCCTGCCGTTGTGGATTTTCTTCGGCGTGTTGCTAGCAGTCATGACAGCCCAGCACGGAGATGCTGGCTTTTTTATCTCCACCCTCAGTTGGCAGCGGGATCCATTCCTATGGGGTCAGATCGCTCTCGCGACTCTGGTGGCTACGATTGGAGTTTGGAGTGCTAGCCGAGCAGCGCAATATTGGGAACAGAAGGACCCTCAGCGCGTGGTGATCGATGAGGTTTCCGGACAACATCTGACTGTGCTGCTCGGGTGTGCGCTCCCATTGTGGGGAGGCGAAGTGCCAGCCGAACCGTCTGGATTCCCGTTGGGCGCGATCGGCTGGGACAATGCCCTCAACTGGAAATATCTACTGCTGGGCTTTATACTTTTTCGTGCGTTCGATATCTGGAAACCGTTCCCCGCGCGGCAAGCGGAATCCTTGCCCGGCGGATGGGGCATAATGGCAGACGACTGGGTTGCGGCCGTTTACGCCGCAATGGGCTTATGGCTAGCGCGCGCGGCCGGGCTTTGATTCGAAACCTTTGCGTTCAACTTTAAACTTTTAACTATGAACCGTCTCCCCTTATGAGCGGCCCTCCAAAAATCGAAAGCGTCAAGCCGGCCGCAGTGCTTCCCGGCGGTGAAATCTCCATCAAGGGCTCGGGCTTCAGCGTGCGCAATCACACCCGCCCGCAAGTGCAGTTCGGCCCAGCGGAGGGCAGCCTGGTGATGGCTGCCGACAATCTGCTGATCGCGCGTGTGCCCGAAGGCGCGGCCGGCGGCTCCGTCCGCGTGAAAATGGGCACCGTCGAGAGCGCGCCTTATCCCATGTCGCTGGGCGTGCAAGTTGCCGACAATCTCCATCCCGTCGCAAATCCCGCCGTGGATGCCGATGGCAACGTGTACGTCACCTTCAGCGGCCAGCGCGGCCAGAAAGTTCCCGTCTCTCTCTACCGCGTCACCTCGAACCATACCGTCAAGCCGTTCATCACCGAGTTGATGAACCCCACCGGCCTGGCGCTCGATCGCGACGGAAATCTTTTCGTCTCCTGCCGCCAGGATGGCTCCATCCACCGCGTCTCACCCGACGGCCGCTCCATGCAATGGATTGAAGGCATGGGAATCGCGACTGGCCTGGCTTTTGACAACGCCGGCAATCTTTACGTGGGCGATCGCAGCGGCACAATTTTCAAAATCGGCGCCGACCGAGAAATTTTCGTCTTCGCCACCCTTGAGCCCTCGCTATCCGCTTACCATCTGGCGTTCAGTCCCGCGGGAGATCTCTACGTCACCGGCCCGACCACTTCCAGCTTCGATCGCGTTTACAAAATTACCCCGGCCGGCGACCTTAGCACTTTTTTCCGCGGCCTTGGACGTCCGCAGGGTTTGGCGTTCGATCGTCACGCGAATCTCTATGTAGCTGCGTCACTGGGAGGCAAGCGCGGCATCGTGCGCATCACTCCGCAAGCGCAGGCCGAAGTCGTCCTCGGCGGCAGCAATATCGTGGGCCTGGCGCTCTTGCCGTCGCATCGCGCCATGATCACCACCAACAACGCGCTCTACACTCTCGATTGGGATGTCGAAGGCCTGCCGCTGACCCGCTGACCAAAGCATCATAGTTCCTCAATATCTCTCGTTGTTTCGCCCGCCCTCTCCGGCCCACTAATTTCTCCACGCCGGACATGCTTGCCCTCTCGCATTCCATCGAGTAAAACTGTTCTCGATGAATGCAGAGATCATCGCTGTCGGCTCGGAACTTCTCACGCCGTACCGCCTGGATACCAACTCGCTTTTGCTCACGGACGAGTTGAACCAGCTTGGCATCCGCGTGGTCCACAAAGCCGTCGTCGGCGATTCCCCCGACGAGATGCGTTCCTCCTTCCGCCACGCGCTCGACCGCGCCGAGCTGATCGTATCTTCCGGCGGCCTTGGCCCGACTGACGACGATCGCACCCGGGAAACTGTCGCCGAGCTCCTCGGCAGAAAACTTCGCCGTGATGAAGAAATTCTTCGTGGCATACAGGAACGCTTTCGCCGCTTCGGCCGCGCCATGCCGGAAATAAATGTTCGACAGGCGATGGTGCCAGAGGGCGCCACCATTCTCCCCAATCCTCGCGGCACGGCGCCCGGTCTGTGGCTCGAAGCCGAGGGTCACATTATCGTTCTGCTACCGGGCGTGCCCAATGAGTTGCGCTCGATGTTCGCGGAGGAAGTACGCCCGCGCCTGGCGAAGCTTGGCCACCACGAGCGCCTCTTCACCCGCGACCTTCGCATCACCGGCCTGCCCGAATCCGATGTCGAGCAGCGCATCTCCCCGCTTTACGCGCTCTATCCCGACACGGAAACCACCATCCTCGCCGCGCCCACGGGAATCCAACTTCATCCGCGCATCTGGTCGCGCGATTCCCAAAGAGCCGCGCAATTGCTCGACGAAATTGTCGAGCGCATGAAGCTTGCGCTCGGCGAGCATCTCTACTCCACTCGCGGTGAGGCGCTCGAGGAAGTTGTTTCCGGCGCGCTCATCGAAAATCGCGCCACTATCGCCGTCGCCGAAAGCTGCACCGGCGGCATGCTCGCCGAGCGCTTCACCAACGTCCCCGGCAGCTCGAATTATTTTCTCGGCGGCGTGGTTTGCTACAGCAACGAACTGAAAACTTCGCTGGTCGGGGTTCCTGCCGAGACGATTGAATCAAAAGGCGCAGTCAGCCCGGAAGTGGCGCTCGCGCTCGCGGATGGCATCCGCAAACGGACCGGCGCAACCGTCGGCGTCGGCGTCACTGGAATTGCCGGCCCCGGCGGCGGCACCCCCGAAAAACCGATCGGCCTGGTTCACATTGCCATCGCCGATGAACGCGGCCCGCGCGAGCGCGCGTTCCGCTTCCCCGGGGACCGCGACCGCATTCGCATCCAGGCCACACAAACCGCGCTCGACACCGTGCGCCGGTATTTTTTATTCCCCGCGCACGGCCGGACCTGAATCGTGCGTCTTTTTGTGGCTCTCGATTTTTCGGACGAAGTGCGCGACTCGCTCCGCGAATTCATTGCACGCTTGAAGCCTGCATGCCGAGCCGCCAAATGGGTCCGCCCCGAAGCAATGCACGTCACCTTGAAGTTTATCGGCGAAGCGAGCGCAGAAAAACTCGAGCCCATTCGCGCAGCCCTTGCATCTGTCCATTCGACTGCGCCCGTTGAGATGCAGTTCCGTGGCCTCGGTTTTTTCCCGAATGAGCGGCGCCCGCGTGTTCTGTGGTGCGGCGTGGAAGCCTCGCCGAATCTCGCTGAGCTTGCTGCGGCCGTTGATCACGCGCTTATGCCTCTTGGGGTCGCCGCCGAGTCGCGCGAATTTGTTCCCCATCTAACCCTCGCGCGATTCAAAGCGGATGCTGCGCCTCGCAAGGATTTGGAAACACTTGTTCGTGCGGCCAGCGAATTAAAGTCGTATTATTTCGGCCGAACGCGGGAGGTTGAATTTCATCTTATCGAGAGCATTCTCAAACCAACGGGCGCGGAGTATAAACGCTTGGAATCATTCCCCATTGTGAAGGCAGCATTGTGAACAATTATTGGCTCATCCCCGTCGCTGCCTATTTTCTCGGCTCCATTCCCTTCGGCCTGCTGATTGTGAAGGCCGCCTCCGGAACGGACATCCGCGAAAAAGGTAGCGGCAATATCGGCGCCGCCAACGTTGCTCGCAACGCGGGCCCCGCGGCCGGCGCATTGACGCTGCTCCTCGACGCCGCCAAAGGCTTTTTCGCCGTTTGGCTCGCGGGACATTTCACTCAAGGAAATATTCGCTGGATGGCCATTGCCGCGGTGGCTGCCGTGATTGGCCACATGTTCCCAATCTGGCTGAAATTTCACGGCGGCAAAGGCGTTGCCACCGGCCTCGGAGTTTTTATTCCCATCTGCTGGCAGGCTGTTGCGGCTGGAATCGTGCTCTGGCTGCTGGTGGTGATCTTCTGGAGGTACTCCTCGCTCGGCTCCATCATTGCGGCCGCTGTGATGCCTGTGTTCGTTTACTTCCTTTACGCTCCGGGTCACGCGCCGCCAGATATCGTCAATGTTTCGACTGCGCTCGTCGCCGTCCTCATCATCGTCAAGCACCGCTCCAATATCGAGCGCCTGATCGCCGGCGAAGAAAGTAAGCTCAAATTAGGGAAGTAGGAGGGCGCAGCGACGGTCGAATCTGCTGCAATCCGGGAATTTCGATCACTTCACGCTCACCACCACCAGCGTCAAATCATCCTGAAAATTTCCCGCGCAGAATTGCGTCACTTCCTTCACATATTGATTCAGCAACGCGTCCGCGCCCAACCGCACGTTCCGGCCTCCCAGCTCCGCCGTCCTTCTTTCTCCAAATTCTTCGCCACCGGAATTCGTGGCCTCCGTCAGTCCATCCGTGTAGAAAACAATTTGGTCGCCGGACTCCAACTCCGCACTTATATCTTCGTACTCTTCATCCTGAAATATTCCCAGAGGCCTGCCTCCGTCCCTCAGAATGATTGTATTTCCAGACTTGCGAACCAGAATCGGCGGCATGTGCCCCGCCCCGGCGTACGTGAGCTTTCTTTCGTACAAATCTATCGTGCAATAGCAAAACGTAACGAATTTGTCCCGCGCAAGATTGTTGCAAAGCACTTCATTCATTTTCACCACCAAACTGGCCGGCGAAATCGCTTGCGACGTAAATGCGCGGAAGCTGGCCTGTAGGTTGGCCATCAGCAAAGCCGCGCTGATCCCCTTTCCCACCACATCGCCGATGCAAACTCCCATCCTTCTGTCGCTGAACTTCACCACGTCGTAAAAATCTCCGCCAATCGTGCGCGCCGGGTGCCACACTCCCGCAATTTCCAGTCCCCGCACCTGCGGTATCCTCTTCGGCAGCAGCCCCTCTTGAATTTCTCGCGCTTTTCCAAGTTCCTGTTCTTGTGCTTGCGACTGCGATTTCCCATCCTCCACGGTGCGTTGCAGTTCCCGGTTCCTCCGCTCCAGCATGGCCCGCGTCTGGTTGTAAAAGTGAATAATGCAGCCCACGATCAGAATCACAACCACTGCCAGCCTTCCCCCGGTCCAGAACTGCTCCCGGAACACCGCCAGGGGAGCTCGATACGCTGCCAGCGTCACGAAAAGCGCCAGCGTCGAACTTACAAGCGCCACAATAAACAAGATGGAAACGAAGACGATCCAGTTGTAGGGGCTTCGAAATCGGTCGGAGAATGGCGCGAGGCGATTCATCGCCGGCCAAACCATATTTCCGCTCGCGAATGTGTAGACGAGTATGGGCCCAAATTCCGTGCCTTCCCAATTCGTCACCTTGAGCAGAAGAAACAGTGCCAGGGCGATCACCACCAACAGTTGCTGTCTCTCGAGGATCCTCCGAACGGTTGGGGAAGACCACGAGTACCATGAGTTGGAAGACGCCATTAATTTCTTGCCAGGGGAGTGCAGTCCGGCTCGGAGACGCGCAGCATATTAGGTAACGCCCGATTCATTGTCAATCTCGCACACCCGACTGATCGACGCATGCCCGTACTCCGATGTTTTGCCAACACTTCCCTGTGTTTACTGACCGCCAAAACGCTCTGTGGCTTATCTGCTAACTCCAGTACTTTCGTCCCGTTGTGCCGCCCCCTTCCTCTCCGCTAGCATTTACGAGTCGGGAATTCTTGTGCCCATATCAGCCCTCAAGCATGTGAAGCCGCGCCGGTTGCGCATCCTCTGGATTGTGCTTGGCGCTTTGCTGCTCGTCAGCGTCACGCCTCTCTGGCTCTACCACCGCCAGGTGTTGCAACTCAGCGAACAAAAGCTCCAGGACACTGAGCGCGTCCAGCAAAATGAAATCACGCGCTCCCTGGCCAATGAAACCCTGCAATTCGAATCCAACCTCCGCGAGCAGCTCCTAAGCCAGCGCCAGACTCTCGCGCTTACTGGCTGGATCCTGAATGTGGACGATCCGGCGCACGCTCCGCAACTCGCGCGCCTGCTCCAAAATTTCGTCGAAAACAATCCCAATATTCTTTACGTCACGGCCGTCAACAAGCAGGCCAAGGGCGAGTCCGCCGGAAGCATTCATGCGGACAAGGACCCCTTCGTCGAGGTCGCTCTCAAGCGCGCATTCACCGCTAGCATTCAAGGCCTTAACTTTGTCAGCGAGCCCTTTGCGCTCGGACAGGAAAACCGTCCCGCGCTGATCGTGTCCGTGCCACTGCTTTCCGACGGGCAATTCACCGGCATGTTCGCGTCTGTCGTTTCGATTGATCGCTTGCTCGGGCGCCTCCGCGATGCCAGCGTGCGCAATCGCACCGTGTACATCGTGGACGTCCACGGACATATCGTGGCGCACCCCAATACGCGGGACACCGTCCCGGGACGGGATGTCACCGCCAGCTCGCCGCTCGTCAAGCAATTCAAGGATTTGCCGCAAGAGTTACGCGCCACCGAGACCATGCATTTCACAAATTACGACAGCGCTGGCGCGAATCCGGTCGAGATGATCGGCACCTACAGCACCATCCCCGAATTGCGCTGGGCGGTGATAGCGCAACGCAGCCTCGACGAAGCCCGCATTGACGCGGGTGTCAAGGAGCTGACCGCTCAGGCTCTCAGCTTCGTCGTCGGCGTCACCTTCGTCGCGCTCTCCTTCGGATACCTGTTCGCCGTCGGCATCACGCGACCCATTCGCGGCCTGGTCTTTTCCGTGCGCGCCATCAGCCGCGCGGAATTCCACGAGCGCGTCGAAGTCCGCGGCGCGGCTGAAATCAGCGAGCTTGCCGAAACTTTTAATCACATGGCCGGCGACATCGAACAGTACGTCGAGCGCCTCAAGCAGGCAGCCACTGAAAACCGCGAGTTGTTCCTTGGCTCCATCCGCATGCTCGCCGCCGCCATTGACGAAAAGGACCCCTACACCCGAGGCCATTCCGGCCGCGTCGCCAAATATTCCATGATCATCGGCGAGTATTTGAAGTTGAATACGGAGGATCTCGACCGCCTGCGCATTTCCGCGCTGCTTCACGACGTCGGCAAGATTGGCGTCGAAGACCGCGTCCTGAAAAAGCCCGGCAAGCTGACCGACGAAGAATTCGAGCTGATGAAGCAGCACACCGTGAAGGGCGCCAACATCATGCGCCCCGTCGCGCAATTGAAAGATGTGCTCCCCGGCATCGAGCTACATCACGAGCGCCTCGACGGTGCAGGCTATCCCTATGGCTTGTCCGGCGACCAGATTCCCCAGATGGCGCGCATCATCGCCGTCGCCGACACGCTCGATGCCATCACCACAAACCGTCCTTATCAATCCGCCATGGACCTCGAATACGCGCTCGACCGTATCCGCTCCCTCGCCGTCGCTCGCTTCGACCCCAAGGTCGTCGCCGCCCTCGAATCCGCCGTGAAAGACGGCCGCCTCCGCCTCTCCGCCACCCTCGTCGAAGTCTAATCGCCGCAGCCTGGATTTTCAGTGATACCATCCCCGCCAATTTGAACGAACCGGGGGAACCGCACGCTATAACCCGCTCACCGGAACGTCGCGGGAGCAGCAGCATGGCTCAATCCGAACATTCCGACCCTGCGTACCCGTCGTCCGCATGGGCTTGGTACACCGTCGCGGTCCTCCTCTGCGCCTACATTTTTTCCTTCATTGACCGCCAAATCCTGAATCTTCTCGTCGCCCCAGTCCGCCGCGACCTGGGAATCACCGACACGGAGATGAGCCTGCTCATCGGTTTCAGCTTCGCCCTTTTCTATTCCGTGCTTGGCCTCCCCTTCGGCCGTCTCGCTGATTCCGTCAATCGCCCGCGCCTGATCTTCGCTGGCATGCTCACATGGAGCCTGATGACGGGCGGCTGTGGCCTTGTTAACTCCTACTGGCAATTGTTTTTGTTCCGCATGGGCGTTGGCATTGGCGAAGCCACGCTCTCCCCCGCGGCATACTCGATGATTTCCGACTCGTTTCCGCCCGCGAGACGCTCCGTCCCGTTCAGCGTTTACACCATGGCCACCTACGTCGGCGGCGGGTTCGCGTTCCTCTTCGGCGGCCTCTTGCTTCGTTCCTTCGGCACCAGAGAGATCTTCCACCTGCCTGTTGTCGGCGCAGTCCGCCCCTGGCAGACGCTTTTCTTGCTTCTCGGGGTTTCAGGAGTTTTTTTCGTCCTTGTACTTCTCACACTCCGCGACCCTGCTCGAAAAGGCGCCCGTTTCGTTGAACCTGTTCCGGGAAAAACAAGAGTCGAGCGCATCCCGCTGAAGGAAGTCTGGAGATATTTTGCGCACAGCCGGATCACTCTCGTGGCCTTGATTCTTGGCATGGCTCTCGAGGCCACGGCTGCGTACGGCAGCTCAGCCTGGGTCGTCACTTTTCTCGTTCGCAACCATCACATGACCGCTTCCCAGGCTGGCATACAATTCGGCCTCGCGCAGATTTTCAGCGGCGCGATGGGCATGCTGGCCGCCGGCAAACTCGTCGCTTGGCTCATGAAACGCGGCCATCGAGACGCCTACATGCGCGTCGCCGTCTTCTCTCTCGCCGCGTGGTTTGTGCCGGCCATCCTGTTTCCAATCCTTCCTGACACCGCCGCTACTGTAGGATTGATTTACATCGCCACGTTTTTTCTGTGCATGCCCACCTGCCTGATCCCCGCAGCCATTCAGGAATTAGTTCCCAACGCGATGCGCGGCCAAGCCATCGCCGTCTATCTCCTGATCGTCAATCTAATCGGGCTGGGGGCCGGCCCCACCGCCATCGCTCTGGTAACCGACCACGTGTTCGGTTTCGATGCCGCCATCCGCTACTCCCTGCTAATCGTGACCGTCGCCGCCTGCCTCCTGGCAGAACTGCTCTTCCTCATCGGTCTGCGCTCCTACAACCCCAGCCTCGATCGTCTGCACCTGTGGCTCAAACAAAATCTGTAATCGCTTGCTGAGTCTCCTTTTCCTCCCAGAAATCTCTCGTCTGCTACAATATTGACCCTCGGCTCACTCAGCGAATCGCATGATCACACTTTTCGGCCCACCCGAACCCACACTCCTCGAGCGCCTAAAAGACTCTGTCGGCAAGACGCGCACCGAGCTTGCTGCCAAGGTCGAGCAGATCCTCACGGGCGATCGTCCCGTGGACCCCGAGCTGCTCAAGCAGCTTGAATCTGCCCTGCTCAGCGCAGACATTGGCGTGCGTACCACTCGTGAAATCCTCGCCGCCCTTCGCCAGCAGGTCAATGAACACAAACTCATCGAAGCAAAAGATCTGAAGCGCGAGCTGAAAAATCAGGTGTTGAAAATCCTCAACACGCCCGCCACGAATTCCGACGGAAAACTGGCTGCCGCTCCTCGCGTTCTCTTCGTCGTCGGCGTCAACGGCACCGGTAAAACCACCACCATCGGCAAGCTCGCCAATCGCCTGAAAAAAGAAGGAGCCACCGTACTCCTCTGCGCTGCCGACACGTTCCGCGCCGCCGCCATCGAGCAGCTCGAAGTCTGGGGCCGCCGCGCCGGTGTCGAAGTCATCAAGCAGAAATCCGGCGCCGATCCTTCTGCCGTGATCTTCGACGCGCTCACGGCCGCCTCCGCCCGCGGCACCGATGCCGTCATTGTTGACACCGCCGGGCGCCTGCACACAAAATCCAACCTCATGGCCGAACTCGAAAAAATGAAACGCACCGCCGCGAAAATCGTTCCTGGCGCGCCCCACGATGTCCTACTCGTCCTCGACGCCACCACCGGCCAGAACGGCCTCAACCAGGCGCGCGAATTCTGGAGCCATGCAGGAGTCACCGGCATCGTGCTCACTAAGCTCGACGGCACAGCCAAAGGCGGCATCGTTGTCGCCATCACTCGCGAACTCAATCTTCCCATTCGTTTTGTCGGCACCGGCGAGCAGATGGACGACCTGGTTCCCTTCGACGCGCAAACTTATGTCAACTCGCTCTTCGATTAGCGAAGCAGATCGCTCCTACATGGCGCGCGCGCTGGCGCTCGCGCTTCGCGGTGTCGCTCTCGCTCATCCCAACCCAATCGTCGGCGCCGTGTTGGTGAAAAAACATCGAGTCATTGGCGAGGGTTTTCACGTTTACGACAATCGCGACCACGCCGAAATTGTCGCCCTGAAAAAAGCGGGCAAGAAAGTGCGCGGCGCCACTCTCTACGTCACGCTTGAACCCTGCTGCACCCTTGGCCGCACCGGCCCGTGCACAAAAGCCATCATCGCGGCAGGCGTGAAACGAGTTGTCGCCGCAATGCAGGACCCGAATCCCACAGTCGCCGGAAAGGGTCTCGCCGAATTGCGCCGCGCTGGCCTCCGGGTCACCACGGGTGTACGCGAAGAGGAAGCTCGCCGCCATAACGACGATTTCGCCAAGTGGATTCTCACCCGCCTGCCCCTTGTCACGCTGAAGACCGCGCTCACCCTCGACGGCCAAATCGCGGAGCGCGCCGGTAGCGTCACCTGGATCACCGGCGAAGCATCGCGCGACGCGGTTCAGCACATCCGCCACGCAGCCGATGCCATCCTCACCGGCATCGGCACCGTCCTCGCCGACAATCCCCGCCTCACCGATCGCACCGGCGAGCCGCGTCGCCGCAAACTCCTTCGCGCCGTGATAGATTCGCGCCTGCGCATGCCCGTCAAATCAAAACTCGTGAAATCGGCGCAGGACGATCTTGTAATCCTCACCACCCAATCTCTCGACTCGCCGAAAGCGCGCGCCCTGGTCCGCGCTGGCGCAGAAGTCGTCCAACTGCCCGCAAAGCGCAGCCATGTCGATCTCCATGCCGTTCTCCGCGAGCTCGGCCAGCGCCAAATCCTTAATCTTCTCCTCGAAGCAGGAGCCGAACTCAATGGCGCCGCCCTGCAAGCCGGCATTGTGGACAAAATGATTCTCTTCTATGCTCCCAAAATCATGGGAGCGGGCGGAGTTCCTCTCGCGCACATTCCCTCGCGCGGGCTCGCAAAATCACCCGCGTTGAAAAATTTGTCCTTGCAACGCTACGGCCCGGACTTCGTCGTCCAAGGATATTTTCACGATGTTTACAGGTATCACCGAACACGTCGGAAAAATTGAATCGCTCGAGCACGCCCCCGACGGCGGCCGCCTCCGCGTCAGTCTCGCCGGCGCGCACGAACTCGCCAAGGAAACGAAGCTCGGCGACAGCATCTCCGTGAACGGCTGCTGCCTTACCGTCGTCGAATTCACCCAAAAATCTTTTTCCGCCGACCTCTCCGGCGAGACCTTCCGCCGCACCGCATTTGCCGAGAAAAAATCCGGCGATCCCGTGAACCTCGAGCGCCCGCTCGCCGCAACCGCGCGCCTCGGTGGACATTTCGTCCAGGGACACGTGGATGGCGTCGGCCGCGTCACCCGCCTTGTCCCTGAAGGCGAAAATTGGTGGCTCTCCGTGCGCGTCCCCGAAGATTTGCGCCGCTACGTCGCGGAAAAAGGCTCCATTGCCATCGATGGCATCAGCCTCACCGTCGCGCGGTGGCAAGACGGCGTCGCCGACATCGCCGTCATTCCCTTCACCTACGCGCACACGAATGTCCACGCCATGGCGCCAAACGATTCCGTGAATATCGAGACCGACATCCTCGCGAAATATGTCGAAGGTTTGCTCGCAGCGCGAAAAACACCCGCCACCTCGCGCCTCACCGTGACCGAGTTGATCGAAGAAGGGTTTTAGTGGCGAGTCTCGAATATTTTCCGGCCTCGCTTTTATGAGGTCGGAGCATCCGTTTACCCTGAACATCGTGAGGGGCTCCGACATAAACAGCGCTGAGGCCAGGGGTTTCAACCCCTGAGGACGAGATCTTGCGGCATTCATTTGCGCTGGCCAAGAGATGCGACTGAAGCCTTCGCGCCGCCAATTCCTCAAAGTCCTCGGCGCCGCGGCAGCACTTGGAAAAAAATGGAACGCTAATCAATCGAAACGAAGTGCAAGCACAATGCCTGACCGCAAAACTTTTGATGTTGCCGTCATCGGCGCCGGCGTCTTCGGCGCGTGGACCGCTTACTACCTGCAAAAATCCGGCGCCACCGTTGCGCTCCTCGATTCCTACGGCCCCGCTCACGCCCGCGCAAGTTCCGGCGGCGAATCCCGCATCATCCGCATGGGCTACGGCCCCGACGAAATTTACACGCGCTCGTCCATGCGCGCGCTCCCTCTCTGGAAGCAACTTTTCGACGAAGCCGGCCAACCCGCGCTTTTTCGCCCTACCGGCGTGCTTTGGATTGCGCATCAGGACGAGGCCTATGCCCTCTCCACACTCGCCTCACTCGAAAAAGAAGGCGCCGTATTTGAAAAGCTTTCATTTGAAGATTTGCGGCGCCGCTACCCGCAAATAGTTTTCGAGGACGATTCCTGGGCCATCCTCGAGCCCAGAAGCGGCGTCCTGATGGCCCGCCGCGCCGTTCAAGTAGTCGTCGAGCGAGCGCAAAAATTAGGCGCGGAATACTGGGTGGACGCAATCCTGGCGCCGGAAGGCCGCGGTCATGTCGCAACAGTGAAAACCGCAATCGGCGAATCGATCGCAGCGGAAAAATTCGTCTTTGCCTGTGGGCCGTGGCTGCCAAAACTTTTCCCCGACCTTCTCGGCCAGCGCATTTTCCCTTCACGACAGGAAGTTTATTTTTTTGGCGTCCCGTCGGGCGACCCGCGCTTCGGCCCGCCCGCCATGCCCACGTGGATTGAACTAAAACACGAATTTTACGGCATGCCCGACCTCGAAAGCCGCGGCTTCAAAATCGCCAACGATCGACACGGCGAATCGGCGGATCCCGACACGCAATCCCGCCTCCCGAGTGCAGCGGGAATTGCCGCCGCTAGAAATTATCTCGCGCAACGCTTCCCTGCATTGAAAGACGCGCCGGTGGTCGAGACGCGCGTCTGCCAGTACGAAAATACTTCGACTGGAGATTTCCTGATTGACCGGCATCCTGCGTTCGAAAATGTCTGGCTGGTGGGCGGCGGGTCAGGCCATGGGTTCAAACACGGTCCGTCGCTCGGAGTGTACGTGGCTGCTCGTATAAAACAGGAGGATGCGATCGATCCGCGTTTTTCGCTCGCCACAAAACAAACCATGCAGAAGCGCGCCGTCTTTTAGCAAAAATTTAATTGCCCGAAGCCTTTCCCGCCTCGCGTGCTTTTTGCCGCGCTCCTCGAAAATACAGCACAATTCCCAGCAAAATCGCAAAACCAGTTCCGCCGACCAGTTTTGCCTCAAACTGAAATTTATTCACGGTATCGCCGGGCGGAATCACCGATAGCACAATCGCCGCCACCGAAACTGCAAATCCGAGTCCCCCGGCAATCCACACGCCCAGCGTGCCACCCGGAATCAGCACCGCCCCCGGCGCCGTGTAACGATCGGGCCGGTACGCCAGCTTGATTGCCGCCGCGTACATGTACATGAACGGAATGAAATAAAGAATGTTGGTGCCATCCACCAGAATTTGATATGCGCTCACCGTTGTCTCGTTGATCTGGCTCAGCAGCAAAATCATTCCCGAAATAATTGCCTGCACTAGAATCGAAACGTAAGGCGTCTTCCAGGTCGGATGAATTTTGCCGAACGCCGGAGGCAGATAGCGATCGAGGCCCACCACAAACGGCACGCGCGCAATTCCGGCCACCGTTGATCCCACGCCGCCCGCATTCCCCACCGTCACCAGCATCGCGGCGATCATTCCCAGGGCGCTCACTTTCAATGTCGCGGATGCAATCGTCAGCGCCTGGAAAACTCCGCTCTTTGGATCCACCGCCACGCTACTCATCAGCGACAGCACTGCCGCTGTTCCCGCAAGGTACAGGAACGCAATCACCACGCCCGACCCCAAAATCGCGCGAGGAAATGTTTTGCGCGGTTCGCGCACCTCCTCGCTCATCGTGGAAACCAGCTCCAGTCCCGCGAAAGCAAATGCGATCTGCGGCCAGAAATTCACCGTGTTCCAGTCCCAGTGCGGCCAGATGTTGCTCCACGTAAATTGTGTCACCGATCCCTGCCGGTGCCAGATCCACGCCGCCACCACCACCAGAATCGTCAGTGGAAGAAATGTCGACACTCCGCCGGCATTCTGCAGCCACTTCCCTATCCGCAAGCCGATGATGTTCATGAACACGGCCACAAACAACAGCACGAAAGATCCGATCAGAAGAAACGTCCGGTTCTGGGCCAGGGGCGCGTAACCGATTCCGCCAATATAGGCGGCCATCGATGCGCTCGCAAAAAGAAGCGCGGGAAAATAAAAAAGCGTGTACACCCAATAATTCCAGCCCGCCACAAATCCGTGAAATTCACCAAACGCGTCCTTCGACCACGCGTATAGCCCGCCTTCCTCCGGAAATCGCGTCGAGAGTTCCACGATCACCAGCGCCGTGGGCACGAAAAAAAAGACCGCCGCCAGAATCCACAGGCTTACTGAAGACGTCCCGTTGTGCGCCGCCGAAGCGATCCACCGCGGCCCCAGCACCGTCGCGATGTTAAACAGCAGCACATCCCAAACGCCCATGCACCGCGGGAGTTGTTTTTTTACTTCTTCGGGCGCAGGCGTGCTCACGCGCCGGCATCCAGGGCGGGGATCAATTCATCTTGCAGGAGGAAATTTCGCAGAAATGGCTCATTCGACTTCTCCAACTCCGTCCAGATCCCGAAAAAACCAACGTGTCCTTCTTGAAGAAATATCACGCGATCCGCCAGCTTTTTTGCCAGATGCGTGTCGTGCGTCACCACGATTGCCGTCTTGTGAAATTTTTCCTTCAGCTTGCGGATCAATTCGCTCACGTGTGCGGCCATCAATGGATCCACCATCGTGGTCGGCTCGTCAAACAGGATCGCCTCCGGCTCCTCCGCCAGAGCGCGCGCGATGGCCACCGCGCGTTTCATTCCAGTGCTCAAATCCGAGGGCAGGCGGTCCGCAAACTGCGAGACCTCCAACATTTCCATCAATTCCCGTACGCGTTTGTTCACTTCCGCGTCATCTTCACGGCCTGCGCGATTCACCAGCGGAAATGCAACATTTTCTGCCACGGTCAGTGAATCGAAGAGTGCTCCCGATTGGAACACCATGGTTACGCGGCGGCGGATTTCTGAAAACTGCACCTCATTGAAATCTGTGACGTCTTGTCCCGCAACCATGATCCGACCCGCGTCCGCCCGCAGAAATCCCAGCAGCAGCTTCAACGACACGGACTTCCCCACTCCGCTGCGCCCCATGATCACGCCTGTTTCTCCCTGCTCGACAAAAAAGCTCACGTCCTTCAAAACGGAATTTTCGTCAAATGACTTGGAAACGCCGCGAAATTCGAAGTAGTGTTCGCTCATGGTCATGCGCGCCCGCCTATTCTCGTTTTCGCTTCCTCGTAGTCCGTGGGCGAGTTCATATTCTTGAATAGCAGGCCATCGGAATCAAAGGCTTTCCATTCCACTGGTTCTATGAATTCCACGCGCAGCCCCGCAAGCCCGTCGGTAACTTTTCGCGTGCCGCGCTCAAGCGCCGCACGGATCACTGGCTCGCACTTTTTTCGGTACATCGCGCAAAGCGGCTCCGCGCCCCGCTCATTCCTCGGCAGTACGGCATCGGCCACGGATCCCTGCGCTCGCACAACAAGATGCTCGAGCCATCCTTTGGTCAGGTATGGTAAATCGCAGGCAACAATCAAATTCCACGAAGCATTCGAGGCATGCAGCGCCGTCGCAATTCCCCCCAGCGGGCCCGCCCTCGGCCAATCGTCGGAAATTACCGCAAGTCCAAGCCCTCCCAGTCGTTCGGGCGCACCAACAATCGTCGGCATCCCCGCAACATTTTCTACTAACTGTGCAGTGCGCGCCACGAGCGGCAGTCCGTCCAATTCCAGCAGCGCCTTGTCGCTGCCCATCCGCGAACTTTCTCCGCCCGCCAGAATAAACCCCGCGATTTGTTTCCCGTTTGCCAATTCGATCTCGAAGACCGATATTTATTCCTGTTTATCTTTGCATTCGGTTCGTTTTTCTAAATCTCTGTGCATCTGTGTTTATCTGTGGCTGGATTTTCTCCTCTGTCTATTTCCCAGGCCGCTGGATCCCCAGTTCCCGTAACTTTTCCTGCAGGCTCTGCCGGTGCAGCCCGACTTCTGCCGCTGTCTTCGAAACATTCCAGTGATGCTCCTCTAATTTGCGTTTCAGATAGGCGATTTCGAATTTCCGCTTGGCTTCGCGGAAATCTACTTCTGCAAGATAGGATTCGCCGCCGCTATTTCGAGCGCTCGCCACCCCTCCAGTTCCCTGGCGGATTTCCTCGGATAAATCAGTTGCGGTTATCTCTTCGCCGCTGGCCAACACCACCGTTCGCTCGAGCGCGTTGCGAAGTTCGCGCACATTTCCGGGCCAGTCGTAGCGGCGTAGCAGTTCCATCGCTTCACTGCCCAAGCGCGCGCGGCGCCCGTGACGAGTGCCAAGCTGCTCGAGAATAGATCCGACGAGGAGCGCCAGATCCTCTTTATGAGCGCGCAGCGGAGGCAGTTCGAGCGAGACCACGCGCAAACGGTAATACAAATCCTCGCGGAAGCGCCCCGCGGAAATTTCAGCGGCCAGATCGCGATGCGTCGCGCTGATCACCCGCACGTCCACGTCTATCGGGTGAGTTCCTCCCAACCGCTCGATTTTTCTGCTCTCGAGCGCGCGCAGCACTTTCGCCTGGGTTATCGGATTCATGTCCCCGATCTCATCGAGAAAAATTGTCCCGCCGGATGCCAGCTCGAATTTTCCTTTGCGCTGCTGCGCCGCCCCCGTGAATGCTCCCCGCTCGTAACCGAACAATTCCGATTCGATCAGATTTTCCGGCAGCGCCGCGCAGTTGATGGCCACAAATGGCTTCGCCGCTCGTGGCGACCGCTCGTGAATTTCCTGCGCCAGCAAATCTTTTCCCGTGCCGCTCTCGCCGAGAATCAGAACAGTTGTATCGGTCGGCGCTACTCGATCCGCCATCTCAAACACGCGGCGCATCGCCGCCGACGCCCCCAGCATGCGCCCGAATTGTCCCTCCGCGACTAGCTCCCGCCGCAAACGCTCATTTTCAGTGCCAAGCTCCGCGAGTCTCAGAATATTGGCCACCCGCGTTCGCAATTCTTCGATGTCGAAACCTTTCACGATGTAATCAGCAGCGCCTGCTTGGAGAGCTTCCACTGCCGTCTTCGCCGTGTCCAGCGCCGACACCACAAGTACCGGAGTTTTATTTCCATTTTCATGCAGCCACTGGAGAAAGGAGAGGCCGCCCTCTTCAGGCATCACCAGATCGAGAAGAATCAGGTCAGGCCGTTCGCTCGAGATCGCTGCACGGGCCGCGGCTGCCGAGCTTGCCTCTGCCACGCGGTATTTTCCTTCGAGCGCGCGCCGCGTGCCATATCGCGCCGACGTTTCGTCATCCACAATCAGTATTGTGCGCATCAGGTTGTCGCGCCTCTCTCTGCAAGCGGCAGTGTCAGACGAAAACGCGTACCCTTCTCGTTTTTTAGCGGGCTCTCACACGCGATCGTGCCGCCCATTTCCGCTACGCGGCGCGCCACAATCGAAAGTCCCAGCCCCGTGCCGCTAGCTTTCGTGGTAAAAAAAGGTTGAAAAATCCTGGAACGTAAATCCTGCGAAATTCCCGGCCCGTCATCCTCCACTACGATTTCCAGTCGTTCCGCTTGCTGTCCCAGAGCAACGCGTACTCGTCCGCCATTCGGCTGCGCTTCGATTGCATTGACAATTAAATTCGACAATACCTCGCTTAGCGCGTCGTCGGAGGCCAGCACGGATATTTCTTCACGCGGCTGCTCGAATTCAAGCCGCACATTCCGCCGCTCGGCATCGTGGCGAAAAAGAACGGTCGTCTGTTTGGCCAGCGCAATTGCGCCCACGCGTTGCCCGTTCACCGAGGGCTTCGCGAAATGCAACAGTTGCGTGAGCTTCGAGTTCATACGGTCTATCTCGGTCACCACCAGCGCGCAATCCCGCCGCACATCCACCGGCAAATTGGGATTTTCGAGCTGCACTTGCAACACCGTCTTCATGGAACTCAGCGGATTGCGTAAATTGTGCGAAACGCTTGCAGCCATCTGGCCAAGCAGCGCCAACCGCTCGCGCTCCGCCAGTTCGCGTTCCAGCCGCAGTTTTTCTTCGATCAAACGGCACAGGTCCACCATTGCCGGCAATTGCTCCGCAAGAAATTCGAGCGCCGCTGTGGTTTCTCCGGTGAGGTACGAACCAGTCGAGGCTGCTTCGAGCAAACCGATTTCGCTTCCGTCCTGCATCAGCGGCACTTGCACCGAATGGCCCAGACCGCCCGGAGCTTCAAGTGGTTTCACTTGTGCGTCACGCGGAATTGAAATTCGCAGCGCCGCGAGCCCGAGTTCTTCGCGAATGCGCCGTTCGGAATAAGCCAGCAGCGGCTCGAGTTCGCCGTGACGCGCCTGTTCCTGAAGTTCGACCGTCAACTTCTGCATGCGCCCGAATCGCTCTTTGTGCGCGCGGTGCAATGCAGGCCCGATCACGCGCTCCAGCGGCTCAAACAGAAAAATGAGCACGAAAAGCAAAATGCTCGCCGTCGCTTCCGGCGGCAAAACTCCTTCCAGCCACACACTCACGCGTCTCACCAGCGCCAGATAAAGGAGCGCCAGAAATGTCGCCGACAGCGCGTACACCAGATTTCGCTGCGCCCCGAAATCCAAAAAGTTGTGCCGCAGCGTGTAGTAAATCAACACCGCTCCAGGAAGTATGCCTGCGACCACCACGGCCGTCACCGCCAAGTCTGAAAGAAACGGCGAAGCAGTCGTGTGCACGACATGGAAAATCAGAATTGCAAAAAGGAAAAACGACGTGCCGCCGAGCCATTTTTCAAGACTCTTGAAAATCCGGCTCCGTTCGTGGCGGAGCAAGTCGAACTGAAAAACCGCGGCCGTTGCCGTACACAAAGCGAGATTCGAAAATAAATTCATGTCGACAAATCTCAGCAACCCGGCGCCGAGACCCGATCCTGCCCTGTACGATACCAGCGCCACATATGTCATCACGCCCAACACCATCGCATAAGCCAACCAAACGCACACCTGCTTGGGCGCCTTGATTCGCGCCTGTTGCACCGCGCGCGAATATTCGACGTGCGTGTGCACTATCAGCGGCCACAAAAGCAGCGCACTCACGCCTAACAGGATCTCGCACAGACGCTTCGTCGCCGGAGGCACCGATCCGTATTGAATCGTCGCGTTAATCGCCAGCAGGCCGCCCGCGTAAATCAGAAACAGTGCAAGATTCAGAAAAAAGAGTAGCCGCTCGAACAGTCGCGGCCGCCGATGTCCCAGAATCAGCGCGAGCAGGAACAGGTACACCAGCGTCCCTGCTGTGAAGCCAATTAAACGCGTATAGAAAAGAAGGTGCATCCAAGCCCCTCTGAATTCCGAAGTCTAACCCTCTAGGAAGCGCAACTCAATGGCCATGTGTCGGAAAAACCGGACATGATGTATCTGTTTTAAAATAAGCAAGTTAGATTGCAAAAAGTAGTCAAAAAATGAAACGTTTAACGTCACGTTTTCCCTTGACAGTCAGCATTTACATGCTATATTAGCACTCGCTTGCGAGGAGTGCTAAGCGATGCCTTACTTCCGTGTGCTCCTCCTCGAGCAATTCTGAGTAACCCATTGGAGGTTTTTGAAACATGCCAGTCAACATCACACCGCTACACGACCGCGTGCTGGTCCGGCGGCTGGAAGAGAAAGAGACTGTGAAGGGCGGCATCATCATCCCGGACTCGGCTAAAGAAAAGCCGCAAGAAGGAGAAGTGATTGCCGTAGGCAATGGACGCCGGGAGAAGGGCGAACTGATTCCGCTCGATGTGAAACCCGGAGACCGAATTCTGTTCGGCAAGTATTCGGGCAACGATATCAAGATTGACGACGAGGAATACATGATTCTGAAGGAAGACGAAATCCTCGCGAAGATCGGCGGCTCGGCCAAGGCGGCGGGCGGCAAACGGTAAATTTTCAAGATGGGCCTCCGCCCAATTGCAATCGAGGCGGCGGCAAGCGATAACCCCCGGACGAGGCCAGGCCCGCAGGCAATCAGGGGCGCGAACCGAGCCGGATAACAAGTTCGAAAACTTTCAGGAGGATTAAGAATCATGGCAAAGCAAATCGTGACTGGAGAAAATTCGCGCCAGTCCATTCTGCGCGGCGTCAACCAACTGGCGGACGCCGTGAAGATCACGCTGGGCCCGAAGGGGCGCAACGCGGTGATCGAAAAGAAATTCGGCGCGCCGATCATCACCAAGGACGGCGTGACGGTGGCAAAAGAAATCGAGCTGCAGGATCCGCTCGAGAACATGGGCGCGCAGATGGTTCGCGAGGTGGCTTCGAAGACCTCAGACGTAGCCGGGGACGGCACGACCACTGCAACCGTGCTGGCACAAGCCATCTTCCGCGAAGGCGTGAAGACGGTGGCGGCCGGCGCAAGCCCGATGGCGCTGAAGCGCGGCATCGAGAAGGCCGTCGAAGTCGCGGTCGAGGAAATCAAGCGTCTCCACCGGGACGTCAAGGGCGACATGATCGCGCAAGTCGGCACGATCTCCGCCAACAACGACAAGCACATCGGCGGCATTATCGCCGAAGCGATGAAGAAGGTGGGCAAGGACGGCGTGATCACCGTGGAAGAATCGAAGACCATGGAGACCACGCTGGAAGTGGTCGAAGGCATGCAGTTCGACCGCGGCTATCTCTCTCCCTACTTCGTCACCGATCCCGAGCGCATGGAGTCCGTGCTCGAGGATGTGCGCATCTTGATCCACGAAAAGAAAATCAGTTCGATGAAGGATTTGCTGCCTTTACTCGAGCAAATCGCCAAGATGGGCAAGCCTTTGCTGATCATCGCCGAAGACGTCGAGGGTGAAGCGCTCGCGACCCTGGTGGTGAACAAGCTCCGCGGCACGCTGCAGTGCGCTGCCGTGAAGGCTCCGGGCTTCGGGGATCGCCGCAAGGCCATGCTCGAAGACATCGCCACATTGACCGGCGGCAAGGCCATCACCGAAGACCTCGGCATCAAGCTCGAGAACGTGAAAGTCGAGGACCTCGGCCGCGCCAAGAAAGTCACGATTGACAAGGACAACACCACCATCGTCGAAGGCGGCGGCAAGCCCTCCGAAATTGAAGGCCGCGTGCGCCAGATTCGCACCCAGGTGGAAGACACCACATCCGACTACGACCGCGAGAAGCTCCAGGAGCGCCTGGCGAAACTCGTGGGCGGCGTCGCAGTAATTAAGGTGGGCGCGGCAACTGAGACCGAGCTGAAGGAACGAAAGGCTCGCGTCGAGGACGCCATGCACGCCACACGCGCGGCAGTCGAGGAAGGAATTGTTCCCGGCGGCGGCGTGGCGCTGGTTCGCTGCATCGCGGCGCTCGAGAAGCTCAAGCTGCACGACGATGAGGCCATCGGCGTCAACATCGTGAAGCGCGCTCTCGAGGAACCCATGCGGCAGATCGCACTCAACGCCGGCGAGGAAGGTGCCGTGGTTGTGGGCCGCGTGCGCGAATCGAAGGACGATAACTTCGGCCTGAACGCAGACACTGGCGACTATGGCGACATGGTCAAGGCCGGTGTGATTGATCCGGCCAAGGTCACGCGCCTCGCGCTGCAGAACGCAGCTTCGATCGCCGGCCTGATGCTCACCACCGAAGCTCTAGTGGCGGACATCAAGGAAGACGAGAAGAAGGGCGCAGGCGCCGGCGGCGGTATGCCCGGCGGTGGCGGCGGCATGGGCGGCATGTACTAAACCTGAGCTGGTCCCGGCCAACCGGGATCCGTTTAGCCGATACACACCAAAGGGCGCTCCAATTTTCGGAGCGCCCTTTTTATTTTGGCCAAGGAAGCGAGAAGCGAAAAGTTCACAGCGCCGTGCGGTGCGGAGCAGAGCTCAGTATAAAGCGGAGCGCGCGAAGTATCCGCGACGCAAGAGCGCCAGCTGGGTCCTACGATCTGCAAGACTCTTGCGCAGGCGAACATCTTGCGAAATTATGCGGTTTTTTAATGCTGCAAGCGCAGCGTGGTTTACACATGTAAATTGCGGGTGCAGTGACAGAAATAGGGCTGGTTTGATCTCGGACGCAAAAGACGAAATCAAAAGCGTCTTACCCTTCGGAAAATAGTTAAGTCATCCCCCGGTTGAGGGGTCAGCTCCGGGAAGTACGGGTGCGAAAGGGCGCGCCACCGGCCGAAAAAAATCCATCAACTCTTCGGCGAATTCCCGCCAGTGCTTTTGCGTCGTGAATACCCCAGAAATCTACCAGTCGTCTGGTTTTGCTGTTGTACGCGAATTTTTGACCGCAATCCAGGCAAGTGATGTAGCTTCCTCGGCCTTTGACAGATCGGCATCTGGGCAGGTTGGGTGGGATTGACTCGCGCAGGGTTATCGGAGGGCCCCGATGCCGATGGGGACAGACAAAAACAAGACGAAACAATGTCCTTAGAAAGAGCGGGGCCCATAACACCAAACTCCACCACTGGTCTGCACGGAGGGGCGCTTTTTTCGCTTTAAGCTGCCTTCTTGATGGCGAGTGCGCGGGAGCTGTAGATCGCTCGATACTATATGCTTGGGAAACTTGTTTCTGCAATTGAGGTTGCACTTGAGCACCTCGGGCAAGATGCTAGACGCGGCGAAGATTCGTGTCTGTACCGTTGTGAACACGTAGCTGATTCTCTGCTAGTCGAGCCACAGCCTTGCCGACCAGGCTGGCTCCGGGAGAAAAACCTATTGGCGTGCAAATGCGGCTTTTTCGTAACACTCGGAAGTGGGCCCGTTTCTCTCCGGCAATCTCTGCGCTCACGGGGCACAAACGTGAGAGGGATTTGTCACTAGCAACCCCAACTTGAGCGTGTGGGTAACGCTTCCGATCATAATTTGCATTACCGGACTTTGACCGCGGCGACTTTGCATGCCTCCGTCAGCAATGATACTGTCGTGTGGTTTGCACCGTAGCAGGGATCTACACCCCTATCAGAACAAAGTCGCGCGTGAGACAAACATGTTGATTCAAGAACGCACTCGGCAAGAAGGTCTCGCAGTGCTCGCGCGCATTCATGCTGGTAGATTGGGGTGCGCTCAGGCGGGCCAACCTTATGTCGTTCCGATTTATTTTGCCTACCACGATCATTATCTCTACAGCTTCTCCACGGTAGGGCGAAAGATCGAGTGGATGCGGCTCAACCCGCTCGTTTGCGTCGAGGCAGAGGAGGTGGTGAACTCAGAGCAGTGGGTGAGTGTGGTTGTCTTCGGGAAGTACGAGGAGTTGCCCGATACACCGGAATGGCAAAGCGAGCGCGTGGTCGCACACCAATTGCTGGAACAAAAACCTGCGTGGTGGGAGCCGGGCTACGTGAAAACCATCCTTCACGGCAAGGAACGCCCGCTGGTGCCGGTCTATTATCGTATCCAAATCGTGGAGTTAACGTGCCATCGCGCCGGTCCCGAGCCTGGCCATGTCGGCTGAAATGTGACTCTCGCGGACTTGTCCAGTGACCGCGTTCATCAGCCATATCACAGGTGTCAATGAAGCTGCAAAGTGGATTTAACTTTTCAGGTGTCGGGTGTGACCTGGATGCTCTCAAGGAACTGGCAGGAGAACTCCGGCAAGTTAGTGGCTCTGCGCTAGAACACATTTCAGCCGTGGTCTAACGGGAGGCGGAATTTCGCGCAGGGATAAAACGATGCCTGATGAATCCGCCAGAAATCCTACGCAGTACAACATTGAAGCCATTGCAAGGCTCGAAGAAGAAGCTCTGGTTCGCCGGACGGTCGCCGAGCGTGCCAGCGACGCGATCGTAAAATCAATCGGCAGCACACCGTTTCTGTTGCTGCATGTTCTCCTGGTCACGATTTGGAGCACCGTAAATCTCAGCCTGATTCCCGGCGTTCAAGCATTCGACCCCTTCCCGTTCGGCATTCTGGCACTCTTACTTGCCGCGGAAAGTGTTTTCCTAACTATCTTCGTGCTGATCAGTCAGAACCGAATGGCTCGCGAGGCGGAACGGCGCTCTCACCTCGATCTGCAAGTTGGCATGCTCGCCGAACAGGAACTCACCGTAATGCTCCAAATGCTGCAGAAGCTCTGCCAGCATGCGGGCGTGGACGTGAAATCTTCCAACCAGCAGGTTCAGGGATTCAGCGAGGCAACTGACGTGCAGAAGTTGGCGAGCGAGCTGAAGGACAAACTGCCGGAACAATAGCCGGCCTTGCAGCAGCGCCACAGGTCCCAATAAGATCGGATTGCGGGATAGATCATAGAGTTCAGTCTGGAAATTTCAAAAGCCTACCATCATCAATATATTCTTTGAGTCCGGCGTGTTCCGTTCGATTGCATGCCATGTGGCACAATGATGTACCCCCGCCAAATTGGCGGTGTGTTTCTACCGCGATTGTCTTCGGAGTTTCGACTTGGAAACGGGAATTCTCGGTTAGGTCATTAGTCCCTGGCGCATCTCACTGTTCCAGTCGTGGGGTCCGTAAAGCGATGCTCCCCTGCTGGACATGGTGCGGCCTCACCTTGTCGGCCCTGGTCGCCTGTACGTCCATCCCGGCCTTGGTCGCCAGCACGTCCATCCCGGCCTTGGTCGCCAGCACGTCCCTCTCGCCCCTGGTCTCCGGCGCGGTCGCGATCTCCATCATGGCCCCGGTCTCTGTCTTGGGTCGTCGCACCAGACGGTCCCTGCGGTCCCGCGGGTCCTGTCGCTGCCGGGTTCGCGTAGCACCCGGCAATGAACAGCACTATCAAGAATGCACCGATCACTAGCGATCTCGTCATGATCAACTCCCTCCCTCGGCTTCGTTCGTCTGGGATGCGAACTGAATCGACTATACGGTAGCAACAACGTCGGGGAAGGACTGTGCAGTTTCGTACACCAAGGCAGATTGCAACGGCGGCGACGACTAGTTCGGAAGCCGAAATACGAGCTTGATATCGTCCTGTACCTGAATGGGACGGCCTTCAAATAGAGTTGGACTGTAGCGCCAATCGCGAACAGCAGATAAGGCCGCGCTGAAAAGTAATGGCGGGCCGCCCACCGGTTGGACGCTTTGGACCCTGCCATCCTCGCCAATTACCGCGTGCAACCGTACTGTCCCTTCAATCCCTTGCTGCTTGGCATCGTCTGGGTAGGAGGGAGAAACTCGTTTGAGCAACCGGCCAATCACCAAATTGTCTGGGCGAGGCTGGGTTCGCGTGTTTTGGGCAGGAGGCAACTTTATCGAGCGCCGGGAGCTTATCGCAACTGTAGCGGAGGCACTCACCGCCTCTTCCGGCAAATCCAGAAAGGAGCCCCGGGATAATTCGCGAACTGGCACCTCTGGCATTTCGCCGTGGGGCGGTCGCGAAGGCTGAGTCTGCGAGCGAATTTGAGATTCAGAACGCGGCGAAGGCACTGCGCCAACCGTCTCCCGGGTTGAGTTTGACCGGGGAGCATCGGGAGTATGAGTGACGGTGCTTGCCGGGGGAACAGTTGGGACGCTAGCCGTCTCGTCAGGTTGTTTCATCCTATCGGCGTTGGCTGCAGTTATCTCATCAGGTGTCGCTACAACAATGCTCTGCACGCGAATTGTGCCGGTGAGACCGTCAAAAGTTCCAGTAATCAAGACAAGCTTCCCGAGGAAATTGCCGGCCTTCTGTTGGTCATCAATGTGGTACCAGACATCGTTGTCGTAGTCTTTCAACACGAACCGCACTGCATTTTGTGAGACGATTTTCCCGCCGAACATCTGCGCCTTGGGCTGTTCCTGCGTCCGCGCGCCAGGAGGCAGCAAAGCGCAGCACAGCAGCAGGAACACCACCGCGCTAACGACAGTGGTTCTTGTCATACATGACTCCGGGAATGCAGTAGGACAGAGCAGCCGCGCGGCACGAATGTTCCGGCTTCTTCGAAGCCACTTTGCCTCAGGCGATAGGGCGGGAACACAACGTTAGCGGAGAAATATGGGAAAGTAAATGGTCCGTGCAAGAGCGAACAATGGGCCGTGGTTTCCGAGTCGTGGGAACGGTCGGCACTTGGGTGTTTAGAAGAAAGGCGCACGGCGGCGAAGATGGCCCTGGCTCACGCTATACTTATGAATAAGCTGGCCAAGTCTGGGGAGCCACAATATTTTTGGAATGGCCCGGCTGATGGCGATGACGAGGTGCCTCGGCATGAGAAAACGATCCACACTGATCCTGGCAATTCTGGCGAGCTCGATAGCGCCCTGCCTCCGGGCACAGGACCCTTCGCCCGAGCAGTTAAGAGCGCGGGCGAAAGAAAGAGATATCAAGCAAGAGGAGCTGGTTAATCTGGAAAAAGAGACGGCACGTGCGCTGCAGGGGAACAATGCGGGATTGTTCCGGCGAATCTACGGTGACGACTTCGTGGCCATATTGCCCTCGGGACAAGTGCTGGACAAGACCGCATGGATCGCGACCATCGAGAATTCTGGCATCAAGTACAGATCGTTTGACGCCTCGGATATCCGGGTGCGGTTGTTTCAGGAGACGGCCGTGGTCACTTGTCTCTGGAGTTCGCACGGAACCAACAACGGACATACATTTTCGCGGCAGTTGCGTGTTACACACGTGTATATCTACGGCCAACGCGGCTGGCAAGCCATCGCCAGCCAGGAAACGCTTTTGCCCGGCTAGCCTGCGTCTAAGTCGGATGGCCGGACATTTCCGGTAAACACTGCCAGCTCGACCTGTCCATGCAACGATGTTTGCCCTATAATCGCGCAGCCTATCCTTTCACTTTCTTCTTTGAGGTGCTTACCAATGAACGGCGAAGTTGCCTTGGCCGCGAACATCCATGTCATGCAGTTAACCACCAGTTGCTGGACCTCCCGTTGTTTGCACATGGTTGCAGAGTTGGGAATAGCCGATCTCATCGGTGATCAGCCGCAATCCACAGAGGGGCTTGCGAAAGCCAGCGGGACTCAACCGAATGCGCTCTACCGCGTGTTGCGTCTGCTCGCCTCGGTTGGAATCTTCAAATGGGAACATGGAGCCTGGCATCATACCGATGCCTCGCGTTTCCTCCGCTCCGACCACCCTGGCTCTTTGCGGGATTACGTCCGAATGCTCGGCATGCCGGTGTTCTGGAACGCCTTTGGTGATCTGGACCATTCCTTGCGCACGGGCAAACCTGCCTTCGCAAAGCACCACCCGGAGGGAGTATTCGAATACTTGGTCAAGCACCCGAAGGAAAGCCAGATCTTCGATGCGGCCATGGTCTCGAAATCGCATCGCGATATCGCAGCCATCCTGCCTGCGTATGACTTCTCGCAATTTGCCAGCATTGCGGACATCGCTGGCGGACGTGGCCACCTACTGCGGGCAATCCTGAAGGCTTCGCCCAAGACCCAGGGAATCCTCTTCGATCAGCCGCACGTGGTTGCGGCAGTGACACCGGAAAGAGGCGAGAAGCTCACCACGGTCGGCGGCAATTTCTTCAAAGATCCCATGCCCAAAGCGGACGCCTACCTGTTGATGAATATCATCCACGACTGGCCTGACGCGGAATCCACCAAGATTCTCTCCGCGATCAGTCGTGATATGCCGAAGCACGCCCGCGTGCTGATCATTGAGACTGTGGTGCCGCCCACGCCGGGGCCACATCTCTCGAAGGAACTCGACATCATCATGATGGCGATCCCCGGCGGCATGGAACGCACTCAGGACGGATATGCAGATTTGGCCTCGAAATCTGCTCTACGATTGAAACGTATCGTGGAGACCATGAGTCCATACTCAATCTTAGAGCTCATGGCCACCTAGCAAGATCCAAGTCCCTCAATAGGATTGCCGTCAAGTCGGTCAACTCCCGGAAAGTTGTATAAAAGGAGGCAAGAAGAGGAGTCCTTCGCCTGTGGCCGATTTTATTCTTGTTGTCCAGTCCGCGCCAAGGAGCAGGACCTGTTGGCGCTGGCTGGATTGCCTTATGGCAAAATCGTCATCCTTGTCGATGGCATAACTGGAAGTTTAAGACGTTCACTGGTTAGGCGGCGCCCGTAATCACGACAACGTTCTTGGCGAGGGTCTTGAATCTCGCTCCATTTGACTGTTTCACAGTAATGGAAACGTGGCCAGTTTTTCCGGTCTTCATATCATGCACGGTGCCGGCTTTTCCTGCATGTGTGCCACCGATGACCTTGCATCGAGCGCCGTCTCTTAGTTGACCCGTTGTATCGCTTTTCATGTTGTGAAGTATAACTGTCCTTCGCCTAAACTCCAGACAGTTCTGAATTCACACTTCGATTTGCTGTTCTTCGATCTTGCCTTGATCAGACCAGAGTGCCGTCAGTGTGCGGGTCATCGCAGCGGATGAAGCGCAATTGTGGAATAGCATAAGCCTAAGGGGCTGGTCGCACGACCATTCCGAATTTCGCGATTTTCTTCTAGATTTCCGTGCCATATCTGCCTCACGCGCGGACAGTCTGTGCTTCCTCGCTGAACATGAAGGGAAACCTGGTCGTTGATTTATTCACGCTCATTTCCGACCGGGTCGAACGCGTCGAGGGAATCCGGCGGTTGTATCCTTCACACTTCAAGGCAGTTGAATGGCGAACTCGTTCGGCTGGACACTTGGTCCCGAATTTGCTTATAGAGACGTGATCGCCCGTGGGGGCAATCCGAAGGAAGGAGAAAAACCATGGCATCGAAGAAAGCGACCAGGAAGCTCAGTAAGAGCAAAAAGCTTACAGCGACGAAGACGCTCAGTTTACCCCCCGACGGCCACCGGTAGCTTTGTTGAAGAAGGTTGACTCAGCAATCTAAATGTTACCAGCAGCGGGCCGCGGCCGTCCTGGAGGGGCGGCCTCTTGCTTTCCGCTATGATTGGCAATTCCTGTGTTTAGCACTCGCACTCGCCGTTCATTAACGGCGAGAGGTCAACTCCGCACCGCACGTGGGAGACCCTCCTGCAATTTCAGACAGGAGGATTCCCGGATGACATGATCCTCAGCGGCAATCCGTTCGATGCAACTCTTCACGCAGAGAAATAAGAGGTCCGACGCTGCAAACTGCGGTCAGTACCCGATAACCGGACATTTGAAGTTGAACTTTACTTGTACGGTTTGCGCGTTTATCAGGACTTATGCTTTCGATTACTTTTCACAGTTTCCGATCAGCGGCTTCCGGCAGTGACGAGTTATATTAAGCTATGAGGATCGTCATGAAGCCTTTGATCTTTGCTCTCAGTGTCGTGTCTGCGTTTGGCAGTCTGGGCGGGCAGACTCTCGGCTGGCAGCCGTCGCCGGGACATACGCAAGTGCCGATCTGGCCGGGGGCAGTGCCTGATGCGCAGCCTGTCGCGGGGCCAGAGGTCGCTACCACGACGGGGAAAGAATTCCTGGTAGCGGGCAGGCCGGTGGTCGGGGTGAGCAAGGTGTCGCGGCCCACGATGACGGTCTATTCCCCAACTGGGAAAAATACGGGGGCTGCGGTAGTCGTCTTCCCCGGCGGCGGCTATGAGGACCTGGCCATCGATCTGGAAGGCACAGAGGTCTGTGACTGGCTGACGCCCAAAGGGATCACGTGTGTCCTGTTGAAGTACCGCGTCCCTGGTGACGCCAGGTATCCGAAATCAGCGCCGTACCCGAAATCGGGACCCTATCCGGAATCACCGATGGCGTTGGAAGATGCGCAGAGGACAATCGGGCTAGTGCGCTTGCACGCGACGGAGTGGCATATCGATCCGCACAAAATTGGTGTACTGGGGTTTTCGTCCGGCGGGCATCTGTCGGCAGCCATCAGCACGCACTTCGCGAAGCGTTTGTACCCGGCTGTCGATGCCGCCGACAAAGAAAGCTGCCGCCCGGACTTCGCGGTGGCTCTCTATCCGGGACACCTCTCGCTCTCCGCGGCGGAATGGGATGCCAACCAAGGCACGAAGAAGCTTGTGGTCCGTCATCCGGCGAACGCCGATAAAGAGCTTTCGTTGAACCCCGATGTTCCCGTCTCCAGCCAGACGCCGCCCACGTTCTTGCTGCAGGCTGAGGATGACCACGTGGACAACGTAGACGACGCGCTGGCTTACTACATTGCGCTGAAAAACGCCGGCGTTCCCGCGGAGATGCATCTGTATGCCCAGGGCGGCCATGCGTTTGGGCTGCGGCGCACGGAGCTTCCGATTACGGAATGGCCCCAGTTGGTGGAGACGTGGCTGCGGACACTCGGAATGATTCCGAACTGATTCGTATTTGAAGCGCTTCAGCACTGAGTGTCTATACTTGCCGGGTTAGTCGGATGACCGGACATTTGAAGTTGTACTTTATTTCTCCGGTAATCGCGTTTATCGGGCACAAGCGAGTTGATTGCTAAGCGGAGTGCAAAAAAATTAGAATGGGCGCACCATGCGCATTGTTGCTGGGAGCTTTTTCATCGTGGCCGCAAGCGTTATCCTCGCGCCGAGTTCCCAGGAACTTCACAATCGATATGGCGATCCAGACCTAGAGCGTTTCATGGCACGGCCCGGTATCAGCGTTACGGTAGAGTACGGTTCGGACCATCTGGCCTGCCAAGTACTGATTGAACCGCCCCTGCCGCTTATCCGTACGCGGGAACAGGTTCGACAGATGTCTTCGCAGTCGGTCACGGAAATTCTGGAAGAGATTGCTCCGATGCAAGCGCGGGGAAAGCTAACTGGGTTTTACGATACCGCCTTTGGCCTGGGGTTGACGGCCTTGGACTATGAGCATGTATCGATTACGCGCTCAGTGGGCGGATGTTGCTCCTCCAAACCGGACCAACAGGAGGTCCGGGCGACGGTTTCATTCAAGCGCGACGTCTGCCCAAGGGAAAGCCCTCTGAATCCGTTTCCCTCCGCTGGGTCGGTGCCTAAGCGATGAGATAAGGCCCGATAAGTCAGATAACCGGACAAGTTCCGGCCCAGTACTCAACTTGTCCGGTTTGCGCGCTTATCGGGACTTGAGGATTACTTCCCGGTTGCTCCTCATTCAACCGGAATCTGAACCCAGCCACTTCAGGTGGTGAGCGCTATCGCCTGTTCTCAATACTAATTCAGCAGCAACAAGGATCGGAAGGATCCGCGAGCACTAAACGGAGGTTTACCGAACATGCTATCCGGCTTTACGAGTGAACGCACGACTGAGGCGATTGGTCAGTCCTTGCTTGGCGAGTATGTCCGACGATGGCTGCGATGTGCTAGGGCTGGGTTACGCCAGCCGCTTCCGGCGCGCTCCGGCCACGAGGCCCAGCAAGCCTGTGCCCAGCAGGATAATCGAGGATGGCTCTGGTGCCGCGGACGGCTGTATGGACCACCCTCCTTCTGCCTCAACTACCGGCGTGGTGATGATTCCGGAAGACCCTGAGATGTCGTCTAGTCCCAGAATTGCATTAAAAGCCATGAAGCTAAAGACTGGGGTAAAGCCCGACCGAGCTGTCCAATCATATCCGAGAAATTGTGGTAGGAAACAGCCTGATAAAGATTGCGAGAGGATCATGAAACCGTAGGAGGGTGTGGAGGCCTCCCCAGTGCACTTCGTCCCTAGTGCAAGCACCGACGGACTGTTTGCCGATGTCGTGAGATCGAATGCGATGCCATCCCACGACACCAGAAAATTCGTGAATTGCGGATTCGTAGAATCGTAGGTGAATGACCCAGAGACCGGGGCAGGTGCTCCTACGGTGGTGGTGAAACTGATTGTGTATGTTGTGAAGGTGTCCGCTTGCGCTGGCCCTGCCACCAGAGCGATCAAACTTAACGCCCCCGCTAGGGCCAATTTCATGGTTCTCATGGTCTGCCCCCTGGACGATGCCAATCCTCGGAGAAAGAGATCGGAGTGGCAAGGGGTGAGCAACTGCCTTGCCAGGTTCGCTATGCTGAAAACAAATGACTTGCTTCGACCCGGCCCTAATTCAATGACAAACCTTTGCACTTTCTCAGTGGTGTATTGCCGCCAGGATCTGCAGGGCGGAGGAGAAGTTCCAGTGGCAGAGGTGAGGCGGCCTGAGTACCAGCACAGCATGAATGCTCGCTGTCGGCTAGCTGGCGGCAAACCGCAAGCAACAAAGCCCAAGGCGCAGTTGGCGATAAATCCCCATGTCACTCACAATGGCAGAATCGCCTGATCACTGGGCGGTTGTCCGAAAACCAGAAGTAATCGACGGACCGCGCGGTTAAGTCCTGATAAGTCGGATAACCGGACAAGCCCGGTAACCGTGTTTACCGCGACCCACGTATGAATCACAAACTGCCCTAGACACACGACATCCATAGCACCCGCAAGGGGGATCCCTCTTAGAGGCGAGGTCATCATCCGTGCTGCTACGTGATCACGAGCTTAGCCGTCGAATGCGCTTCTTACACAGGCCAAGCCCAGCAAGCCCGGATGCCAGCAGGAAAATGCTCGCGGGCTCTGGTAATGTCGAGCCGACGACGACGCTCGCGGTCGCGGTGTTCCCGGTTCCGCCGTTGGTCGAGGAGACGGGACCCGCGACATCAATCTCAGTCGCGATACTGGTGCCGATAAGTAAGACACTGAAGCTGCAAGACATGTTGGGGACGACACTTCCGCCACTGAGGGTTATGCTGCCCGTTGCTGCGTCCACCGTTCCCCCACAGCCACCGAACACATGGGGGAAAGAAACGTCAAGCCCTGCAGGCAAGGCGTCGCTGAAGGCGACACCCAACAAACTCGTCGAGATGTTCGGGTTGGCAATGGTAAATGTCAGTAGGTCGGCGCCGTTAAGCGGAATATTGCCGAACCCAAATGCAATGTTGAGGCTGGGCGGTTGGACAGTGTCCGCCTTCACTTGTCCTGCGGCCACTACGACCAAGCAGGCTGTGACCAGCGCCGCTGCGATGAGCCGCCTGAGGATCGACGCAGAGACAGCCGGACGGTCTGGCAGACCTAAACGGTCAGAGCACCCACAGACTTCCGAGAATGAAGAGCTTGACATGGCAGCCTCCCTGGCAAACGGGAATGAGTATACTCCGAGTGAACCGAGGCAACTCACGAGCCAAAATTGCGGCCACATTTCAACTTAGCATATCTCGTTGATTTGGCAATTGATCGGACGCCGAACTAGATAACACTCACCTAGCCCTTTGACGCGCAGTGTGCATTCTTTTTGAACAAATGCGCAAGAAAGACAAACGAGTCTCACAAATGGCAGTTCGCGCAATCTATGATGCCCGGTAAGTCGGACAAGTCCCCCTAGAGGTGGGCGCGAAATACGCGCTGCGGACCGGTGGTCTACCCCCCCCCCCAAATTACGTAGTTTCCACAATAGAAATGGCAGCAGAATTGTGTTAGCGTCGGTCGGGGCCTTCTTCTCTTACCCCGAGGAACGAACATGCACACCACCAACCCAGCCGCACACTCCAGACCCAAACGCCGCGCTCCCCTCTCCCGACATCGAAGAAAATGCGCCATTTGCGCCCATTCACAGCGCAACGCCATCGAAGAAGCCATTTCCCGTTTTGAAAGTCCCGCCGCCATCGCCCAGCGCTTCCATCTTGGCGATCGCCGCCAGGTTTACCGCCACGCGCAGGCCCTCGGACTTTTCGTCCGCCGCAATCGGAAACTTGGTGCCTCGCTTGCCCTCTTCTTGGAGAAATCCGACCGGCTGATCCCGACCGTGACCAACTTCCTGCATGCTGTCGAGAAATACGCCAAAATAGACGAATTCGGCGAGACGATTCGCCGTCCCAAATCCACTCCGGTTTGTTGGGACGCTTGTGGGTGACGCGCTCCGCACCGTACAGCCTCCAGTTTTCGCCCTCCAGTCTCCAAAATCTAATCGACACACTCCGGAATTAAAACCCATCGCAAGTCATTCAAAACAAACATCACGGAACCCCTCTAATCGACACAAATGCCACCCCTCATATCACCGAGCAAGAGGATCAATCAAACAGCGTGCGCTCCTTCTCAGGTTTGCCCGGGCGGGCCTTGGACGGCGCGAGCGGGGCCAGTGGGCCGAACATCTGCTGGAATTGCTGGACGGTTTCGGGGGCATGGCCGGCGTAATGATTGTTGGCGTAGGCGAAAATCTGGATGCGGCGTTTGTGAAGTTTGCGGACGATTTCAACCCACTCGGCGAGTTCCTGTGTGCGGTCCACGATGACGGTGTCCCAAGTTTTTGTTCTTTGTTCAATTCCCTTGCGGTCGCCAAGCCAGCGGATGTAGGTGAAGGTGGAGGTGATGGGATCAAATTTTTCAAAGAGCGCTGTAGGGCGCGGCATCCAGGACTGATCCTGCAGGACCAGAGCGACATTATAGGAGCGCAGGGCGTCGGCAAATCGCGCGTCGAGCCAGCTCTTGTTGCGGATCTCGACGGCAAATTTGTGGTCCTTGGGAAGCTGCTTCATGAATGTGGTGAGCAGTTTGAGGAATTCGCCGCCGCTCTTGAATTTGGTGCGATTGAAGTAGGGGAACTGAAACACCATGGGGCCAAGCTTCTCGCCAAGCAGGTCCATGGTTTCGACGAAGTATTTGAAGTCGGCTTCGGCGGCGGTGAGCATTTTTTCGTGGGTGATGGTCTGTGGAACCTTTACCGCGAAGACGAAACCTTCCGGAGTCTTGCGGGCCCAGCCGTTCACGGTGGCGGCGGAGGGGGTGCGGTAAAAAGTGGAGTCCACTTCGACGGAATTAAATTTCGTGGCGTAGTAGGTGAGGTAGTCCGCCGGCTTCATTCCCGCGGGGTAGAAAGATCCCTCCCAGCCGGCGGCTGTGAAGGCGGAAGTGCCGATGTAGAGCGAAGACATCGCAGGCGAGTATATCGCGGACGGATTTGCGATTGCGGCGCACCTCGAATGTGCGGAGCCGCCAATGGTCCAGTTGCGCATCGATCGTCAGATGATCAGCCGCGTTCGGTTCTGCAATCTTGCGAAGCTGAGTGGCACTGGGTATAGTGAAATGAAGGCAGGGAAATCGAGATGAGCGACCACAAACCTCCATTTGCGACCGTGGAAGAAGCGGTGAATGAAATTCGCCAGGGGCGGATGATCGTCCTGGTGGACGATGAAGACCGCGAAAACGAGGGCGATCTGGCGATGGCGGCAGAGAAGGTAACTCCGGAAGCTATCAACTTCATGGCAAAAAACGGCCGGGGGCTGATTTGCCTGGCGCTGACGGAGCAGCGTTGCGACGCCCTGAGCCTTCTGCCGATTACGCCGCGCAACACTTCGCTATTTGGGACGCCATTCTGCGAGCCAATTGACGCACGAATCGGAACTACCACAGGGACCAGCGCTTCGGATCGCGCCACGACGATTTTGACCGCGACGGATCCAAATACGCGGCCGGAAGATTTGGCGCGGCCCGGGCATGTGAATACCCTGCGCGCAAGGAATGGCGGAGTCCTGGTTCGGGCAGGACAAACGGAAGCATCCGTGGATTTGGCGCGGATTGCCGGCCTGGATCATTCCGGGGTGATCTGCGAAATCATGAACGACGATGGGACTATGGCGCGGATGCCGCAGCTTATCGAATTTTGCCATAAACACGGAATGAAGCTGCTAACGGTAGCGGACTTGATTCGCTACCGCATGCAGCACGAGCGGTATGTGCGGCGGATTGCGGAGTCGATGCTGCCGACACGGCATGGAAATTTCCGGATGATTGCGTACTCGAGCGACGTGGATAGCGAAATGCATGTGGCGCTGGTTCGCGGGGAGTTGGCGGTGGACACCGCGTCGCACGCCGAAACTCCAGAAGAGCGCGGGCAGGCGGAAGGTGAACCGCCGCTGGTGCGCGTCCATTCGCATTGCCTGACAGGCGATGTGCTGGGCTCGACCGCGTGCGATTGCCACGCGGGGATCGAGCAGTCACTGCATGCTATCGCGACGGCGAATCGCGGCGTGTTTGTCTATCTGCATCACACGGGGCGCGGATTTCAGATCGATCCGCGAAAGGAAGAAAGCGAAGCGCTGCCGCGGATTCGTTTTCACGCGCGCGAGGAAGTGGAACACGACCTGGGCAGGCAGCGGCTGGTGCAGCGCGAAAGCGGGATTGGCGCACAGATTCTGATTGATCTGGGATTGCGGCGGATTCGCGTGCTGACGAATCACCCGAAGCGCGTGGTGGCGCTCGAGGGATATGGGCTTGAGATTGCGGATCAAGTACCGCTTTCGGTCGGAAAAGGAAAAGCAAGTCATCAGACGCTGTAGCATTTGATTCCCTGCCGGAAATCTCACATTTGAAAACTCAAAGGGCCTAGAGCGCTTGCGCGCTACTTCGGCGCGGGAGCGTTGACCGTGACGTAGGGGCGGAGTTTTTCGAGGCGCGCTTTTGAGATGCCGTGAATGGCGAGCAAGTCTTCGACGCGCTTGAATGGGCCACTCTTGTCGCGGAATTGGATGATGGCTTTTGCGGTGGCGGGGCCGATCTCCGGTAATTCCTGCAGTTGCTCGATGGTCGCGGTGTTCAGCTCAATCGGATGCGCCGGCAGTTTTTTTTGAGCGGCGACAGTTGTGAGCGCCAGGAGTAGAATTGCACAAACATAAACGCTCCTGTGCAGGCTCGGCGAGATTGATCCATTGACCTTCAAATTCCCCTGCTTTGAAGTCATCACACAAATCTGAACTGGACATGCAGGTATGATCCTCAGGGGCTGAGGTCCCGGCTCGTCGGGATAGCACATGGCGGATCTGAAGCTCCGATTCCCTAAGAACCCTTTTGTAAGTTGAGTTCCTAACATGCGTCAGGGTATGGGCGCATGCGCGTCGTGCTCTGTGACGTGGCCAAAAAGCGCGGCCTGTTCGGCGATTTGGGCGCGGTCGCCGACCAGGACGATTTGAGCGTTGGCGGAATCGAAATGGCGGCGCGCGGCGGCGAGGACGTTGTCCGCTGAGAGCGCGCGAATATTTTCGCGATACTTTTCCAGATAATCGTCGGGAAGGCGATCGAGATACATGGTGGAGAGCTGGCCGAGCAGGCCGTCCTGCGTGGCGGTGCCGAGCGAAAAGACGCCGCTCAAATAACTACGCGCGCTATCGAGCTCTTCAGGCGTCACTGGGAGCGAACGCATGCGGTCCATCTCGTAAAACATTTCGGTGAGCGTGGCGGCAGCGACTTCGTTGCGCACGGCGGCGTGAACGCTGAAATATCCGTGCTGGCGGAGCGCGTTGATGCTGCTGCGGGGGCTATAGGTGTAACCCTTCTGCTCGCGGATATTGATGACCAAGCGCGAAGCGAAGGCGCCGCCATAGATCGAATTCGCAAGAGTAAGGCGATACCAGTCCGGATCGCGGCGAGTGATGGCTAGATTTCCAAGGAGCACTTGCGTCTGCACGCTTCCCGGCAAATGGACAAGATGAACGTGGCGGCCGGAATGATGCGGAGGCGCGGGCGAAGTCGGCGCTTCGGGCTGCGGAGCTTTCCAATTGCCGAAGATTTTTTCGGCCTGCTCGAGCATCTGGTCCGCGGTGAAATCACCAACGATGATGAGCAAAGCATTTGCGGGCGAATAGTGAAGGCGATAGAAATCTTCAAGCTGGTCGCGCTGGAAGGCAGCGACTTGCTCTTCGGTGGGGGCGACGATGGCGTAGGGATGCTGGCCGAACAGAACTCGGCGAAAGCGTTCGCCGGCAAGAAAACCGGGCGTGGTGCGCTCGACGCGCAGGTTTTCGATTTTCTGACGGCGCTCGCGCTCGAATTCTTCGGCCGGGAAAGAAGCGTTGCGGGCGAGATCGGCGACGAGTTCAAGCAGGCCTTCGGAAAATTCTGCGAGGCCCGAGGCGGAGATGGCGGTGTTGTCCGCGCCCGCATGGGAGCCGAGGTCCGCGCCCATGCGGCGGAGGTCTTCTTCAATGCGGCGACTGGGGCGGGATACGGTTCCAGTGCGAACGACGGTGGCAGTCATTTCCGCGAGGCCGGGCGCACGATGAGCGACGGCGGCATTTCCGCTGCGGAAGAAAAGTTGCGCGGAAATTTTCGGGAAGGTGCGGGTTTCGGCGAGGACGACCTGCAGGCCATTGGAAAGAGTGCGGACGGTGCGTCGCGGCCAGGCTACGGCGCGTTCAGGTCCAAGCCCGGGAGGCGAACTGTGATGGGGAGTGGGAATGGCGGGAGTGCTCGCAGTGGTCATCGAGCTGCTCCTTTGGCCACGGGTTTCCGCACCACGATGGCGCGATTGCGAGGAACCAGATATTTCTGGGCGGCCGCCTGCACTTGCGCGGGAGTGACGGCTTGAAAGCCGTCGAGAATGGTGTTGATGCGTTTGGGATCGCCGTCGAAGAGTGTGAAGCCGGCGAGATAATGCATCAGGCCGAAACGCGGCATGTAGGAACCCATGCCGCCTTCGAGCATGGAGTAATAATCGGAGCGGAACTTCACTTTCACCGGCTCGAGTTCTTCCGCTGCGATTCCCTTCTCGCGAAGTTCGCTGATCACTTCGTCGAACACGGCGATGGTCTGGTCGGCCGAGTACTCGGGGCGATGGAAAATGCGCGTGGTCATTTGAGTGGGGCCGTTGGTATCGAAGGCATCAAAGCCGCCGTCGGTTTCAACAGCAATTTGTTTTTCGAGGACGAGCTGGCGATACACCCTTCCTGCGCGGCCGCCATGCAGGGCACGGTCGAGCATGACGAGGGCATACCAATCAGGCGTTTCGCGCGGAGGAGCCGTGTAGCCGATGGCGATTGCGGGTAGAGTGCCGAACGGCTCAGGAACTTCGCCGCGGCGTTCCTCGGTTTGCGGGGGCTCAGAAACATCGGCGCGGGGAGGCACGGGTCCGCGAGGGATGTCGTCAAAATAGCGCTTGGCAAGGATGAATGCTTCAGAGGGATCGAGATCGCCGAGCATCAAGAGCACGGCGTTATTTGGCGAGTAGTAGGTGTGAAAGAAAGTGCGGACGTCTTCGAGAGTGGCGGCATCGAGATCGGAAAAATCGCCGTAGAAATTGTGGGCGTTGGGCCAATTGCGGAAGGCGATGGGGGGCAGGTCGAGCCAGGGAAAGCCGCCGTAGGGCTGGTTCATCACGTTGACGCGGACTTCTTCCTTTACGACGTCGCGCTGATTGCGGAGATTTTCGTCGTCCACTTTCAGGGCGCGCATGCGATCGGCTTCGAGCCAGAGGACGCGCTCGAGGGCGTTGGAAGGGACGGCTTCGAAATAGTTGGTGATGTCGTAATTTGTGGTGCCGTTGAGCAGGCCGCCGGAGGAATTAATCAGGCGGATGTGTTCCATTTTTCCGGCATTCTCCGAACCCTGGAACATCATGTGCTCGAAGAGATGCGCGAAGCCGCTGCGGCCGCGGGGCTCGAGACGGAAACCGATCTGATAATAGACGCCGACAGTGACGAAAGGCGCGGAGCGGTCGGGCGAGGCCACGACGCGGAGACCGTTGGAGAGTGTGGTGTGCTCGACGGGAACGTGAAATTTTTTAAAGGCTGAATTCAACGAGAGCCTCCCCTGGAATTTTTCAACGACTGCAAAATTTTTTTGCGCGTGGCGGCCGGCCTTTTTGAAAGCACGCGCGCTGCGAGCAACGAAAGCGCCGCGTAAGAATCTGCGAACTCGCGCGGATAACGGCGGAGCGCACGGCCGTGCTTTGCGACCGTGGCGTAATCACCGCGCGAGATGGGTCCGGTCCAGGCCGCCCGCGGACCGAGCCTTTCATAATTATCGAGCATTTGACGGATTAATGGGAGGAGAGCTTGCAGGGCACGGCGGCGGGAGAAGCCGATGCCGGTAAGCGTGCGCGTGGCCGCTTCGACAAGCGCGAGGCCGTGGCCTGCGACCAGCGCGCCTGCAGCGTGATAGGCGGGCTTGCGATTTCCACGAAGTGTGACGGGGATACCACCGAGCGAGCGGGCGATGTTTTGAGCGGCGCGGCGGGCGGCGCGATCTCCTTCGACGGCAAAAATCACGTTTTTGAGTTGCGGCGCGCCGCGGCCGCTGAAGGTTTGCATGGGGTGCAGCGACCCAGTGGAGATGCCGCGGCGAGCCAGCGGAGCGAGAACGCGGCGATCGAGAGCGCCGCTGGTGTGGAGCGCGATTTTTGCACGATATTTTTCGTGTCGGAGATTTGCGAGCGACTTGGCGACATGTTCGAGAGCGCCATCTGGAGTGGTGATGAGGAGGATGTCAGCCGCGAGTGCATCAGGCGTTAGACGTGCGTGGGGCGTGCCGCCACCAATGGCGCGGACGGCCGCCTGGGAGCTCTTTTTTGATTGCGTGACCACCGCGCCGATGCGCCAACCAAGCTGGCGGAGACGATGCGCGAGCGTTTGTCCCACGCGCCCTGCGCCGATGATGGAAATAGTGTGTGCCATTCGACGTGATAGCATAGCGTGTTCGTACTTTTTGCGGTGGAGGAAATTGCGCTTTGCATTTTTTCGTGCTCGTTCTCACATTTTTCGCAGCCCTCTTCTGGATTCTCAATACTGTTGACATGGCACTGGGGGTGGCCCGGGTGAAGCGTCTCGCGGAAGTTTCGCCACTGAAGGATGCGGATTGCCCGAGCGTATCGATTATGTTTGCGGCGCGCGACGAAGCGGAGAAGCTGCCGGGCGCGCTGGAAAAACTGCTGGCGCTGGATTACCCGAACTACGAAGTGGTGGCGGTGAATGACCGCTCGGAGGACGGAACGCGGGAGATTCTCGAAAGCGCGGCGAGTTGCGATGGGCGGCTGAAAGTGGTGCAGATCAGTTCCCTGCCCGCCGGATGGCTGGGCAAGCCGCACGCGCTGCAAAAAGCGTACGAGCACGCGAGTGGCGAATGGCTGGTGTTCACGGACGCTGACGTGCATTTTTCGCCGGACCTGCTGCGACGGACGGTGGCGCTGGCGCGCGGAGAAAATTGGGATCACATGACCATGCTTGGCCGCGTGGAGATGCACGGGCCGGCTGAGAAAATCGCGATGACCTTCATTGCCATGGCGTTTCTGATGGGAATGCGGCCGTGGTGGGTGAGCAATCCGAAGTCGCCGTTTTATGCGGGGATTGGCGCGTTTCAATTAATACGCCGCAGAGCGTATGAAGCGATCGGAGGACACCAGCGGCTGGCGATGGAAGTTGTAGATGACATGAAGCTGGGAAAGCTGGTGAAGGAAGGGGGATTTCGGTCGGGAGTGGCGAATTCCGGAGATATGGTTACGGTGCGGTGGCACGCGGGAGTGGGAAATATTGTGCGCGGGACGACGAAGAATTTTTTTGCGGCTGGAGGATTCCGGTTGTGGATCACGGTCCTGCAGGTGACCGGGCTCTTGTGGATGTTTGTGCTTCCCCTGGTGGCGATGGCATTCGTGCAGGGGGTGGGGCTGGTGTTTGCATTGATTGCAGTAGCAATGGCAATTGTGGCGGAGGCGGGGGTGGCGCTGGAGTTTGGGATTTCACCGCTCTATGCGCTGACGTATCCGATTGGAGCGCTGATATTCGCATGGATGATCACGCGGTCAGCGATTGTGACGCTGTGGAGCGGGGGCATCACGTGGCGGGGGACATTTTACCGGTTGGAAGAATTGAAGCGCGGCGTGGTGTGATTGAGTTCAGTTTGCAGCCCAGAAGTTGAAGGCTTTGCTGTTGCCTACCTGAAAAAAGAATAACCCAGAAAAATAACGTGGGCGTCCATGCCGGGGTTCAAGTCTGCGCGGTTGGCATTGGAAATGTGGAGCAGCTTGTAACCGAGCGTCCAGGCGCGGGTGCGGGAAGAGTTGTAGCGCTGGAGACCGCCCTGGAAATCGAACTGGAAATTGAACTGCGGCTCTCCAGAGACGTCGATGGGAACTGGGTTTACGGTGGCGATGAAACCAGCGGAAGAGGCGAAGAATGGTTGCAAGCGGTGACGGCGAAGAAGATTCACTTTGAAACCGATGGGATTGATGCCGCCGCCGTACACGTATTCCCGGGAGCCGGTAATGAAAGTGGTTCGGGGCGGATTGGTGTTGATGGCCAGTATTTTCGGTTGCAGCACGAGTTCCAGGGGAAGGATGTCAATCGTGTATTGCAGTGAGAGGGACTGATTCTGCCAAAGCGTTCTGGCATAACGAACGGCGAGGAGTCCCAACTGGCGCTCGCTGGTGACGCCGATTAGATGCGGGGAGTCGGGAGAGTAGCCAGCCCAAACACCGAATTCATTTTTTGGCTCGTAGGATTCGGCGATCTGGCAGCGGGCGGCTGGGGCTGTGGCAAGGAATGCGGCGAAAAGCAGTGCTGCGGCGATAACTGATCTGCGAGCTGCACCGTAAATTTTCATGCGACACTCCGCGGGTTTTCTCAGTGGCTGAAGCACTTTGTATTCGGACCGTCTGATGTCGGAGCTGAAGCTCCGACCCCGTCCGAGGACATTGATGAGATGAAACTTGGAAAATTTGGTTCTTGAGATTCGGATCACAGGGACCTCATCGTGCTTGAGATTTTCCAGCGCGCTTTTGTTGCTTTGGCGCTGTGGGTTGCTCGGGGAGAGACTCCTGCGTGTCGAGGGCCGGCGCAGGCAACGGAGGGGCGCTGCCGGGCGCCTCGAGGGTGGAGATTACGCCCAAGTCACGCTGCTTGAGGGCGCGGATTTTATCACGCAGGGCGGCGGCGCGCTCGAATTCGAATTTTCTGGCGGCATCGCGCATCTGGGATTCGAGCAGCGTGATGGCCTGAACGAGTTGCGCTTCATTGGTAATTTCGCCGATGGCGGCATCGTCCGCAGGAACGGTGATGTAATCGGCTTCGACGATTCGAGCGAGCTGCATATCCACGGATTTGATGATGGAAAGGGGCGTGATGTTGTGCTCACGATTGTAGGCTTCCTGCTTTGCGCGCCGGCGATTGGTTTCACCGATGGCCTGGCGCATGGAATCGGTCATGCGATCGGCGTAGAGGATGGCGCGGCCTTCCAGGTGGCGGGCGCAGCGGCCCATGGTCTGGATGAGCGAAGTGGCGCTGCGGAGGTAGCCTTCCTTGTCGGCATCCAGAATTGCAACGAGCGAGACTTCAGGAAGATCAAGGCCTTCGCGAAGAAGGTTGATGCCGATAAGGACATCAAATTCACCACGGCGGAGATCGCGGAGGATGCGCACGCGCTCGAGGGTTTCGATTTCCGAGTGCAGGTAGCGGCAGCGCACGCCGACTTCCGCAAAATATTCGGCGAGATCTTCGGACATGCGCTTGGTGAGAGTGGTGACAAGGACTCGTTCGTTGCGAGCGGCGCGGATGCGAATTTGCTCGAGTAAATCGTCCACCTGGCCTTTTACCGGGCGCACTTCGACTTCGGGATCAACCAGACCTGTGGGACGAATCACCTGCTCGACCACGACGCCGCCGGACTTGGTGAGTTCGTAAGGGCCGGGGGTGGCGGAAACGTACACCACTTGATTTTCACGATGCTCGAATTCTTCGAAAGTGAGCGGGCGATTATCGAGCGCGGAGGGCATGCGGAAGCCGTAGTCGACAAGCGTCTGTTTGCGGGAGCGATCGCCATGGTACATGCCGCGAAGTTGCGGCACGGTCTGGTGAGATTCGTCCACTACTAACAGATAATCCGATGGAACGTAATCGAGGAGCGTGGGAGGAGCTTCGCCCGGGAGCCGGCCGGAGAGGTGACGCGAATAATTTTCGATGCCATGGCAATAGCCGATAGTGCGCATCATTTCGATGTCGAATAGAGTGCGCTGGACGATGCGTTGCGACTCGACGATTTTTCCCTGGCGGCCGAGTTCGGCTTTCCACCAGTCGAGTTCCTCGTAGATGCTCTGGATGGCGCGCTCTTTTTGCTCTGCGGGGAGGACGTAGTGAGTCTTCGGGTAGATGGGGAGGCGCGAGATTTCGCCGTCGCGGGTGCGGACTTCGCCGGTGAGCGGATCCACTTTGCGGATGGCTTCAATCTGGCTGCCCCAGAGCTCAATGCGGACGGCGAGATCGTCGTAAGGAGGATAGATTTCGATCATGTCGCCGCGGACGCGAAAAGTGCCGCGACGCAAGTCTTCCGAGCGCTCGTACTGAATTTCGACGAGCTTGCGGAGAATGGCTTCACGCGCGATGGACTGGCCCTTCTCGAGCATGAGCATCATGCCGTAGTAGGCTTCGGGAGAGCCGAGGCCGTAGATGCAGGAGACGGAGGCAACGATGATGACGTCGCGGCGCTCGAAGAGGGAGCGAGTGGCGCTCATGCGCAGCTTGTCGAGCTCATCGTTGATGGTGGCTTCTTTTTCAATGTAGGTGTCGCTGGAGGGAACGTAGGCTTCGGGTTGGTAGTAATCGTAGTAGCTAACGAAATATTCGACGGCATTCGAGGGGAAGAAGGAACGGAATTCGTGGAAGAGCTGGGCGGCGAGAGTCTTATTGTGGGCGAGAACGATTGTGGGGCGATTGAGGTGCTCGATGACCTTGGCCATGGTGAAGGTCTTGCCGGAGCCGGTGACGCCGAGGAGGACCTGGTGGCGCTCACCGTCGGTGAGGCCGCGGATGAGCTGGGAGATGGCTTCGGGCTGGTCGCCGCGGGGCTCGTAATCGCTGGCTAGTTTGAATTTCATGAACGAGTGTCTCTGGCGGCAAAATGCGCGCCGCCTAAACTTACAATTATAGCGCACATGTCCAGTGGCGGAATGAGGGCGCCGAGGGAATCGCAGACGGCTGGCAAGACGCCTCTGAAAGGGCTATCCTAATAGACACCCGCGGCCCTCGTACAATTCGATAGAGGAGGGCCTCATGCCGCCAATCGATTTCTCGAACGCCTGGAAATCGGGAGTCCGAATCATCAATACGAGCATTGCACTGCTGCCGAACTTCGTCCTGGCGATCATGGTATTCGTACTGTTCCTGATTCTTGCGTCCGTGAGCAAGTCTATAACCCGGCGTTTTACTCTGCAGCGCCGGACGCACCAAGGAATGGCGATATTAATCAGCCGGCTGGTGCAAACATGCATCGTTATCCTGGGATTCTTGATTGCATTATCCGTGGTGGCGCCATCGTTCCAAGCCGCAGACCTGATTAAGGTGCTGGGCATCGGCACGGTGGCGATCGGCTTCGCATTCCAGAACATTCTCCAGAACTTTCTCGCGGGCATCCTGCTGCTGGTGAGCGAGCCATTTCGACTGGGCGATTTCATCAGCGTTACGGGTATCGAGGGGAATGTGGAAGATATCCAGGCGCGCGCGACGGTGGTGGCCACGAAGGAAGGCCGGAAGGTAGTGATACCAAATGCTGTCCTCTTCACCAATCCAGTGGCAGTAGCCGCCAACGGCACAAGACAGCAGTGACCGATCACAGTAGGGCTGCTTGTGCGGGAATAACAAGACGCGGCAAACCCCGCGTGGCTAAGGACTAGGGATGCGGGGAGTGTTGCGGCGGAGAAGGTTGCGCGGAATCCGGAATGTAGGCGGACGGGAGGAGACGGATTTCGGTCTGGGTTTCAACCTGGCCCTTGTAGAGCATGCGTGACCCCGAGCGGGTGCTAGTGATATCGAGGTTGATGTCTTGCGTGCTGGTTTGCGTGGAGCTGACGACCAGGCCGGTTGCGAGCGAGATAGAATCGAGGCTTTCGCCTTTGCCAGTCCAAGTGCCGGAGGTGCGCAGGCTGTTGTGGCGATAGTCTTCTGGGGTGAGGTCGTCACGCGAACCGCGGTGAAGGATGTCGAAGCGCGTGAGAATGACGGCGCACAATTCTTGGGCGGTGCCAGGGGAGGCGGCGGCCTGAGTGGGGAGTGCCGCGCGGCAAGGCTCGTTGCGAAGGTAGGTGGCGTCGGTCCGCCAGATCAGGCCTGCGAGCGGTGTGCCAAGCAGCGGCTGCTCATTACTCCATTTTTGACCAAGCGCGATCCCACCCTTTGGGAATCCGGCGCCGGAGGAGAGACCGGTCATCCAGGATCGAACGGATTGCGCCATGGAAGGGTTGGAGAGAATGTCTTCGAGGCCGGAGATGTCGGAGAGTTTGCCATCGGGCTCGATGGTGAATTCGACGGAGCGGCCGAGGAGGCGAGCGTATTGGTCGGCCGCTGCGGCAGCTTGCGGATCGTAGGCGTCGGTCTCAGAGGTGGCGTCGGATTTTTCGTAGGTGGCGCGGACATGGACGCGGCCCATGGCGGAGCTGGTGGCAGGCTGAGCGTCGAGAATGTCGAGACGGATGATCATGTTGACAGTTTGCTTGAGTCGCGAAGCGCCTTCGGGATTTTCGATGGGCGAAGTGGTGACGCCGGAGGTGCTCATGCGGGTGGAGATTTCATAGCGCAGGATTTCACCGGAGTTGAATTTGGGAAGGAGGCGGAGGCGCTGGTCGGCGGCGATAGCGCAGGAGAGAGCGATCAACGTGAGGGTGGTGACGATGGTAAAACGGAGAGAGGGTGGCCTCAAGGACGTGCCGTGCGCGCGGTTGCGCGAGCGATTTGCGGGGAAGCCAGCGGGCCGGTGATGCGGTAGGCGGCTAGTGGCGCGTCCGCTGCGCGCACAGTATGGGGCCTGCCGGTGGCGGGGAAGACTCCGAGGCGAAAGTCCAAGTTGCGGCTGAAATCAATTGATCCCGAGCCGCCCAACTCCGAGGCGGGGCCGAGCAACGCCAACTCTTGAAACTGAATCTTTTTCGCGGCGCATGTGAACGCTGCAGAGGCTTCGGCGCGGGGGGGTTCAAGCAAGGCCAGGTTGTGGAGCTCCGCACCGCTGACGCGAGCGGCGCCCTGGCACTCGAGCGAAGTGAGCAGGTCGGCACGATTCGCGCCGTGCGCACTCAAGATGAGCTGGCCGGAGGCGACACCGGCGAAGAGATCGGCCAGGTTTTGCGTAGCGCCAGAGAGCGCTTGCAAATCCACGTGGGAGAAATTGAGATTCAGGCGATACGCGGGAGTAGCGGCTACAGCGGCTTCGAAGGAACCCGCCAGCTCGCCGCCGTAAAATTGGGCATGAGCATTAAGAAATTCTATGCGGCGACCTGCCAGTTTTACTTCTCCCTGAAGACGATGGACGGCAAAGGGGGCCAGCGTGAATTGATCCACTGCTAATTTACCGCCGGCGCGAAGAGTTTCGGGGACTGCATTGATGGGTGATGGCGAATTCAGGAACGGAAGCATGCGATCGAGAAAACTCTGGCGCCAGCGCGGGTTGAGCCAGCGATCAAGATCGGCGGTCGCCAGATGATCCGCTGAAAGCGCAAAATTCCATTCAGGATCGGCATCGCGACGGTCGAGCGTTCCGGCCCAGCGAGCGCCGAACGCCTGCGCGGATGAGAGCGCAATATGACGGGCGCCGGGTTTCCATTCGGCACGGGCACGAATCTGTTCGATCGGAAGATTCAGGAACGGGGCGACGAGCGAGACGCCTTGCGCGCCAGTGCCCCACTCAATGCTTCCTACAGGTTGCGCTTTCCAGGGCAGTATCCCACTGGCCCAATGCAAATCGAAGTGAACCGGGCCCGCTACTTCCCATCCGTGCGAAAAATTCCATCCCAGAGCGCCGGCAGTGGCGATCAAGTTTCTAACCTGTGGCAGGTTTCCCGAAAGGTGCATGGTTGCCGGGTCATTCGAACGCGGCTTGCGCGTGGCCTCGAGGTGGATGGTCCCGCCACCAGCGCCGAAGGAAAGTGTGAGAGGGTCCAAGAAATCCAATCCATGATCGAGATGCAACTCAAGTTCGCTTAGATGCACCGGAGCGCGCAGGCGAGATGTGGTGAGCTCAGTCCCCAAGTTGTGGAGATAGGCGTTCCCTACTTGAAGGGGCCAGCCGGTGAGAAAACCTTTTCCTTCGACGACTCCGCTTACGAGTACACCATCGGCCACGCCGGAATGAAATGCTCGCACCCAGGCAAGCACGTCGTTGAGATCGATAACGGCGGAGCGCACCTCCAGTCCGAAGGACGCCACGGACCGCTTCGTGAACACGCTGCTTTGCCCCCACGAGATTGTGCCTATTGCGCGAGCATTTGAATGCGGGGCTTCCAGGGTGGCTTCCTCGAACCAAATGGACGGAGAGATTGGATTCCAATGCATTTTCGCAGTGAGATTTATGGCCGGATCGTTGGGATGCAAAGAAAGATCCCAGCGATGAAGTTGGCGGAGTTCGGCTCTGCCCTGCACGAGCCAGTCGCTGGCATCGGTCTGGGCGTGGAGCATGAGCGCGAGCGTGCCGCGGAGGCCGTAGTCGTAATTACGCGCGAGGCGCAGCACGTCGGGGAGGGATGCGCCAGTCCAGGAAAGATCAAGCGCGGCGGGACGCAGGCGTGAGGAGGTGCCGCCAACGTGTCCGCTGAGATGCAGGGTGCCGGCCTGTTGGGGGATTACGGCGGCGCGCATAGGAATGGCTTGCAAGTCAAATTGCCAGCGGCCGGGAGTTTCCGGCTGAAGAAAACCCTTCACGCCGATAAATGCGAAGGGCAACTTGTCGTCGCCGCGTTTGAAATTGATGCGGCCGGAGTCCACCTCGATGCGTGTGAAACGCAGCGGAGAAGAAGGAGGCAGGGGTGGGCCAATGGGCGAGACACCTGCAGGGACGGCCGGGCGTGGGAGCCATTCGGCGAGGTTCCAATCGCCATTTGAGTCGCGCACCAGGTTGAGACTGGGGCGGCCGAGCGAGAAGGTGCCAAAATCCAGGCGGCCACGCAACAGGCTGAGCCAGCGGAGACGCATGGTGAGAGTCTCCGCGCGCAGAAAATATTCGTGGCCGAAACGCGAATCTTCACCGACGGTGATGGAGTGCGCTGCAAGGGTGGGCCAGCCCCAGAGGCTAAAGTCGTAACGGGCGACTTCAACGGGACGACCGAAGGTGGATTCGAGGCGGGCGGTGATTTTTCTTTGCAGGCGGCTGTGGCGGATGAGCAGCGATATGCTGGTGTCCGCGACCCAGAAAAACAGGACCAGCAGAAGAATCCGCTTTGGCCACCGTTTCCAAGCGGACTGCCGCGCGATTGCCGCTTCGAGCGGCTGCGGGGCCATCACGGTTCCTGAAACGAGATTGGCCAATCTAAATTTGCCTCTCCCGGGCGCTGGCCGCGGCTTTGGAGAGCCTTCAGGCTAACGAGCGTAAGCATCACTGCATGATTTCGCAAGCGACTTGTTCTCGGAGGAGTGAAGGTGCTGGAAGATCGACTTGCTTACTCAGGGAAGCGGCTCGCGTCTATTTTGGCGACGCTTGCCCGGTGTAGGACGATGCGCGATTTTCGGCAACATCGCGTTTGGAGACTCCACCGCGACTAAAGAACGAACAGTAGTGAAGATGGCGCGGTAGCGAAGGGCCGCGCTGCGGAGGAAAAGGATGCGCGCGATTATTCTGGGTGTAGTGCTGTCGATGGCAAATTCGAGTGCGCCGGCAAAGGCTGAGAAAGAAAAGCCGAAGGCTGCCTATGATTTCGCACTGTCGCGCGAGGGAAAAATCAACCTGGCGGAAAGCGCGGCGCCGCCGGAAATTTCCGGTAAGGCGACGGTGTACATTCTCGAGCGGACGGGCTACTCGAAGGTGCGCGAGGGCACGAACGGGTTTTCCTGCTTCGTGGACCGGCAGACTCCGCTGAATTCGGAGCCTACATGCTTTGACGCGGAAGGAAGCGCCACGACGCTGCCGGCCAGAATATTTGCCGAGGAGTTGCGGGCGCAGGGGAAAACTGAGGAGCAGATCAGTGCGACCATCGAGGCGGGTTATAAGTCCGGGAAATTCCTGGCACCACGAAAGGCCGGCATCGTGTATATGATGTCGCCTTCCGTTTACATTTATATTGCTGAGAAAAATGTGGTGATGCATGTGCCGCCGCATTTGATGTTTTATGCGCCGTATGCGACGGACAAGGATATTGGGGATCCAGCGCCTGCTGCGAACATGCCGCATTTGATCAGAGCGGGGCAGCCGGACGCTTACATTATTGTGGTGCCCGGGCAGGGCGCGGGACACTAGTGAACGAAGCGGAACATGCGGCGCCAGCGAGTGCGCGTGGGGAGATGGAGGAGGGAGTCGCCGATGCCGCGCAGAGTTCCGGTGATGCCGCGGTCGCTGTAATCGCTTGAAGTAGCCAGGACGGACCAGTAGATGAGCATCGGACGGCCCATGATGGCATCGCGGTCCACGAAGCCCCAGTAGCGGCTGTCCCAACTGCGGTCACGATTATCCCCCATGACGAAATAGTGGTTGGCGGGAACGATGAGCTCGCCGTGATTGACATTCCCCAGAATCGTTTCGGCCCATTCCGGGCGCAGACCCACTTCAATGAAATATTGGTCGGTGGGAGGGAAATCGTCGCCAAAGGAATCCTGAGTGGCTGGGTCGTGGACCACGTAGGGTTCGGCAAGCGGCTGACCGTTGACGTAAACCTGCTGCTTGACGATGCGGACGCGGTCGCTCGGCAAACCGATAACACGTTTTACATAGTGCGGATGATCGTCAAAGGGAAATTTGAAGACGATGATGTCGCCGCGATGAACTGCGCGGTAGGGAAGAATTTTTTCGTACCACGCGCCACGACCTTCAAAAATGAATTTGTTCACCAGCAGATGATCGCCGACCAGAAGCGTCGGCTCCATCGATTGCGAGGGAATTTTAAAAGCCTGAACGATAAAGGTGGTTCCGAAAAGAGCGAGAAGCACGGTGACCAGAAGCGACTCGACATATTCCGCAAAGGTGCTCTTGTGCGCTTCGTGATGCTCGAGCGCAGGCGCCTGGACAGCGTCCGCGGATGTGGCTTCTAAATCCATCGGCATCCTTTAAGCATCCGGTGGTGCGGCTATGAGGGCTTCGAGAGCCAGGACTGCCGCGGCTTGTTCCGCTTCCTTTTTACTGCGGCCTGCGGAGCCCGCAAGCATCTGGCGGCCAAGCCAAACCTCGACTTCAAAAGTTTTCTGATGATCGGGGCCGGTCTCATTGTGGAGGCGATACTCGGCCGGGCCGAGGCCGCGCTGCTGCAGCCATTCCTGAAGCGCTGATTTATGGTCGGGCCGCTCAAGGCCCTCGACATGTGCCGCGAGCGCGGGAGTGAGCAGAGTGCGCTCGAGGAAGGATGCGGCGGCAGCGAGGCCGGCGTCGAGATAGATGGCGCCAACGATTGCTTCGTACGCGTCGGCGAGAAGGCGCTTCTTTTCACGGCCACCGGTCTTTTCTTCGCCCGGCCCGAGGCGCAGGTGACTGCCAAGCTTCAAGCGTTTTGAGGCAGCATGGATCGAAGAAGCGCTGACTAAACGCGCGAGGCCTTTCGACAGTTTGCCCGAGTCCCACTCAGGGAAAGTGTGGCAGAGACGTTCGCTGGCGACCAGACCCAGGACGCGATCCCCCAGGAATTCCAGGCGCTCATTGTCAATGCCGCTGTTGCTTTGCCGGTGAGAACGATGGGTCAGCGCCCGATCGAGGCTGTCGGCATGCTGGAAATGGTGACCGAGGATAGCCTCTAATTCTCCGCGCTCCTCTTCGGTCATGGTTCGATGGCCTCGATGCTTACTTGGGCTGCGCTGCGGCCTGTTTCTTTGCGTCTGATTCCCTGGTCTTGCAGCGGTCCTGCATGCCGCCGGGAATCTGCGCGCATTTATGGAAAGCATCCGCGGCCTCGCCAAAATGTTTCAGTCCGAACTGCCCCATGCCCAGGACGAAGTAATCCACCGGGTCGGGATTCGTCTGGCCCGTGAGCGCCTTCTGTGTCTCGGTGACAGAATTCGCATAATCCTGCCGGCGGAAATAAACCAGGCCCAAGGCGCTGTGAGCCTGAGATTCCGCGGCGGCTTTGGTCTTAGCAAATTGATCATCGCTGATTCCTTCAGGCTTGGGCATGGTGGGTAGGAGCTCGAGAGCCTGCTTCTCGTAGGATTCAGCCTTGTCGAGGCGCCTGTCCGCGTCCATGTCGTTCGGATTGTAATCATGCGGAATGACCCAGCCGACGAGTACAAGCACAAAAACATCCTTCGGATTCAAGGCCAGGGCTTTATCAGCGGCGGCAAAAAGTTTGGGCATATCCTGTTTTTCGTTGTAGGCCGCGACCAAGCGCGAATAAACGGATTCGGCGTACACGCTGTTGGGATATTTTTGGAGGAAGGCCTCACCGATTTTTATCTGCTGGTCCGGAGAGTCCGGCTTGATGTCATAAAAGGTTTTGTAGGCCTTCTGTTCTTCTGGGTCGACGGAGGAAGTATCAGAAGCGGGCGGTTTTGCCGCAGCGTCCGCTTTCGGCTTTTGTGCTTGCTGGGCGAACAGGCCGGGCGTGAGGCCAGGCTG
>Ga0210384_10000347_pt1 | contig 72098 bp, 57 predicted proteins | sample IncBWH2MmetaG_FD_160574 | JGI IMG/M metagenome (GOLD analysis project Ga0210384, IMG submission 160574) | Forest soil microbial communities from Barre Woods Harvard Forest LTER site, Petersham, Massachusetts, United States - Inc-BW-H-2-M | ecosystem: Environmental > Terrestrial > Soil >... | reverse complement strand
TATGGCGTTTGGTTTTGGCTTCAACAAGCAGAAGGTTCTCAGTGCTGCGGAGAAGTTTGTCCAACAGGGCAAGTTGCCAAACGCGATCACTGAGTACGAAAAAGTTCTGAAAGCCGACCCCAAGGATCTCACGGTGATGAACACCGTGGGCGACCTCTACTCGCGTCTGGGCAATAGCGAAAAAGCCGTGGAATGCTTCAAGAGCGTGGGCGATGCTTACGCCTCGCAAGGCTTCACGGTCAAGGCGATTGCCATGTACAAGAAGCTGAGCAAGCTGAAGTCGTCGCTGGAAGGCGTGCTTCGGCTGGCCGAGCTCTACACGCAGCAAGGTCTTTTCAATGATGCGCGGGCGCAGTACTTGCAGGTGGCGGAAGAGTTTTTGCGTGAGGGTCAACTGGAACAGGCAGTGAGGATTTTCCAGAAGACTCTCGAAATGGATCCTGAGAACGTCGCCATGCGGACACGGCTGGCGGAGGTTTATGTTCGCTTAGGGAAGAAGACGGAGGCCTGGCAGATCTTCTCGGCAGCGGCCGAGACTTTGCGCGCCAAAGGCCAGCTGGGTCCAGCGGAAGAAATTCTACAGCGCATGATTACGCTGGATCCGGGCAACGGATACGCTTTGCTGCTGCGGGGCCGGAATGCATTCGACGCGGGGGATATGGCGGCGGCGGTTCAATGTCTGGAGAAAGTCGCGGACCTGGACAGCCATCCCGACGGATTGCGGACGCTGCTGCAAGCCTATCTGCAGACCGGGCGTTTGCCCGAAGCGGGGAACCTGGCGGCGAAGTTGCTCTCGGTTCACAATGACATCAGTGCAATTCTGTCATATGCCGACGCCCTGATCGCAGCCGGACAGGGCGAGGACGCTCTGCAGGTGTATCAGGAGCATTCTGACCGGTTATTGGCAGCGGACTCGGGAAAAATTCTGGAAAGCCTGCATTCTCTGATCGGTCCGTTGCGGGAGAACACGGCAGCGCTCGAAATGCTGCTCGAATTGTTGAGCAAAGCGGGAGACAACACCCATCTTACCGAGGTTTACGAACTGCTTGCGCATGGTTACACGCAAGCGGGAGAGCTGGAAAAGGCTCGCGACTACTATCTGAAATTAACTCAACTCGAGCCTGAGAATCAGCTGCATGCGCGCAACTATCAGCAAGTAGTTGGCAGGCTAGGAACTCCCTCCAGTTCGCACCTGATCACGCCGGAAGAAGGCGCCGTCATGGTGGACGAGCTGGAGGCTACCGCGCCCTTCATTGATCAGCGCTACTCGGATGAAGTGGCACTGTTTGTGCGTGCCGCTCTCACCGACGCCGAACTTTTCATTTCTTACAACATGCCGGCGAAGGCTTTGGGGCCGTTGCTTTCCGCCTTGCCGCAGGCGCCGCGCGACTTGCGCGTCAACCAGCGGCTGGCCGCCCTGCACACGCGCGCTGCCCGATTCACTGAGGCCGCGGTTTGTTGCCGTACGCTGGAGAGCATCTATCACGACGCTGGAAATCCCGACGAAGCTACCCGCTACGGCGAACTCGCGACGAAGTATGAAGAACGGGGATCCGCAGTCCCGGAGGTTAGCCTGCCGGCTGCGATGCATGTAGAGGCGAAGATCGCGGTTCCAGAGGCTTTGGCTGCTCATGCTGCCCCCGCGCCGCCGATTGCGAAGGTTGGAGCGGCTGAAACGGCCATAGGTGCTGCCGCGGGTTCGGAAGTCTTCTTTCATGCTCCAGCAACACCGGCTCCGAAGTCAGAAGCACCGGAACCTGCGGAATTTGAGATCCAGTCCGAGGTTGCTGCAGAGAAGGAGATCGATCTCTCGGAGGAATGGGAAGGTGCGCTTTCGGAGGAACCCGAAGCACTTTCTTCGCCTCAAGAAGCGACTTCCGCTCTTCAAGAGGAGGCGGTCGAAGTTGCCGCGAGCGGTGTAGAGGAGAGTTCCAGCGATCCGGAAGCGATCAAGGAAGCGGTCGAGGAGATTCGCTTCTACCTGTCGAATGCAATGAATGAGGAGGCCCGCGCATCCTATACCAAGCTGGAGGGGATGAAGCCGGAGGCTTCTCTGCTGTCAGCTTTGCGAGATGAGATTGAGGCCGGTTCGGTGCAAGCGCCGGCCGTCGAGACCGAGGCGATCGAGGAAATCTCTGTTGAGGACATCCCGGCGGTACCTGAGGAAGAGGTCACTCCCGAACCCGAGCCTCCCGCACCCGAGCCCAAGGCCGGAGTTTTGGATGCGCTGGTCAACGATCTGGAGTCCTCGCTGGGAGACGGGTTCATGCCGCAAACACCCGCCCAGGAAGTCGCTCCCGAACCGGAGCCTTCACCGCAAGCTGTAGAGTTTGCCTCGGCGGCCCCTGAACATCAGTCGAGCGGAAAGCTGAATAGTTTTGTTTCGGACCTCGAAGCTTCTCTGGGAGACAGCTTCCTGGCAGAAGTACCGGTGGTGAAAGCCGAGCCGCGAAGCAAGCTGCGAGCTGTTCCGGAGCCTGAGGTCAAACGCGAGCCGGTACCGGCGAAACCTGCGGCCGGCATTCCGGTCAGCGCACCGCCAAGGCCGGTTCCGGCTGCGATGGCAGCGGCTGCGACCCCGGCTGGTCCGGCGCAGCAGCCTGCAAACGCTCCGCCGACTTTCACTTATCAGCCCACACCGGCTCGGCCGTTAGGTACGCCAGCACCGGGCGCATCGCTACCAAAGTTCGACTCTGGCCCAGGGGTCGATCTCGCCGATATGTTTGGCGAGTTAAAGCACGAACTGGAAGAAGACTCGGCGTCTTCTACGGATGAAGATCCGGAAACGCATTACAATCTCGGCGTCGCTTTTCGCGAGATGGGGCTGCTGGACGAAGCGATTGGCGAGTTGCAGAAGGTATGCCAGGCGGTGGATCGGGGTCATCCCTTCCCGCAGATCATGCAGACGTATACCTGGCTGTCCCAGTGCTTCCTCGATAAAGGCATTCCCGAAGCCGCCATCCGCTGGTATGAGAAGGCGCTCAAGCTGACCACGATCGACGCCGACACCCGCACCGCACTGCATTATGAGCTGGCGTCTTCTTATGAAGCCGCCGGGGACAAGGTTGCGGCGCTGAGCCACTTCATGGAAGTGTATGGCAGTAACATTGACTACCGGGATGTGGCCGAGCGTATTAAGGCCCTGAAGTCGTAGAATGTCCGAATGGGTTTCTTTTCTTCTCTTACGCTGGGAATGCGCGTTGGCAAAACCCGGCCCGCAACGCTGAAAGTCTTCGGGAGCACACGTTGACGGCGGATCCGAATACACCCCAGACAATTCCTCCAGGCTCATTGGGGGCGAAGTTGCCTTCTACGGAACGCGGCGATGTTTCGACGACGGCGGTGGAGATACCGCCAAGGCATCCTCAGGAAACCCGCTATGTGGGGGTTGAGCTTTGGCTGCATCGGATTACCGTGCTGACGTTCGGGCTGGTCTGCGCTGTCGTAGGCGTGCTGCTTGTGATTCTTCCCTGGAGACCGGAATGGACGGACAACCATTTGCTCATGGCATATCCAGGGTTGCGAGCTTTCATTGCCAATGGCTTTGTCCGAGGAATCTGCAGCGGGCTGGGAATACTCGACATCTGGATCGGATTCTCGGAAGCACTGCACTACCATGAGGAAAAACATCCCTGAAATGCAGTCCGGCCTGCGGCGCCTCTGACCTGGATTCCGCGAGGCATGCGGGATGATTAAACTCTGACGAAATTCATGGAAAGACGGCGTGACTATGAATGAAGGTGATGTGAAGCGTGCGCCCCTGGCGTACGAAAACGAACCGTTCCTGAACAGCCCGGATGGGCGCATCCTGCGGATCCTGTCCGAGTACATGGAACCTCTTGCCCGCTTTCGCCGCGAGCAGATCCAGGACACGGTCGTGTTTTTCGGCTCAGCCCGTTTCCACAGCCGCGCCAGCGCGAAGGACAAGCTCGCCGAATTTGAATCAAGCAGCTCGCAGCTTTCCGATAGCCAACTCGAGACATGCAGGAAACGTGGAGCCGCAGCAGTGGACATGGCACGTTATTACGAAGATGCGCGCCGCCTGGCTTTTCTCTTGAGCGAGTGGTCAATTCAGATTCCAGCGCGCCGGCGGCGCTTCGTGGTCACGACGGGCGGCGGGCCGGGCATCATGGAAGCGGCCAATCTAGGCGCGCAGGAGGCCGGGGCGAAGACCATCGGCCTGAATATCGCTTTGCCTTTCGAGCAGATGCCCAATCCCCATATCACGCCGTCTCTGAATTTTGAGTTCCATTACTTTTTCATGCGTAAATTCTGGTTTGCGTATTTGTCCAAGGCGCTGGTGATTTTTCCCGGCGGCTTCGGCACCCTGGATGAGTTTTTCGAAATTCTTACCCTGGCACAGACCCAGAAACTGGCCAAGAAGATTCTCGTGGTTGTCTACGGCCGCGAGTACTGGAATCGCCTGATCAACTTCCAGACTATGGTGGATGCGGGAACGATTTCTCCCGAGGACTTGGAACTATTCAAGATCGTGGACTCGCCGGAAGAGGGGTTCGAGTTTCTGCGCGATGGCCTGACTAAGTATCACCTGGTGCCGGAACCGAAGCACAAGGGCGAACGGGTGCCCGAAATCGCGAAGACGAATCCGTAAAGGCTTGCTCCTTTTCTACATTACCGATCGCACCCAGTTTCCCGGTGACGAAAACGCCCGGCGGGGGGCTTTGCTGGCGAGGATCGCAGAGGCTGCTCATTGCGGAGTGGATTTCATTCAGTTGCGGGAGAAAGATCTTACGGCTCGTGAACTCGAAGTTCTTGCCTGCGCGGCGCTTCGGGTTGTACGCGAAAATTCTCCGCTGGGAAATGACAAGGGCCAAGCGCCCCGGTTGCTTATCAACTCACGAAGCGACGTTGCCTTAGCTAGCGGTGCTGACGGAGTGCATTTGCGGTCAAACGATATTTCGCCGTCGGAAGTGCAGAAGATTTGGGCTCAGGCAGGAGTTGTCGCACACGCCTTGGTCAGCGTTTCTTGTCATTCCGTCGCCGACATTGCTCGGGCCCAGTCCAAGGAAGCTGACTTCGCTGTGTTCGCGCCAGTCTTTGAAAAGAAAGAGTCACCGCAGACCAATCCTGCCGGCCTTGACGAACTGCGTGATGCTTGCCGGCAAAAGATCCCGGTGCTAGCGCTGGGTGGTCTCACGCTCGAGAATGCTCGCGCTTGCCTTGATGCGGGCGCGGCTGGCATTGCTGGGATTCGCCTTTTTCAGGAGAACGACATCGCGCGGGTTGTGCGGCGATTGAGGGCTTAGCCCGTCCATTTCTTGGCCGTCCTGAGGATGTCCATGGCTTTCGCCAGACGACGGGCGCGCGTTTCCTCCTGTTTAGCTCCGTTGATCGAAAGTGCGATTTCTTTCTGACTGGTGAACGAGAGCTTCTGCCAATTTGCCTGAGCGGTTTTGCTCTTAGCCAGTTCTTTCTTCAGAAGCGCCGGCACTTCCACGATCCGCTCAGCTTCGTCGAGTTCCATGACAACGCTGACAGTGTCCCCGGGCTTTACTCCAGCTCCGTCGCGAAGCGCCTTACATACGGGCATCATGTGGGATGAACTTGGCCTGGAGGGGCTTCTGCTGGCAGGCCCACAGTCGCCCATGGGCATCAATGAAGAGCGAAATGGGTAGCCGTTGATGGTTCCTCGCACGGGTACCCGGGCACGGGTTCCGAAGACTTCGACAACGTCAAATGGCGGGGTAAGAGCCGCGACCACACCAATTTCTCTTCCTTCGATTTTCACAGAGAATTCGAGTTTCTTCATGCTGCGCCACCTCGCGGGCAAACTCGGGGAAAGACTATAAGCTGGCGGTGCGGTTGATGCAACTCGAAAATCATGGTCGAATCGACGGAGCAGCGCGTGAACTTTGTGCTACGCTCATCAGCGAGATGAGCGGTTCACGAATAGCGTCCCTGGTTGGCGAGGGCACGTCGGTGGAGCCGAGGCTCGTGCCCATCCCTGCGGGCTGGTTCCACATGGGTTCGGAAGCAGGTCAGGAAAATGAACGCCCCGTGCACCGGGTTTGCATCGACGCCTTCTACTTGGCGGCATGTCAGACAACGAACGCCGAGTACGGTCGCTTTCTTCGGGCGACCGGAAGCCAAGCACCTCCTCTCTGGACGGATGCGAATTTCAATCAGCCGGAACAACCGGTAGTCGCCGTTTCGTGGTTTGCAGCGGTGAAATACTGCGAATGGCTGGGCGGAATGACTGGCTACAAGTATCGTCTCCCCACTGAGGCCGAGTGGGAGCGGGCTGCGCGGGGTGGAGTTGAGGGCAAGCTTTTTCCCTGGGGCGATGATCCGCCAGAATCGTTGCCAAATTACGAGAAGCGCTGGAAAACCGGTCCGGAACCGGTCGCGTGTTCCGCGCCCAACGCATTCGGACTTTACGACCTCTGCCAGAATGTGCACGAGTGGTGCAGCGATTGGTACCAGGCTGACTATTATGCAGTCGGTGCGGAGCGCAATCCACAGGGCCCAGCGACTGGCGAGCGTCGCGCTTCTCGCGGAGGCTCCTGGCGTCATCACATCAAAGTCACTCGTTGCGCCGCCCGCTCCAGCATTCCTCCCGACTTCCAGTATGCGGACTACAGCTTCCGCGTGGCCTGCGACGTGGGCTGAGTTTAGCTGGCTCTGCCGGATTAAGCCCGTTTTTGGCGGGCTGAGAGCATGGCTAAAATCTCGCGCAGTCCCTGGCGGATGTGTTTCAGATCAGGCGTACTCCGCTCGGGGAATGGCAGGGGCGGTTGTTTCTTGTCGCCTTTGTGCTCGGCGCGCAGATGTTGTCGCGCCCCAGCGATGGTGAAACCTTCCTCATAGAGAAGCTTTTTTATGCGCAAAACGTTCTCAACATCTTTGTGGCGATACATCCGCTGCCCAGTGCTGCCCTTGACCGGTTTGAGTTGGGGAAACTCAGTTTCCCAGAAGCGCAGGACGTAAGCCGGCAAACGGCATAGCTGAGCAACTTCTCCGATGCGGAAATAAAGTTTGTCCGGGATGACCACGTCGGTGGTCCTGGCGGACTTGGCGGCGGCTTTGTTTCGGGAACTCATCGGGATTTTAGAAGTGGCTTGCATCGCAGCTGCGCCTCACTCCCTATCCGCGTTTCTAGCACGACCGGGCGTCCGGGACAACCCCTCATTTTCAGCGAAAACGTTTTCCTCGCATCCCGGCCGTTTGGGGAATCAATAAAAAAACCCCCGGAGAGGTGCTTCTCTCGAGAGGCTTTTCTGAAATTTCTAGTTGGTGCGAAGTATCGTTTCGCGTACGGTTAGTGTTTCTTTTTCTTAGCAGCCTTTTTCTTTGCTGGCATGAAGTTTCCTCCGTGAACAATTTTTCCCTTGAAGGGGGCCCTTATTTCGAAGTCGATGCCCAATTGTAGTAGGAGCAGCAACTCCACCCCAAGATATTGAGGACTATTACTTTCATTGTCAATAGAATTCTTCGTTGAGAGGTTTCCATCTGAGAGACCGATTGGTCCGCGTGTCGTACACTGGCAGCCGCCGATCTACTTTGTCATGCGTTCCGCCACCACGAGACGCGATCCTATCGAGCTGGAAATATTCAAGAACATCTATCACTCCATTGCGGAGGAAATGGGCGCTGCTTTGCGCCGTACCGCATTCTCTCCGAATGTCAAGGAGCGACGCGACTACTCATGCGCAGTGTTCAATTCCGACGGCGAAGTGATTGCGATGGGCGATCACATGCCCGTTCACCTGGGGTCGATGCCGATGTCGGTGCGTGCGGCAATCGAGCAGTTCGACCTCGAGGCTGGAGACGTCGTGATGTTGAACGACCCCTTTCGTGGCGGAACGCATCTGCCAGACATCACCCTGGTGGCCCCGGTGTACGTCCGTTCGAAGGACTCTCGCCAGCGGGCGAAGAATCTGCGACCCGACTTTTACGTCGCATCGCGTGCCCACCACTCGGACGTGGGGGGTGCCTATCCGGGTTCGATGGGCCTTTGTCGCGAGATCTATCAAGAAGGACTTCGCATTCCCCCGATGAGGATTATGCGCGCTGGGAAGATGCGATCCGACGTTCTTGCTCTGCTCCTGAACAACGTTCGCACCCCTCTGGAACGCGAGGGTGATCTCGGCGCGCAGATCGCTGCCTGTCACACGGGGGCGGAGCGGCTGCACGAGATCTGCAGCCGCTATGGTCTGGAGAGAACGCAAAAAGCAGCGCGAGAGTTGCTCGATTATTCAGAGGAGATGATGCGGGCATTCCTCGAGCAGGTGCCCAGCGGAATCTACGGTGCTGAAGACTTTCTGGACAATGACGGAATCAGTGCAAAGGCGGTGAAGATCGCAGTAACGTTAAGATTGGCGGGGCAGGTGCGAGACCGACCTTCACGTCGGTCCTGGGCAGGTCGAGCCGTGAGGGTGGACTTCACAGGCAGTGATCCGCAGGTGGAGGGCAGCGTGAATGCAGTGGAGGCAATCACGTATTCAGCCTGCTTTTATGTCTTCCGTTGCTTGCTGGCAGAAGACGTGCCCGCAACGGCGGGGCTGATGCGCCCGATTGAGGTGATCGCGCCCAGAGGAACTGTAGTCAACGCTTGCGCGCCGGCCGCCGTGGCGGGAGGGAACGTGGAAACCTCGCAGCGCATCGTCGACGTGTTACTGCGAGCGTTGGCGCAGGCGTTGCCCGAGCGAATTCCCGCGGCAGCGTCGGGCACCATGAACAACCTGACGATTGGCGGCATTGATCCCCGAACCAATGAACCCTTTGCCTATTATGAGACCATCGCGGGCGGCATGGGGGCGCGGCCGTCCAAACCTGGAGTGTCTGGTGTACACACGCATATGACGAATTCGCTGAACACGCCCACGGAAGCGCTGGAATATGCATATCCACTGCGCGTGCGGAAATATTCGCTGCGGATCGGCAGCGGGGGCAGCGGTAAGTATTGTGGCGGAGACGGAATGGTCCGCGAGATTGAAGCGCTCGCCGATGCCGAAGTCACGTTGTTAGCCGATAGGCACGAGCGCGGACCGTACGGACTGGCCGGCGGCAAAGATGGCGCACCGGGGAGGGTCATAGTCATTCGGGAAGACGGGTCGTCGCAAGAGTTTCCGGGCAAGTTCAATGTTCGGCTACGGAAAAGTGAGCGGATTCGCATTGAAACGCCGGGCGGCGGTGGTTGGGGTGAGTGACTCGTTGTTTCCAAGGTTAGGTGTGGCAAAGAATCCGTGGGCTCCGAAACGCATCCAAAATGAAGATCGGATTTCACACCCTACTCGCAAGGAATCTTCAAAATGCAAGCCGACATTGCCACGCACTACCTTGAGGAAGCCCGCCGGCAGTTTCGCGGGCATAAACGCTTGGCTGAGGGCGCCATCGCTCAACTCCAAGACGAAGAGCTGTTCAAGGCGATCGATTCTGAGTCGAATTCAATCGCCATCCTGGTTAAGCACTTGGCGGGTAACATGCGCTCGCGGTTCACCGACTTCCTGACCACTGATGGCGAGAAGCCGGACCGCGACCGCGACGGTGAATTTGAACTGAACTCAGCGACAAGCCGGGCGGAAGTCATGCGCTGGTGGGAGGACGGCTGGGCACGCGTGTTCGCGGCCGTCGAAGCGCTCAAGCCGGAGGACGTCATGCGCACAGTCACGATCCGCGGCGAGCCCCATACGGTGCTGCAAGCCATCAATCGGCAAATCGCGCACTACGCCCAGCACACGGGACAGATCGTTTTCCTGGCCAAGCATTTCCGAGCGAGCGAGTGGAAGACGCTGAGCGTTCCCCGCGGAAAATCGAAAGAATTCAAGCCCATGAGTCAGAAGTATGAGAAAGGCGTGCCACGGGAGGCGGAAGGCCGTTAACCCTTTGTCGCAGACCGCCTTCAGTCGGGTCCGGCAATCGGGATGCTAAAATTTAGGGTTTTGGTCTTGAATCCGGACTCATAAGGCAGGTTCATGTCTGACAAAATGCTTGCGGTCGTGAAAGCAAAAGCTGCACCCGGCGCGGAGATTCGAGAAGTGAAGATTCCCGCGTTCGGACGCAACGACGTTCTGGTTAAGGTCAAAGTCGCGTCAATCTGCGGTACTGACCTTCACATTTACGAATGGGACCGCTGGGCGCAGAATCGCATTCATCCTCCGCTCATCCCCGGCCACGAGTTCTGCGGCGAGGTCGCGGCTTTTGGCGATGAGGTTACCAGCGTCAAGGAAGGCGATTTCGTTTCCGCCGAGATGCACGTGGCCTGCGGCAAGTGTGTTCAGTGCCGCACTGGTGAAGCCCACATCTGTCAGAACGTAAAGATCATTGGAGTCGATGCCGACGGCGCTTTCGCGGAGTATGTGGTCATTCCGGAATCAAATATCTGGAAGCTCGATCCTGCGATTCCGCAGGAGTACGCATCCATCCTTGATCCGCTCGGCAACGCTGTTCACACCGTGCTGGCGGGTGAGATTGCCGCGAAAACCGTGGCGATTACAGGCTGCGGCCCGATCGGGCTGTTCTCGATCGCAGTGGCGCGAGCGGTGGGCGCAGCGCAAGTATTTGCCATCGAAGTTAACGAGCACCGGCGGAGGCTTGCCAAACAGATGCACGCCGATCTGGCGCTTGATCCGTCGAAAGAGGACGTTAAGTCGATTGTCATGGAGCGAACCGGCGGCCTGGGTGTCGACGCGGTCCTGGAAATGGCGGGACATCCCGATGCCATTCGGACAGCTTTCGACATTGTCCGGCGCGGCGGGCGCATCTCCCTGCTCGGTCTCACATCCAAGCCAATCTCTCTCAATTTTTCCGAAGACATTATTTTCAAGGGCATCACCATTCAGGGCATCAACGGCCGCCGTATGTACCAGACCTGGTATCAGATGACCGCGCTACTGAAGAACGGCAAACTTGATCTGCATCCGGTGATCACAGACCGCATTGCGATGAAGGATTTTTCGAAGGCTATGGAGCGCCTGAAGACAGGAGAGGCGAGCAAAATCCTGGTCTATCCAAATGGAACGAAGTAGGCGATGGTTCAAAGATCCCAGGCCGGCTAAGCTTCCGCGGGCACATGTACGATTTTCTTCTGGATCGCGTAGGTCACCAGTTGAGCCCGATTGTGGATGTCAAGCTTCCGCATCAGGTTGAACCTGTGAGCTTCCACGGTTTTGACGCTGAGACCCAGCACACTGGCGATCTTTTTCGCGGAGTTGCCTTCCGCAATCATTTTGACGACCTCACGCTCTCGAGGCGTAAGGCTAGAACGGCGTGAATTCGCGGCGTGATTCACAAACACGACTCCCTTTGGCCAAAGTAAATGTGGGAGGGCTCCGGGCGGCGAAAAGCGCGCCGGACGGCCCAAGACGGGATCCCAAAGTTTAAACGTATTGTACAAGTCTTTTGCCATGTGTCACAGCGGAAAGTTTGCGCGGCACGCCTGCCTGGCGGGCGAAGACTCAACTCTCCACTTGATCAGATACAATCCAGAGCAATGCTTCGTTATTTCACATCCGGAGAATCCCACGGGGAGGCACTCGTAGCCTTCATTTCAGGGGTACCTGCCGGTTTGAAAGTCGATCAGAGTTTTGTAGATCGCGAACTCTGGCGTCGTCAGCAAGGCTACGGCCGAGGCGGCCGCATGAAGATCGAGCGCGACACTGCGCACATCCTTTCCGGAGTGCGGCACGGGATGACGATTGGTTCACCGATTGCCGTTTTGCTGGAGAATAAGGACTGGAAGAACTGGCAGGAGTCGCTTCCAGTGGAGGAGGGGGATCCTGTCAAACATAAACGTGTGGCTTCGCCGCGTCCCGGACACGCGGACCTGGCGGGCGCACTGAAGTACAATTTTACCGAAGCTCGCTACGTTCTGGAGCGTGCCTCCGCCCGCGAATCCGCGGCCCGAGTAGCCATTGGAGGCGTAGCGAAACTGCTGGCGCGGGAATTTGGAATCGAAGTGTTGAGCCACGTAGTCTCCGTAGGCAGTGCGTCGATCGGGAGCGCGGAGATTCCTTGGGAGTGCGTTGCACCTCTGCGCGACCGCGAGGAAGTTCTGCTCAATTGCGCCGATGCGGATGCCGAATTGCGCATGAAGGAAGAAGTCGACCGGGCGCTCAAGACCGGAGACTCGGTGGGTGGTGTTTTTGAAGTGGTTGCCCACAATGTGCCTCCCGGCCTGGGCACGTACGCGCAATGGGATGAGCGTCTGGATGCGCTGTTAGCGGGTTCGGTAATGTCGCTGCAGGCAGTGAAGGCGGTTGAGATCGGCTCGGGCATCACCGCCGCTGCTTCTATGGGCTCGGCCGTGCACGATGAAATAGGGTACAGCGATTCTACCCGCTTCGCCGGATTTACTCGAAGCCGCAATAATGCAGGTGGAATCGAAGGTGGTGTCTCGAATGGAGAGGATATCCGCGTGCGAGGTTATCTCAAGCCGATTTCCACACTACGCCGCCCGCTGCAGTCCGTTGATTTTGCCACCCGCGAGCCGGTAAAGGCGGCCTACGAGCGCTCCGACGTATGCGTAGTGCCTGCGGCGGGCGTGGCCGCAGAGGCCATGGTCGCATTGACTCTGGCTCGCTGCGCGCTGGAAAAGTTTGGCGGCGATTCCATTGGAGAAACCTTGCGCAATTTTCGAGGCTATTTGGAGCAACTGAAAAAATACTAGCGACTGGCACGAACCACTCAATGATCTATCCCATCGTAAAGTTTGGAAACCCTGTGCTGGAGAAGCCGGCGGAACCGGTTACGGTTTTTGACGAGCAATTGAAAAAACTGGTCGAGGATATGTTCGAGTCGATGTACGAGGCCCATGGAGTCGGCTTGGCCGCCCCGCAAATCGGGATCTCCAAACGACTCGCGGTAATTGACGTTACCTTCAAGGAAGATCCCGGAGCGAAGTTGGTACTGGCGAATCCGGAGATCCTGCACACTGAGGGGAAACATACTCAGCCGGAAGGCTGCCTTAGCATCCCCGAGTTTCGCGAGCCCGTGAGCCGGCCTCGCAAGGTGACGATTCGTGCTCAGGATGTGAATGGAAAGTGGTACGAACAAACCGGAGAAGAACTGCTTGCGCGCGCCTTTCTGCATGAAACCGAACACCTACACGGCAAGCTGTACATCAGCCACATCAGCGCATTGAAGCGCGACATGATGAAGCGCAAGATCCGCAAGCTGATGAAAGCGGGAGAGTGGTAGATGAGCTGTTGAATCATTGAGTGATTGACTCATTGGCTCAATGACTCAATGACTCAATGACTCAATTTTTAACTCTCGTCTTCTGCGGAACTCCTCGCTTTGCGGTGCCTACACTGGAGGCGCTGGTTCACGGGGGCTTCCCGGTTCGTCTGGTGGTGACGCAACCGGACCGGCCTCGTGGACGCGGTCTCGCGCTTGCTCCATCTCCGGTGAAGCAGTCCGCTCTTGCGTTTGATTTGCCGATCACCCAACCAGAGAGCATCAAGAACAACGACGAATTCCGCGCCCAACTTACGGCCCTCAATCCCGGCACAATTGTCGTGGTTGGATATGGCCGCATCATTCCGCAGTGGATGATCGATTTGCCACGTCTGGGCAACATCAATCTGCATGCCTCGCTGTTGCCGAAGTACCGCGGGGCTGCGCCGATTCAGTGGGCGATCGCTCGCGGTGAGAAGGCGACTGGCGTTACTACCATGCGGATCGATGCAGGGCTCGATACTGGCGACATCCTGCTGCAAAAAGAGATTCCAATACAGCCCGCGGACACCGGCGAGACTCTTGCTCCCAGTCTGGCTGCAATCGGCGCGGATCTCATAGTCGACACCCTGGTCGGACTGCAGGCGGGGACAATCAATCCACGCCCGCAGGATCGCGAGAAAGCGACGCTGGCGCCGATCCTCAGAAAAGAAGACGGCCGGATCGATTTTCACCTTGCCGCACAAGAAATCCGCAATCGCCTGCGTGGGTTTCAGCCCTGGCCCGGAGCCTTCACCACTTTTCGGGGCAAAAGCGTGCACGTGTGGGATGCAGCAGCATCGCAGCATTCGCTCTCGCCGGAAGAACTTCTGGTGGAAGGCGATCGCTTGTTCGTGGGATGTGGGGAACGTACGGCCCTGGCATTGCTTGAGGTTCAACCGGAAGGCAAGAAGCGCATGGCCGCGCGCGACTTCGTGCATGGCTATCGCCCTCGAAGCGGCGAGAAACTGGGTTCGTGACTGGATGCCTATCTCTCCCGCTCGTATCGCGGCTTTCGACATTCTGCTTCGGGTTGAGCAAGAGGACTCCTACGCATCGGAACTGTTGCATTCTTCGCGTCACGCGGATCTTTCCTCAGCCGATCACGGTCTTGCAACCGAGTTAGTCATGGGCGTCCTGCGTTGGAGGTCTTTGCTGGATAAGCATATTGCGGTGCGATCCGCGCAGAAACTGGTGCGCCTCGATCAGGAGGTCCTTACCGCTTTGCGTCTCGCAGCTTACCAACTTCTGTTTCTTGATCGCGTGCCCGGGCGTGCCGCGGTGCACGAGAGCGTTGAGCTGGTGAAGCGGGCAAAGAAGCGGTCAGCGGTGCCTTTCGCCAACGCCGTGCTGCGAAAATTGAATGCCGTCGCGACCGGTCATGAGGTTGTGACGCGCATCGCCAGTGCCCAAACATCATCTGAATTGGCGGAGTGTTCCGCGCATCCGGCCTGGCTAGTCGAGCGCTGGACTCAGGAATTCGGGATCGAGATCGCTAAGCAGATTTGCACTTACGACCAGCGAATTCCCGAGACCGCCATCAGCGTATCTAATGCGGCGATCGCCAACGAGCTACTGAGCCACAACATACAGTTGTCGCACGGCAATTTGCTGGCGTCGGCGTATCGAGTCGTATCGGGCGATCTCACGGGCACGCGCTCGTTCCGTGAGGGTCAGGTTACGATCCAGGACGAAGCCTCGCAACTGGTTTCGCTCCTTGTGGGCCAAGGCTCCCGTATCCTCGACTGCTGCGCGGCTCCCGGTGGGAAGACGCGAATGCTTGCGGAACGCAATCCCAAGGCCAGAATAGTTGCGATGGATTTGCATCCGCACCGCGCGCGCTTGCTGCGCAAACTGGTCACCGCGAACAACGTCGAAGTGATCGCCGCCGACGCTGCCAGAATCCCGGTAACCGCACGGTTTGAGTGCGTGCTGGCGGACGTGCCCTGCTCCGGTACTGGCACGCTTCCCCGCAATCCCGAAATCAAGTGGCGGCTCAAGGTCGAGGATTTGGCGGATCTTCAAACTCGCCAGTTGGCCATATTGCAATCGGCCATGCAGCGCGTCTCTTCGGGTGGGAGGATTGTGTATTCAACCTGCTCACTGGAGAGGGAAGAGAATTCAACAGTGGTGGAAAAGGCAATGTCCGTTGACCATTCTTTCTGCGTGCTCGATTGCCGGGTTGAACTGGAGCGGCTCCGCTCCCGGGGAGAATTACGCTGGGAAGACATCGATTCGCTTACCAGTGGACTGTACTTGCGAACAATTCCCGGAGTGCATCCCTGCGACGGCTTTTTCGCTGCGATTCTGCAAAAAAGCTAGCCAGGGATTTACACTGATGAAAACCGTGCTCATGTGACTCGCGCCTGTGTTTTCAGCGCACCTCGAAGTTGACCGTCGAACCTGACACAATTTTCGTTCCGGGCGCCGGATTCTGAGAAACGATGACGCTGGCCGCCGTAGGCTCTGACGGAGGCGCGGGCGCTGCAGGTGGCGTTGCAACAGAAGAATCTAGAGGTGGGACCGGAGGCGATGTCGCGGACGGAACAGATGGGGCAATGCTGACGCTCCCCAATCGGAATCCCGCATCCTGCAGGACCAGAGTCACGCCGCCAAGCGCCTGGCCTGTGAAGTTGGGCATAAGAAATGCTTGTGGAGATGCGGGTTCGGTCGTCAGCAGACTGATCTTGGGGGCCGCGATGCCGCTGGCATTCGGCGGCGGGCTTTGGCCAAGCACCTGGTCCGCGATTGCGCCCCGCATTCCGATCTCCGCCACTGCGCCGACATCCAGTCCCCGGCGGAGTATGTTGATCGCGGCGGCGCGCTGGCTTTCTCCGAGCACGTTGGGAATCTGCACTCGCTGCGGACCCAGGCTCTGGGCGACCCGTATTTGCCAGCCCCGGCGCACCTGCGTACCTGGGGTCGGGACTTGGGAAAGAATCCTGCCTTCGGGAATCGTTGCACTGTAGTACTGGCGTTCGATGTCCATCTGGAAACCGGCGGCATCCGAAATTCTCCGCGCCTCGGCTGGAGTCTTGTTGACCAGGTTGGGGACAGCCACTTCGCGTCCGTGAATCGCAAAGCGCATCGCGGTCAATGCCGACACCAGCGCCACGATCAAGAGCACAAGCGAAAGCAAAATGAATCGGAAGAAGGACTTCATTTCGTACCGCAATTATAACTACAACTTGTAAGCCCGCATGTCATCATCCGGGTTGTGAGCGGTAGCTCGCCTGGATTGTTTGCCAAAGCTTCGTTGTCGCCGCCAAACTGTAAAGAGATGCTGCCGCTTCCTTTTTTGCGTCAGCCTCTGCATCTTTGGGAATGCCTTCGAACATTTTGCGCGCATCCGCCGACGCGTTTAGCCGCGGGCCATCCTATACTGTCCTGATGCCGCCCGAGGCTGACCTTTTCGCGCTTCTGCGACGCTACTGGGGCTACAGCACATTCCGGCCGCTGCAGGAAAAGATTGTGCAGAGTCTGGTCGGTGGTCGTGACACTTGCGTCGTCATGCCCACGGGAGGCGGCAAGTCGCTGTGTTACCAGTTACCCGCTCTAGTCTCCGGTAAAACGGCCATCGTGATCTCGCCCTTGATTGCGCTGATGCAAGACCAGGCAGCCCAGCTTGCTCAAATGGGGATCCCCGCTGCGGTGCTGAACAGCACTCAGACCAGCGGCGAGCAGTCAGACGTCACCAAGAAGGCCTGCGCAGGAGAGTATCGTCTCTTGTATCTCTCGCCGGAGCGGTTGGCGCGCCAGGACACGATCACGCTGTTGCGACGCATCCCGGTCGCATTCTTCGCAATCGATGAGGCCCACTGCATCTCGGAGTGGGGACACGAGTTTCGACCTGAATATCGTCAGCTAAGCTCGCTGCGCGTCAACTTCCGCGATCTCCCCATCGCCGCCTTCACCGCAAGCGCAACCCGGCGAGTCCGTCACGACATCCTTACCCAGCTGCAGCTACGCGACCCGGCAAAGTACATCGCAAGCTTTCACCGCGCGAATTTGCGATATGTGGCGCGGCGGTGTGAATACGGAGAGCAACCGGCGTTGCTGGTGAACGCTCTCCGCAGCTACGCCGACGGAGCCATCATCGTCTATGCGCCGACCATTGCTCGCGTGGAAGAAACGGTTGATTTCCTGGAGGAGCAGGGGATTCCCGCCATTGCTTATCACGGCCAGATGGAAAAAGAGCAGCGTCGGATCAACCAAGAGCGCTGGATGGCGGACGAAGTGCGCGTACTCGTCGGAACGATCGCTTTCGGCCTGGGCATCAACAAGGCAACAGTGCGAGCAGTGATCCATCTCTCGCTGCCGCAGTCGATCGAGCAGTACTACCAGGAAGCTGGCCGCGCTGGTCGCGATGGCCTGCCTGCCGATTGCCTTCTGCTGTGGCAGAAACGCGATGCCGGGCTGCTGGCCTACTTCATCGACAAGATTACGGACGCCGCTGAAAAAGAGCGGGCATGGCAGCGCTACCACACTATTCGCCGTTTCGTGGAATCGGCGAGTTGCCGTCATCGTGAAATTTGTGTGCATTTCGGAGAGACTCCGAAGTGGACCTCCTGCAACGCCTGTGACGTATGCAGCGGCCTGCCGGCGTTCCTGTTCACAGCTGCGCCCACTGGGCGAACGAGGAGGCGGCGCAAGGGGTCCGCCGATGCGAGAAGTGCGCAGCTGTCCGCCTCTGCACAGCTGTCCGCCCGCGTCGAAACTCCTGTGCCGGCTTCGGATGTTGATTCCGATTTGCGCGAGTACCTTCGAGAGTGGCGGCGCAGAGTGGCACAGCAAGACAAAATCGCTTCTTTCATGGTCATGCACGACAGCTCGCTCGATGAGATTTGTCGCCGACGCCCGGCTTCGCTGGACGAAATCCGCGGCATTCCGGGATTCGGCGAGAAGAAAACTGAACGCTATGGCCAGCAAATCCTGCAGGCGCTGGCGGAGTTCAAAAACGGCGCCCGGGCGAGCGCGCTGCTGGAAGTGAAGTCAAACCCTGCAGAAGAAACCATCCGCTTGCTGGGTGAAGGGCACTCGTTTCTCGAAATTGCCAATCTTCGCGGCCGCCACGTCAGTTCTGTAGTCGGTCTAATCGCCAATCTGGTCGAAAAGGGAGAGCTAGAATTCCAGCCTGAATGGGTTGAAGAAGCGAAACTGGCCAGCATCGAAGAGGCCTGCGCCAAACTGGGGATGCGAGCCCTGAAGCCTCTCAAGGACGCCCTGCCACCCGATGTTACTTATGAAGACATTCGTCTGGTCATAGCCAGACTTCGCTGCGCGCATCGCCAAACCGCATAAGATCGCATAGGCCCGGCTCCACGGCTACAACTGTAGGGCTGAGAAGGGCGTCCGCCCAATGCAGCCACTAGTTTATGATGAGTGCTCGCTTGTCTTTCAGACTCCAGCCTTGAGGCTTCATCATGAGCGCTCCCACGATTCCAGCAGAGAAAACCCGCATCAGCCGTGAAGAAATTAATCGTAAGCAGAAGGAATATATCTTTCCTTCGGTCACGACCTACTTCTCCGATCCGCTGCCTATGGACCACGGCGTGATGCAACATGTTTGGGACGTCGAGGGCAAGAAGTATCTCGACTTCTTTGGCGGCATCGTGACCATCAGCGTGGGCCACTGCAATCCGCGCGTCACCTCGCGCACCAAAGCTCAGATCGACCGCCTGCAGCACGTCTCCACCTGCTTCCCCAATGAGCCCATGGTTACCTTGGCGGAAAAGCTCGCGCAGGTTACGCCTGGAGCTCTGAAGAAGTCCTATTTCACCAACAGCGGCACCGAAGCCAACGAGACCGCGATCCAGATGGCGCGCATGCACACGGGGAACTTCGAAGTGGTGGCGCTGCGTCATGGCTATAGCGGACGCTCGTCCCTGGCACGCGGGCTGAATGGGATGAACACCTGGCGGCGGGGCACTATCGAGGTCGGCATCGTTCACGCTATGAATCCGTATTGCTACCGTTGCCCGCTGGGACTTAAATACCCAGACTGCGAGGTCGCATGTGCGAAGGACATTGAGAACACGATTCAGTTCTCGACTTCAGGACGCATCGCTGCGTTTCTGGCGGAGCCGATTCAGGGGGTCGCGGGCTTCGTAACCCCTCCGAAGGAATATTTCAAGATGGCTTTCAGCATCGTCAAGCAATATGGCGGCGACTTCATCTCCGATGAAGTGCAGACTGGCTGGGGACGCACCGGCCGTAAATGGTTCGGCATCGAACATTGGGAAGTCGAGCCCGACATGATTACCTCAGCCAAAGGTATGGGAAACGGCGTGCCCATTGGGTTGACCGTCGCCAAGCCAGAGATTGCCGATTCGTTTCAAGGGCTGACCATCTCGACTTTCGGAGGCAATCCGGTCACCTGCGCCACCGCAAAGGCCGTCATCGACGTGATCGAGGAAGATGATCTGCGAACTAACGCTGCTGAAGTTGGCAGCTATTTCCGCAAAGAACTGGAAGAATTGCAGCAGAAACATTCGCTGATCGGCGACGTTCGCGGAATGGGCCTGATGCAAGCGCTCGAATTGGTCGAAGACCGCACGACCAAACAACCCGCGTCGGCAGCTACAGGCGCTTTAATGGAAGAAGCTCGCAAACGCGGGCTCCTCATCGGCAAAGGCGGATTCTACGGTAACGTGATCCGCATGTCGCCGCCGCTGAACATTTCAAAGGGCGACGTGGACGAGGCGGTGCGGATCTTGGACGAGAGCTTCGCGGCAGTGAAGGCATCTTTGTAGCGCCGGCATCTTGCCCTCGCGGTGGGGGAGGGACGCCCCCAGGGCAGTCGCCAGGACGGGGGCGGCGTACTACACGAATCTCAGTGCGACTCTTCCGCTGCAGGCGCAGTGTCGATAGTGTCTACTCTTTCCGCCGGCGGTCTTGGCGGCAACTCAGGCATCGGCTGAAAGTCCCCCGGATCCTTCCCGGCCAGGGCAACTTTCATGAAGTCCATCCAGATGGGTAGCGCGGCGTGGGCGCCGGTTTCCTTGGCTCCGAGCGATTTCTTCTCGTCAAAACCGATCCACACTCCCGTGGTCATCGCAGGCGAAAATCCGATAAACCAGGCATCGGTAAAATCGTTGGTCGTGCCGGTCTTCCCCGCCAGTGGATATTTCATGCTGGACGCGGCAATTCCCGTTCCATGCAGCACTACCTCCCGCAACATGAAGGTCATGATGCGCGCCGTACGGGCGCTGATCACGTCTTTCACGTCCGGGAAATCCTCCTCCAGCACGCGGCCTTCGTAGTCCTCCACCTTGGTGATATAGCGCGGCATGATGCGGACGCCGTCGTTGGGGAAAACGCTGAAGGCGGAAGTCTGTTCGAACAATGTAACTTCGGCTGCACCCAACGCCACGGGCAGGTAGGCTGGAATGTTGGACGTAATTCCGAAGCGATGCGCGTAGTCAATCACGGTTCTTATTCCGATGCGGTCGGCAACCTTGAGCGCGGGAATATTGCGCGACTGCGCGAGTGCCCGCCGCAGCGTGATGGTGCCTTCAAACTTCTCGTCATAGTTGTGCGGAGTGTAAGGGCCGGACGCGGTCTGGAACGTGACCGGCGCATCGAGGATGGTGTCGTCTGGCCTCGCTCCCTGATCGATGGCGGCGGTATATACATAGGGTTTAAACGACGATCCCACTTGCCGCAGCGCCTGAGTGGCCCGGTCGAACTTGGACAACTCAAAGTCGCGCCCGCCGACCATGGCCTTGATCTCGCCGGTCGCGTTGTCGATTGCGATCAATGCGCCTTGTGTGCCCGAGTCCTGTTCCAGATTTACTCGCGTCTTGCCGTCGTTGCTGAGGGTCGCGATTTTCACATACGCGATGTCCCCCGGCTTCAGCATGTCCTGGAGCTTGTGTTGAGTCCAGGTGGCATCGGCCGGTGCCAGGGTCGCAGTGTATCGCCCGAATTTGACTACCGCCGATCCGGGCGAAACTGCGGTAACCAAAGCATGAACGTAACCGTTGACCTCGGGTTCCTCGTCCCAATCGGGATGGTGGTAGTTGCCAAGATTTGGGTTTCCGGCCAGAACATTCTCCAGATGACCTTTCCAGCCATGACGGCGTTCATAGGCAGCCACTCCGTCGAGCACGGCCTGGTTCGCGGCCCGCTGCAAGTCCATGTCGAGCGAGGTGTACACTCGTAGTCCGCCCTCGAGAACCTGGTTGCTGCCATACTTATTTTCCAGATAGCGGCGAATTTCCTCGACGAAGTACGGCGCCAGCGAGTTGGGATCGTGCAGCAGTTTCAGCTCAATGGGTTTGTTGCGCGCCTCGACGGCTTGCCGTGCCGTGATCTTGCCATCCTCCAGCATGCCGTTGATGACCAGGTTGCGGCGCTTGATGGCGCGATCAGGGTGATTGATCGGCGAATAGAACTGTGGCGCCTTCGGCAATCCCGCCAGCAGAGCAGCTTCTTCGATTGTGAGCTGCTTTGCAGGCTTGCCAAAGTAGTACTGGGAAGCGGCCTCGAAACCGTACACTCCGTGTCCGAGAAAAATCTGGTTGGCATACAGAGTGAATATCTGCTCCTTGGTAAAGCGCCGCTCGATTTGAATGGCGAGCAAAGCTTCCTCGATCTTGCGATGAAAAGATCGATCAGGCGAAAGAAACAGGTTGCGTGCTAGCTGCATGGTGAGAGTCGATGCGCCCTGCACTCTCCCGCCGGATTCGATATCGCGATACGCCGCGCCCGCGATGCGCCACACATTGATGCCCCAGTGGCGATAGAAATCCTTGTCCTCAATCGAGATGAGAGCGTTGCGTAGCACCTCCGGATAATCGTTATAAGACGCCACCACTCGCCTTTGCAGCGCGAACGAACCGATGATGCGGCCCTGCCCGTCGTAGAGCTCAGTGATGGAGTTGGGACGGAAATGTTCCAACTCTTCGACCTGTGGAAGATCGGTGGAATAGACCAGCAACAATCCGGCGGTGGCGCCAACCAGAGCAGCCACCAGCACCAACAAGCCAAACAGTACCCGGCCCACTAACTTCCGTCCGGCTACCTGCACCGGGGGAAGGTCTTGATAGATGACCTTCATGGGAATTGACCTCAGAATAGCATGCGGAGCTACTGGCTTCTTTTTTACGGAAACAATTGCAGAAACCTTTCCCACATGAGCAGCGCCGTCGCGTTGTGGGCCTCGAGAGCCGTGATGCCCTGCTGCACGGCCGCGGGATCGTGCAGCAGCGCGACTGCCTTGTTAGCGATGTCGCAGGCGTCGTCGGTAGCGGCCTGCCAGCTGCGGGGCGCCCACGCGATCGCGTCCGAAACGACCGAGGCCACGCCCTGTGCAATTCCGTCTGCCGTCACCATGTTGAATCCCTCGGTATAGGATGGCTGCAGCAGAAGGTCCATCGATCCCACCGTGCTTAGGAACTGCGGCCACGATTGCCAGTTGCGCTCGACGACTTTGGCGCGCGGCACATTCAGATACATCTGCTGGATCGCGGCCACGATGGTCTGCCCACCACCCTCGCGCCGGCCTCCGGAGATCCAGAATTCCAGGTCCGTCACGCGCAACCGCTGTCCCACCTCAAGCGCGGCGGCGGCGGCGGTGAGCACGTTCTTATACGGACGTATAGCGCAGAAGCATCCCAGGCGGAGCGTGCCGCGCTGCCACATCGGCCGAGCCTGCGCCGGACCCATGGGATACATATTCGGCAGCAAGGTCATCGCGGTACCGTAAGTGGCCTGCCACCAGGTCTGAAAGCGCTGCGAGTTGCCCGCGACGTGGAAGTTGGGACAGCCCTGCGCCAGCTCCGAGCCTTGGCGCAGCAGTTCGATCGCGCGCGGATCTGCCTGCAGGAATCCGATATTGCTGTGACTGACCACGGCAATCTCCAGGTCCGAGTTTTGCGAAGCAAGAGTGGCCAGGTTGGCGGTCGGAATCCACGGCGCGCTGATCAGTAAGTGCGAGAGCGGAACGTGATGCGCCAACGTCCGCGCCTGCTGCTCTGCCTTCATCAGAGCCTGCAAGTCCGGGAAAGAATTGATAGGCCAGATTTCGACGATATAGCCGGCCGCGCGTAGCGCCTTGGCGTTCTGCGTGGCGCTGACTCCCAGGCCGATATGGCTCACGTTCTGGGCGGCGGCGAAATTCTTGTAGGCGATCGCCAGCCGAGGGACATGGTGCTGCACTCTTAGCATGTGGGACCTTTCACTGAATCACCGGCGGCATCACGTTTTGCCGCGGGACGGATTGCTTCGGATTGTGACCGAGACTGCGCACACCGACGCCGCAGTCGAGGCAAGTAATTTTTTAGGGGTTACGAGGAGTGTGGGCTTGTTCTCTTACTCTCTACTTCTAGTGTGACATATTGGAGGGGGTAAGTGAGACATGCTTTGGAACTTTATTTTCGCAATAGATTCAGCGGGTTGCGCGGAATCGCGTGGTTTGGGGGGCTTGACAAGATTTTCGCGCCAACTGAATTTAGCCGGAAATCAGCTGGGGGACAGCCATCTTCGACTGCCCCTCGTGACTTAGCTCGCCCTGCTTTTCAGGACTTCGATGGCCTTTTGCATCTGTTGGTCCGGCTGCGCAGACTGTACTTTTTTCGTGGTGTCGTCAGCAGGAACAGCATTTTCGTCCTCGTCCGGTACTGGTCCATCTTCCTCGGTATCAGCGACCAGAACATTTGGTGTTACCGCTGTATCCTGAATCGCTTTGCCGGAAGGCGTGTAGTACTTCGCGATGGAAAGAATGAGAGCAGACCCATCGGGGAGTTCCATGGTCTTCTGAATGGAACCGTCGCCGAAGGTCTTGTCTCCCACAACGTCGCCGCGAGCATTCTCAAGGACAGCAGCAGCTACGATCTCCGCCGGCCCCGCCGTGCCTTTATTGACCAGCACAACTACGGGAAGGTTGGTAATCGCCTTGGAAGGATCCGCATTAAAAGCTTCGCGAGGATACTTCTGGCCCTGGAGGTAAGTGATGGTGCCGTGATTCAGAAGGAGATTTGCAGTAGCGATGCCTTCGGCTTCGTCGCCTTCGGCGCTGTTGCGCAGGTCCAGGATGAGCTTCTTCGCCCCTGCCTTCTGCACTGCCTTAATCTTGTTCGCAACTTCCAGGGACTTGCCTTTGGTAAATGCATCCACCTGGATGACGGCAATACCGTCTTCGACCATCTTGTCGGTCACAGGCGGGATGGCAACGATGTCGCGCGTGAGCACGACTTTCTGCGGTTCGGCGCGGCGCGCGCGGACGAGAGAGACAGTTACATTCGAGCCGGGCTGTCCGGTTAGGAGACTGCGAACCTCACCCACCGACATCTCCCGAGTGCTCTTGCCCTCGATCGCTTCAATGATATCGGTGTCTTGAAGGCCCGCTTTGTCGGCCGGCCCCCCGGGAATAACCGAGATCACGGACGCGTAACCGAAGCGCTTAGAAATCGCGGCTCCGATGTCAGCCTTGCCGCCGGTTTGATGAGACTTGTATTCGGCGTACTCGGCAGCGCTCAGATAGCTGGAATTGGCATCCAGCGACTCGAGCAATCCGTGGAGAGCGCCAGCGGTTACAACCGGAATGTTGGGCTCCTCCACATACTCGCTGCGCACGCGAGAGAGAACCTCGCTGTACACCTGGAGCTGGCGGTAAGCACCGTCATTGCTGGAGGCGCGAACTCCGTCCATTCCGCCAACCACCATGAACAGCAGCACTACTGCGGATGAAGCAAGAACTACAGCCTTCGTCTTTATCGACATCGGATTCGTTTTTCTCGGAAAGAAGTCACTTCCTAGGAAGTGTTGCCATTATATCTGGTTTGATGCTGCTTTCTCAGGGTTTGCTGCGGCAAAATAGTGCCCGTTGGTAACTAATGGATCCTGGTCTCTGCGACGGCCGGGTGTGGCAGAAACGGAGAACCTGCGCGTCCCCTCTTGGCATTCATAAAAAAGGACTTAAGCCCGTCCAGGCCGACCCCCACGCACCGGGAAGGCCTGCCCACCCAGTACCACTGTCTCACTCCACGACCTGGAACAGACTCCCCTGGCTGGTTCGGAAATTCGTATCCCCGCCGTAGTTAGCTAGGATGTGGTGCTTACCTTTGGTGAGCGTTGACGTTTGGTATTGCGCAACTCCCCCGCTGAGCGGGACTTGCGCTAACACGCTACTGCCATCTTTGAAAGTGACTGAGCCGGTCGGAACGCCACCGTACTGAGCGCTGACGGTTGCTGTGAACGTCACCGCCTGGCCCACCTGCGACGGGTTCAACGAGGAAGTGAGAGCCGTGGTCGTTGTTGCTTTGGTGACCGTCTGCCGGAGCGGCGCCGAACTGCTGGGAAGGAAGGTCGAGTCTCCCGAGTAGGCCGCGACAACTGGATTCGTGCCGGACGAGGGGAAGGAATAATTTAACGTTGCCTGTCCGTTGCTTACCGTCCCCTGGCCCAAAGTTGTCGCACCCGATTTGAAGGTGACCGTCCCGCTGGGCGAGCCGCCGATTTGATTCGCAATGGTAGCGGTGAAAAGAACCGATTGATCCACGGCCGAAGGATTGGGGGACGAAGTAAGTGTGGTGGTCGTGACCCACCGGTATCCCGCCGCCACATCTAACAGAACCGTGACGGTGGAAAGCGAGCCGCTCGCGACAACCACATCTGGCTTGTTGTCCGCGTTGAAATCGCTCGTCGAAATAAATAGTCCGCCGGGGAAATATGGCAGCGCCGCCTGAAAGGTTCCATCGCCGTTTCCCAACAGCACACACGTGCAATCACTATTGGCTACGACGACGTCGACGTTGCCATCTCCGTTGAAGTCACCGGCCACCACAGAATAGGCATTCGATCCCCCGGTGTTGAAGGGAGAGCCGCCGCGAAATTTCCCGTCGCCGCGGCCGAATAGCGGGCGAATTATGCCGCTGCTGCAATCGGTCTGGCTCTGGCAAAGATTCGATACCACCAGATCAGGTTTCCCGTCTCCATTCACGTCTGCGATCGCCAGCGAATCAGCAACTGACCCGAGAGAGTTGTAGCTCTGCGCTGTTTGAAATGTTCCATCGCCATTGCCCAGCAGCACGCTCGCCCCGCCGTTCTGGCAAGTGCTGTCCTGGCATTGGCTGGCCAGTGCAAGATCGGGGTTGCCGTCTCCATTGAAGTCTCCGACCACCACGGAATTGCTGTAGTATCCACCCGATGCATAAGTCTGAGCAGGTTGGAAGGTTCCGTTGCCATTCCCTAATAGCACGCTGACCGCCCCATTCTCGCAGTTAGTCGCCTGGCATTGATTCGCCACCACCAGGTCAAGATTTCCGTCTTTATTGAAATCAGCAATCGCAACCGACAGGGCCGTGTAGGCTCCCGAGGAGTAGGTCTTTGCAGCCTGTAGCGTTCCGTTGCCGTTTCCCAGGAGCACGCTGACACTGCCACCGCCCTTGCAGTTGCCGGCGCCGCACTGGTTGGCTACGACAACGTCGAGATTGCCGTCGCCGTTGAAATCACCAATCGCCACCGAGGAGGATCCGAACCCTCCGGTGGCGTACGCTTGCGCCGGCTGGAATGTCCCGTCGCCGTTTCCCAGCAGCACGCTGACGCTGCCATTGTTACCCCTGCTGCAATTGCTGCTTTGGCACAGGTTCGTCACCACCAGGTCAAGCTTCCCGTCTCCGTTCAAGTCGCCCACGGCGAGGGAGTCAGCGTCGTAGCCACCAGAGCCATAACTGGGCGGTACTTGAAATGTGCCGTCGCCGTTTCCCAGGAGCACGGTGACGGTTCCGCTGCAATTGCTGCCGTTTTGGCATTGGTTGACGATTACCAGGTCCGGTTTTTTGTCTCCATTCCAATCACCCGTTTCGATTGACTGGGCAAAGACTCCATCGGACACGTAGTTCTGGGGCGGCTGAAATGTTCCATCGCCGTTCCCCATGAGCACGCTGACGCTGCCGTCGCTGCAATTGCCGGCGATCTGGCACTGATTGGCCAGCAACAAGTCCGTTCGTCCGTCTCCATTGAGATCCCTGGCAGCAAGCGCGACCGTATTGTTTCCTCCGGAAGCATAGTTCTTGGCGGGCTGAAAAGTTCCGTCGCCTTTTCCTAACAGCACACCCACACTGCCGTTATTGCAACTGCTACTACCCTGGCACTGGTTCGCCACTGCCAAGTCGGTTTCCCCATCGCCATCAAAGTCGCCGGCTATCACTGAAACGGCGGTATAGCCCCCGGAGGCATAGCTCCGCGCCGCCTGAAATGTGCCATTCCCGTTTCCCAACAGTACCCCTACGTTCCCGTTGCAGTTTCCGCTGCTCTGACATTGGTTGGCCACCACCAAATCAAGTTTCTTGTCTCCATTGAAATTACCGACGGTCACGGAAACTGCAGTTATGCCTCCGGAGGGGTAAGGTTGCGCGGTTTGAAACGTTCCATTCCCATTGCCGAGCAGCACACTCACACCGCCGCTCGCGCAGGTGCTGTCCAGGCACTGGTTGGTGACGACCAGGTCCGCGCGTCCGTCTTTGTTCAGGTCGGCAATTGCAACCGAGGAGGCTACGACTCCGCCGGAAGAAAAACTCTGCGCGGACTGAAACGTGCCGTCACCGTTGCCCAGCAGGACGCCGACAACGCCGTTCGTGCACTGGCTCGAACTCTGGCAACCGTTAGCCACGATCAGATCAGTTTTCCCGTCTTTGTCCACATCGGCAACCGCGATCGCGAAGGCTTCGTACCCCCCGGTGGGGTAGCTTTGGCCAGCCTGAAAAGTTCCATCGCCATTGCCGAGCAGCACGGTTACATCGCCAGCATCGCAATTGTTTAGAGGGCATTGATTTGCCACTGCCAGATCGGCTTTCCCGTCTCCATTGAAATCGCCCACTGCGACAGAAAGGGCGTACACTCCGCCCGAAGAATAGATTGCCGGGTTGAAAAAAATTCCGGCGCCATCCGAAATTCTCGGTCCTGCCGCGCTAGCCCCGATTTTGCGCTGAACAAAATTCGGCCAGGACCGCGCCAATGGAGAGTGGTTGCTGAGAATTGATAGTGTTCCAGACTGAAGAATCGCGTGTGCGCTTGCCAGCCGTGGTGTACCTGGTCGAGCCGACATGGAAGAATGCTGGCCCGAAACATTCAGAAAAGGCAGCAAAACAAGCACAAGAGACAGCGCAACACCCGCGCTGGCCGGAACCGATAAGAACGACTTTTCGGCCATGTTCACATCTCCATAGCGCTCTCCTGTCGGCCAACAGGAGACGACTGAGCAAAATTTTTTGCTTTAAGAGTCGAGGGAACTACAACGCGGCGCTGGTCACCCCCGCTGCTCCGACTCCTCCCTTCGTCTTCAAAAGAAATGGGCAAGAGCCAGGACAACCTTGGTGCAGCACACTATGCCGCCACGACGGAGGGATGTCAAGGAGAAGTAAGTCTTGTCACCCAGTACTTTTGGCCCCGGAATACGCAATACTCCGGACCACGCCAAAACATTCGTCCTGCCAACCCAACCGGCGCGATCGATTACACGCCTGACAACTAGTGCGGGTCAGCGGATACGGCGGCGGGATCTGGAAGGGTCAGGTTTTCGCCGGGACCTCGGGAAGTGTTTCGGGTTGCGCCCGTGACCTGATAGTCCGTGTAATCGATAGTTAGGACAGCTTTGCCACCCATCCGAACCTGGGTTTCGGACTCGTTGTGGACCGGAAGCCAAAAGCCCGCGATCTTGGCCCAGCGATACTCGATTTGAGTGTGGCTGACCCAGACGGAAGGATTCCGCGCGGGCTCGCCTTGCATACGGGCGACGGCGAAATCCCTGGCATCGACCCAAAGTTTCCCACGGTACAGATATTTGCTCTTGCCCTTCGGACTTGCTTCAAGAATATAGAAATCCCCGCTTGGCGTGTGTTCGGTCCCGGCGAGTACGAAATCGTAGTTCTTGGGACTGATCTCCAAGTCTTTCCGGTTTTGTTCCTTTTGTGCTTCCTGTTCGCTGCTTAAGAGTTTCAACAACACGTGGTTGATTAGCAACTTCGAACCACTCTGCGAAACGACTTTGAAGTCTTTCCGGTCCGGCGCGGCGTAAATGGAATCCACTTGCATTCCGGCGTCATGGTTGCCAAACATCCCGTGATATTCCAGATGGTAAACCCGCTTGCCACGATATCCGCGCAGGGTCTGGGAGCGCAGAGCGCTTGCGGCCATCAGCCTTTGGACGATAACGTCGGTTGAGAGACGAGGAGGCGATTGCACATCAGCTTCAGCGAAGCTGAAGGTAGTGAGCATGGCGAGCAGAAACACGCCAGCCAGAACTGAAAAATCACAACCCCGGTGATCGAGGCGCCCCAATCGGTGCAGCTCCAAAGAGTAAGGAAAAATCTGCAAGAGATTTTCAATCTAACATATTCACGTGGGGGTAGAGGTCACGGAAGGAGGCAGGGTCCTTCGAGGGTGGGAATTCGTTGCCCTCAGGCTTGGCACCGGGCACCAGTCCGCCGATGGGTGTTGACTCGCTTACCGTACCGCGGCCAATTGAATGCGCAGCTTGTGGGTGGCGCGGAACAGGGTGTTCTTGATGGTGCCTTCGCTGGTGTTCAGAATGCCGGCAACGGTTCGCAGTCTCAAGCCATGGTAATGCTTCAACTCAAACACCACGCGTTCGCGAGGTGAAAGTCTCTGCATGGCACGGACTATGCAGCCTCGTAATTCGCGGCTGGCCATGTTGCGCTCCGGGCTGGCTCCGGCCCGCTGATCGGGAATGCGATCGAGAACCTGCTCTTCCTCGCCGTCGGAGGAAATCGTGGTGGTCAGGTCCCGATAACGGGAAGACCGTTTCCGCAGGTGATCGAGACACAGATTGGTCACGATGCGGTAAATCCAGGTATAGAACGAGCATTCGAACCGGAAGCTGCCGATATTGATGTAAGCGCGGAGAAAGGCTTCCTGGTAGATATCCTGGCCGTCTTCCTGCGAGCCGGTAAGATGAACGGCAAGGCGCAGCACAGACCGGTCGTACTGGCGAACCAGTTCCTCGAAAGCCGAGGCATCGCCGAGCTGAGCTCCACGGATGAGCTGCGTGTCGTCGACGCGAGCGGCGCCAACCTTTTCTCGATGCTGGACTCGAAGCTGTAAAGCCTTTTCCACGTTTTCTTCTCCGCACAAAAATGCTTCAGCCGACGAACTTGTAACCCGTCCCGTGCACGGTCAGAATGAATCGAGGCTCCTCCGGCTTGGGTTCGACCTTCTGCCGAAGACGAACAATGTGCGCGTCTACCGTGCGGGTAGTGGGGAAGCGATCGTATCCCCAAACATCCTCGAGCAGCTTGTCGCGACTCAGGGTCTCTCCCGGATGGCTGAGGAAGTACTTCAAAAGTTCGAACTCTTTCGAGGAGAAATCCAGGGCATGCCCCTTGCGCGACACCTGGCAGCTGCGCAAATTCACTTCAACCTCACCGAATGCATATTTTTCTTCCGCCTTGGGAGCGATTTTCGCGCGGCGCAGGACGGCCTTCACTCGCGCCAGCAGTTCCCGAATAGAGAACGGCTTGGTAACGTAGTCGTCGGCGCCGAGTTCTAGCCCCACTACTTTGTCCACTTCCTGCCCGCGCGCAGTCAGCATGATGATCGGAATCGACGGCCGCTTGGACTTGAGCTGCTTGCACACGTCCAGGCCGCTCATCCTCGGCATCATGACATCGAGGATGACGAGGTCGGGCGACTCGGCGATCGCCCGTTCCAGACCAGCCACACCGTCACCCGCGGTGATGACCTGATGTCCTTCGAACTCGAAGTTGTCGCGCAAGCCGGCTACCATGTTGGGCTCGTCTTCGACAATGAGGATTTTCGCCATTCCTTGATCTCCAGTGTCCTAAGCCATTGCAGCCTTGGGTGCGCTCGTTCGCAAAACCACGGGGAGGTTAATAGTGAACTTGCTCCCTCGACCGGGCACGCTATCCACCGAAACCTCTCCGCCGTGGGCTTGAACGATGTGACGAACTAACGACAATCCCAAACCGCTGCCCTTGGTGTTGTGGACCAGCGGATCGCCCACTCGATAGAACTTGTCAAAAATCTTCTGCTGCTCGGCGGCAGGGATGCCGATGCCATGGTCCACCACCTCGAGCTTAACCGTGCCGTTGTCGCGGAACAGGTTGACGCCGATATACTTCTGATCCTGCGAATACTTGAGCGCGTTGTTGACCAGGTTCAACAATGAACGAGCCATGGCCTCGCGATCCACGCTGAGCGGCGGCACGTCTTCGGCGATCTTCTCCTCAAAAGCAAACCCGCTCTGCTCGATCTGGTAACGATAGGACTCGAGCGTGGCGCGGACCAGTTCGCGCATATCGGTCTGGCGGAAATCGTATTCCTTCCGTCCGGCTTCGATCCGTGAAAAGTCCAGGATGTTATTGATCAGCGCAGTCAGCCTCTCGCTCTCTTTGCGAATGATGCTGTAATACTCCTGATATTTGTCGGCGGACTTGAGCCGCCCCATTTCGAGTGTTTCCGCGTAGAGCCGGATCAATGAGAGGGGCGTCCGCAGTTCATGGGAAACGTTTGACACAAAATCAGACTTCAGCCGCGCCAGCGCCATCTCGCGTGAAATGTTTCGATGAGTCATGACGATCCCACCAGTAAGCAATAGAGAAATGACACCAAGAATCAGAAAACTGGTGTGGACAAAATGCTGGCCCAGTGCAGCCAATGTGGTTCCAGGTAATTTAATCGCGAGCGTCAGGCCAGGGAACGCCCCCTCCAGGTTGCGTTCCACCTCGGGTTCGCCACCGTCCCAACCGACCGAAGCCGCCAACGGCGTGGATTCGTGTTTAGGATGGACCATCATTACTACATGATTTTTCTCACCTTTTTCTTCCTGATGGCTCAATAGCGTTTCCAGCATCTCGGGAAAAAATTGGTCGTGCAGATAGTCGGCGTCGAACATCAAGCCGCCAATGGCTTTTTGTTCCCCCTGGACGTCCGCCACAAGGAAAATAGCGCCCGACTGATACATGTGTTTTTCGCCTCGAGGAGTCCAGTTCTCAAAAAAGTAGAAGGGCCTGCCTTTCTTCGACATCTCGGCCAATTCTTTTACTTGATCCTTGTATTCCACCTGCATCCATCCGCTCATCATGCTCGAAATGGCGTCCGCCTCGCCGTGAAATGAGGCATCCTTGATCCGCGATGGCTGAGAGCGGAAGGTCAATCTCCCGCTCGGTTCATAGACCCAGACATGCGCCACGTAAGGGTGGGTGGCGAGAATCCTGTCCATGGTTTCCACGCATGCTTCGCCTGCACTGGGGAATTGGCTGCGAACGTCCTCTGCTATGTCATCAGCTTTGCGGTTGATGTGCTTCTCTGAAATCGCGAGGACTTGGTTGAAGTCGCGCTGGAAAGCAGCCTCTACCCCTCGATCGCGCTGAACTTCATTCAGGTGAATCGCGCTCAGGATCACCAGTGCGGCAGCGGGCAACACCACGGCAAGCTCCAGGGTCAGCATCAACCGGGTTCGCTCGTTCCACCGCCGCTTCGTCTTCATCCTGATCTCCTGATCCTGGTAACCGCTGGATCAGCCCGGATGCAAACATAGTTGAACACACGTGAGGATGTGTCAATCCAGAGTAAAAACAAGTAAAAAGTTGTGAACTCGTTGACCCCCAAGGCACCAGGACGGTGCCTTGGATTTTTGTAGGGGGAGGGCAAAAGGAAAGACTCTAAGGCAGGCGGAAATTCACCGTCACGAAGGTCTCCGCTTCGACGGCGACGCCGTTCCTCAAGTAGGGTTTGTAGCGCCATTGCCTGACGGCCTTAACTGCGGCTTGCCCAAGGAGCAGGGAGCCGTTCATCAGTTTCAGGTCTCGGATGCTCCCATCTTTGCCAATCCATGCCTGCAAAACCACGACGCCCTGAAGGCCGGCTTTCAAAGCCTGTTCCGGATAGCTGGGCGGAACTTTCTGCACTAACAACGCTTGGGATGAGTCTTCAGACAGGCTCACTGGTTCTACCTGGCTGAGCAAAGAAGGAGAACGCCTGAGGCTCACGGTGCGAAGACTCGCGGTGTCGGGTAGTGGCGCCTTCAAGCTTTCTGGGATCCGAACCAGCGATGCGGCTGGAGGAAGAATTGGATCCATGTGAACATCGGCCTGCAGCGTTTCCGCAGACGCCCCTGGCATCTGGTCTGGCATGAGCGGCTGCTGGACTGGAACCGCGCGCCATCTCGGGGCCGGGTATCTGCCAGACCCTGGGTGTTGCGCGGTGGCAGCCTGGGCCATTGCAGAGGAATCCGAACCCTCGTCACTGTCCGGTGACCCGAGCTTCCTCGACTTCGTTTCCAGGGCTTGTTTGTACGCGGTGGCGACGCTGGCGAACACGCTCTGAACCCGCAAGGGCTGGCCGAAGATGTAGCCAACCGAAACGAACGCTACCGTCAGAAATGCTCCCCACAGGAATCGATGGCGGGTAAATCTCTTGACCTTGCCGGATACTTGCTCGCCATGATTCCTCTGGTTCAAAGAGCGGAACAGCCTGCGGTCGAGGGTCGAAAACGTGAGATGCAGCGGCGCGCTAGTCTCGCCGTAGTCGTATCCAGGTGCGGGGGAGGGCTCAACCGGGCGTGCAGCCAGCGGCATGGGGGAGGGCTGTTCCGGCTGCGGCCGCCGCTTTTCTGCAATCTCTGCTTTCACTCCAGATTTAGTAGTTTCCGGGGCTTGGGCAAAATCGCCCCTCGCGATCCAGGTCCGCATGCAACCCAGGAAACGGTCGTTGCTCAGCAGGGCATACTTGATCTGGTCTGGGATCAGCGGTTTGGTCAAGACAAGATCAGGACCGTCGTCTTCAGCCGCAGGCGTGGACGCGCCACTAGTTAGAGCGAGGGTGAAAGCTGCTTTGTTCAACTTCAGGTCACGCGCATTTTTCAGCAGAAATGCAGCTTCCGGCCCGCTGTCCCAATCGGCCACAATCACGTCAAAGCTTCGACTGGTGAGCCATTCGATAGCGGTAAAGATGTCGGGACAGCGTTCGGTCTCAAGCTCGAGTTCGCCTAGAGCCTGGCCCAACCGGCGCGACGTTTCCTCGTCCGAGGAGAACAGCAAAGAGACTGGTGACATCAACTATCAGGCTAGTTTTCTGGCGGGCCCGTGACAAGTTACGAACTACCACCATTGTGCTATATCAAAAGACGGGGTAACTGCCCTGGCGGTTACCTGTACCAAAGGACAAGTCTCGGCAACGTGGGGCGACGCTGAACAAAGGCACTGGCAAACAAGCATTGCCATCGGCTTCGCTGGACGCATAGAATCCTCTGTTACCCGGGTTGAATCCGGACTCGTCGGCGGCCAAGCACAGGGCTGACTCAGAGAGGCTTATTGAAAAAAGTCATCGCGATGTATCCCGGCTCGTTCGACCCGCCGACCAATGGCCACCTGGATTTGATCGCGCGCGGCAGCAAGATTTTCGACGAACTGGTGGTAGCGATTCTACGCAACGCGGAAAAGGCCCCGTTGTTCAACCTGTCCGAGAGGCTTCTGATGCTGGAAGCAATGACCGCAGACTTTAAGAACGTGCGGGTCGAGACTTTCGACGGACTAATGGTGGACTACGCGGCCAAAGTCAAAGCCAGCGCCGTGCTTCGTGGGATTCGGGCTATCAGCGACTACGAATACGAATTGCAGATGGCTTTGATGAACCGCAAATTGCAGCCGGACCTTGAAACAGTATTCATGATGCCGGCAGAACAGTACTCTTACCTGAGTTCGCGGCTGGTGCGCGAGATCGCTCAATTGGGTGGCTCAGTCAAAGGCCTGGTTCCGGAATTGGTTGAACAGCGGTTGAAAGAGAAACTGGACCCGGCCATCAAACTTGCAAATGCCAGAAAACGGAAGCCGAGGAAACGGGGATGACTCCAGTTACAGAAACAACTCTCGCGTTAAAACTCACCGCACGCATCAACCGCATCGAACCCTCCGCCACAATGGCGGTCGTGGCTGAGGCCGACAAGCTCCGCCAGCAGGGGATCGACGTCGTCGATTTCGGAGCAGGTGAACCACACTTTGCCACGCCGCAGCACATCAAAGACGCCGGCATCGCCGCGATCCAAGGCAACTTCACCAAGTACACGGCGGTGGGCGGCACGACCGAACTGCGCGACGCCATTGTGCATCGCCATGCCGTTGATTTCGACTCAGACTATCGCCGGGAAGAAGTCATTGCATCGACGGGCGGCAAGCAGGCTTTATTTAACGCGGTGCAGGTACTGGTTGACCACGGGGACGAAGTCATCTTGCCGGTTCCCTACTGGGTTTCCTTCAAGGACATCGTGCGCTATGCCGGAGGAAATTGTGTATTGCTGGAGACCGACGAGGCCCAGGGCTTTCGCGTCACCGCGGAAATGATCGAGGGCCTGATCACCCCGCGGACCAAGCTCATCATCTTGAACTCGCCGTCGAACCCGTCGGGAGCGGTGATGTCGCCGCAGGATCTGGCTGAAGTAGTGCGACTGGCGCACGAGCGCGGCATCTGGGTGGTTTCCGATGAGTGCTACGTGTACCTGAATTACACCGCCAAGCGGTACTCAGTGGGATCGCTTCGCGAGTTTCGCGAACGCATGGTGATCATCGGATCGCTTTCCAAGACTTATGCCATGACTGGCTGGCGGCTGGGTTATGCGCTGGCGCCCAGCGCGGTCGCGAGCGCGATGCAGAAGTTGCAGAGTCAATCGACGTCGAATCCGACATCGATTGTGCAGAAGGCGGCAGTCGCAGCGCTGAAAGGCCCGCAGCAATGCGTGACTGAGATGCGCGCGGAATACATCAACCTACGCGATCACGTTGTTAACGGCCTTCGTGCGATTCCCGGAGTGAAGTGCACTCTGCCAGAGGGCGCGTTCTATGCCTACCCGAATGTGTCCGCATTCTTTGGACGCGGCGCAATCAAGTCAACCTCGGATCTTGCAGGAAAACTGTTGCGCGAAGCGCACGTGGCCACGGTTCCAGGTGAGGGTTTCGGAACCCGCGACCACATTCGCGTTTCCTACGCGACCTCGATCGCGGAACTGGAGCGCGGGTTGGAGCGCATGCGGAAGTTTCTTGCCGGATTGTGATGCGCAACGCGATCGGCTTTGATTTCCGCGAGCCGCATCTCTGACCACTTTTCTGCCCATGACCGATCTCTACCCACTGCTAATGTCACCAGCGTTCGACCCGCGCCCCTGGGGCGCGACTGACTTATCCCCCATTTATCCCAATCATCGGTTCAAAGAGAAGATCGGGGAATCCTGGCTGACCGGCGACAACTGTAAAGTCGCGAACGGGCATCTCCGGGGAAAGTCGCTGGCCGGGTTGAGCACCCAGTTTGGTCAGGTGTTGGTAGGCGAAGCTGCTCCCGATCCGAACCGGTTTCCATTGCTTTTGAAGTTTCTATTTCCCCACGAAAAGCTCTCAGTGCAAGTCCATCCCGATGACGAAGCCGCGCGCCGCGCCGGTGAACCCTGCGGCAAGACCGAGTGCTGGTACGTCGCGCACGCCAAGCCCGGCGCGCAGATCGCATTGGGCCTCAAGCCGGGAGTTACACGAGCGCAGTTTGAGCAAGCGATTCACCAGCAGCGCGCCGAGGAATTGTTGACCTGGATCAACGTCTTTCCCGGCGAAATGATTTATGTTGCCGGAGGAACTGTACACACGCTGGGACCAGGCTCGATCATCGTGGAAACGCAGCAGCAGTCGGACACAACTTATCGTTTATATGACTACGGCCGCCCGCGCGAGTTGCATCTGAAGGAAGGCTTGGCAGCGGTAAAAGAGAACGTATCATCGGGCAAGGTGATCCGCCCCGCCCCGACAGCAATAACTGGCACAAAGAACCGTCGTTCGCCGCTGGTGGCTTCGTCTTTCTTCGTAGTGGAACTGTTCGAATTGAAAGAACCCCAGAATTTTAAAACGGCGAGCGACGCGGGCAAGAGTTCGGTGCAAATTTTGGTCGCGGTCGAGGGCTGCGCTGTGATCGATGGCGGCGGAGCGGAACCGGTAACTCTGGTGAAGGGAGATGCGGTCGTGGTGCCAGCGTCAATAGGCGACTTTCAGGTGCGCCCGCAGTGGACCGTAGAATTTCTGAAGGCCGCTGTGCCCGGCGTTCCGTTGCCGGAGCCCGCAACCAGAATTTAGCTGACACTAGGATATGAGCGACAATAGAAAAGGGCGTGTGAAATCCCTGGCGAAAACGAATCCAAGCTTCTATCCGGTAATTCTGGCCGGCGGGCGTGGCACCCGGTTTTGGCCGTTGAGCCGCAAACGCCGGGCCAAGCAGTTGCTGGCGCTGGATGGCAAGCAGACGATGATCCAGCAAACTGTAGCTCGCCTGCTACCGCTCGCGCCAGCCAAACGTTTTTGGGTCATTACGAACGAAGACTCGCAGCGCGAAATCGCTCGCCAGGTACCCCGGCTCAACAAACAACAGATCATCGCTGAACCGATAGGGCGAAATACCGCGGCCGCCATCGGTTTGGCGGCTTTTATCCTGCTCCGAAGCAATCCCGAGGCCGTGATCGGAATGTTTCCCTCGGATCACGTCATTGGAGACGAAAAACGCTACCGCAGCATCCTGGAAAAAGGCATCGAGATTGCCGCGACGGGCGAGAACATCGTGGTGCTGGGAATTCGTCCGACCCGCCCCGAGACCGGATACGGTTATATCGAAGCCAGGCTGACTACCGAGGGGCAAGAGCTCCGAGTGCGTCGGTTCACTGAGAAACCCGACAGCGCGCGGGCCGCTGAGTTCGTCGCCGCGGGAAACTACTTCTGGAATAGCGGCATGTTTCTCTGGAGCGCCCGAACCTTGTCCAGCGCTCTACACGAGCATCTGCCCAGGACTGCATCCATACTCGAACAGATTGCCGCCACGTTCGGAACCCGGAAGTTCGCCGCCACTTTTCGCCTCCTATATTCCAAGTGCGAAGATATCAGCATTGATTACGCCGTGCTGGAGCCGCGCTCGTCTAAAGGCGAGCAGAGCTCCAACATCTTTTGCCTGCCCGCCGATTTTGGATGGAACGATCTGGGATCATGGACCGCATTGCACGAGCACCACGTCGCGAAGAGCCAGCCGTCTGATGGCAATCTGATCTCCGGCGCGGCTGTCTTTACACTGAATGCGGGGGGGAATTACATTCACGCACCAGGCAAGTTTGTCGCGGCGGTGGGAGTGCATAATCTGGTGGTCGTAGAAACCGATGACGCCCTGCTGATCACCACCCGCGAGCAAGCGCAGGACGTGGGCAAAATCGTGAAGTATCTGGATGAGAAGAAACTCCATAGGCTTGTGTAAGAGTCATTGGTCGTTCGTACTTGGTCGTTGGCAACCAAGAGGCGCACCGCCAGCGACGAACGACCAAAGACTAACGACCAAATGACTGCTCCCGTAAAATTCGGCACCGACGGTTGGCGAGGCATCATCGCTGACGATTTCACTTTTGACAACGTGCGCCGCGTGGCGGGCGCGATTGCCGCCTACGTTCTCAAGCACGAAGACGCACGCCGCGGGCTCATTGTTGGCTACGACACTCGCTTTACCTCAGAAGACGCGGCCCGGGTCGCGGCGGAAGTCCTGGCCGGAGCCGGAATTCCCGTGAAGTTGACCAACGATTACACGCCAACCCCTGCGATTTCTTTTGCCGTAAAACAACTCGGCGCCGCGGGCGGCGTGGTTGTCACATCGAGTCATAATCCATGGAACTGGAATGGCGTGAAGTTCAAAGGCAAGTTCGGCGGCTCGGGCACGCCCGCGATCATGAAAGCGATCGAAGACGAGTTGGCCGCTGGCGCGATGCCCAGTGGCCGGCAGGCTGCGATTGAAGAAGTTGATTTGAAGCGGGCGTACATCGAAGCTATCAGCCGATTTGCCGACCTTGACGCCATCGCGAAAGCAAATTTCAAGTTCGCAATAGATTCAATGTACGGCTCCGGGCGCGGCGTGCTGACCGGGATTTTCAACGATCACGGCATTCGGCACGTGGCCATCCGCCAGGAACTGAACCCGCTGTTTCCGGATATCAATCCCGAACCAATCATCCCTCACGTGGCGATGCTGCAGCAAACCGTTGTGGATGAGAGTTGCGATGCCGGCCTGGCGACCGATGGGGACGCGGATCGTATCGGCGCGGTGGCCGAGGACGGCAGCTTTGTGGATTCCCACAAGATTTTTTCCGTGCTTGCGCAATGGCTGCTGGAAAAAAAGAAGTGGTCTGGCGAATTAGTGCGTGCGTTCAACACCACGCGAATGGTCGATCGCATTGCAGCCAAGCATGGCCGCAAAATGAACGAGTGCGCTATCGGGTTCAAGTACATCGCTGATCTGATGATGGAGCGAGAAATTGTTATCGGCGGCGAAGAGTCCGGCGGCATCGGTTATTCTCGATTCTTGCCTGAGCGTGATGGTCTTCTGAATTGCCTGTTGCTGGCCAATGTCATGGCCGACGAACGCAAGCCCCTGGGCCAACTGGTCGCAGATCTGCAGCGCGAGTACGGCCCGCATTATTACGGAAGGCGTGATCTTCACATTCCAGAAGACGTAAAGCAGCAGGCCATCCAGCGGGCGCGATCCGAAGGAACCAAACGTTTGGGCAGTTACTCCGTCTTAGAGAAAGAGGGGCTGGACGGGATTAAGTTCTTCCTCGACGCCCCCACCGGCGGCGGCGGCGCGGAGGCCTGGGTGCTGTTCCGGGCCTCGGGAACAGAGCCGCTGTTGCGCGTCTACGCGGAAGCCGCCTCGCCCGAATTGGTGAACGAGATTCTATCCAGCGCTGAGGCGTTTGTGAAAGGCGAGTAGGAGCAGCGATCACTCCGCCCACCGTTCACTGCACTTTTGTGTCTCGCATTTGATGTCACTGAGTACGATAATCAAAGTAGATGTTCAGGGCAGATAGTCAGAGCAAGTAATGAGCACAGCAGTCGTCAGCATACGTACTTTAACCGATTCGCCCGAAACGCGGCGTTACAACCGTATTCGGAGATGGCTGGGCGTGGCCGATTTTGTCCTCGGCCTGCTCCTTCTAGTCGTGTTGCTGGTAACGGGATGGAACGGCGCGCTGCGCGACCTCGCCATGCACGGCGCATACGAGCATTACGCGCTCGCGGTCTTTTTCTATGTCCTGATGCTGATGCTGATAGGTAAGCTGCTGGGACTCGGACTAGATTATTATGGGTTTCGGCTCGAGCATCGCTACAATCTTTCCAACCAAAGGCTCCGCGCGTGGGCATGGGACGAAATCAAAGGATTTCTGGTCGGCGCCGCGCTGGCGTCGATCGTGGCCGAACTGCTTTACTTCATAATCCGCGAGTTCCCGCAGAACTGGTGGCTGATCGCATGGGCCGCGTTCCTGGGCTTGTTCGTGCTGATGGCGCAACTCGCCCCGGTGGTTCTGTTCCCTGTGTTTTATAAATTCGAGCCGCTCGACAACGCCGAGCTCAAATCCCGTCTTGTCGCACTGAGCGAACGTGCCGGAACCCGGGTCCGCGGCGTCTACAAATGGAACCTCTCGGAGAAGAGCAAGAAGGCTAACGCCGCGTTAACCGGACTCGGCAGCACCCGGCGGATTATCCTCGCGGATACACTCCTCGAACATTACTCCGCCGACGAAATTGAGGCCGTGCTGGCGCACGAGTTGGGACATCACGTACACCGGCATATCCTCAAGAGCATTGCGGTGCAGGCGGTGGTTACGCTGGTCGGCTTCTGGGCGGCAAACTGGGTGCTCCACTATGCCGTGGAACGAACTCACGTGTTTGAAACCGTGTCCGACTTCGCGAATCTACCCTTGCTGGTACTGGTTTCGACGGTGCTGTCGTTCCTCCTGCTTCCAGCCCTCAATGCGTATTCCCGCTACAACGAGCGTCAGGCGGACTGCTACGCATTTCAATCCATCGCCGGCGTCGAGCCGTTCATTTCATCCATGAACAAGTTGGCTGACCAGAATCTGGCCGAGCGTTCTCCCGCCAAATGGGTAGAGTGGTTTTTCCAATCGCACCCCGCGATCTCGCGGCGCGTGGCGGCCGCAGAGGCATGGGCGAAGATGCAGGCAGCTTCCGGGAAATAGCTCGGTAGAGACGTAGCTTGGCTACGTCTTGCGCCGCCGAAGAATCTCTTCCACCCTGCGCAGATCTTCCTCAGTGTCCACGCCAACGGTATCGTAGGGAGTTTCCGCAACCTGGATCGAAATCCCATTCTCCAGAAAGCGCAATTGCTCGAGACGCTCGCTGCGTTCCAGTGGCGACTCCGTCAGCGCGCAGAAACGGTCGAGCGCCGCCCTGCGATAGGCATAGAAGCCGAGATGCTTGAAGTAGGCGGGGCTGGCTCCGTCGCGGTCGTATGGAATGGTGGCCCGCGAAAAATAAAGTGCTCTGCCAGCCGCGTCGGTGACAACCTTCACCGCATTGGGATTATTGATGTCCTCCGCTGAAGCCTGGGTCTTTAAGGTCCCGACCCAAACATTGGGATCCTTCATCAGGTCGAGCAGCGACGCAATGTGCTCGGTCCGGGTAAGGGGTTCGTCTCCCTGGACATTGATGTAAACGTCCGCGGCGACCGAGGTTGCAACTTCGTGTACACGTTCCGTGCCGCTGCGATGTGCCGCCGAGGTCAGGCGCGCGTTCCAGCCTTGCTGGCGGCAGAGCCGCATGATTTCGTCCGAATCCGTCGCAATAATGACGTCGTCCAACAGCGGCGAGGATCGAACACCTTCGTATACCCGAGCAATCAGAGTTTGGCCGGCAATCTGGCGGAGCATCTTTCGCGGCAAACGCGTAGACGCGAGCCGCGCCGGGATGACCGCAATCGCTTTCATGCCATCAGTGTCAATTTTCTGCTGATCGGTTGCAATAGACGAAGTTTGACACCCTTTCGCGCTGCCTCTTAGAATCAAATCATCAGGCCCAAGACTGCATTCGGTCGTTGGTCCGTATGGGAATCCCGATCAAGCCGGACGGCACGGCTTATCCCACGCCCGCTCCCTCAAAAGTTGTCGCACCGTGGCGGTGTAGCTCAGGTGGTTAGAGCGACGGTCTCATAATCCGTAGGTCGGAGGTTCGAGTCCTCCCGCCGCCACCAAATCCTATCTTGATCGTTGCCGGAACTCGGCGAGTCCCGCCCATCGCTGAATCGAGCCGGGTTAGCCGGCTCCTGCAACTTTAGCTCGGCGCGTCACTCTGCGGGCGCTGTCGATAAACTGCACTTTCTGCAGAGCGTCTTTTTTCGGCTCAGCCGTGGCCGGGCTAATCTCACGGCGCAACCGGCGGATGCGCCTCACGGCGGTGTCGACAACGCGCGCGAGCTCTGCCGCGAAGTCGGGCGTGCGGTCCTCGCGTAGGCGACGCTTTGCTTTCTCGGCCGAGAACCATGTCGGATTTCGATTTCGCTCTCGCGGCGGATCGAGCCGCAGCACCTCACAAAGATGAGCCTGAACGGCCAGCTCTTTTCCGGCGGATTTCTCGCCTGAGTTTTTTATCGCGCCGCGCTTGCGGCGAACGTACCGGCTAAACGATGCTTCCTCCATTCGGCCGTGAACGCCGGCTTCTTCGAAAGCCTCGAGGGCGGCGGCCTGGGCGTGGGTTAAGCCTGGTTCGGCACCGCCTTTGGGGAAGGTCCAGTGTCCGCTGTTGGTGCGAACCAGCAGGAACTCAATGTCGCCGCGGCGCACGCGATAGCAAACGGCGGCGACCTGCTCGCATCCGCGCATCCGTCGAAGTTGGGACAGGCGAAAGAACCTGGCTGGCGGCTGAGACGTACGAGGCGGTGACCAGCTGGTCAAACAAACCTTTCCTTGGTCCGCAGCATCGGCAGGCATAGCAGCAGAGTGCACGATGGCATCGGCATCTGGCTAGAGCACAGCTTGGTTCAGGCGGCGCGATTTCGTTTTTCCCATATCGGGACGGAGTTTACTGTTTAGTACCGGGTACCCCCCCTCCCCCCTTCCCTTCCAAAATCTTGAAAGTAAACGATTTATTTTATGACTATGTGCTAGATCTTTGAGTTTAAAGGAGTTACACGCAAAATCTAGACAACATGGGAGTTACGGCGGCACCAGTCGAAGCTGCGGTTCCGTTTTGGGATCGGAGGGTGCAGGATCTGGCTACCGCCTGGACCCTGCGCGCCAGCCTGTCTTTCGCCCCGCCGGGGCTTTCCGGCTCGCTGACCCTTCTCCCATGGCTTGCGCCATGGGCTGCATTCTTGCGCCGCTTTGCGGCTGGGAGATCGGGAGAGTCCGGATCATGTCGAGGGGGGCTCGCTGCGTCTTGCCCGGTCGGATTGTCAAAGATCGAGTCTTACCTTGCAGATAATGCAATATAAATTAGATTATCTAGTATGGAGACGGTAGTCAACAGGAAAGCGAGAGTCGACTTTGGTCGAGAGCGGCCTATTCATGGGGAGCGGGGAATTGGGCCAGCTCCCATGGACACTCTTCTGGCCAATTTCGTCATCCTTTTGGTGTCGGTGGGGTTAGCGAGCGAGTTACACGGATGCGGGAATCTTTCTACATACTTGTGGGCTGGGGGCTGGGGAGACAGTATTTTGTTGGCCGCGGCTTGGCATCAGCGCGCCTGGGATACTGGTGGTTATGCGAGCTTTTCGCCTTCTTATCAGTGAGCTTTGTACGGGCCGCTCGGGTTAGACGCCCGCGCCTACACTCGTGATCCAGGACGGGACCATTGGAAAATCTCTATTGTCTTCGCTGTAACCGGGAGCTTGAGGCGGGACACAAATCGGTTGCCGTGTATATGTTCGCGCAGACGGTGGGTATACGGCCGCGGCAGAAGTCGGCGGCACAGCGGATCTGTTTCTGTCCGCAGTGCTCGGTTTCGCTCGCGATGGGGCCTCCACCGGAGGGCGCGCTCAACATTGCGGCTTGGAACATGATTCGCGATCTGGTTGGGGCCGATCCGGCACTGAACCAGGCGGCATGGGAGAACCTGCGTGGGATTGTGGGCTTGCTGCCGGCTACGGGAACCGATGGCGGCTCTCGTCGAGCGGCGACGGGCGGGTACTTCGAGTTCTGATGGGGAGTTAGTCCCGGACGAGGCGTCCGGGTTATGCGATTTTGGATGGGGATCGCTGGCGGTAGAGCGACGCGTCGATTTGTTGCGACATCGCTGCCACATCCAGCGGGCAATTGAGAAACTGCTGGATGGATTCCGACACCCGCTGCGGTTCCCGCAGCACGTCGTGATGTTCCACGCGATGGACCGAGAGATTGGCCTTGTCCTTCAGCCAGGCGTTCACCTGATTCAGATGTGCCCCCAGCCCGGCAATCAGCGCCGCCGGAGCCAGCGCGGCGCCGGTTGTCCCTCGACGGCGGATCATTTCCGCCTGCGAAGCGACTACTTCCTCCAGCGGGCGCTCCATAAAGACGATGCGATACTCGTGCCCGGCGGGTAGCGCGAAAAGAAGTTGCGAGATGACTTTGACCACCCTGCCTTCGGCTTCTTCGATGCAACCCGGCTCCTTAGGCAGAAGCTTGATGCGTTCCCACTCGAAGTAGCCGCGGGGATTGTCAGGGTCGGCTTGACGTTCGCCATCAGTGAGGGCGGGCATACCGCCGGCAGAGAGCATCTGCATCATCAGCGAGGTACCGGAGCGGGGCAAGCCGGAGACGATGGTGATCACGTTTTGATCCGGGTTGCGCAAGTCTTAAGGCGTGATCTCAAATACGGTGCCATATCCGAATTCCCCGCCGCCGTAGTTGGTGGTGCCGTAGAGGTTCCCCATTTTATCCAAGATTACGCCTGCAGCTGAATAAGACCCATCGTCGGCGCTTTCGAAGTTGTGAAGTACGGTCTCTTTCCAGGAACCGTCCGACTGCGGTGCCAGTTTGAAGACGATGCCACACCCCGGATAGTTACATCCTGTGCCGCCTTGGAGCGTGGTGCCGTAGAGATTGCCTTGCTGGTCCAAGACTACGCCCGAATAGGAAGCCAAGCGGCCGCCGTTGCTGCCGGTTAACGGATGGAGCAGGATAAACTGCCAGCCGCCACCTGACGTCGGCTTCAGTTCGAAGGCGCTGGACAGAGTCGTGCCATAGAGATTGCCGCTGCCATCCATCGTCACTCCGGCGTACGGATCATATCCATCGCTCTGGCCGGTAAAGCTATAAAGCAGGCTCTCCGTCCAGACGCCTTTTGAGCGCGTCAGCTTGAAAACCGTACCTTCGTCTTTGGCGCCGCCCAGTTCAGTGGTGCCGTAGATATTGCCGGCGGCGTCAAAGATCAGCCCACAGTAGGGGGAGTCTCCATCCCCATTTCCACTACCCTTGAAACTGTAGAGCACGCTCGCGTTCCAGTTCCCCCCGGAAGCGGGCGTCAACTCGAAGACAGTGCCTGCGTGATAGGTAACGCCGTCGTTTGAGGTTGTTCCGTACAGATTACCCTTGGCATCGAACACCAGAGCGCCGGTAGGATTGCCGTCAGCGAAGCTGTAAAGGACGCTCTCCGTCCATGTGCCATTGGAGCCGCGCGTCAGTTTGTAAACCGCGCCCCGGTTGCTCGTCCCTCCATAATAAGTAGTGCCATAGAGACTGCCCGCTGTGTCCAAAACCAGCCCGCCATAGGGGTTGGCCGCGTCCGGCGCATTGTTAAAGCTATAAAGGACAGTTTCGGTCCAGCCGCCGCCCGCAGTTGGCGAAAGTTCAAAGGCGGTGCCGCGTCCGTGAGTCCCGCCTTGAACCGTCGTACCATAGAGATTGCCCTGCGCGTCAAAGATCAATCCGGCGTAAGGGACGGCTCCCTTTAGGTACTGGAAGTGATGAATCACTCTTTCCTTGGGAGTTGCCCAACTGCTACTCACCAAAGTGAGAATCACCACGATCCCCATCAAAACCTTGCTCTGGGCGAACCACAATTTGTTGTTTCGCATATGCTTCGATTCCCTTCTAAGCCTGCCCGAGTGAGCGTGGTGTTTACCGCGTGCTACTCTGCGTTCGGTTGCTTCCGCCGCCGCTCAAACCCGGCTGCGCCCGTTGCCAACACGCCCAAGCCGGCCGGTGCCGAGGTGGAGTAGTTGACGGGTGCAAGCGCCACTTCGTCACCGATGCTGGTCTCATCGGTACCCGTTGTTTGTCCGGTGACGATCGGCCTGTTGGGCACGGTTTCATAGGCATAGCCCGACAATGTGGCCGAATTAAAAAAACTCGGCGCGACAAACTTAACCCGCGCCCAACCGTAGTGGGTTTCACCGCTGATGACGAACTTCAGCCCCAGATAGGCCGTTTCCACGCCGTCCCACGGGCAGTAGGCATAACCCGAATGAGTGGAGTTGCCGAGGTTAACCCCGGCCATGAAAACGCCGTTTGGGGATGGTCCAAAATCTCCCTTAGGTCCGACTTTGGTTCGCACAGGCAAAGCCACAGCGCAAGATTTTCCGCGACTTTTGATTCCCCAAATCTCGTTCGCTTGCTGAGCCGGCGTGATCTTTAATGAGGCGCCACCCAACCCGTGAGTCACGTAATAAAAATTCTTAAACGAGAAATCAGCGGTTCCGTCGTGGTTAAGATCGAGTGCGAGCAGGGCGCCGTTCACAATAATAGGCTCGTTCCCTGGCGTGTACACGACCTTCCCTTGGGCCGGCTGCGCCAGGGCCAGTATTCCCACGCCCGCCGCGCTGGCTGCCGCGGTGTAGGCTAAAAGATTCTTGTCCAACTTTGCGCCGACCCGGGCCGTCGCGTGCTGGGTCGGAGTTCTGCTTTGCAAGTTTGGCGGGATCATATCGATTCCTTGTCAGCCTGGGTAGTGATCCGATGTCGCAAACTTTGAGATGGTCTGCTCGGCTCACGTTGTTGAACAGTTTAGGAGGGAACCATTCAGGCGAAGATTATGATGCGGCTCGAATCGTGAGTCAAGAATGCAAGATCTTGCACTTCGGGAAGATTAACTTCGGGTTCCTGACCGCTGCAGGCCAGCGGACAACCTGATCACGCTCGGGCTCTCGTCTTTCTCTGCTGCATGAGTTGAGCGTAGAGGCTGCGGTGCCGGATGGCTTTGTCGAGATCTCCGCCGGGCTGGCTGTGCAACGCGGCCAGCCAGCGGTGCGCGGCCACCAGACCCGGAAGCATGCTGAGGCAAGTCTCGAAGGCCAGCATGGCGCGCTGACGATGACCCAGACGTGCCAGCGCCACTCCCAGGTAGAAATGCCCCAACGGGAGGAAGTGCTGCAGACCCACGGCCAGCAAAGCTTGTTCTGCGGCCTGCTCGTTTCGCCGCTGCCGCAGGCGCACCATGGCTAAACCCAAGTGCGCTTCGGGGCTGTCACCATCGATGTCGAGGGCTTGCTGGAAAGCGCGGTCGGCGTCGTCGGTTCGCTTCTGGCGTAAATAAGTTTCGCCGATACGCAAATGCAGGTTAGGCAAGCGCGGGTCTGATTGCTCGGCCTTCAGGAGACTGGCCAGAGCCGAATCCATGTTGCCTTCTTCAAAGTGAATGACGCCCATCAGCAGGTCTGCCCAAGGCCGTGGCGTGGGCGGCTTATTCTCGGGGGTGGCTGCTTCCGGGGTCGTCGCTTCGGCTGCTTGAGCTTCGGGGGCATGCGCTTGGGGCATCGCAGTTTGGGGCGTCGCCTCGGCCGCTTCGATTGTCGGGGTTTCGATTCCTGGTATTTCGGTTGGTTGCTGCGTTTCCGTTCCCGGCGCCGCCGCGGTTTGCTCGCCTTTTGTCTCCTCCGGCTTGGGCGGATTTAAGTCTGCCTCGATGAGCGCTTCCAGAATTCGCTTGGCGTCCTCGCGCCGGCTGAGCGCGAGGTAACACTGGGCAAGATGCATCTGAAACCGGTTTTGCTTGGGGTCATTCTTGGCCAGCTCTTCGAGCAGCGGCAGAGCGTCGTCGGGACGGCCGCAGTCCAGATAATCGCGCGAGAGATTGTAATTCGCTTCACGCACCGCGCTGGCTACGGCCTTGCTCTGATCTTCACTGGGCGGCTGAATGTAACCGAGCGCGACGAACTGTTGCAGCACGGCTTGCGCCGCGGCGGGATCCATACGCAAATCGGCGGGATGCATTCCGCACTCACCAGGCTCCTGCTCCCAGCTCGGGATGCGGGCGATCTGCGGCGGCTCTTCGAAGGCCTGCACCAACACACGGCCATCCATGTCCGCGCCCACGGGCAATCCGAACAGGGTCAGGATGGTTGGCGTCACATCCAGAAGGGTCGCGCCGTAAATGCGCTCGTCCTGCTGCACGTGTGGTCCTTTCATGCAGAAAATTCCGAAGGGACGGTGCTGAACCGCCGGACCAGCCGGTTCGGCGGGAATGCCGCGCGGCCGCAAGTGGTCGGAGTGGAAGCCATGGTCGGAAACCAGCAAGACGGTGGTGTCCGGACCAGCCAGGGTCAATAATGTTTCCAGCATCATGTCGTGGAAGCGGTAGGCTCCGTTAACCACATCTTTGTAAATCTCGTAGCGGTCTTCCGGGATTCCTTCCATGCGCGGCGGATGGTAGTGCATGAATCCGTGGCAGAAGTGATCGATGCCGTTGTAATAAACCGCCAGGAAATCCCAGGGCTCGTTCTGCAGGATCCAGGTGGCGGCGTTGTGGATGGAACAGTTCTCCGAGAGGATTTTGGCGAAGGACATCAGACCCTTGTCCTTCTCCTGATCGATCTCGGCGGCGCGCGGAATCCAGGGAAGGATCGCAGCCTCGGTAACATCCGCAGGATGCATGCGCAGCTCGGCGAAAGTGTCGCGCAGACTCTCCGGATGGACCGCACCGGGCGGCAGGGGCCAGGGTTTGTCCTGCGGAGCGGTGGCGTACGGATAAAGATCGGAAACTGAAATCCCGTTAATCGGCTCCGCCGGATGCCCCGCAAACCAGCCGAGGACGTGGGTCTTGAAGCCGCGCTGGGTGAGAATGTTCCACAACGCTTTGACCTTGCGCGAGGTGCTCGAGACCGGGCGGATGCCGCCATTCTGCGTATCCGGTTCCATGAATCCGTGGATGCCGTGCTTGTTGGGACGCTTACCCGTGGCAATCGAATTCCAGAGCATGGGAGAAAGGATGGGACGCAAAGTCGCGAGATTTCCCATCACGCCATGGTTGATGAAATCGTCCAGGGTGGGCATTAAGCCCTGATCGAGCAGCGGATTGATCACCTTCCAATCGGCCGCGTCCCAGCCGATCAGCAGCACTTTCTTCGCAAGGGGTTCAGGCATAACCGCACGCTTGGCCGGGGGGAGCCCCCAGTGGGGAAAACAGTCTACCACGAAATTGGATGTCCCCTCTTGCAATCCCGCATGCTTACGAGGTTCGGTTACCTTTCCACATTAGCATCGGATAAACTCGCAGTAACTGAAATGAAGCTGCCCTTCCTGCTGGCCATCGCGATGATGCTCTCTGTCCTCGTCGCGCCTTCTGCGCGCGCGCAGAGTGGAGGACTTCAGCAGGAGAAGTGCACGGTTGCGGGAACGGTCATCGATGCCGTGACGGAACAGCCTTTGAAAGGCGCGGAAGTTCGGCTCCGAGGCATTCCTTCCGCCTCCGCTCCCGTCTCGCAGGCGCCTTCGCCGTCCGTGTCTGCAAACACCGATGCCAGCGGCCGGTTCTCCTTCGACGGTTTATCCGCTGGCCGATACTTTGTCGTGGCGTCTCATGACGGCTACGTGAACAACAATCGTGCCTTCGCCGACCTGCGCGGCAAGTTGCTGTTGCTCGCACCCGGCCAGCATGTGAACGACCTCCTGGTTCGACTACTGCCCAATGGCACGATCGCAGGCCACATCACCAACGAGATGGGCAAGCCTCTTCGTGGCGTGTCCGTGGAGGCGATGCGGTCTTCCTACCCGCGCGGCCGGCGCGAACTGCATAGCATCGCCAGCGCCCCAACCAACGACGCGGGTGAATATCGAATCGCGGCATTGGCTCCGGGAAGATACTACATTCGTGCCAAACCTCCCGCCTCGCTCAAAGCCAAGCCCGATAGCGGCAAGGCTTACGTTCCGCTCTACTATCCCGCAGCGAACGACCAATCCCGATCGGTTGCGCTGGTGCTCCGCGCCGGAGAAGATCTGGCGGGAATAGATATGAACCTCGCACCCGTGCACACCGTTCACATTCGCGGCCGGGTCATCAATGATCGAACCTCCTTGCCGAGCAAGGAAGCGGAAATCACGCTACTGAGTGATCAAGGGCAGACAGTCTTTTCGCCGGGCCGGAACTTTTCTGCCGGCGGCGAGGCGAACTTCGACTTCGAGGGCGTCCCTCCAGGGTCTTACGTCCTGGTAGCGCAGCAACCAAGCAATCCGAAAGAACCCAAGACCATGTGGGGGCGGACCTCAATCGAGGTGGGAGACACCAACCTCGACCACATAGAAATTGGAGTCGGTCCCGGAGTTGATGTGAGCGGGCGCATTCGGTTGGAAGGCGACGCGGCCCCAGATTCGGGCAACGAGATGGGCAAGGACCTGAGGAATATGGTGGGCATTCTGGAGTCGCAGGAGGCTTCCTCCCTGGCGGGCCTCACTCCCGACATCGACAATGCTTCGGTAAAACCCGACGGAACTTTCCTTTTTCGCGAGGTTCCCGAAGGCAGCTACCGTATTACTTTTCATCCGATGCCTGCGGGTTCTTATCTCAAATCAAGTGGCGCAGCCGACGTGCTCGAAGTCGGAATCACCGTTACCCGAGGGCATTCTCCGCCTCCGCTGGATCTAGTCTTGAGCACAGGCGCCGGGCGAATGGATGGCACCGTAGAGAGTGACGATCAACCCGTTCCCGGCGCCTCTGTGGTGCTGGTGCCGGACGGCAAGTGGCGCGGCCAGCCGAACTACTACCGGCAATCGGTCGCCGACCAGTTGGGAAGATTCGCCATGCGCAATATTATTCCGGGCGACTACACGCTCTTCGCCTGGGAGCAGATCGACCGAGGCGCCTACTTCGATCCCGAATTCCTAGGACAATACGAAGACCGTGGCAAAGCGGTGCATGTCGAGGAGAGTGGCCACGCGAACGTGAAATTAGAGGTGATCCCGGCGGTTGAGATCGTTCCATGAGCGGTCGATCGGGTCAGCCTTCGGCCGGGATCAGGGTTCCAGGTTGACCTGGAATCCGAAGGCCTTCAGCAGGTCGGGAGGAACATACTTGTGGTCCTTGTTGCGCAGGACCCACTCTCGGAGTTCGGTCGAGCTTTGGTACTGGTCGGGCGAGAGCTTGAGGGAATCGACCACTCTGTCGAAGGAACTCTCCGAGAAAGCGGGCACGTTCGTCGCGCCGGGTCGGGAAGAGTTCGGGGTTCCGCGTTGCGGTGCCATCAAGAGCCTCCGGGATTTACGAATTATATCTGGCTGAGCACCATTTTTGACAGCCGATCGCACCTTTTGCCGCCGGTCCCCTGGAAACCGCGATCAAAGCGCGGGACCAGTGGACCGAGACTTTGTACTCCTTGCGATTTGTCTGGTTCTCAGGTACCGTGACCTTCTGGCAGCGCGGATTGAGCGGAGTTGCCCTGTCGGGATTCTGCTTCGCCATGGTTCGTGAGACAGAGTTTAGCTGGATTGGTGAGTGAGAATGAAACGGATTTTTAACCTGCTTCGGCGGTCGCGGAGTACCCAGCTCGGACCTCTCGAGCAGCAACTGCTTTTGGCATTGTGGATGCGCGGAAGTGCGACTGTCCGCGAGATGCTGGATGCAGGCGACATCAAGCTCGCCTATACAACGGTGATGACCACGCTGGACCGGCTTTACAAGAAGGAACTGTTGAACCGCGTCGCCGAAGGCAGAGCATTTCGCTATTCTCCGCGATACACGCAGGAAGAGCTGGAGAAAGCAGCGGTTGGCGATACCATCCGGCAACTGCTCGGTTCGGGAGAGGCAGCCTCGCTTCCACTTTCGTACCTGGTGGAAGCAGTCAGCGAACATGATGCTCGTCTGCTGGATGATCTGCAGCGATTGCTGGATCAGAAGCGTCGCGAACTTCGGGGTAGACTCCGCGGTGAATTCAGCGCTAAGGAGAAGCGCTAATGTTTGCCGCGCGGTGCATCGGGGTTTCGCTCGCTGTGTTTCTGCTGCTATACGTTGCGCTGTCGTTGGCAGTTTCTTGGGGATGGAAGCTGATACGAGGCATGGTTCGACCGCGCTCCTCCCGGGACTCCGCTGATTTACTGTTTGCACTGCGCGTACTCCCGCTGGCGTTGTCCTTGATCGTGACGCTGGGCTTCATGTTGCCGTCTTTTTTGCTGCTGGAACCCCGTTCAACGAATGAGGCGATTGGCTCCGCTCCGCTTGCGCTTGGCTTGTGCTGCCTGATGCTGCTCGGAGCGGGAATTGCGCGTGGAGTGATAGCACAGCGCAAGGCGTCGCGGGCGCTGGTTAAGTGGCTGGATGGCTCCATTCCGATGGCGTCTCAGATTGTCGAGTCCGGCGGTGCTGTACCGATTTTTCGTACGGGCAACGATGCTCCGACTCTGACCGTTGCGGGCGTGTGCGCTCCCAAAGTATTGGTGTCCGAGGCCGCGTTCGCCATGCTGAATCCGCCAGAACTCCGGACCGCGCTGCGTCATGAGGTCGCGCACGCGCTCCGCTATGACAATCTGAAGAAACTTGTCTTCCGGTTTTCGGTGTTTCCGGCAATGGCGGACTTGGAACACGCGTGGTCGGAGGAAACTGAGATGGCTGCGGATGACGCTGCCGTATCCAGCTACCGCGACGCCCTCGATCTCGCGGCGGCGCTGATCAAAATCTCGAGACTCGGCCCCATGGAACCTTCCGGCGAACTGACCATGGCTCTGCTGCACAGTTCGACTGCGCTGAGCGCACGTGTACATCGGCTGGTCGCCTGGAACAAGGCCCAGAAGCCGCTAAACAGCGGAAGATGGGTGTACGGGGTGTCGGCAGCAACGGCAGCCGCCATCGGTGTAGTCACAACCTACGGCGCTTTGCTCAATCAGATGCACGCGGTGACCGAGTGGCTGGTGCGTTGAGTAAGTTGGGCTGGCCGCAGTAATCGCCCCTTGCGCATCGCGGAAATCACACCGTGGTAGCGCCGACATCGTGCCCTCAGAAGTGGAGGCGGAGACGCCTCCACGACAACCGCCGGGACGACGGCGTTACACTTACTGCCCAAGCAATCCATAAACAGTCAACCGCTGGACCGCCGGAACGTATACCTTGCCATTGGCCACAGTAGGCACGGTGAACTTCACGGCACCGCCGGGATCGTCGCGCGAACCGCTCTGACCGCTGTTGTAGAGTTCCGTTCCAATATCGGTGGCATCGTAGGCATGCAGAGTCGCGGAGCCAACGCCATAATCGTCTGTCTGTAAAGCCCAGACGATCGCATCGCTGGTACCATTCGCAGAAATGGAAGGTGAGGGACCCGGAAAGCCAAAATACGTGGGTGACACTGAAACCGCACCGTTAGAGAGCAGCCCAGTCATCGTATCGAAACTATACTGCCTCAAATTATCCCCGCTGCCGCCGAAGTAGACATTGTTGTTCCACCATGCGGGCGTAGCCCACAAACCCGCGATGGCGTTCTCCATGTCCTGGACAATCTGGTTGTTGTTATTGGGATGGAAGTGCCCCATCTTGTCGCGATCGATCAGGTAGATGGAACCCTCCTTCCCCACTTGCACGAGCAAGTGCTGATGGGGAGCACCCATGCCCTGGTCAGGTAACAAGAGCACTCCGCCGGAGCCCACGTCAGTGTCCCCGTTGGAAAGATCGAGCTGGTTGTAGGGGGTGAACCAGTCGGCCAGATGGAAGCGGTAGCCGACGGGAGGAGAGAGTTTCGCAACTGTGTCGCTAAAATCTTCTCCACCCTTCTTTCCGTCATACGTCCCGTTGCCGGTGGCGAAAAATAAGTTGAAGTCAGTGTCGGCCGCCAAACCGGTGCCGGATTGCCAAACGCCTCCCAGTCCGCCATTGGGAGTGGAGTTCCAGATTGCGGTCTGCTTCAGCGTGATCTCGTCATAGGACATCACCCATCCGTGATATGGTCCATTGTCGCAATGCGAAGCCCAGCCGATAATTACGCTGCCGTTCTGCAGAAGCAGACCGGGCCGCTGGCCCTCAGTCAGGGGATCGAAGTAGATCACTCCATTGACATTGCCGTCTCCGTTCCCCTTCACATGCGCCCGAATGACCACCGGTGAGCCGGAGCGTTCCTTTCCCGTAGTGATATCCAGAGCGTGCAAGCGCTGGAAAAAATTGCCGTTTTCCTTCGTCTTAGCGATCAGGTACATCGTGCCCGTGGCGGTGTCAATAACCGGAGTACTTGTGACACCGATCTCCGGCACAATGTCGCTACAACCCACATCTCCACTCGATACCGTGGTGATGCCGTGTTTGGGATCGATGAAACTCCTGTGCCATAGCGGGGAAGCATTCACTCCGGTGTTGCTATCCGCATCGAAACCGTAAACGTTGTCGTGCTGGGTCGCCACGTACACCACGTTGTGAACACCGAGTCCGGGAATCGCGACGTTGGGCACATAAAGGGGTTGCGCGTACACGTAACCAGCGACGTTGTGCGAGAAAAGTTTGCCGAAGCTGGTGGCATTGACGTTGTCAGGCGTCAGGATAGTCTCGCTCAGGTTTTGGCCGTCGCGACTGTTGTCATTGCGAGAGGTGGTAACACTGACTTGCGCGTGCACCGGAAGGATGAATGTCACGAAAAAGGCCAGAATCTTCCAGACGAATAACTTCATGGGTCTCCTCAGAATCGAACGACTTGCCGAAGCTCGGGATGGCTTGACTGTCGCCACTTTCAAAGGCTTCACGGGGTGGAGAACAGTCTTCTACCTGAAGCAATGAAATGTCAAGAGGTGCTTGGTTAGAGGGCTTTCTTCCCTCCGCAGCCCGGGGCGATTTCCAGTGCAAACTTAATTAGCTCAAGACACTATCGTCTCGCGGCGGGAACTTTTACCGGTTCCGGTGCCGCACTGGGCATGGTCGTCACGCGCCCGCTTTGCGGGGCGCTTTGCGCGGGTGCCGGGACGGCGACTGGAACTGCGGCTGGCGTCAATCCCAGTTGCTTGCGCACTTCGGCGTCGAGCTTGATCAGCGTGTCTTTGTTTTCCTTGAGGAAGGCCCGCGCATTTTCACGGCCCTGGCCGATGCGTTCGCCTTTGTAGCTGTACCAGGCACCGGACTTCTCGACGATATTATGGACAGCAGCGACGTCGAGCAGGTCGCCTTCACGCGAGATGCCTTCGCCGTACATGATGTCGAACTCGGCCTCTCGGAAGGGAGCGGCTACTTTGTTCTTTACGACTTTGATTTTGGTGCGTGAGCCGGTGACAACGTCACCTTCTTTGATGGCAGCAATGCGGCGTATATCAATGCGCACCGACGAGTAGAACTTCAGGGCGCGGCCGCCGGTCGTGGTTTCGGGATTGCCGAACATCACGCCGATCTTTTCGCGGATCTGGTTGATGAAGATCAAACAAGTGCGCGATTTCGAAACCGTTCCGGTCAGTTTACGCAGAGCCTGCGACATCAGCCTGGCTTGCAATCCCATATGGCTGTCGCCCATTTCGCCGTCGAGTTCCGCCTTGGGTACGAGCGCGGCAACGGAGTCGACGACCAGCACGTCGATTGCGCCTGATCGCACCAGGGCCTCGGTGATTTCGAGCGCCTGCTCGCCGTAGTCCGGTTGCGATACCAAGAGATTGTCCACATCGACGCCGAGTTTCTTGGCGTATCCGGGATCAAGCGCGTGCTCGGCGTCGACGAATGCCGCCATGCCGCCCATCTTCTGCGCTTCGGCGATGACTTGCAGAGTGATTGTGGTCTTGCCCGAGGACTCAGGGCCGAAGACTTCGACCACGCGTCCGCGCGGGAAGCCGCCGACGCCCAGGGCTGCATCAAACGAGATTGCGCCCGTGGGGATCACGGCAATGGGGACGATGGCTTCCTTCGATCCCAGACGCATGATCGAACCCTTGCCAAACTGCTTTTCGATTTGTGCAAAGGCCAGATCAATCGCTTTTGCTCGTTCGTCGGCCATGAGGCTCCTTAATTCTTTATTCTCGATTTACTGGATGATTCAGCCCGAATTATACACATGGGTCTTGGCGAAAGAAAAGCGAATTCGTTAACAATCGGTGGAAAAGTTCCCGAATTGGAGCGCCTTCGTAGCCGTTCGCCGCGGCAGATTTTACGTCGATTTGACAACATACCGTTATTTCCCAACTAACGGAACCGATTTTGTAGTAACATTCGCGGCATCAACACCTGCCGGTTAGCAGTGGTGGGGTAAACGTGACGCGTCTAGCGCCACTATGTTTCCGACCTTGGAGGTCTGCATGGAACATCAGTCCCCGGGTAATTCGTCGACGGCTGCACCTGGTTCTCGATCTTCTGGAACGCATCGCGAAGGCCGCGGTGTCTGGGTTCTTACTGCGTACGGCATATCTGGACTCGCAGTGTTCGGAATACTTTTCTATTACGTTTCGACTTACGTGACCCACTAGCGGCGAAAGGGTTTGCGGGTGGACTGGCCCGCCATTGCGGCAGTCTTGATTCGCGCGAGCCAAGCTGCGGGCGGGCCGAGGGGATGGGTGTATCCGCGTTCTGTCGATGCCTTGGTGACGTGGCGTCCCCGCCGTAGCTCTCCGCACCATCACTCGCGAACCATGCTACAATGAGCCTCGCTTAAACGATCCTTTCGAATCGCAAACACCCAGCGTTTCCCGCAATCTTTAAGGGACGGAATTGCACCCGTGGCCCAGGAATCCTTGAACAGCACGCCCATCACCTATGCCGACGCCGGAGTCGACATCGACCGCGCCAACAAAACTAAGAAGCGGATCAAGTACCTTGCGCATAAGACCTTCACGCGGGGCGTGCTCAGCGAAATCGGCGGGTTCGGCGGCTTGTTCGCGGTTGACAAGACCAAGTATCTCGATCCGGTGCTGGTTTCGAGCGTGGACGGCGTCGGCACCAAGCTCAAAGTTGCTTTCGAGATGAAGGTGCACCACACGATTGGCGCGGATCTTGTGAACCACTGCGTCAATGACATCGCGGTGCAGGGCGCGACCCCACTTTTCTTTATGGACTATCTGGCCACCGGCAAGCTCGAACCGGAAGTGGCGGAGAAAGTAATCGAAGGCCTGGCCGAAGCTTGCAAGCACAATGGCTGTGCCCTGATTGGTGGGGAAACTGCGGAGATGCCGGGCTTCTATCCCGAAGGCGAGTACGATCTTGCCGGATTCATCGTTGGCGTGGTCGAGCGGGAACGGATCATCACCGGAAAGGCGGTTGAGGTTGGAGATGTGATCTTGGGTCTCGCCTCGAATGGGTTACACACAAACGGTTATTCGCTTGCTCGTAAACTGCTGTTTGAAGTCGGTCATTACACCCCGGAATCCTACGTAAACGAACTCAAGGGCAAAGTCGGCAATGAACTGATGAAAACTCACAAAAGCTATTGGCCGGCGGTGAAGCGTCTGCTGGCGGATGGCGAATGCGTGTCGGCGATGGCTCACATCACCGGCGGAGGCATCACCCAAAATCTTCCTCGCGTGCTTCCCCGAGGCGTCGCGGCCGTGATCGAGATCAATTCCTGGCCAGTACCGCCCATCTTCGAACACCTGCAGCAACTCGGCAATGTGCCGCGCGACGAGATGCTCCGCACTTTCAATATGGGGTTGGGCATGTTGCTGGTGGTTCCGTCCAAGAAGTTCAAGAAGGCTCAGACGCTGCTGGAGCGTGCGGGAGAGAAAGCGTTCACGGTGGGACGGGTCGTGAAGGGTGACCGGAAAGTGATGTACGCGTAAGAATCTTCACCACAGAGTCACAGAGAAAGCGCCCTTACTTCCGACGATGTCTTGGTGCTGTCTACCGCTTTAGCAGGTCCACCGGTTCTCTCACATCCGTGACTCTCAAATGCTTCGCCAGCGCCGGATGCTTCTTCGCGACCGCTTCATACATCGCGTACGCCACGTTGCGGTAGGAAAAATGGCCCGCTGGCCCTGTTCTCAGCTCCGAGATGTAAGCTACTTCGGCGAAATCCATTTTGAACAGTGTGCGCTTGCGGAAAGCCAGTGGAATCGCGTATTGGGCATTCTCATTTGCTTCCGCGCCAGCCCGCTCCGCTAATCGTGCGACCGCTTCTATAGTCCGCTTCATAACTGCGTCGTAGCTTCCCCGCGCTCCGGCAGCGTTCACTTCGTCTGGCACGTCGTAACCGTGCGCGGTGGTGAAGTCCTGTCCAATCTGGATGCAGCGCCTATGCCGGTGCATATCGCGGAAGGCGCCCACATCCATCAGGATGTCGAAGCGGAATTGTTGTCCGGCGCAGAACGGGCGCAGCATCTCGTCGTGTTTACCCCGATGACGCAATCCCAGATCAATGATTTCGCGGCGAATGTGTTCTCCTGCGCCCTGAATTGCTTGGCGGATCTGGCGATAGGGATAGTGGCTGTGTTCATAGATCAGAGTTGTGGCGAGTTCCACTTCCAGCGGTTCTTCGTCGAGCAGGTCGACCGTAGATGTCGCTGCGATCTGTAAGTTTCCCAACAACTCCGCCGCGACTTGCCGCAGCTCGCGCCGGGTTTCGATCTCGTAGGAATTCGGATCGGCATACTTCACCAAAGTTGAAGCCACGCGCACTTCTCTCAACAACTCTTGCTCGGCCCGATCCCCAAGGTCTGCGGAAACCGCCCGGATCTGCTCCACCAATTTCCGCAACGCTCCGTGGCTGGCGTTGTACGCCGGGGACACTGCCGCTCGCTTCAGCAGTTCGCCCAGATATCGAACCTCCCTATGGGTGTGCGAGAGCAAGCGAGAAACCTGGGTCTCGAGCGTGCGCGCGTTAACGATCTCCCCCAGCGATGTGTTGGTTGAAAGCGGCAGAAGATAGCGGGAGATGTCGAAAGCCCGAGCCTTCAAAGTTCGCTCGTAGGCTTCCTGCTTCATTTCCGTTGGCTTGGGTGTGATCTCGAGCAAGTAGCGAAACGTACGCTCAGAAAGCGACTCGTATTCGGCGAACAGGTTTTCGATCGTTTCTCGATACAACGACCGCGCCGGCTCGTCATCGCCGAAATCCGGGGTGAAGTAACCGCTCTTTTTGAAATCCTGGTAGCGGGTGGAACGCTCCTGGCCGTCCCAGCGTTGTTCGTCTGCCACTGCTATCGCAGCCAGAATAGAAAGCCGCTCAACGGCAAGGGCAACGTGCGCCAAGTCCGCGATCGACCGGTGTCCGTACTGGAAGTAGAAGGTGTTGAGAAACTTTTCGGCCTTTTGCTGGCTGATCTCCCTGAGCGACTCTCTCATGGAGAGAGCCGAGCGCGAGTATTTCGCCATAGCGTAGGCTTGAACTTCAGGCTCGACTCCATACACTGCGTAAACCTCAACAGAGGGCGCATCGGGGGGGGCGTGGTTCCCATTCGTCGAGGGCGTATCGGTGACCTCAGGCATGCTTGTCGCTGACCTCACGTTTGAAGCGACTTAAATCTTAACCGATTTCCGGATGTACCATAGGGAACAAGATGAGACTGCCCAACGTATTGAAAGGAAAGATCGCATGGCTGGAAATTGCAGCAACGCGCTGAGGTACCATTGCCTACATCATTGAAACGACAGGAACCTTTTTGTTGGCTAAGGAATCATATACATTGGTAGGTACACCCGAATTACTTCATGCAGCGAACTTATCTTAGGGTTTTGTGTTTGTGTTTTTGGTTGACTGGATTCGTGGCCGCTCAGGCTCCGTTAGTGGCGAGGCCCGGTGACGATGCCAGCTTGCCGGCGCCTTTCTCACCCTTCGGGGCGACTGGGTTTGACGGCCCGGCTTCGGTTCCGGCCGTCATTCCATCGGCGGACCAAGTACCCGCGCCGCTGGTTACGCCGCCCGTACTTCCGCGCATGGCTCCCGAACTTGCGCTCCAGGTCTGCCGCGGGCGTTCGGTGATACAAGCTGAGCAACTGGCTTCCTATTCCGCCACTACCCTGATCCGCGCGCAGCTGCCCGATACTGCGCAGTCTGGCGAATATGAAGTGCAACAGCACTACCTGGCTCCGCGCACGCTCGCATTCAAAGCGTTGCGCTTCACCGGCGATGCTTTCGTAAAAACCAACGTCATCATCCGGCTTCTGCAGTCCGAAGTGGACCATCTACAGAAGGACGACCCATCGCTGAACGCAATCAGCCCCGCGAACTACAAATTCTCTTATAAAGGGACGAACGAGTTGGAAGGGCGCATGGTGCACGTCTACCAGTTGAAACCCCGCGAGAAGCGTGCGGGCCTGTTCAAGGGCCGCATCTATGTCGATGCCTATACCGGCAGCTTGGTGCGAGCCGAGGGCAGGCCGGTGAAATCACCTTCGTTGTTCATCAAGAAGATCGACTTCATTCAGGACTACGCGGACATCGGTCCGTTTACCTTTCCCGTGCACATCCACTCCGAAGCCACCGCGCGCATTGTTGGTCGCGCAATCGTAGATGTCTACCAGCGTGACTACCAGCCGATTGCCAACGGCGTGGCCAATACGGCGGTGGAGGCGCAACAGCGTCCAGCGATGTAAACAATCTGTTCTCGTTACTCAAGCGAAACCTTTACGAAGCGCCTGATTAAGTTGCCAACCCGCGACCACTCGAGTGCGGCTATAATTTCCGATTCAATCGATAAGGAGAAACTCATGACCCTCTCAGGCCGGGTCGCACTGGTCACCGGGGCGTCCCAGGGCATTGGCCGCGCCTGTGCCCTCAAGCTGGCGGCGTCAGGCGCCACCGTGGCGGTCGCAGCGCGCAACCAGGAGAAGCTAACCGAACTGGTGCAACAGATCGAAGCCAGCGGCGGGAAAGCATTTGCGTTCGCGGTTGACGTGGCTGACGAAGAGCAAATCAAAACTAGCTTCAAGGCCGCAATCGGACAACTGGGCAAGATCGACATCCTCGTCAACAACGCCGGAATCACCCGCGACCAACTCGTCATGCGCTTGAAGCGTGCCGATTGGGATGCCGTTCTCAATACCAACCTGACGTCGGCCTATCTTTGCATCCAGCAGGTGATCGGTTCGATGCTCAAGCAGCGCTGGGGCCGGATCATCAACATAACGTCGGTCTTCGGTCAGATGGGACAGGCAGGGCAAGCAAATTACGCGGCTTCGAAAGCGGGCCTGATCGGATTGACCATGGCCATCGCTCGCGAAGTGGCGTCGCGCAGCATAACTTGCAACGCAGTGGCGCCGGGTTTCATCGAAACTGCCATGACTTCCGGATTCTCCGACGAATTCAGACAGAACGCGCTGAAGATGATTCCTCTCGGGCGAGTGGGAACACCGGAGGATGTGGCCAACGCGGTTGCGTTCCTGGCCTCGGAGGAGGCTTCCTACGTCACGGGTCACGTGTTAAGCGTCAACGGTGGCATGCTCATGGGGTAATGCGGACAATTCCCGGCCTTGATCTGGTTCAGGCAGAGTCTCCCGCGCAAGTCGCGCAGGCTCGTGAACTCTTCCTGGAGTATGCGCACTCGCTCGGCGTGAATCTTTGCTTCCAGGATTTCGAACAAGAGCTTGCGGCGCTTCCCGGCCACTATGCTCCACCCCACGGCCGCCTTCTGCTCGCCGAATACGAAGGACAGCCAGCGGGATGTGTGGCCCTGCATGAATGGGAGCCCGGTATTTGCGAGATGAAGCGGCTTTACTTGCGTTCGTCCTTCCGCGGAAAAGGGTTGGGCCGAGCGATTGCGGAAACGATCATTGCGGAGGCTCGAAATCTTGGCTATCAACGCATGCGGCTCGACACGATCGAGCCGTTGATGAAAGATGCAGTGGAGATGTACCGCAAATTGGGTTTCCGGGAGATTGCGCCGTATCGCGCTAATCCGATTCCGGGGGCGATGTACATGGAATTGCAGTTGTAGCCCGGCGCTAGGAGGACTTGCCTTGAAATTGTTCTGCTTCACTCTCCTGTGGCTTGGTGCCTTGGGTGCTTTCGCGGCCACTCCAAAGAGCGTCTCCTACATGAGCGGCGAGGATACCGTGCAGGCGGTAATTTACGCGCCCGAGGGCAAAGGCCCATTTCCCGGCATTCTGGTCATCCACGAATATTGGGGACTCAACGACTGGGTCAAGGAGCAAGCTTCGAAGCTGGCTGATCAGGGCTATGTGGCGCTGGCCATTGATCTCTATCGGGGCAAAGTCGCCACCACGCCCGACGAGGCTCACGAAATCATGCGCGGGGTGCCCGAGGACCGCGCTGCTCGAGACTTGCACGCGGCTTTCGAGTTTCTCAAGTCTCAATCGAATGTGAAGAAAGACCGGATTGCGTCCATCGGCTGGTGCATGGGTGGCGGCTACTCGTTCAACGTGGCACTGCAGGAGCCCACTCTTACCGCGGATGTCATCAACTATGGCCACCTCGCGACTGACCCTGAGTCACTCAAAAAAATCAATGCCTCGATCCTGGGCATTTTCGGTGGCCAGGATCGCGGCATCACCGTGGAAGATGTTAAGAAGTTCGAGCAATCGATGAAGCAAATGGGCAAGAAGGTCGAGATCGTAATCTATCCGAATGCGGGCCATGCGTTTGAAAATCCCAACAACAAGGCTGGGTACCGAGCCGATGATGCCGCGGACGCCTGGAAGCGGACGGTGAAGTTCCTGGCCGAAACGTTGGGAAAGTAAGCACCAGCATTCAGCAATTGGCGTCAACATCATCAGGAAATTACCGCCCTATTCGATCAAGGTCCGTTGGCTAAGTGCTGAATGCTAAGTGCTGAGTGCTGATTTCCGGCTGCACCGCCCGTTGTGCAGCAAAATTTCCACTTGCCAGACGGTACTACTCTGGTTACTATTCACCATCTCGGAGAACCGAACTTGGCCGTTTTCTCTATGAACATCGGCGAGACCATCAGAAACTACCGGCTAGGGAAAGGCATGTCCCAGGGTGATATTGAAAAACGTACGGGGCTGCTGCGCTGTTATCTGTCGCGGGTGGAGAACGGCCACACCATCCCTTCTCTCGACACGCTCTCCAAGATCGCCGGAGCGATGGAACTTCCGCTATCTCAGTTCTTTGCCGAATCCGGCCACAGCAACGGAGGCAAGGGATTGCCCCAACTTTCCGATGATGAAGTCCGCTTCCTGAGCCAGATCCGACGCTATTCCGTGAGCCTGAACGACAGTGATCGCAAGCTTGTTCTGGCCATGGTCAAAAAAATGGCCTCGAATGCGAAATAGTGCGAGCTTCTAGCTACTGGCTACTAGCTCTGACCCTGCGCCGTTGCTCCAAGCTAGAAGCTAGCAGCTGCTTGACGGTTACTTCCGTTCCATCCCTCCTGTGACCAACGGGTACCTCGCCTGCCTGCGGCATACGCCCTATATTGGGAATTGGAGAACTCTCGGTGACTCTCGACGAAGAACTGACTCTTCTTGAAACCCAGTTGCGCCGGCTCAAGATCGAGTACGAAGTTTACTTCAGCAACCCGACCAAAAAGCCGCCCACGGATGTCGAGTGGAAGGTGCTGAGCCTGCTGCGCAAGTTCAGCGATGGCGGCCGGATGAGCTTCCAACAGCGCTTCCGTTACAACGAAATGGCGCAGCGGTACGCCATCTACAGCGACCTGTGGCGCAAAAAAGCCCGCATTCGCGAAGAGGGCTACCGGCGGCCGCAGGACGCGCTGCTCTCCGTGCAAGGTGTGCGCCCCACGGAGGAACACAAACCGCCGCACCACCCGGCATACGGATTAAGCCACGCGGCCGCCGCTGCAGTCGGAACCGCGCCCAGCGCAAACGAAGGACCGCTCACCGTACAGTGCTCGGACGCCCGCACCGAACACGATCAGGTGGAGAAACTCTACAAGGCGCTCACCGAAGCAAAGAAAAAAGCCGGCGAGTCCGTGACCGGCAACATCGAGAGCTTCACGTCGTTCGTGCAAAAGAAAACCGACCAGATCCGCAAACAGCACGGCTGCCAATCCGTGGAATACACCGTCGAGACCCAGGACGGGCAGGTGCGGCTGAAGGCGAAAGCAAAAGCCTAACGCATAGTCTGGTGACGGGCGATGCGCACGTAGGCCCGGACGCCTCGTCCGGGGTCGAAGCTTAGCCCGGTTTACCCTCGTAAGACCTTCTGCTGATAAAATTTCTAGTTACGCCATCCTCTGCCGCCCGAGGCTGCAATGTCCCAAAAGCCAGGAAAGATCCAGCGCGCGATCCTCAGTGTGACGGATAAAACCGGACTGGTCGAGTTCGCCCGCAAGCTCTCCCATCTGGGCGTGGAACTGATCTCGACTGGTGGCACGGCCAAGCTGGTGCGCGATTCCGGCATCGCCGTAAAGGACATTTCCGAGCTCACCGGATTTCCTGAGATGCTCGACGGCCGGGTCAAAACTCTGCATCCCAAAGTGCATGGAGGAATCCTGCACCGCCGTATGAATCCAGCGCATTGTTCGGCCGTAGCGGAACACGGGATCCTGCCCATCGACATGGTCGTTGTAAATCTGTACGCGTTCGAAAAGACTGCGGCCAAGCCGAACGTACAGTTCGACGAGCTGATCGAGAACATCGACATCGGCGGGCCTTCGATGATTCGCTCCGCTGCGAAAAACTTCCAAGACGTCGCCGTCGTCACTTCGCCCGCCGACTATGACCAGATTGCAGAAGAACTAGCCAAGTCCAACGGCGAATTGTCCTCGACCACAAGATGGCGCTTGGCACAGAAAGCCTTCGCAACCACCGCAGCGTATGACTCCGCGATTGCTTCCACGCTGGAACGAGTCAGCGCTAACGGCCGTTTTGAGTTTCGCGAAGAAGTGAGCTTCCCGCAAACCCTGCGCCTCTCGTTCAACAAAGTGATGGACCTGCGCTACGGAGAGAATCCACACCAGAAAGCTGCCATGTACTCCGATGGCTCCGGCAAAGGCGTGGCCAATGGCCGCCAGGTTCAAGGCAAGGAGCTTTCCTACAACAACATCGTGGATCTCGAGGCGGCCTGGGATCTCGCCCAGGAATTCGACGAGCCGGTGTGCGCGATTATCAAACACACCAACCCTGCCGGAACAGCAACTGGCAAGACGTTGGCCGAAGCCTACAAGAAGGCTCTTGAATGCGATCCCGTCTCCGCGTTCGGAGGCGTGATCGGCGTGAATCGCCCGGTCGACGAAGCCGCAGCGGAAGAAATGGCGAAGCTATTCCTCGAGGTAATCGCCGCCCCGTCTTTTGACGAAGCCGCCAAAGCCAAATTCGCGTCCAAGAAGAACTTGCGACTGGTTGAAATTAACGATCTCCGCCAGAAATGGGTTCTGAAGAACGTCTCTGGGGGAATTCTGCTGCAAGATGCCGATGTGCGCCCGCTCGCGGAGGGCGATCTGAAAGTTGTCAGCAAGCGCCAACCCAGCGAGGAAGAGAGGCGAGCTCTATTCTTCGCCTGGAAAGTCTGCAAGCACGTGAAGTCCAATGCCATCGTTTACGCCCGCGATGGACAAACCGTAGGCGTCGGCGCCGGACAGATGAGTCGCGTGGATTCCTGCAAGATCGGAGCCATGAAGGCCGTGCTGCCGCTGAAGGGCACCGTCGCCGCCTCCGACGCTTTTTTCCCGTTCCCCGACGGAGTGCAAGAAATTGCCAAAGCTGGCGCGACAGCCATTATCCAGCCGGGCGGGTCGGTGCGGGACCCGGAGGTAATCGAAACTGCCGACCGTCTCGGCCTGGCAGTGATCTTCACAGGAGTCAGGCATTTCAGGCACTGAAGAGCAGCACTTAGCATTCGGCATTCGGCACTCAACCATCAATTCTCTTCCCTAAGACCGTAACCTTAATGGCTGAATGCTAAAAGGCTCACTTTGCAAGAAATCGACTCTCCATCCGTCCCTGTACCTCCGAATCTTTTTCGGACCGGCTTCCGCAGGCACTTTTTCGCTATCCTCGTTGACGAAGGTTTACAATATTCAAGAGCACCCACCTACGGCGGTTCGGCATCTAAACGCAATAGGTTTGGGAATCCGAAGGTCCTCGATGAAAAGCATGCGTTGGTCTATTTTTGTGTTGTTTCTAGCTGCTACCGCCGTGGCGCAGCAGACTTCCGAGTCGTCCACTCCTGCCGCCACAACAGTAAAGCCGGCTACCTCGCCTGCTCCGCGAAAGCTGGACCGGGCCACCGCTTACTATCACTACACGGTGGCTCACATGTACGAAGATCAGTTTGCGGTTTACAACCGCAGCGATCTCGCCACCAAGGCCATCGAAGAATATCGCCTGGCCATTGACGCCGACCCTACCTCCGAGTACCTGACCTCGGGCCTGGCTGAACTTTATGCCAAGACCGGGCGCATCCGTGATGCCGTTCTTGAAGCTCAGGACATTCTCAAGAAAGATCCCAACAACCTGGAAGCGCACAAGCTCCTTGGCCGTATTTACCTGCGCTCTCTGGGAGACGTGCAGAGCGGCAGCGGCTCCGACAGCGTGCTTAAGCTGGCCATCGAGCAATACGAAGAAATCATAAAGATTGAACCCGATAATGTAGACGACCACTTACTGCTGGGCCGTCTCTACCGCTTGAATAACGATCTGCGAAAAGCGGAAAGCGAATTCAAGATTGCCGTAAAGCTGCAGCCTGATTCCGAAGAAGCCGTTACCACACTCGCCTACCTCTATAACGAAGAGGGCGACAGCGCTCGCGCCGCCGAGGCTTTGAGTTCAGTTCCGGACGCAGCCCGTTCCGCCAAACTGTATTCGGCGTTGGGCTACACCTACGAGCAGCGCAAGGAATACAAGCAGGCTATCGGTGCGTACCGAAAGGCAATTGAACTCGATCGCGACAATCTAGACGCCATTCGTGGTTTAGCGCAGAACCTGTTAAACGACGGCCAGACCGAGGCCGCTCTTGAGCAGTACAAGATCATCGCGGAATCGAATCCCGAGGATGCGCAAACCTACCTGCGCATGGCTGAAATTTATCGCCGAAACGGCAAGTTTGACCTGGCACTCGAGAATTTGAAGAAGGCCGAGTCCATGGTGCAGGACTCAATGGAAGTGCCTTACAACATCGCAGCCGTTTACCAGGCGCAAGGCCGTTATGACGACGCGGCGCAGATTCTGCAGGACCTGATAAAGAAAACCGATAAGGCTGACAACAGTTACAGCCAGAGCGAGAAGAATAACCGGGCTGTATTTCTTGAACGTCTGGGCACTGTCTACCGTGACAACAGCAACGAACCATTAGCAATCGAGACTTTCCAGAAGATGCTCCCTCTGGGAGACGACAACGCTGAGCGCGGCTATCAGCAGATTATTGACACCTATCGCGAAGCCAAGCAGTGGCAAAAAGCCACGGACGCAGCCAAGGAAGCCACTCAGAAACTACCCAACGACCGCGGCCTGAAGATGGTCTACGCCGCGCAACTTGCCGACATGGGTCAAGTGGACGCTGGCCTCGATCAGGTGAAATCCCTGCTGAAGGGGGGCCCTGAGGATCGCGACGTCTACATCAACCTGGCGCAGATGTACACCCGGTTGAAGCGCTGGCCCGAAGCCGAAGCGGCTCTTGACAAGGCAGCCCAACTCTCCACCAAGGACGAAGACAAGGAGTACGTGGAGTTCCTTCGCGGATCCACCTACGAGCGCCAGAAAAAGTACGACAAGGCGGAAGACGTATTTCGCAAAGTGCTGGCCACCGATCCCCAGAACGCCGCCGTGCTCAACTATCTCGGATACATGCTTGCTGATCGCGGCGTCAAGCTGGAAGAAGCGCTCACTATGATCAAGAAGGCGGTCGAACTCGAGCCCGCCAACGGTGCTTATCTCGATTCGCTGGGCTGGGCCTACTTCCGGCTCGGAAAGTACGAACTGGCGGAAGACAACCTCATGAAAGCCTCCCAGCGAATGGGTACGGATCCTACCGTCCAGGACCATCTCGGCGACTTGTATCAAAAGACCGGGCGTCTGAAGCTGGCCGCGGCGCACTGGGAACGAGCCATCAACGAGTGGAACAAAACCGTAGCCGCAGAAGTCGACGGCGATAACTTAGCTCTAGTTACGCAGAAGCTCGAGTCCGCCAAGATGAAGCTGGCCAAAGAAGAACCGGGGAACAAGTGACATCTGCTTCAGCGCTTGCGCGTGTAGATTCTTGCATATTCCGGCGCTCTTTGACCCGATATGAGTCGAGCGTCATCAATCGGCTCGCCCGCCGCAAGGGTTAGCGGCACTACGCCCGCCCACGTCGCAAAGGAATAATCTTCCTCGTCGTCTACGGGAGGACCCTGACGCACTTTCGCGGAGAACTCCTCAATCGGCAGACGCATTACCAGCGTCGCTTTCAGCTCCCTCTCATTGGGCTGGCGGGATTCCACCCATCGGCCTGGCAGGATGTGCTCCGACAACAGGCGCAACGCCTCCAGCTTCTCCCTAGCGTCAGTGACCGCAACCGCCGTTCCCAGGACCACTACCGACCGGTAATTCATGGAGTGATTGAAAATCGAGCGCGCCAAAACCAATCCATCCAGCAGCGTAACCGTGACGCAGACCGCGACGCCCTCATCCACCCGACGCAGCATGCGGCTCGCAGCCGAGCCGTGAATGTAGAGGTTGTCGCCCACGCGGCCATACCCGGTCGGAATCACAAAGGGTTGCCCATCCGCCACAAATCCCACGTGGCAAATAAAGCCTTCGTCCAGAATCTTGTACGCAGCGGCGCGATCGTAAACCGCACGATCAGCTTCGCGGACCAGACGCGTCCGCGCACTCGGAGCAGAGGGTTGTGGCATTCAGGAGAAACTCCCGGCAATCGCAAAGGATGAAAAGAGTGTAGCAGGAGAAGCCGTCAGCAATCAGCATGTGATCCTCAAGGCCCAACGGCGAGCACCGCTTCTTCGGTTGGATGAGAGCTGCGAAGTCCTCGAAAATGAGTTCTGTCCGAAAGTCTGATTCTCGCAAGTAGAAAGCAAGCAGCATTACGGAAGAGCATCGGATTGGTTAGTAAAGCCCGCCCAATGCAGCGCAAGCGTCCTCGCTCGTGCGTCCCCGCGAAGAGATGTCGGTGACGATCGGTCACGATCTCGCTTGAGTTATCGAGGAAGCTTCGTATCAGGGCACGACTTCAGTCGTGCAGTAATCGTCATATTTCGATCCGCGCCTTCAGGCGCCGCAGCCAGGATGGCTCTCTCGCTCAGTGCGCGCCCGGCGCCGGCTGCGATTCATACAAAGACACCGGCCGGTCGAACACAATATCCATCTCCGTGAACCGTGGCAGAACCACGTCCCGCCCGTGGCGCGTGAGCATGAACACTCCCGAAGCGCAGGCCGCGACAATCTTCGCCGTCCCCGCCGTCGACGCGTCGGTCGCAGTCTCGACCAGAGCCTCGACCAGCAGTTGCGTCGCGTCATCGGCCTCCTTGGCGATTCCCGCCGTCACGCCCGAGTTGATCAGCATCCATGCCTTGCCCGGCCGGTCCCCGTGCAACTTCCCTTCAGGATCAATCTTGGTATGCGATCTTTGATCCAGCTCCGCCGCCGTGATCGACGCCGCCGCCGGAATCCCCGTTCCCCCCGGCAGCGTAAGCGCCGTGAACGTCAGCAGAAGAGATCCCGGCCGGCTCAGCACCCGCGGAGGTGTACTGCGTACCACCTTCCCGCCAAGCAGCGTCCCCTCCGGCAGCACCACTCTCGAATCCAACTGCACCGGCTCGACCAGCCGCGCCTGAAACGAATCCCCAGACCGGCTCTTCGATGCGCTCACTCCACCCAGAAGAATGATCTTGGCTCGAGTCCCGGCCGCCAGCGTGACCGGACCCGGCGGCGCAACCGAAGATTTCTCGCTAGTTCCCGCCGGATTTTCCGCCAGCAAAGTCACGAACGGCCCACTGTTCTTAGATCCGGTGTCCCTGAATCCCGTACTCCCCGCCTCAGATTCCTTCGATCCCGTACCCTCAGGCCGAACGGCGTCCACGGCAGCCGGATGGGCCACCTTTTTCGTCTTCGTCTGCGCCTGCACTTCCGTCTCCCGATTGATAAAGATCAGGGAAACTCGCAGCGCCGCCTCCTTGCCATCCGGCAAAGACACAGCCGCAGACTGAAATGTCGGATAATTCTCATGCCGAGGCGTGAAAGCCTTGACCACCCACGGCCAGTGATCGTTCGGCACTCTCCGCCGCCGCTCCAGCGTGTCCACCGTCAACCGCACCCGGCTGCCCGCGGCAAACAACTCCCGATCCCCCGAATAAACGTCCTGCGCCAGCTTCCCCTCGACCACATCCCCCGGCTTCAAAGCCGAAACTTTCACCGCATCACTGAGCTGGACTTTCACATACAGGCTGGAATCCGCAGCCACCTGCGCTTCGACCTTGCCACTTTCTTCAGCCGCCACCGAAGACGGCGCATTCTGCCCAGGAAGCGATGACTGGCCGTGAGCCCCACAGCACAACAGCAGTCCGAGAGTAAGTACACCCATCCGTCGCATCAATTCATACCCTGCCAGCAGACGCCGACCGCGAAAGCTGATGGATTGAGAATCTAACTGTGGTTCACCAAGGATTCAACCGATATTCTTACGCTGTCGCAATTTTACCATCCCGCCTCCGCGCCTTCGCGTATCCCCGAAGCCTTAGACCTTCCGCGACACGGTAAGACGAGCTCCAAGGTCCAGCTGCGAAGCAGCGAAAGAACGCAGCCCACGGCGTAAGCCGTGGGTAAACGTTGGGAAGCCGATGAGCCCCAGCGGGGCGAAAGATGAGTTCTCACGCACTCGCCAGAGGCCTGGAAAAATGAGCAGAGAACCCCTCTACCCGCAATTTCCAAGTCCTCGATTCCTTATGCAGGGGGCTGGCCCCGTCCCCTTTGTCATTCCGAGCAAAGCGAGGAATCTGCTTCTTGGCTGCGCATGGGATAACAGGTTTCCTCGCCGGGTGGGCCACGCAAGGGGCCGTTTGTGGGCTAGAGTGGGGATCTTATCGGAGGTAGACCAGCACTCCTAAATCACACATAAACGAAGGGTGCCCCATCTTTCCGCGCTCTTTGCGGAAAGGTAGGAGACGATAAGGCAGCGATGCAAACCGGGCTCCGGCTGGGCGGATCACTAGTCTCGTGTCTGTGTTGGGCTGAGGCGGTTCAGCGGTCGTTGCGAATGAAACCCCCGCCCTGTCTTTCCAAAAAGCGGAGAGACAAGGGCAGGGCACCCTCCGGATAATATGAAGAGAAAGGATGGGCCACCCCACCGATTCGTTGGCTTCGCAGGGTGAAAAAACCTTTCATCTTGACGCAAAGCGTGCTGCGGAGGACACTCTTGTGGGGACAATGAGTATGAAGCGTTCGGCATCGATTTTCCTACTGACGTTAGCGACAGTTCTTGCCGGAACGGGTCAGAGCTCCGGCAGACAGTTCAAAAAGGCCGTCTTTTACCGCGCTGGCCGTGGTCCTTATATGTCAGCGGCGGCACAGTTCACTCAAAGCGGGAACCTCGATCTTGTTTTCCCAGACTACGACGGTGGCCAGGTCACAATCCTCTTGGGCAACGGAGATGGGACATTTAAACCACCTCGCACGTTTCCTGACCCAAATCCCTTTGGGCTTGCGGTCGGAGACTTCAATGAGGACGGCAATCTGGATCTGGCAGTGGTGGAACCGGGCAGCGGGACTGGCGCGGTCGCCATCTTTCTCGGCGACGGCAAGGGTGGCTTCAAACTATCCGCCAGGTACGCGATTGGGGCGGCATCAGGAAGGATCGCCGTAGGCGATTTCGATGGAGATGGGCACATAGATATCGCAGTTACGAACAGCCCATTCACAGGTACGGGCAGTGTGATGACCTTTTTCGGCGACGGTCATGGCGAGTTCCACGGCCGAAGGACCTACAGACTGCCGGGACGGCCATTCGGAATTGCAGTCGGCGACGTGAACGGAGACCATCATCCCGACCTTGCAGTGACGCAGGTTGCCAACGGTACTGTGGCTGTATTCCTCAACGACGGCACCGGCCACTTCCAGAAGCCAGTCAGCTACAGCGCGGGGGACTGTTGTGGGCCGGTGGATGTGAAGATCGCCGACCTGCGCAACAACGGCAAGCAGGACTTAGTCGTCGCCAATATCAATGCCGGCATG
>Ga0210384_10000345_pt1 | contig 72573 bp, 74 predicted proteins | sample IncBWH2MmetaG_FD_160574 | JGI IMG/M metagenome (GOLD analysis project Ga0210384, IMG submission 160574) | Forest soil microbial communities from Barre Woods Harvard Forest LTER site, Petersham, Massachusetts, United States - Inc-BW-H-2-M | ecosystem: Environmental > Terrestrial > Soil >... | reverse complement strand
ACAAACGATGCGGATGCGACAGAAAAGATAGTTGACGCGTTTCGCCAAAACTTCCCTGACGGCTCCGTAGAGCAAACGAAACCTTCGATGGCGAGCGAGGATTTCGGATGCTTTGGGGCGGAGTGGCACGCTCCGGCGGTGTTTTGGTTCTTTGGAGGTGACGATCCTGAGGTATATGACAAGGCGAAGAAGGATGGCACGCTCAATTCGCTGCCGACCAACCACAATCCGCGCTTTGCACCGGTGATCCACCCAACTCTGGAGACCGGTGTCAAGGCCCTAGTTGTTGCGGCGTACGCATGGTTGGCCTCGTGAACAGCATCCTGATGCACGGGCATCAACTAGCGGGTCCTTTTCTGGATGCAGTGGATCTGCTTGGCACATTCGTTTTCGCACTCAGCGGCGCGGCAGCGGGTGTCAAAAGCCGTTTCGATCTGTTCGGTCTGATGGCACTCTCGTTCGCCGCTGGTAATGCCGGCGGGATCACACGGGATGTGCTGATTGGTGCGGTGCCACCAGCGGCCATCAGCGACTGGCGCTACCTCGGGGTCTGTCTTCTGGCAGGATTGGTGACGTTTTTCTGGTATCCCAACATCGATAAGCGTCGCAGGCTGGTGTTGTTATTCGACGCAGCGGGACTCGGCCTGTTTGCCGTCGCCGGCACACAAAAGGCGCTCATCGCGGGACTCAATCCGGTGATGGCGATTTTTATGGGAGTGCTAACTGGGATCGGTGGTGGCATATTGCGCGATGTGCTTGTCAACCAAACGCCGACGGTGCTTGAGGCGGATATTTATGCAGTTGCTGCGCTAGCCGCTGGCGTCGTAGTGGTGATCGGATATGAATTGCATTACCCGGCTTTTGTGGTGTTGACGGTGGGCGCACTACTTTGCCTCTGGCTGCGGGTGATGGCGATATACAGAGGATGGCATTTGCCTGTCGCCCAGTCGCAGAATCGGCAGAATTGAATCATCGTTGGCTACGTCGCTTAAGAGTTTGAGCCAGAGAAGCGAGCTTTCCGATCTAGGAGCTTGTCGGCTAAGCGCTTTACCCTACTCCTGTCTCGCATCCTCGCGTAGTTTCGGGAGCGACAGCGTACGTTTCCGAATGGCTCTGCCGCAGCGTTTATCGCGACCAATCCACAATCACAGAGCCTTCGCCACGTCGATTGCGGTTCCTAGTTGGGTGTCTCTTCCTTGTTTCAATGCTTCCCGCGAGAGTTCAATAGAAAACTTCGGCCGCAATGCCATTGTTCTCCAGCATCCGTCCTTGCCATGTCAGGTAGGCGGCAACAGGGTGGACATCGCTGCCGCACGCGAGGCGATCGCTGAGGTCGGCAAGATCGCGGTCATCGGCTTCTGCCTCGGCGGAACGCTGGCCTATGGCGCGGCGACCAATCTGCCGGGCTTCTTCGTCAGGATGGCCGACCAGTCCCCGAAAGTCCCGACCATGCTGCATTTCGGTGAGTTGGACGAGCATATCCCGATGAGCGACGTCGAGACGATCAAGTCGAAGCAGCCGTCGGTCGGTCGAAGTCTACACCTATAACGCTGATCATGGCTTCCAGTGCGACGAACGCGATAGCTTTGCCCCCGAAGCAGCTCAAATCGCTTGGGGCCGCACCCTGCGGGGGTAGTGTATAGAGGCGGCAAAAGTGCTACCCCCCCACCCCCCACCCGAACACCCTGCGATTTTGACTTTGGCCAGGGCCCGCCCGCGCGTCGCGCGAAGGGCCTATCGGCGTGCTATGCCTCTGTTCTTGTTTGAACACAGTGTCGTCGTCTTCAGGCGACTGATTTATACATGTATCCTTCGCCTTTGACTGTGACGACCCTCATCCGAAAGTCGCGTCCCAACCTCCGTCGAAGTGCGGTGATGCTATTCCTTAACCATTGAATCGATTTGTCAAACACACGACATAGGTCCTCAGCCGCTAAGGCGCTCTCGCCATTACGCAGGAGCATTTTGAAGAGTGCGGCCTCAACGGGAGATAGCAAGATTTCCTTGCCCGCTATCGTGACGGTCGAAGTGCGCTCGCGGAGTATCACGTCGCCCTCCCGCCTGATCTCACTTCCCGGCTCCCAACGTTGCACCAGTTTGTTTGCAAGCTCGTATAGTTGCGTCAACGATTCCAGACGCTCTCCATTTGCCAACCAAGGGTGCCCTTCTCTCACAATCTTGAACTTTCGGACTAGATTGCCAAATTCGGGTATCAGATAAAAAGTCTCTAGGTGGGTCAAAGCCTTATCGGGAACACAAATCAATGCGGGCAAATTTTGCTCATTGGGCTGCCCTCGCAGCACCCATCTGGATTTCCCTTGTCGGGTTGGACTTATAGGCCGGCAAATGTGGACGCCAATCTGGAGGTGGTTGTCGATTTCGAGCAATGCCCGTTGATTTTGTCCCGGACGTTTCACAATCTGCAAAGACGGAAATATCTGTTTGAGCTGAATCAGTAAATTCTTTCTGAGGCTCGTCATCTTCTTGCACCCATCCAGACTCTTAAAGGCGCGAGGAGAAGGCTTGTAGCCGACCATTTCATAGGCCCGCATCATCGATCCGAAATGTTTGAGGTACATCCGCTGATCGAAAGTGCCCCCTTTCTTGAGTAATCTCTCGGTGAGTTTTCCTTCTTTAGCTAGAACTCTTCGCAGTTTGTTGAGAAGATATTCATCCGATCTGATCAGGTGAGTGCTTCGGTTTTGCACCAACTTTTGCACGCGGGCAAACTGCGGGGGGTCGATAATTGGCACGAAGGCATTGGGTTTGATGATCCACGCACTCGGCGGCAATCTGCGCCCGGTTGTATTGAACCGCTTTTCGTTCTTACCCCAAACATTGCAGCCCATATATTTCTCGTTCTTGAGAATGTTGTATACGCATTGACTATTCCACTGTCTCCCATCGAGGTACTTCACCTTTCTCAGATTGAGTTCATCGGCAATCTGCTGCGGCGTTCTCCGTCTTCGTGCGGTAAGGGAGAAGATCTTTCTTATGCATGCGACTTCACGTTGGGGCCCCGGAACCAGAATGATATGGTCGGCTTTTAAGTTCTTGCGTTCGTTGGTATGGAGAATTTGTTTGCGACAGCCATCCGAGGAGACCAGCATCCGGCGCAAACCGTAGCCAGCGATTCCTCCACCTCGGAAGCCTTGAGCCACGATCCTACATTGCCCCGAATACACTTTGGCTGAGAGGTCCCGGCTATATTCAGCCGCCATCATTCGCTTCAGAGACTTCATGATCGCGTTGGCCATTGTTCCGTCATTTTCAAATTGCTCGACACAATAATGCACTGCAACACCTGCATTTCGGCATAGAAACTCGTAGTAAGCCGATTCGTCCGTATCTTGAAACCTTCCCCATCGACTCACGTCGTAAACGAGGATCAGGCGGTAGGGAGTTTGGCCGCTGACCGTGTCCTGAATCAGCCGCCGGAGTCCCAAACGGTGTTTGATCTGAAGACCACTCTTCCCCTCATCCGAGTAGGTCGCGACTACTTCATACCCATGCGCTGCTGCATAACGTCGAATTGCTGCCTGCTGAAGGGGAATCGAACTCTCTTGAAGGTCCGTGGACATTCTTACGTATTCCGCCACCGGAACCAGCGTTTGTATTGGCATCTTATTTCCTCCTTATAGTCGATCTAGGTCAACATTCTGATGCACTTCAGCTATCGGAATCAGAGCTTGTGCGAGCATGTGGTTTCCGCTTTTCTATCCCAGGCAGGTCGGGTAAGAGTCTCCCTGGCTGCCTACAACTGGACGCAGACGAATCTGAGCTTCAATGCTACCGTCCAGTTTGCAAATTGGCCCCAACGGCAAGTCCGAACAATCCGGCTGTCATCATCGCAATGCGCAGCCCCTATGTTTTCCGCTGCGCTTTCGACAGATCCTTTTTCCAGTCATAGCCAATCAACTCATACGCTCGGTCGAGCCTTCCGAACCGCCGCCTCAATTTGTGCGAAGAAACCACCCTTGGCGCAGTGTCAATGATTGGCTTGCTGAGTCGGCCATGTGAGGCTAACAACGAACGCAGATGCTGCAACATTTCCTCATCCGCTGTGCGCCCGTTCCGCCTCCAGTCGTAGCCGATCAGCTCGCAAGCACGACGCAGGCCGCCGAATCGATGGCCAAAAGTACGGGAGCTTGGCATCCCGACGCACTCGTCGATGATCTGGTTGCTCAGCTTCCCTTTCACAGCCAATAATGAGCGAAGCCCTTCCAACAGTTGCTCGTTGGTCTTGTGGACTGTTCGGCCCCGAATCTCCTGAGCCAGTGCAAACGTCTTAGTATCTACAATCTCTTCATGGGCCCCCGGACAGATGACCCAATCTGATCGTGGTACTGCCACGGGAGCGGACCCGAGTCTTGTCGTCGTGCGATTAAATACATTGCAGCCGACATACTTCGGATGCGAGAGCAGAGTCGCGACGACCGAGTGAGTCCACCGCTTGCTCTGAATACTTGGCACTCCCCGCTGATTGAGGTCGCGGGCTATGGCCTTGATGCTCAGTCTGTCAACCGTGAATTTCCGAAACATCTCTCGTACTTCCTCAATCTCGCAAGCAGGCCCCGGAACGAGAATCACACGATCCGTGCTTATGCTCTTCGTCTCGCCATGCGCCAAGACTTGCTTCGGAGTACGGTTTTCGGAAACCAACAAGCGCCGGAATCCGTATCCCGGAATACCGCCTTGTTTGAAACCAAGTTCAGCCAAACGCTTCTGACCGGCAATAACTTTGACGCCCAGCTCCCGGCTGTACTCTCCGGCCATGGCTCTCTTAAGTGCCTTCATTATCGAACTGGGCAAGCTCCCGTCGTTGACAAAGGTCTCGGCGCAATAATGAATCGGAACGCCAGCCGATTTGCACAAGAATTCGTAATGCGCGGCCTCATCGGTGTCCTGGAATCTGCCCCACCTGCTTACGTCATAAACCAAGATGGCCTTGAAATCGGTGTTGCCACCAGTCACGTCCTGTAGCAAATCACGCAGTCCACGCCGGTCCTTCAGGGAGAGCCCGCTCTTTGCCGGATCGGAATAGGTCCGAACCAAAGTCAATCCGTGGCATTCTGCGTATTTCTGAATCGCTGCGGACTGGTTGTTGAGCGAGTACTGTTGGTGTTCGGTGGACATCCGAACGTACTGAGCAGCGGGAACGGGAAACTTGGCATCGGTCATGGTGCCCTCCTAAAGAGGGTCATCGACAAACGTCCAAAGAACTTTAGGAGAATTCTATGGAAAACTTGCCCTAAGAGGTTCCGACGGGCGATCTGACCCCCCCCGGCGTCGTCTCCCTACGCCATCGCAGGCACATACGACAGGTGCATCTATACTCCGCAACCCCAGGTCGTACCGTATGGGTGCAGTCACGGCAGACGAACCGCCCATCCTTATACGCGATCATGGGCCTGCGCTCGATACCGACCAGAGAATATGGGCAGCAGATCACTAACGTTGTGTCGGTCAGAGTTGGCACCAGGTTAGAGGATGATGCTGCACCCCGATGGCCGTGCGCCCCAGCGTGGGAAACATAGGATCATAACATTGCTCCACATCAAAATTGAACAGAGCTGTCGCCGACATTTCGGCAGGAGTGCTGACACATCGGCACATCGCCGTGCGCCCACACCGCCACGAAACGAAGCCTCGCCGCCCCAAAAGCCTCAGAGCTATAGCGGTAAACCGCGAATTATACTCATTTGGGGTTTGCTCGAATCGCGTTGAGGACATGTGCGTGCGTTTTGCGCTTCACTGCTTCTCCACGAAGCAGCTTCTCTATCGTGTGCTGACTCATTTTCGTTAATTTCAGCGTCTTGCGTATCCCAATTGCTCGGATTCTATCTGCCATCGCGGCGTCGGCAACAACCTTCCTCGCTCTGCCGTATTCCGTGGTCTTGAACTCCTGCACGCTAATGTCGTCACCTTCCTCCCACTTGCGATCTGTTTCTTTGCCTATGTAACGAAATTCTCCTGCAATGATGCGGGCGCGCTGTAGCAGTCCGCTCGTGTCTGCCTCGCATGGCTTGCCATCGGGAGCAAGGCTTTTCGCTTCGGGATGCTCCTGGTATTCGATCAAAAGGCGCGCGAATTGCGACGGAAAGACCACGTTGTGTGGCGGATTCTTTGCTTTGGTGCAGTCCACCATTTTGTATTTCTTACCGCTGTGAATGTTCTCGCATTTCATGCCAAACCAGCGCTCCTGTTTGGAAGAAAACGCGGCGACCAACCCCGCGAGGCAGCCAATACAGCAGGTCCACCTGTTGGGCTTCCAGAAGGCGAAGTATTCCTTCAAAAAGCGCCCCCAGTTTTTCTTGGTCGTGTTCATTGTAGGCGAGTTCGCAGAGTCCCATCCACTGCTCTTGATTTGTCAGATTGGCCTGATTTCCTGCGGTATTAGCAGTTGCACCATCGGCCCGTATCCCTCTCATGTTGCGAGTAGGACCTACGCCGCCGCTGTGGTCCCAACGGCGTCCGTGTATCCCTCCATCGCCTGCGTTAACTGAGAATCCACTTCGTCCGCGATGGTCATCACATCGGGTAAGAGTAGGCTGAAATCCAGCGCACTCAGATTCTTCTGCAACGTCCCAAACAGGGTGACTTGTAGAATTCGTGAGTCCTGCACCAGCATGGCTGAAGTGTAGCCTTGCGATCTTCGCAATTTGCCATGGGCGACGGCAGCAGGAGAACCGATAAAACCGCCCTCCTGTATGGTGATGTGGGGCGATCTCAGGCGCACAATCAAGTCGTCAATTAGCTTGGGAAGATATCCCGTGCGCTCTTGGTCGCCAAGAGCAACGCGGCTAAGCTCCCGGTTTTGTTTGACCCTCGTCAGCCAGTCTTCCACGATAAGGCCAGCGCAACGCTGCAATATTCCCGCCACACTTTCCTTTGGCGTCGGGGCAGCTGGTTTGCGAGTGACCATCTTGTTATGGACGAGATCAGCGAGTTTCTTGGTCTCGAATGGTTTCACGATGATTTCGTCCGCTTCCAGAAGGATAGCGTCCATTGCACTTTTCACGTCGGGGTAGCCGCTGACCAGCAGCGTAAGAGCCTTCGGTTGGATGTGGCGCATCGCGGTGACTACCGCAAAACCGTCGCTGGGGTTCGGCATGTGGAGATCAGTGATCAGGGCATCGAAGCTCTCCGTCGTGATCAGCTTCAGGGCCTCGGTCACGTTGGCGGCAGCGACCACAGCGAAACCCTTGTGTTCAAGAGTCACAGTCATCATGCCGCGGACGGCGTTGTCATCATCCACAAGCAGAACCTTGTGGGAGATAGGGCGTTCGGTCGGAGTCATACAGCACCGCCTCTCGTCACGAACTAAACTCCAGTGTGGCTCAGGTGTATCGTGGGAATATGTTCAAAAGTGAACAGTTATAGAGATGGTCAACAGAGGTCAATCCTCCTGACCGCTCCACTTCACTGTTCTGAGCAGCAACCCCTTCAAACCCAACTCATCCCTTCGGCTTCACAAGGTGCGCCTTCGCCGATTTGGATGCTCCATTGGTGAAGCTCTCCATCGTTTGGGTCAACTGCGAGTCCACTTCGTCGGCGATGACCATGACATCCGGCAACAGCAGGTTGAAATCCAGCACGCCTAGATTCTCATGCAGTGTTCCAAAGATGGTCACTTGAAGGATTCGTGATTCATGGATCAGCATGGCGGAAGAATACCCTTGCGTTCGTCGGAGTTTGCCATGTTCGACGGCGGCGGGGGACGAAGCGGCGTCACTGTCCTTATTGGGTATGTTGGCTTTGCCCAGACGTGTCACTAGGTCGTTAAGCAACTTGGGGAGATGTCCAGTGCGCTGCTCATCGGTGAGATGAAAGTGGTTGAGTTGCGGGGTCTTCTTTGATCGTGTCAACCAATCTGCGATGAGAGCGGTCTTACAGCGTGTGAGGATCGCAGCCACGCTCTCCTTGCTGGTAGGCTGTGACTTCTCATGCGAACGCAGAGCCGTTTGTTCGATTGGTACGGTAAGTGGAGCAGCCATCTAACCCTCCTTGTATCGACTGAAGCAACAATAGTCCCAGGAACACTTTCGAACTGTTCAATTGTGAACACGTTCGCAGCACTGACATCCACCTACCACCGACCTGGTGGACTTAGCGAGACGGCGTTACAGAAGCGTGTTCCGTCGCGGCATTCATGAGCCCATTCCTGGCGCGCCTCTTCATCTCCACCTTCGCATTCACTCGGTTGGGCCGTTTTACAGGGGCGCTGACACTTCAGCTCTGAAGGCTCTTGAACCCGCCTATTGGCCGGGTCTATGCTTTGCCTTAGTCTCGGGGTGAGGGACGGCACATGTTTTTACCGTTTCCACTGTCCTGGGTTCGACCGAAGGCGAACGGTTGGCAGGCCGGGCCACGTGTCTCACCCCGCGACGAGATGCCCTCCCACAGCCCTCGCAACCTGTAAGTGAGTGCTATGGGGATGTTGCAACAGTTGGCAGCGGCTTACCCTTCGACCTAGATGGTTTTGGCTAGACGGTTTCGGCTGGACGCCATCCACTTTCCGGTCAATTCTGAACAGTTTTCCGATGTCTGAGGCCTGATACTGTGATCGCCAGAATGCGTCTCCGCGTCGTTCAATCGAACGTAGCAGCCGTCGAATTTTATCGCCGCCATGGTTGGCAGATCGACCGTGCATTCCCCCATGAGAGATTTTCGATAACAATGCTAGAGATGTCTAAACCGATTCGTCAGTGAGGTTTTGAGTGTAATGATTCCATAACAATGTCGGCTCCCAGGCCCGAGTAAACTTTGGAGGCGCAAACCAACCAGAGGGCTCGGAGGAAAGGAGCCGAACATGCTCATTATAGGTTGTGACTATCATCCGGGCTTCCAACAAATTGCCTTTGTGGATACAGAGACCGGGGATTGCGGCGAACGGCGATTAACTCACCGCGAAGAAGCCGAGCAGTTCTACCAAGACCTCAAGCACCGAAATGCTGCCGTGCGGGTGGGAATGGAATCGAGCGGGCACTCGCGCTGGTTTGAGCGTTTGTTGCGAGCCATGCAGTTTGAGTTGTGGATCGGAGATGCGTCTGAGATTCGCACCAAGCGGGTACGCAAGCAGAAGACGGGTCGTCAGGATGCGCAGTTGTTGTTACGGTTGATGATGGAAGATCGCTTTCCCCGGATCTGGGTTCCCGACGCAGCCAACCGGGACCTGCGGCAACTGCTGTGGCATCGGCATCGTTTGGTGCAGATGCGCACGCGGGTGATGAATCAGTTGCATGTGGTGGCGCTCAATGAAGGCTTTCGACGCAAGAAGGCGCTGTGCCGGCCGGCGGGGCGCGCGAACTGGAGTCGTTGAAACTGGCTCCCTGGGCCACGCGACGACGCCAAGACTTGCTCGACTTACTGGATCAACTGACGCCGAAGATACAGGATCTGACGGGCAAGCTGGAACAGGAAGTGGAGAAGCGACCGGTGACGCGGCGGTTGATGACGCATCCTGGGGTCGGCCCGCTGACGGCACTGGCCTATGAGTTGGTGATCGGAACGCCCGAACGCTTTCACTGCGGCAAACAGATTGCCAGCTACGTCGGGCTGGTGCCTGAGGAAAATTCCAGCGGCGATCGACGCCGACTGGGACACATCAGCAAGCAGGGCAACGTGCTGCTCCGGTTTCTGCTGGTGGAAGCGGCGCAGGTCACCGTGCGCAGCCATTCCGAGTGGCGCAGCACATTCTTCCACCTCGCCCTGCGACGAGGACGGAAGATCGCGAAGGTCGCAATGGCTCGGAAGCTGGCGGTGCATCTGTACTGGATGTGGCGTCAGGGATTGGACTATGGCCAGATGAACAAGCTCGGTTCGCACGCGGGAGAGCCCGGAAATCGCCATGGTGTGCAGTAAATCACCGACGTAATGATTGGGCATCCTGCTCCCAAAACCAGGGAGTTCGAACAAGTAATCATGATCGCAGTTGGGGATCGAAGAGATGGCTGGGTCGGACTGAGTGCCTGACCCCGAACGATTAGAGGCGGGCCCAAGGTTGGAAAGCGCAAACCATCCACGAGAGCAAAATGGCCCTCTTCCAAGAGTGCATGGGGTGGTGCGCGTACATAGTGCTTGACTTCGCCGACATTGTTAGAGATGGCGATTTCTCGCCAACTACCAACGGGCTGATCCTGCCGTAGTGATGCAGTTTGAAATCCACTGGGATTTCGACAAGGCGTAAACTACCAGCATGGCCGAAGAAAAATGCCCCAAGCACAAGGTGCTGCTAAAACTGCGTCGCAATGTGAAAACCGGCGAGCTTGCCTTGGCATGCCCATTTTGTGATGCAGAGCACCCACCCAAGAGGCGCGAGACAACTGGGGTCGGGCACAAGACAAACGAGACCAGTCCTTGAGGATTTTGAGTGTAATGGGCATGTTACAACAGCTAGGAGAAGGCGAGACGGCCAGGCTTGCGCTTCCTGAGTCCTTCACGCTGTCGCGTCCGAATTGGCGAGTTGATCGCACATTTCGTGAATGATCTCTTGTCTGATCCCATACTCCAGAATGTCGGTGTCTGCACCGAAGGTTCGTGATTCCAAAACCTCAGTTTGTTTCCGTAGGAGTTGGCCGAGTTCCTTGCGGAGGGCTTCGGCTCGATTACTGTCCATGATGCCTCCGTTTTGCGGCGAAGCGGCAACTTGGGCTTTAACCCCAGTCTGGCAAGCATAGGGTGTTCGATTCAGTACCCCACATCCCGTACAACCGCTATTTGGTCCGCGCTAGGGTTGAGACTTCAATGATCCAGCCGCCTGCAAGGCACAACAATGAGTGCAATGGGGATTTATCACCAAGTGAGACGATTGCTGGCGGTTCGGGTAACTTCCGGTTTGCCGACGGTTCGTCCGCAACGCCTCGTATCTCATACCCGAAGCGCTTTTAGGCCAGCCAGTGTGAATGCGATTGAACCCAGCCAGCGAAGGCTTGCCAGGCTGTGGTGTGCGCAAACGGGAACCGCAGGAGTCCCACACCAATCACCAGAACACCACCGAACCAGGTGGCGCGGTGCAATTTGCGCATGCACCACAGATCGTACAGTCCCAGCAGCAACAGGAAGGAATAAGAGGCACACAACGCGGGGAAGATTGTCCGATAGAGAAACGCCACATGAAAACGAGTGAAGGCGACCCCCAACAGTGCCACCGTGGCGATCAGGATGAAACGTTTATGAGCAACGGGATCTTTACGCGCACGGTATGCCAGAAAGACGAGAATCGGGAACATGACCATCTCGCTGAACGGGATAACGTAAAAGGTTCGCGCATCCATCCCGCGAGGGGCGAAGTTGCGGGCAAGCAAATTGGCGCCGGCCAGCAAGCCAAGGATCACCATGAGGCAGGCCAGTCCAAAGACGAACAGTCCGAAACGACGGTGAATATCGACACGATGAGCCGAGACAAGAGTCGTCTGGATCACCAGAAAAAAGATCCAACAAGAAAATACGGCCGCGTGGATATGAACGATGAGATTGGGGAGATGCGCTCGAATGACACCAGCGAAGAAGTACGTGGGGCCAAATCCGATCAGCACGCAGATGAGAACGAGGATCGATGTGGCGGAAAAGAAGAGATGGTCGAAGCAGCGTCCGGGAAGGGGCTTCCGAATACCAGAGGTCGCAACCGCAGTCGCCACGTAGTCCATGCATCCACCCTTCCAAGATGTGTGTTGTAACACGCATCATTCTCGTTTGTCAATTCATACTTGCCAGTGCTAACGTCGCCGGATGGAGACACTGGAACAAAGGCTCAAGCTCACGAAGCAGCTGGCTCTGCACACCAAGGGAATTCTCAGCCTGGTGATCGCCGCGCAAGGCATCATGGCGCGAGTGGGCGCGGCATGCGAGCGCCACGGCATCACCCGCCCGCAATACAACGTGCTCCGGGTACTACGAGGCGCCGGCCCCAGAGGTCATCCACGCCACGAAATTTCGGCTCGGGTCGTAGAGAAATCTCCTGATGTCACACGAATTCTCAACCGCCTCGCTGCAGCCGGCTATGTGAAGCGTGGGCGTTCCAGCGAGGATCGTCGCGAGTCGGTTGCAAGAATCACGGAGAAGGGGCTTGCGCTATTGGTTTCCGTGGACCAGAGCGTTTCGAAGGAAGAACACCTGATTGGGAACTGTTTGAGATCTAGAGAATGGACAACCCTTCTGCTGCTCTGCCAGCGGCTCTTTCCTTCGGCAAACAGTTCTTCTTAAATTGTTGCCCTTCGAGTTGGCGTTTGTAGCACGTCTGATGTTTTTCTGAAATTCAGCAATTCCTACAGGCGGTACATCGACAGGGGCATACGTCGATCGGTTCCCGCCACAAATTTCCTTTAGTCCTTGCTGGCGAAACCCAAGGCAAGTCGTTTCTCCCCGGATGACTGGTAAACCGGAAGTCAACTGTTGAAACCAGGCCATAGCACTCAGAACCCCTTGCACAGGTCAGTGAGTGCTATCGCGATTTAACAACAACGATCTGTGACCAAGAGTCGCCGGTTTAAGTTCTAATGAGCAATCGAAAGAGGAAGGCCAAATAGATCGGAGGCGATATGGTCGCTAGCTCCCAAGGCTTGTACGAATCGAGGTTCGACAATACCTTTAACGCCTCCTCCGTGGTAGTAGAGCAACTTTCCAAACTTAAGCCGGGAAATCACGACTCCATAGCCATAAAGCTGTCCTTCATGCGTAGCCTCAGGGTATTCAGTGAACATCTGTTTCAGTGAGTCAGCCGACACCAGTTTCCCGTTCTCGGTGAGTGCTTCATTCCAGCGGTATAGATCCTCGGACGAGCAGGAAGAAGCACAACGAGAGGGTCAGCGCACCCGCGTAGTAAAACCAGATCGTCGGCTTCCGGCCGAAGGTATCCGCCAGCCATACCAGTACGAGATCGCCTGCAATCGACCCAGCGCTGAAGGTGAGGCCGACTAGCGAAGCTGACAACTGAGACTGGTGTCCATGCGCACAAGCTTCTGCAACCATCGAAGCAGGTGCCGACCAGAAGCTGTTGCCGCGTTGATCCGAGCCGCAAAGTTTCTGCGGGAAAACTATATTGGGCCTGGTGTTCGTCCGGGGCAGCAGTTGGTTTGGTCACAGCCGTTGGCCGAAAGTCTCGACGGTCGCCAGTCTAAGTCGCGGGAACGCTCTGTTTACTCATAGGCCAGATTCTGTGCTACTCATATAGTGTTATGCCCAACGGTCTTACTCGCCATCGCAGGTATTGGATGATGGCTCTGGTTGCAGTCGTCCTGATCGGCGCCGGGCTAGGGACATGGCGAGGTGTGGGTCCGTTCCGTTATACGCGGCTTGGTGATCAGGTGCGCTTCAGCCGTGATATTCGGCCCATCCTGAATCAGAACTGCGTTGTCTGTCACGGCGGAGTTCGGCAGAAGAACGGAGTTTCGTTCATTTTCCGAGAGGAAGCACTGGGCGTCGGGAAGTCCGGTCGTCCTACGATCGTCCCAGGCAAGCCGGAGGAATCGGAACTAATCGCGCGGGTAAGTTCGAAAGATCCTGAAGCGCGCATGCCGTACCACGCCCCGCCACTTCCCCCACAGCAGATCGCGTTGCTTCGCCGATGGATTAAAGAAGGAGCCAAGTGGGAGGACCATTGGGCCTTCGTTGCTCCCAAAGCACAAACCTTGCCCGCGGTGAAGCGTCCGAATTGGGTACGTGAACCGTTGGACCGATTCATTCTCGCCCGACTGGAGAAAGAAAATCTCACACCCTCGCCCGAGGCTGACAAATCCGCTCTGCTACGCCGGGTTTCTTTCGATATCACTGGACTTCCGCCCACGCCCGAGGAGCAAGCGACGTATCTGGCTGATCCGTCGCCTAATGCATATGAAAAACAAGTCGATCGTTTGCTCGCCTCGCCGCGCTATGGCGAGCGGTGGGCGGCGATGTGGCTCGACTTGGCGCGGTATGCGGACAGCAAGGGGTATGAAGCCGATCGGGATCGGCCTGGAATGTGGCCATACCGCGATTGGGTCATTGACGCTTTCAACCGCAATCTTCCCTACGATCAGTTTGTGATCAAACAACTGGCAGGCGATTTGCTCCCGAACGCCACCTTTGAGGATCAGATTGCTACTTCGTTTCACCGCCAGACTCCCAACAACGATGAGGGCGGAACGGACGATGAGGAGTTCCGGTTAGTGGCTGCGATGGATCGCTCGGCGACCACGTGGTCCGTGCTCAACGGCGTCACGATGAATTGTGTGCAGTGCCACTCCCACCCTTATGATCCGATCCGCCACGCCGAGTATTACAAGTCGCTTGCCTTCTTCAATACATCGCGGGATGCCGACCTTCCCGAGGACACGCCTGTCTTGTATGTTCCAAAAGATAAGGCCAAATATTCAGAAGCGGCGAAGCTTCAGCAGGAGATCGCGGCGCTCAAGCATTCGGTGGTGGATCGAGGGCGACAGTTGGAGGGTCAGGCACAATGGATACCCGTGCCGATTATCGCGGCGTCCGCCAGGGAGGCACCCGCCTTGCGTTGGGAGGCGGATCAAATGGAGCGCGAGCTTGCGCGTTTGCCGGATGAAAAATTATCGGCCGAAAAGAAAGAGGACAAACGAAACTATCTGGTTAAGGCCATCACCGAAACCAAGAAACTGGCAGCTCTCAAAGCGGGAGAGAAGCCCGTAGCCTTCCAGATTCACGATGGAGAAATGCGGGCTGCCGCCAACACCCCAGGACAGTCGGTCTACGAGCTGACCGCGACAGTGGATGCGACGGTGATGACTGCGTTGCGCATTGAGGTATTGCCAGCGAATCCGGACCTCGCCCGCCATACACCCGAAGACGGTTTTATTGTCGACCAGATAGACGCTTGGATCGTACAGCCGAATCGCCATCAGGATAAGATTCCATTCCGTTATTTCATTTCGGATTCCGAAGAAAATCTGCAAGCGGCAGTGGAGCGGGCCGTCAAATCGGGGCCGAAGTCCAAGCCAGACCCGGAAACGGGCGGCTTTGCGGCAAATCCAAATCTTTTCCGCGCCCGGTGGACAATCGGAGTTCCCGCTTCGCCTCTGCGGCTATCCCCAGGCAGCCGACTGAAAGTACACCTGACACAGACGGACAATGTCAGCGACAAGCCCGCCCTCGTGAGGCGCGCGCGTATGGGAGCTAGTGGGGATTCGAGTTGGTCAGCACTGACGCCAGACTCCACATTTGTCGCCAGCCTTGCCGAGCTATCGCACCTGACTCGCCAGTTGCAGAAGATTCACAGTGTCGGAACTCCTGTGATGGTGGACCAGGCGGACTATGAGAAGCGAGAAACGCGTGAATTCGAACGCGGAAACTTTCTCACCAAGATAGGCCCCGCCCTCACCCCGGATGTCCCCGGATTATTTCCAAAACTTCCGGCCGGTGCTCCTCGCAATCGCTTGACGCTGGCGAAGTGGTTCTTTCTGCCAGAGCAGCCTCTGACTGCGCGCACGGCGGCGAACCGCTATTGGGAGCAGCTTTTCGGCACCGGAATTGTTGAAACGCTGGAAAATTTTGGGAGTGTTGGCGAAGAGCCGAGTCATCCCGAGCTGCTCGATTGGCTGGCGCTTCACTTTCAGAACGATCTCCACTGGGATATGAAGGCGTTATTGCGCGAACTGGTTACAAGCGCTACCTATCGCCAGAGTGCTAAAGCTACGCCGGCACTTACCGAGAGAGATCCACGGAATCGCTTGCTGGCGCATGGTTCCCAGCAAAGGCTCACGGCAGAGATGGTGAGGGATCAGGCTCTCATTGCCAGCGGTCTGTTGAGCGATACGATGGGCGGACCTCCAGTCATGCCGCCGCAGCCCCAGGGTGTTTGGAACTCGGTTTACAACGACAGCAAGTGGGTGGACGCGACTGGCCCCAATCGTTATCGGCGGGCGATTTACACCTATATCAAGCGCACCAGCGGCTATCCCAGCTTTCTTACCTTCGATGCATCGGAGCACGATGTGAGTCTGGCACGCCGGATACGGACCAACACTCCGCTGCAAGCTCTGGTCACGCTGAACGATCCGGTGTATCAGGAAGCTTCCGAAGCGCTTGCGCTGCGGATGATGAAACAGACAGACGGCCTTGACGGGCGGCTTGAATACGGCGCACGCTTAGTGTTGTCGCGTAATCCGACAGACGATGAGCTGGCAGCATTGCGCAGATTATATGAAGAAGCTCTAAGCGCGCCGAGTGCGCCTCGTATCGTGAAGGTCGCTGAGAGTACGCGCGCGAAGAGCAGATCGGGGAACGAACTGGCCGCATTGACCGCCGTGGCTAGCGTTCTGTTCAATCTCGATGCCGCTTTGACTAGGTAATTCTCATGTCAAACTCCAAACATCGGCTGAATGATTTGCAGACGGCCTTACTGCAAGCACAGACTCGCCGTCATTTCTTGCGCACCTTGGGCAGCGGGCTGGGAACTCTGTTCGTCGGAACATCGATGGCAGAGTATGCCAGCGCCGCGTATGAGACGGGCCGTTCCGAAGCCTCGAATCTCGACTTTACGCGCGACTCATCCACTCCCCTTGCCTCATTGCCTCCTCAGTTTCCGGCCAAAGTGCGGCGCGTCATTTATTTGCACATGGCCGGGGCGCCAAGCCAATTAGAACTTTTCGAGCACAAACCTGAATTGAAGCGGCTCGATGGCCAGGATTGTCCCGCGTCGTTTTTGGAAGGCAAGCGTTTCGCATTCATCAGCGGCGTCCCCAAACTTTTAGGGTCGCAGTACCCGTTCCACCAAGTCGGACAAAGCGGTCACTGGATTTCTGATCGCCTGCCTCATCTCGAAGAGCACATTGACGATCTGTGCTTCATCAAGTCCATGCATACCGACCAGTTCAATCACGCACCGGCGCAACTATTGGTGCACACGGGCAATGCGCGCCTTGGGTACGCTTCCATCGGTTCCTGGGTGCTCTATGGACTGGGTACAGAGAATCAGAATTTGCCGGGATTCATCGTATTGCTCTCGGGAGGCAAGTCGCCCGACGGCGGAAAGCAGCTTTGGAGTGCCGGCTTCCTGCCCAGCGTTTACCAGGGTGTGCAATGTCGCTCGCATGGCGAACCGGTGCTGTATCTTGACAACCCGCCGGAAGTAAGCCGCCCGCTGCGCCGGAGCATGTTAGACACGATCGATCAAATCAATCAGCAAACTTATGCCGCGTTCGGGAACCCCGAGACGATCACGCGCATCGCCCAATACGAACTGGCGTTTCGCATGCAAATGGATGCCACCGACGCCATGGACATTCGCAAAGAGCCCGCTACGGTACTCACCAAGTACGGATCGAAGCCGGGCGAGGCTAGTTTTGCCAACAATTGTTTGGTGGCGCGGCGCTTGGCGGAGCGCGGTGTGCGATTCATTCAGCTTTACCACTGGGGATGGGATTCTCACGGGGCAGACGCGAAGGAAGCCCTGAACCTCGGCTTCATGGACCGTTGCCGTGAAGTGGATCAACCGACTGCGGCCCTGCTAGCTGATCTGAAAGAGCGCGGCATGCTCGAAGATAGTCTGGTCGTCTGGGGCGGAGAATTCGGCAGGACGCCGATGCGGGAAAACAGGAACGGTCAACAAATGAAGTATGTGGGGAGAGACCATAACCCGGGCGCGTTCACGATTTGGATCGCTGGCGGCGGCGTCAAACCAGGAATCACACACGGCCAGACGGACGAGATGGGATACGAGATCGTGAAGGATCCAGTCGAAATCCGCGATTTTCATGCGACGATGCTTTACCTGCTCGGCTTCGACCACCACAAACTCAACTATTCCTTTCAGGGCCTGGAACAGAAGTTGACCAGCGTGAAACCGGCGCGCGTCGTGGCTGAGGTTTTGGCATGAGAAACTTCCTGAATCTGTGCACAAACCGTTTCCGAAGGTGCGAGTGCTGGTGACACTGTGGGGTCACCGCGTCTCCAGGCAGTTGCGCTTGGGCCTCCTCGCGCTGGCACCCATTTTGTTCGTATTCGTCCTATTGGTGTTTTTTCCTCCGGATGGGAACGAGCGCGCGAAGTGGGCGCAATTCATCGGACGCTTTCACCCCTTGGCCGTCCACTTTCCAATTGCCCTCTTCCTGTTGGTACCGATCCTGGAATTAGCCGGGCTCAATTCTCGCTTGTCCTATCTGCGTCTCTCCGCTGGCTTTGTCCTCGGCCTAGCAACGGTCGGCACAATCGTGGCCGCAATGCTCGGATGGTGTCTGGCGCGCAGCGGCGGATATTCCGGGCCAATATTGACACAACACATGTGGGGTGGAATATCGCTGGCGGCAGTCTGCTGGCTGTGCTGGATGCTACGTGCGAGCGCGAACTGGCCGGGCTGGGGGCTTCTCTACCCGATCGCGCTTGCGACTGGCGTTGTTCTGGTGGTTTGGACTGGATACCGCGGCGGGCAATTGTCTCAGGGCGAAGATCATCTGACCGAGTACATGCCCATGAGGTTGCGGCACTCGCTCGGAATCTCTGATGCCGGCCCACCAATCTCGTCGAGCGGAGCGAACACCTTTTACGGTGCGCGGGTTGAGCCCATTTTCGCGGCACGCTGCGTCACCTGCCACGGTCCACAGAGACATAGAGCCAATCTGAGACTCGACGGTTACAGTTCGCTGATGAGAGGCGGCAAGGATGGGTTAGTCGTCCGAGCCGGAAACGTCCAAGCCAGCGAACTCTTTCGTCGGATCACATTGCCTCCTGACCATGATGACTTCATGCCCAAAGCGGCCAGACGGCCGTTGTCGGCAGGCCAGGTGAAGCTGATCGAACTGTGGATTGCGGCAGGTGCTTCAGGCACGCTGCCAATAGATGCCATCAAAGACGCTGGTTCCACGTCCCCTGCTGTCGTCACCGAAGTGACTTTCGAGGAGATTGATGCTGCGGCCGTCACCAGGCGGCGGGCACAAGTCGCTCCCGAGCTGGCTCGACTGCAAGCGAAATTTCCGAACACTTTGGAGTACGAGTCACGAGGTTCTGCCGATCTGTTCTTGAACGCTTCGATCCTGGGACCTAAATTTGGCGACACCGATCTAGCAGTCCTGTCTCCCCTCGCTGAACATATTACGGTCGCCGACTTCTCTCGTACAGCGATCACTGACCGTTCTGTGACCGCTATAGCCGGCATGAAACGACTTCGCGTCCTGCGACTCATGCACACTAGAATTACCGACACCATGGTGCAAGGTCTAGGCGCCCTGGATCAACTCGAATCAATGAATGTTTTCGACACCCCGGTGACGCCTGCAGCATTGCCGACAATCGCGATGCTCCCCAAGTTAGTGCATTGCTACGTCGGCCAAACGGCGATTCCAGCCGGGCTCTCTGTCCCCAAGGCTTTGATAGGCAAGCTTGAATTTTGAGTTCAACGGATTCATCCTGCGCAGAAGTGTGATTCGCCCGATCGGCAACCACTCGGCAACCAGGATGTCGCCATTGTGGAGGAAAATGGCGTCGTGAGGGGTGATGAACTTTCCCGACGTAAATTGCGGACGCGACTGGCTTCGGCGTGATCCCACTTCGCCGTTCTCCGCCTTTCCATCTCCCAACTGGGCAACCACGTTGAACTGCCGATCGAGAATACATACCTGACTATCCAGATCAGGGCAAACCATCCACTCCCCCTGAGTCTGGAAATTGCATGGCATTCGCAAGTGCGCCTGGTCCCTAATCGTCCGCAAGTGGGCGCCGTCGAGTGTGAAAGTCTGAATGCTGCGGTTTCCCCGGTCGGCAATCACGAGCAGTGGCGTCTCATCGCGGGCCTCGTGCTTCTGCTGGCTTGGGCATTGATTCGCAGTGAGTGCGCTGACTGCTGCGTCGCTGCATGTCGATAATAGGAGTGGCTGTTGAAAAACTCCCGTTCTGTCAAAATAGCCGGATTTAGGGGATAGAAAATGTCCAGGAAAACCAAGAACGTCGACTGTAGGGATTCCTAGCGCAAAGTTTTTTCGACCATTTTTCAGAGATCGAGTTTTTCAACAACCACAGGAGATAGCGCTCAGAATCCCCTGGACACGGGTCGTGAGTGCTATGGGGACGCTTCGCCAACTATGTATTTTGGTGGCGCTGGACCGAACCCCATCTTTTGGAATCCCATCATCTTTTGCATTTCGTTCGGGTCGTACAAGAAAGGACTGCTATCGCGGTCCGAAAGCTTTTCAGGATCGGCTTGATCGGTCACCGATCCTTCTCCGATGATGGCTGCCCTCCTTTCGGTCATGTAATCCTTATCGAGGAACACTTCAGCTGGGTGTGGGTCCTTCAGCAACAGATCCCTCGGACCGAGATAAAACTAAGCGTCCATCATTTTTGAGAGGGGAACACCGCCGGTGTCTACGGGAGACTAGGTTCGCTTGCCATCCTTTCCAATCCGGAACATCACGGACACTTTCCCAGACGTTTGAGTCTTGTCCAGCAAGTCCGCCAGCCACGTGCCGGCGAGGTCTTCGACCAGTGACGAGATCGGCCACGCGGCCATCGGCGATTCGAACTCGTCGTTGTATTTCTCAAGCGGAGAGTGATTGCCCTCGGTCATTGCGGTTGCGGAGCACAGGCGAAGACGCTGCCCCGTTTGGCAACCTTCGCCGAAGAAATCACCCTCGTTCAGAATGCCGATTGTGGCTTCCTTCCCGATCTTCGACACAACTGTGAGCTTTACCTTTCCCGTCTGTATACAAAAAACAGCATTGGACGAGTCGCCCTGAACAAAGATCGTTTGCTTTTTGGAAAAAGCTGCGACCTTCCTACCGCCGCCTTCGATAGTCGAAAGGAATGTCTTGGGATCGAATTGGATGATTTTCTTGGACGCTGCCACGGGCGGCATCATTGGCCCCTCTCAAGAGCTACGAATGCGCAAAAGGCAACTTCCTGTGGAAAGGATGTATGAAAGCGCTTGGAGGCAACGTCAACATTGCGGGGCAGAACCCGCTCCGCACTCGACGAAATAAGGATTTCACCGTTGATGTCGAAAGTCAACGGCCCACGCGAAAAATGGGCGGAAACACACTGCCGCTTCGCAAGTGGTGAACAATTGCCATTTCACTCATTGGCCCGGAACGGGGGTTTTGAGTGTAACGTTCTATCGTAAACTGACTGAGACGGTCACTGTAACGAGTTCAAACTGCGGAGCGTCCTGTGTCACGCAGAGTGGCGCGCCGTTTGAATTCATCAATCCTGCTCCTGGCCTTGTCTTTCGCGTAATCCACAGACTGGCTGATCTTCTCCCGGCTCTCGGCGGCCTTCTCGGAAGCGACCTTCTTGTGCGATTCATGGATCTGCTTCGCTCCGAACCTCACACTGCATCTCCTACTAGCTGCGGATCGGGCTCACACAGATGCAGATCGAACTTGCGGCCCAGGTACATTTCCGCTCCACTCGCATCACGCATGAGCGCGGTTGGCGTGAAGAACTTACGCGCGCACTTGGCGCATGAGGCCATGGTCGGAACTTTACCTTCGTACCGGAGGATGACGAAGCGGCGATCAGTCTGCCAGGCTGGTGTGCGAGTCGGGGTAACGCATGAGTGTGCGTCAAATTGCTTCGAGACCACGCCGAATTTTATGCCGTTCGGGAAGGGGTAGGTCAGGTGGCAATCGATACACTGCAGGAGGCGGCCGTCGGCGGAGATTACGATTGCGATGCGGTGAGGCGGTGGAGAACTGCTGGCGGACATCGCATATTCCTACTCTCGACGGACAAGATCATCATACGCCGCCTGGCCCGATGGTTCACCTGCCGCTGCACGTGCCGGTGAGCCAACACGGGCATGATGCTCCTAGCGCAGATCGATGGCAGTGCGACTGGTCACGCTCACCGCAAATCGGAGTCAACAGAGATGCCCCAAGTCTTTAGCAGCCACTCGGGGATGTAACACTTGTTCCGATTGTCCTGGCACCAACGGCGTAGTTCGCCAGATTCAACGTAGGTTGGCGCGGTAAGTCCCAACTCATCGGCGCGCCTCTCGAACGCAGGCGCTACGGCGGGTGGAATGGCGGGTGCTTGCCCGCTCGACCAACAACCCAAATTTCGATGTCTGCCATTCATTGCAGTCCTCACTTGCCTATCGAACAGATGCAGGCATTCTCAACAAGTGGACGCCGTGTGTCTCTGGCCCGATGGTTGAACCGCCCTCGCACGTTGGTGCCGGTGAGGCCGTGGCTGTGATGCCAGCCGCAGATTAAGAAAGCCCGCGTCGCACAAGCCCATCCCAGACGACGCGGGGCCCTTGAACACCTTGGGGGAGGCGCTTCAAGTTGAAAGCCTACGCCCGTTACCGTCGTGAGTCTAGGCCGTGAAACTGTCTATCGGCGCAGGACGCAACGAACTGGAGTCGTTGAAACTGGCTCCGTGGGCCAGTCGACGACGCCAGGACTTGCTCGACGTACTGGGCCAACTCACCCCGAAGATCCAGGAACGGACTCGAGCGCTGGAAGAAGAAGTGGAGAAGCGCCCGGTGACGCGGCGGCTGATGACGCATCCCGGCGTGGGCCCGGCGATTGCCGCTGGATTCTTCCGAGGGAACCAGACCCACGTAGCTGGCAATCTGTTTCCCGCAGTGAAAGCGTCCCGGAGTTCCAATTACTAACTCGAAGGCTAGGGCCGTCGGCGGTTGACTGCGCACCGTAACCTGGGCCGCTTCTACCAGCAAGAAACGCAGCAATGCGTTGCCCTGCTTGCTGATGTGTCCGAGTCGGCTGCTGCGGCTGGGGCTTGTCATGGGGTAACCGTCAATGTGAGAGCTTGGCTGGCAGTATAGGTTGGGGTTTTCGCACTCACAGTCACTGTGGAGGTTCCGAGGGTTGTTCCAGGGTTGGAGTGAGTGGAACTTCCCGGGTTGCAGGCTGCGAGGCTGCCCGCCATCAACATGAGGAGCACGACGGCCAGCGAATTTCGACGTCGCGAGCGGGGCAGGAGCAAGAGCGCGAGGATTCCACACAGGAACACAGCCGTCGCATGCCCCTCGAGATTACGGATTCTTAGCGAAGCAGTGGCGGCGGTGGTGGAGATTGCAAGCGTCACGGTTTGCGAGCTGGTGCCGGCGGGAATGGATGCAGGAGTGAATGTGCAGTTGCTCTCGGAGGGCAAACCGCTACAACTGAGCGTGGCCGCGGCGCTGGTGGGGGTGCCCGCAGCGGCGGTGAAGGTTAACGAATAGTTCGCGGTAGCGCCTTGCGCCACACTGGCGGATGATGGATTTGCCGACAGCGCGAATGGGATTACGCCAGTTCCCTGGAGAGCCACCGTCTGCGGAGATCCGCTGGCACTGTCGGCCACGCTCAGGGTCGCAGCCCTGGAGCCCGCCGCGCCCGGCGTAAAGACGATTGAGATGGAACAATTGGACCCGGCAGCCAGGGTCGCTCCGCACGCGGTAGTCTCAGCGAAATCCGAAGCGTTGGTTCCAGTAATTGAAATGGCGATCCCTGTGAGCGGAGCGGTACCGGTGTTCTCGAGGCTGGTCGCCTGGGCTGAACTGGCGAGACCCAGCGGCTGCGCGGCAAAGGAGACGGAGGGAGCGGAAAACACGACGGCCGGGGCTACGCCGGTTCCGGTTAGCGAGACCGAGATGTTCCCTTGCGGCGACTGAATGGCAAGCGTGCCGGTGGTCGACCCCAACACCGTCGGCGTGAAAGTCACGCTCACCGTGCAGGTGGTGTCGCTGCTCAACGACGATCCGCAGGTATTGTTCTGCGACCAGCCTGGCGACACGGTGATGCCGGTTAAGGATACGGCTGTAGTGAAGTCGTTGCGTAAGGTAACGGTTTGTACGCTGCTGGGGGTATTCAACAACTGGGAGCCGAAGGTGAGCAGATTTGCGGATGCGTCGAAGCCGCTCAAAGGAAGCGTGGTGTCCCAGGCGCCTCGTCCGTGCGTTACGACACGAAGCAGGCGCGAAGACGGCACCAGTTGAATGTCTTGCACCACGACATTGGGAAGGTTGGAGCCGAGGACTTCCCAATTGGTTCCTCCATTCGATGTCACATACACGCCGGTATCGGTGGCCAAATAGATGGTTCCAAGCAAGGATGGATCGACGGCAACGCTATCGGCCGGCGTGTCAGGAAGATTCCCGGAGAGGTCACTCCACGTGGTCCCACCATTGGTGGAGTGGAAGATATGACCTGCGCCGAAGCCGCTCACTACAACGTAAACATCCTGCGGGCTGTCGGGCATAACCACGATCTTAGAAATTGACCGGTTCGGCAGTCCGCTAAGTTTGCTCCACGAGGCGCTGGCTCCCGCCAGCGCATTGTGTGTTACGGATACGGTACCGTCTCCCGCTCCTGTATAGATGGTGTTTGCGTCGGTGGGCGCGACAGCTATGGTATTCAGGCCGGCTTGTCCCGCGGTCAAGTCTCCCGAGATCGGGGTCCATTGCGCCGCGTGATTGGTGGATTGATAGACGCGATAGGTTCCCGTGTAAACATTGGCAGCGTTGCTGGGGTCGGTTGCGATGGGCGGAACCCAGTACGTGCGATCGGTGGTGGTAATGCCCGCTTGCGCCGACACCCATCCATAAGGCCACGGCTGCCCAAGCACCGCGCCTCCAGTTGCGCTGGACATCCAACTTGATAAGGGACTGCCCTGGCAATGGGCATAGGCATAGACACCCGCGCTATCGATGACCACAGGGCCGCCGTCGCCGCAGATGTTTCCTCCCCCGCTGTAGCTCCACGAGGCGCCGCCGGTTCCTATCTGGGTGCCATGGTCCTGCGACCCCACAATGGTTGCGCTCGAATTTGTTCCGGTAATGCCGAAACCGGGGTAGAACGTCATGCTTCCGATGGAATTGTTTAACGAACTAAATGCAGGATTGATAGCGGTCGGAGTGGTGGTTGCGAAGATTCCACCGTCGTCCATGATGTACATGGTGGAACCATTCGGAGAAAATACGGCGGCGTGCTGGTCAGCCCACAGCAGGGTTGCGTAAGACTCCGTGCTCTTGGTCCAGGTTACGCCTCCATCGAGCGATTGAAACAGATCGACTCCGCCGACATACAGGACATTTGGGGATCCCGGCACACTCACCAGCCAGTCGCGGTACCAGTCCAAACCATCGCCAGGGGCGGTGAGAGCCGTCCAGGTGTTGCCTGCATCCGTACTCTTGTAGGGCGTGCCTGATCCACCAGAAGATGGGGCTAGTCCGGCAAGCAGGTTTCCCGCTGAATCCAAATACAACGAGGTTCGCCAGACGAGCTGTCCGGAGGGAAGCGGGCTGCCCGAAGCTCCGGTCAACGCCGTCCAGGTGACACCTGCATCCATCGACTTGTAAATGGCAGCGGTTACGCTTGGAACGACAATAGAGTTAAAGTAACCGTTCATTCCAGCGTATGCAACGTTGGCATTTGTGGGGTCAAAAATCACCGCCGATGCATAGCTCGGCAATTGGTTGGTCCAGGTGTCGCCGGCGTTCGTTGAACGGTACACGCCTGATTCGGTTGCTGCAAGCAAGACAGAACTGTTTCCGGGCTGGAGGGCGATCTGGGCAAAGGGGGCGGCGGCACCGCTTGTGGTCACAAACGGGGCGGAGATCTGCGTCCAGGTGCTTCCACCATCTGTAGATTTAAGCAGTCCTTCGCCGTAGTAACTGTCACCGCTATAGTCGGCTTCGCCAGTTCCGGCATAGATCGTGTTGGGGTTGTTGAAGTCGATGGCGAGCGCTCCAATGGCCAGCGAGGGCTGCGAGTCGGTGAGCGGGGTCCAACTCTGACCTCCATCGGTGGTCATCCAGACGCCGCCGGCCGCAGTGCCGACGTACATGATCAGGGGGTTGGTGGGATTGATTGCCAGCGATGTAGCTCGACCTGAATAGGGGGTCTGACCGGCTCCCGATGAGATCAAACTGGGTCCATTGAAGTTCCATGCGAGCGAGGCAAAGGAATCCAGTCGCTTCACTTTGAGGTCGGGTTTTGCACTGAGACCGGATGCTGCTGGCGGAACTGCCAGCACGGAATGGGGACCCGACTGCTTCAACAAGCGGTGCTGTCTGAGGGCGTTGTCGCGAGCGCCTGGGGGAATGTGAGCGTGGGGATATGCGCGTTGACGGATGAACCATTCATTGTGCTTGCGAGCGAAATCGCCATCAGCCTCGCCCTCGCGGGCATCCGGCCCGGTTACCCTCGAATTCAAGGTGGACGTGGCTTATGAATCGCTCTTCTGCTCAGGGAAGGTTGTTCTGGTAGACTGCTGCGCTGACGCCAGCGGTGACGAGCCGGACCCAAGCGCCAGAGCTACGAGCACAAAACATTCGCTTACCCGCATGTCTCGACCCTCCTTCAGAGTGGCGCACCACTCAGAAATGCAACCTGTCAGTTGTCGACAGTGAGCAGGGAGAATACGGCGACTTCCTCTGTGGTGGGGGAGACAGATTATCGATGCAACGACACGGGATAGTTCCAGAGCAATGAGCCAATGTCAAGAAAAATCGAACCTCGCATCCAAATTAGGGAATTGGCACGGCAGGGGGCAGGTCACGGTCTTGTTTCAAACTTCAAGAGGGAGTGGCACAGTCGAAGTTCGGTGCGATGATCAATTTCCAAGTCGAGAGCATTGTTCTGCGTGTCAACATTCAGAACCTTCGCCTTGGACGAGGGGTAAGCGGTAGCAGCACGTTCGGCGAAGGGAATGCGCTGCTGCGATGGGAATGCTCTCGACACAGAAGCGGCTTAAGTGCAGCAAGGGGCATTCCAAGTCGATTCAACGATGGGCCATGGGCGTGACCGGCTTCAGGCCGTGGGCGTACGCCAACACGACAAAGGGGTTGAATTTCGTTTTGACATTGGCCATTTCAAGGCAAAACAACTTCTGGGTGCTGTACCAGTCTTCGAACGAATCTTTGAATTCCTCATAGTAAGACTCTGAGTCCTCGAGGGCCGAACCGAGCTTGTTGTGGCCGTGGTGGTCCTTTCTTAGCTGCTTAAAGCCTCGCTCGGAACGGTAGACGTTTTGGGCGGCAATGGCGCAGAACTCCTCCTCATCGTCCATGTGAATGCCGTCAGTGAGGCCCTCGGCAATTGTTGCGCCTGAGAATATCCCCTCGAGCATCCGCAGTGCATGAACCATTTCGTGGAACAACTTTTCACCGGCGCCGTCTCCGGGGTCGATCTTTCCGCCCTTGTTGACAATCACTTGCTGAGCGTTTGCTGGGTGAAAAAACAATCTGACCATGGTACCAGCGCCGGTGCCCACGGACCCGGTGGGAAGCATGATCGTTGTTTCGCCGGCCGAAGGCACCGCCCGCATGGTTGAGGTTCCGGATCTAGTGGCGTCACGAACGTTGACCGGCTGTGCCGCAGCGTTGACTGGGTTGCCCGGCGTTGGTTGAAATGGCCGGATGAATAGCCCCTGCTTGTTCAGATTGATGAATCTGAAGAGGGTGCGCCCCGAATGCGTGCCACGGATAAGGTCGAGGACTCTCGCCACCTCCCGCCGATAGGCGTACCCGCCTAAGGCAAGCGTAACGGGGTCCTGTATCCAGATATTCGATGAATATTGAAAAAAGCCTGGAATGGCCGCCATATTTCAAATCTCCCGTCTTGGAGGTTTGGAGCCTCTCTTGCGCTCTCTACTTCCTAAGAGCGCACTGGGGCGGCGAATTTGATCATGGGCGATGAAAAAGACCAGGTCGGCGGAGTCCTGAAGGGGGCTTTTTCTTACGGACAAAGAGGTAGGAAGGGGAAGATGTTTCAACAGTATGAAGGGCGATGGCTTGCAAACAGTCTGGGTCAGCGTTCAAGTGATTAAATCGTATACTTCAAGTCTCTGGCCAGGTTACTAAGATTTTGTTGCCTGATGATCAATTCGGCTACTGCTTTGCGCTGTTAAAGGGTGGAAACAAATTCCACAAGCAGGCCGCCGGGAGGGCTGTATGAAAAAGTTTGGGGCATATCCGGTCGTCGTCAATTACAACCTTCATACGCAGCTGCGCAACAACCCTAAGCAGGACGATTTGTATCGGATGGGGCGACGGGAAGAGGAAAAACAACTTTACATCAAGACCACGAGGACCTCTGATGCAGGAATAGAGAATAATCTTTATAAGCAGGAGATCAGGCAGTGGGAAACGACTATCTGCCAATGCCTTCGACAGATCGAAGGCAATCCGGTAGGACGCATCGTTCTGGGGCTGATAAACAAGCAGACTACGGTCTGGATCAATCCAGAAACCGATGATTGGAAGAAATGTAGTTGCGCGCAGACCGGTCCGCTGAACTATGAGATTCAAAAGGATAGCGTTGCTCGCGGAGCTGGCTCTGGGGACACGCTGATTCTTTTCAAGCCTGAACTAGGGGACGATACTCTGTTTCACGAACTGGTGCATGCCTATCGGTACTCCTACAAGAAGTTCAGTCCGATGTGCATTGACAACCTCAACCCAAGCCCAAAGGGGCCGCACTGCGGAAGTAGCGAGGAATTTCTCGCTCACCAGATGTCTAATCTCTACATGTCTCAGGCGAATCGGCCCTTGACGCTAGATTATTACGATGCCTCGGTTTCCAGCAAGGACGAGATTTACAATTTCCTGCAGAACGACGTCGACAGGCTGGAGGCACTCAAGTACTTTTTGCGGCACGAATACTTGGCAATGCTCGCCGCACACACCTTTACGAGCACCAACTACAATCCTTTCCGCGACTACGCCATGCTTGAAGCGAACTTTCTGAAGGACATGGACCTACCCACACTGCCCGAACTGGGCACCGTCCTGCGGTCCTGAGAAGCTTGGCTACTGCTCCGCGCGGGAACTGCATTTTGCGTCGCAACCAGGCGATTAACCCTTTGAAGCGGACATCGTGCAGATGAATGCCGGTTGCGATCTGACCGGCTACACCCGTCGCCGCTAGCGCCAACAGGGCGCCAAGCGTGACCTGTATCCGCATGTCTTGGATTTTAGTCCGGATTTCAACCCTCTGCCATCTGGCGTAATCAGGCGATGTGACAAGCTTGCGCCGTTCGTTTGCCCGTCAGCTGGGGTTTTGAGCGTAATGGGGATTTAACGTCAGTTCACTTTTTAAGCGAACCCATTCTTTTTAGGCGCTCGAGGGTTTGTTTCATCTCGCTCCCGCTGATCCCGACGCTTCGTCTCCAGGCAAGGTATTCGTTGACACTCTGCTCGTACACCCTCACACATTCGGCCAGGCCCGTTTGCTTGAAATCGTTTGGCTGCCTCGCCTGAAACGCCCTCTCAACTAGCTGATCGGGCGCGATTAAGCCGCAGTGAAAACAGCTATCGGGTTTGAAGTGTTGCAGTCCGCAATCCTCTAAGTTGTCAAAGCCAACGGTGGAACCGTCGTTTTTCATAACCGTGACTTCCGAATAGACCCCGCGTGACTTGGCGTCAACGATCGTCGCAAAAAGTCCGGGTTCGTCGCTAAGCCAAAACTCCACGATCCAATTCTGCGGCGAGGCTACAAACGTACCGTTTCGTCGGAAACCAAGCGCTTCAAATGCCGTTTTGGACTGTTCATACTTTGACGGCTGGCTTCAAGAATGCGAAGTGATTTCGTTGAAAGATATTTTCTGCGGGAACTTTGCGGCGGCAATCTCGCCCCACTTCTTGAAAATCGCGTCTTCGGACCTCATGTCATCGGCGCTGAAACCAAGTTTGCGCAAGCGCCTACGAGCAACTTGCCTTTGAATCCACCAACCGGACCCTACCCAGACCGAGGCGACGACCACAAGTGCCCCTATAAACCACAGGAGGATGTCCTGAACGTGGATAACGTATACATGCCACAAGCCCATGCCGTCGGATTCATGGCCATAGGTATAGAACCGAACGACATTAAGTGCAAGCCAGACAGATGAGAGGCCGAAACCAGCCACGATGAAAGACAGTAAGACGAATCGTGCTCCAGTGCTCGTCTTGCGATATGCCAGCCATTGGTAAAGCATTAAGGCGATACACGCAACCGCCACCGCGGCGCGAAGGACTTCCGACTGAAGAAATCCTGTGAAAAGCAGCAGCCACACCAAGGCTGGTATCACAAGGGGCCAATGGCGCGTTAATAGGCGAGACGGGAGCGACTCACTCACCCCAGCACTCTACGCCCGACGCAGGCTTATTTCCAGACAACTGACGAAATCCAGACAACTGACGAAACCAGGCCGTTACACTCAAGTGCCCAGTGCAAGGCCATGATGAGTGCTGTGGGGATTTTTCACCAATCGGGGGCTCCCTTGGTCACTTTCCTGGTGCAAATGTGTGAAGGGAGGCAGGAGTTAGAAGTTTTTCCGCTTCCTCGTATCCTTCGGAAAAGTCGTAGTCCCAGCGAGGCGGGACTGCAAACACATACTTTTCATTTCGCCCAAGTTCTGCCGGGTTGAATGGAGCTGCACTCACGATAGGACTCTCGTTCCACTGAGCGATCGTGAAGATCATGATCGGCATATCTTCTCGGGGATTTTCTTGCGTCGATTTAGGGTGTCTGATTCGCAGTTCAGGCCCCCGATACTCTCTCGCCACGCTGCCATCATCCCTGAGAACACTGCCTCCCCACTCTGACCACTGGACTCGGTAGCCTTTCCACGATTCGGGCAAAGTAAAGCTGAAACCGTATCTTGTATTTCTGTACTCGATGGTTCTCGTCTGCCTCGTAGCGGCATGATGCTTCTGGCTGGTTGAGGGTGCTTGCTGCGCCCATCCCGAGACTGAGAGGGCGAGGATGAGGGACGCCGCGTTGAATGATCGTCGGGAACGTGTCCAGATCGCGGCTGCTAATTCCATGTTTCTGCCTCCCGTTTCCCTTCTTGAATGCTGTTCGGACAGCAATTGCAGCACCAGAAGACGCAACCTGGGCTGAGTTTGCTTAGGGCGCCTACTAGCGCAGGGCAGCGTGTCGGAAGCCACACATTGCATTTGAATCGCCACAGAGGATGTTCCTCTTCCCACCGCAGGAGGTCAGGATGGCTGTAGGGGGCCAATGAGCGTAATAGGGATTTTTCGCCAATTGAAAGTTTTGTAAGCCAACAGGTGCTTCTTATCGATATCGCCTCCGACCTTCTTTAAGAACCTCCTCTGACACAAAGCCCTTGTTGCATCGATCGCAGTAAAACCCATCAATGAACTGTTCTAACGGTCGTTCGCGAACAATTTGCGCCTGAACGTCGTCCACTCGAAGGTCTGCAAAATAGGCAAGCCGAGGGTCCTTGCCCAGTGCCGGTACCCAGGCTCGTCAATGAGCACGAGTTTCGGACGGCCATTTTGGGTGCTATGGAGATTTTGAGACAGCCGGAGTGGCCTCCGGTGCGGGATCATTCAACCAACCCGAACTGGAAAAGGAAAACCAGACCCAGGGAGGGTCTGGTCGCAGAGTCTTAAAATTGAAGCGGTCGTGAGGGTCGAATGACGTACAGTCGCTAACCCATGACCGTGTTCCGTTCATGAAACTAGAAGCAGAATACGCGCTGCGGGGTTCTAATAGCTGGTCAATATTGCACGCTTTCGAGGGAGGCTTCTCCCAACTCACGAAAATGGATTCGTCATCCTTCCCGCCCTCATTCCCGTGTCATGGATCGTCAAGGGGCAATGAGTGTAACGGCGATGTTTCGCCAATTGACTGATCGTCTCTCCCTGAAGTATCAACGTGCAGAGGTCGAACGTGCCAAGCCTTTCTGTTTGGTTTGTCGGGAGTTTCGCCGGTTGGACTCAAGGAAAACACCAACACTCTTCGCTGGCATGGGTTCCGCAAACAAATATCCCTGGACTGACCCACAACCGGCCGATGCCAACAGCTGGCGTTGACGAGCTGTTTCCACCCCTTCAGCAACCACTTTAAGATCTAAACTGCGCGCGAGTCCGACGATTGTCTTAACGATGGCGTAGTTTTCGGCGTCCATTGTCTTGACGAACGATTGATCGATTTTAAGGCTGTCGACTGGAAAGCGACGGAGATAGCTCAGAGAGGAATATCCGGTGCCAAAATCGTCGATACTCAGCTTCACTCCTAGAGTCCGTAGCTGCGACATCGTTTGTAAGGTCGCTGCCACGTCGTTCATGGCCAAGCTCTCGGTGAACTCGATGGTTATGCACTGCGGATCAATCGCACTCTCGTGAAGTGCATCTTTGACGTGTCCAATAAAACCGGTGTGTGAGAAATGCTTTGAACTGATGTTGATGCTGACATATAACGGCGGGTCAGCAGGATAGCGCTGTCGCCACCTCGCCGCCTCTAAACACGCGTGGCTTAAAACCCAAACACTTATGGGAACAATCAGGCCGCACTGTTCTGCGATCGGGACGAAAGTGCTTGGTGGTATCGAATGCGATCCCGAGGGCTGCCACCGCAAGAGTGCCTCGAAGCCCTGTACCGCCCCTGTATCTACAGTGACGATTGGTTGATAGTGAAGTGTCAGTTCTTCATTCTCAAGAGCAGATCTCAGCTTGGCTTCGAGAAGAAGTCGACTCATGACTTGTTCGTGCATCACCCGGTCAAAGAGCTCACTGCAGGCCTTGCCTTGGCTTTTCGCACGATACATAGCGATATCGGCATTCTGAAGTACCGTTTCCGCAGATGCCTCTGGTGAAGTCAGCGCGATACCAATGGACGTGCTCTTGACGACCTCAATTCCCTCTAGTAGGAAAGGTCGCGTAAATGAAGACTGGATTCTCTCGGCTATACGGATGGCATCGCTCGGGTCCGTAACGTCCTCCACCAGAACTGTAAACTCATCTCCACCCATCCTGGCTATTATGCCGTCGCTGCGCATGCAGGCCCGAAGTCTATTGCTCACTTCTTTGATTAGAGTATCCCCGGTTGCGTGGCCATAGCAGTCATTGACGACCTTGAAGTCGTCGATATCAATGAAAAGTACGGCAGCGGCCTGTTGTGGATGCCTTTTTATCCGATCCACGACGCTTTGCAAACGTCCCAAGAATAAGGCGCGGTTCGGAAGGCCGGTTAGCACATCGCGGGTAGCGTTAAAACGTAATTTTTCCTGACCCTGCTTCCGTTCGGTTATATCTCGAGCGTTGTATACGATGCCGCCGATATTCTTGTGCTGTGTCAAGTTTCGAACAACACACTCGAAATAGAGCCACCTTCCGTCTGCATGTGGTAGCCGGAACTCGACGATCGGGTTCTGTCCATGCGCTACCGATAGGGGCCCCGAGATCTTGGTCTTCGCGAAATCGTCCTGATGTACTAGGTCGATCATGTTCGTTCCCACAAGGCGATCTTCATGCACCGCTAGAACTATATGAACGGAAGGACTAGCGTACTTGATTTGGCCGGAGGCATCGGCGATAAGAATAATGTCGGTTGACTGCTCGGTGAGAGCGCGGAAGCGCTCTTCGCTCTCTCGGAGGGCGTTGCGTTCTGTTTCTTGCAACTGGCCGATATGCTCCTGTCTCTGGAGCCGGAGAAAAAATATCAGGATGGCAGTCGCTGCCAATATTGCGGCCGCCAGCAATTCGTTTCTAGCTCTCAGCGCAACAACTTGGACCCATTTGTCCTCGGCTTCAATGGCGATCTGCAATCGGTGCTGCATCAAGTCAAACTGGGGGCTGCCTGCCTGGAAATCGACCTGCTTTGCCTCGTCAAAGTCCCCAAGTTGCATCAGGATCCATTGCCGGCTGGCCGACGTACGGTAGTTGTCTAACACAGGCCAGACTGCCTCCAGGTCAGAGGTCTGATAAGCATGCGCGCGTGCCTCCAGTACTGCTTTAGGCAGTGCCTGTCTTGCCGCCCGCATTTCGGTTTCCGCTTTGGGTGTCAGGTTTTGCTGGTGCAAGGCTGTCAACGTAAGAGTGTGAATCTCTCGCGTAACAGCTGCAATTTGATCGAGAATCAATTGGGCAGAGAGGGCTTCGTCGACCTGATTCCGATGGAACCACGAGAGAGAGGCCAAGACGGCGATGACCGTCGCGAGAAAACCGAGTACAAAGGTCAATTTAGGACGAGTTGCTAGACTCCCGCATCGCAGGTTGATGGTGCCCTGGGCAGCCCGGATCATTTTGACCATGAGAAAACCGATCAGAATCCCTTCGCAAACGCGTGTGCAGAATGCTTGTGGGGAGGAACTGCCTGATCCGCCGAACAATAACCGCCATATACTGCGCTCAAGATCACGCCCAATTTTGGCACGTCCAGATGAGCATGCCAAATTACGACCGGTTACGAAAGTGTTGATCTGAGACTGAGAGCTCTACGGTTGCCGATGGCTCGATGCTAGGCACCACAAGGTGCAGGATATTGAGCAGGATAAGACGGTGGCGAGCCCATTGGGGGATGTCCGCAACGCCTGAAATCACATAGCGCTCATTGAGAGTTGGCCGGGCTGGGGTCAATGAGTGAGATAGGGATGTTACGCCAGTTGAGCCTGCGACCGCTTAGGGACGCCGTGACCACATCGGAGCAGGTTCCTCAACACGATTGCTATCGCGCCCGCTTCACTGCGGCAATCAGACCAGGATATGGGTTTACGGCCTTCCCCTTCCACCAAAGCTTTTCCGGCGACAACTCGAAGATCGCAAAGTGCAAGTGTGGCGTGCCCGGATCCGCATTTCCCGTCGATCCAACGAAACCAATGGCGTCGCCACGCTCAACTCGCATGCCCTCCCGCAAGCCTTTCATGTATCTGTCCAAATGAGCGTAGTAGTAGCAATACAGTCCCACTTCATCAAATTGGTAGATCGGGTTGCCGCCCCGTTTGCTGAGGAACAATTTGTGGACCGTCCCGGATACCGCTGCATGCACCGGCGTCCCTCTCGGTTCTAGAATGTCGATTGCCTCATGCGGGTGTCCGCTATGAATTTCTTCGAAGGTGTCCTGCAAACTTGCGAGAGCCAGTCCGGTAATCGATCCGCAGCTGTTGTGTCCGATGAAGCATCGCAGTGCCAAGGCGCAGGCGGATCTGACAGCGATCCGCGCGCGAGCCGGGCTGGTGCGTTCGCGGACCGCGCTAATCAACACGGCTCGGGGACTAGCGAAGAGCTACGGAGAGCGACTGCCCGGCTGCAACCCGCGGAATGTGAATCCGGAGAAAGCCCAGGGACTGAGTCCGGAGCTGCAGGCCGCGCTGGCACCGCTGCTGGCAGCGACCGAGGCGCTCAGCGAACGAATTTACGAATACAACCAGCAGATCGCGAAGATCGCCAAGGAGAGTTATCCGCAGGCGGCACGCCTGGAACAGGTGAAGGGAGTGGGGACTGATCGCGCTCACCTACATGCTGACGCTGGAAGATCCGCGTCGGTTTCGCAAGAGCCGCGACGTGGGCTGCTATGTGGGATTGCAGCCAGGACGCCGAAACTCGGGGCAAAGCGAGCCGCAGATGCATGTCAGCAGGGAGGGGGACCCGTATCTGCGCACGCTGCTGGTGCAGGGAGCGCACCACATTCTGGGTCCGTTTGGAGCGGACAGCGATCTGCGGCGCTGGGGCCTGAAACTGGCTGAGCGTGGCGGAAAGAATGGAAAGAAACGAGCGGTGATTGCCACAGCACGGAAGCTCGCTGTTTTGCTGCATCGGTTGTGGGTGAGCGGAAGAAGTTTACGAACCGCTGCGCAACAGCCGTGGACTGTCGCTGCCGGCGGCCGCATAAAGTCAAACATTCTTAGGAAGGAAAAACAAAAGCCTAAGCGCCGAGTTCCGGTGACTGCGTCTATGGCCTGCCCACCTTCCATCCACAAGGTGGAAGAGAGGTCGACTAACAGGTGGCAGCACCGGCTGAAACGAGAACACCCAACTTGCGCCGAGCGAACAAACACCGCTCATCGAAGAGTGCGGATGGAAGGGTGGCGACAGTGGCAACGCGGCGGGAGAAAAGTCTTGTCCAACGAAAACAACGAAAGAACCCTCTTGACTCCGACCGGCCTTCTCATGGAAGGCCATAACGCTCAAAAGCCCTCAAATGAGCTGCATCGCACGTTAAAGCCCTGCTTTCTAAAAAAACGCGACCGCGTCTCACTAGCAAGCCTACAATTCTGCAGGGGGTGCCATGATGAATCTTGAGTGCATAGGTCAGGACATTCGCTTCGGCTTGCGCTCGATGCGCAAGAGTCCCAGCTTCACGGTGATTTGCATTCTTTCGTTGGCACTGGGCATCGGGGCAAACACCACGATTTTTACGGTCGTCAACGCCGTCCTTCTCCATCCGCTGCCAGTCGCTGAAATCTCTCGCCTGGTGCAACTCGATACCGTTGACAGCAAGACTCAGGTCACGCAGGCCGGCACCACCAAGCTGGGCATGTCCTATGCCAATTGCGATGATTACAGACGACAGAACCAGGTGCTCGCCGGACTCTCGTGTATCTCGGGCACTCTACTGACCTGGAGCGGAGAAGCGGAACCCAAGCAGGTCGCCGGCCAATTGGTGAACGCAAACTATTTCCAGGTCCTCGGCCTGACACCAGCCGTCGGACGTTTCTTCCTTCCTGATGAAGACACCAAACCAGGCGGCAACAATGCGGCCGTCCTTAGCTATAGTCTTTGGGCTAACAAGTTCGGTTCGGACCGAAACCTGATTGGCAGGACAGTGACGTTCAACGCGACGCTATTCACCGTCATTGGAGTGGCCCCGAAAGGCTTCAAGGGAACATTCACAATCGGTCCCGCCGACGAAGTCTGGATTCCGGTCAGCATGTATGGTCAGGTCCTCGCTGGATTTGTGAAAGATAATTTCAGAGACAGGCGATTTCTAAACACATTTACAGTGGCGAGATTAAAACCGGGAGTTAGCGGGGCAGAGGCTGAAGCCTCCCTGAGGACGATCGCCTCACGGCTCGAGCATGATTACCCAAAAGACAATGCTGGACGCAGCGTTGCGGTTTCCGCTCTGGCTGACGCCGCCGTGGGCATCAATCAACACGACCAATTTGTCGTGGCCGGGGCTCTCATGATGGGTGTCGTCGGACTCATTCTCTTGATCGCTTGCGTCAATCTCGCCAATCTCCTTCTGGCCAAGGGAGCACGCCGGGAACGTGAAATGAGCATCCGCATCGCTGTAGGCGCCAACCGTGTACGCCTAGTTCGCCAGCTTTTGACCGAGAGTCTGGTGTTATCTCTGTCCGGCGGCGCAGTCGGACTTATACTTGCGTTCGCCGGCCGCCGCTTGCTCTGGGCTTTTCGTCCAGCCTTCATACAGAATAATGATCTCGACCTTGCGCTCGATTCTCACGTACTGCTGTTTACCCTCGGCCTTGCGCTGCTGACCGGAATCATCTTTGGCCTGGCCCCGGCCATCAAGGCTTCCAGGGCCGACGTATCCGAGGCGCTCAACGCCGGTGGCCGGGGCGGAAGCGCTACTTGGACTCGCGGTCCGTTACGCAGCATCCTGATCGTTTCCGAGGTCGCGCTCGCCCTCATCACACTCGTCGGTGCAGGACTGTTCATTCGAAGCATGCAGAATGCACAGAGAACAGATCTCGGCTTTGAATCGCAACGACTTTTCGTCATAGCGATTGACCTTGGGGCGCTTCACTACGATGAAGCACACGGGCAGCAGTTTTATCGTGACGCCATTCAGCGCGTGACATCCTCTCCCTTCGTGGAGGCAGCGGCGGTTGCCTCAAACCTCCCGCTAGGCGGCGGCCTTGGGCGCACTGTATTTCCTGAAGGAAAGGACGAGACATCCGGCTATAGGGGCACCATGACGCAACTTGACGACGTTTCTCCGGGGTTTTTCGACACTTTGCGAATTCCCCTCAAGCAGGGGCGAGCCTTCACCGATCTCGACAAGAATCAGACCCCGCCCGTGGCTGTGATCAGCGAGGCCATGGCTCGTCATTTCTGGCGGGATCAGGATCCGATTGGCAAGCGCTTCCACTTCTTCGGCGACCCCAAGTTGCTTGAGGTCGTAGGGGTCGTAGGCAACACGGTGATCAACCAGATCGGCGAAGACCCCCAACCGCTTGCTTATCTTCCACTGACCCAGGATTACTCTCCGGCCGCGACCCTCCAGGTGCGCACTTCGGGGGATCCACGTGCGGTCATTGCCACTGTGCGCAGCCAGATTCAAGCGCTGGACCACAACCTGGCGATTACGAATATTCAGACCATAGAAGAGGTGTTGGACCAGGGACTGTGGGCGCCTCGCATGGCAGCCGCGATGCTGAGCTTATTCGGCGGCCTGGCGCTCATTCTCGCGGCAATAGGTGTTTATGGCGTGCTTTCCTACTCCGTAAATCAGCAGACGCGCGAAATTGGAATTAGGATGGCGCTCGGTGCCACCCCTTCCGAGGTGCTCCGCTGGGTAATTGGCCAGGGGCTTCGGTTGGCGGGCGCGGGCATGCTGGTTGGGGTTGTCGCAGGTCTGGGGTTAATGCACTTTGTGGGCAGCCTGCTGTTTGGCGTCAGCACCTACGATCCCGAAACCTTCGCTACAGTGACACTAGTGCTGGGAATGATCGCATTGCTGGCGTGTTATCTGCCGGCCCGAGGAGCCACAAAGGTTAACCCACTTCTGGCATTGCGGAACGAATGAGCCATCGCATAGCTGGTTAGAGGTGGGGGTTGGATGCTGACGCGCCTTGCCGATTGGCGCCGAGAATTGGCGAGCCGAGGCAACGAGTGTAACCGAGATTTAGCGCCAACTGACGAGGAATAAACAAGTCGGGTACGCCGGCAAGAAAAGAGGCCAGACTCAGAGGTTGGGTCCAGCCGGAGTTTGAACCGGTCGTGAGGGTCGAATGACGTACAGTCGCTAACCCATGACCGTCTTCCGTTCGTTAACAAGTACAGCGTACCCGTTGCGAGTCCCAGAAGCTGGTCAATGTGCAAACTCTCGGATGAGTAGGGGTCAATGAGCGTAATGAGGATTTTTCGCCAATCGGCGATCTCGGACGGCCTACAATTCGGTCAACGTCGCGCAGAAAAATCGCTGCTGTTGATCCCAGGCTTCCTTGCTCGTCAGCAGTGCCACTTCGTCCGACCGTCTTTTCGCCGTGAGGAGACGCTCCAACGTCGCGAGCCAATGATGGTAGGAGGGGCAGTGAGTGACGATTCTTCGACAATTGGGGCTGCCCTCATTCTGGGTAGGTCGGGCACTGACCACCCACCTCATCGTGCCCACAGGTGAGCCAAGGCAAGTCCGGTACGATAGAAAAGAGACTTTGTCGCTCCCATGTATGTGAGAACTTCGATCCAGTATCTTCCTTCTGGATCTCTTGCCGGGCGCACAAAACACACGCCAACTGCAAACCGGCGGGGCTCTCCGCGTTCATTTCGCGCTGCCCACGACAGCAATTCAGGAACTCGATGAGCAGCATCGGGTGTCGAATATGAAATACGCGAGAGAGTAACAGCCCCATTTCGGACAACTACTGCAGAGCTCGCATTCCAGGATGTGGCACCGGTTTGAGCGCGCGCACAGGCCTCCTCGCGTAAATTTGGGTCTTCGATTCTCTCCAGCTCAGGAAGCTTGTTCTGGCTACGCGCCTGTTGTACCAGGTTCGCAACCTCCTCTCCAGCCTGCTTCTCAAGTACGGCCACGGGTTGCTGCCCCCACGTTTCTGGCGGCGCAAGTGACAGCACGCAGAAGCAGAGTAAGATAGCGGCCCAAGTGGAACATTCTCGCTGCGTCTCCTTAGGAGAGATCGCTCTTGCATGCCTCAAAATCTGCACAGAATCGTCCCTACATAGAGACGCACCATCGTAGCTGTCGTTACCAGCCTTTACACTCATTGATTTTGGATGTTCGTGCTCGCGCGCTTGGCAGCCAGAGATTTGACGATCAGGGTCTCCAAAGGTGGGTTGGTCCACATCCGCGAGCTTCTTAAATGTAGAGGCAGCCCTTGCCGGTCGAATGCTTGCCAAGTCTTGCAAGCAGCGCCGTAGCCTCGCCAAACCCGGTCACCCCATACAGAACAGTCGCGGCCTTACGCGGCGAAAAAGCGATAACCGGCATATCGCCCTCACGCCCGCTCTCGTACTTGTAATGGTAGCTGCCGAAGCCCACGATGGATGGCCCCCACATTCGCGGCTTTTCTCTGGTCGCGTTTTGCATCACCTTGATCAGTGCCTGGGCGTCTGAGCGCCTGACCGGGCCCGTGAGGGCATCGATAAACGCCGCCACACTGGATTTGGTGGACTTGGTTTTGTTGTCTGCCATTGCTCCTACCTTCCGTTCGCAAGGCTAAAGTAGTCCGCCACGACGGGCAACTATGAAGCAGTTTGCTGGTAACCGCCACCTCGCTCATTGGGAGGTTTTGAGCGTAATGGGGATATTTCAACAACCGTGACTCACGGGCGGGTCTGCCATTCGTGTAAACTCGACGTGCAATCCTCAATTCAATCGTTTTAATATGAGTGACAACATTATGAATACTCGTTGCAAACCACGTGCCTCGTCTCGCATTTGTCTGTGTGTCGCAGTTGCGGCGCTCGGGCTAATCGGGGTGTCCATGCAGTTTCCTTTGCGCGTCCATGCACAAACGGCTCCGGGACAAACGGTTCACCCACGACATGCTCGACAGGAACTCCCGGCGGATTCGGTTGCCAAGGTGGGCACGGTGGATTCCGTCGCCACGGTCCACGTTGACGTAACGCCGGACCACGTTCTGAATACGATCAATCCCGACACTGCGACCGGCGCGTGGATGGATGATCTAAGTAAGACGCAGGTCGATAATTTGAGCAAGCCCGAGACGATTCAGGGGGTCAAGAACTTGGGTTGGGGCTCCATCACCATGCGCAACAACAGCGAATTGCGCCTTTCTGCATGGCACTGGAACGAAAACGGCACATGGAGCGATCCAGCGACGAAGAGCGGTTATTACGTCGGCAGCGCAGACTTAGGCGAACCGATTCATTACGGCTATTCGTATTCCCTGCCCCATCGCGACTTTATGACCAGCGGCGATTCACCTTTGGTGGCTGGTTTTCAAAGTTACTGGAAGAGCAATCCTTACCTAACCAGTCACTTCACGGGCGAGAGCGATACGCTGCATCCGCAATGGGTAGTAATCGATATGGGCACCGCCCGCGCTGTCAACGCGATCCATATGCAATGGGTAAATCCATATGCCGTGGTTTATGTCGTGCAGTACTGGGTCGGCGACAACAACGCGATGGACTGGGACATGGGCCCGAACGGTATTTGGAAGGCTTTCTCATCGGGCGCCGTGCTGAACGGCAGCGACGGGGATATCCATCTGAAGCTTTCGGATGCGCCCGTCACAACGCGCTTCGTGCGCGTGTTGATGTCGAAATCCTCCGGAACCTGTGACACTCACGGGGCGCAGGATATTCGGAACTGCGTCGGTTACGCCCTTCAGACACTGTCGGCCGGTACGATCGATGCCGCAGGGAAATACGCGGTTGTTTATCCGGCTAACGGTGTAGAGCCCGGACCTGGGCCGCCTCCACGGCTCGAGGGCGCTGGAGACGAAGAAGTTATCGCCGGTTCGGAGGCAGACTTGGCCGGATCGTTTTTCGCCTCTTCCATCGATCCCTGGCACCAAGCTGACAACCTGATCATCGGAGGCGGCGATCAATACAACGGCATGGACAATTTCTTTACCAGTGGATTGACCATGGGCCATCCCGCGCTGGTTGCATGTGCGGCGATTTACGACACTCCCGAAGATTGCGCCAATGAGGTTTCCTACATTTACCAGCGTGGTTATCCAGTGGTGGGAATTGAAGTGGGAGAGGAGTGCGACGGCAAGCACATGACACCGGAAGACTATGGCGCCATCTACATTCAAGTGGCAAATGCGGTCCACAAGCTAACGCCCGGCGCCAAGTTGGGCGGCCCGATTTTCGAAGGCGTCGATAAAGACATCACCCTCTGGCCGGACGATGAGGGACGCAGTTCCTGGTTGGAGCGATTCGTCGATTACCTGAAGGCCCACGGACATCTGAAGGATCTCGCATTCATGTCGTTCGAACATTACCCGTTCATGATCAACGGATTCACTCCGCCGAACGACTGGGCGACCCTTTACATTGAACCCGGAATTATGAAGCACGTCCTGCACATGTGGCGTGAGGACGGCGTCCCCGCGGACGTGCCTCTGATTATTTCCGAGAGTGGAATCACAGCGGGTCGAAGCGGACCGGGCTACTTGGGCGTGACTGGCCGCTCCATCTGGGAGTGCGATGCGTTTGGCACATTCTTTGAACAGGGCGGCACGGCGTTCTATCGTCCGGCAATCAATAATGGCGCCACTGGTCACGGAAGTCTTAGCCCCGAGGGTGGCGCTGATGGCGGCGGGGCGTATGGCACGCCTGCATATACTCCCTATTCTTCCGCACACATCATTAATTTCGAATGGTTGCAGCACGATGAGGGAGCGAACAAGATTTTCCCGGCATCGGCCGACCTTAAGGACGCTGCCGATCGGACCGTGGTTACCTCATACGCTGTCAAACGTCCCGACGGGAACTGGTCGTTAATGCTAATTAACCACGATTTGAACGCGGCTCACCAAGTTCATCTCGTCATCGACGATGCCAAGCACATGAGCCATCCTTTCGTCGGATCTGTAGCTCTGGTGCAATATTGCAACACCCCTGCTGAGGACAAGAACATCACGATCGCCGCCAAGCCCGACGGCATGTACGCACTCCCAGCCGGGTCGATCACGGTGGTTCGTGGGAAGCTGCGGTAGTTCAACCGACTTATGGTTCCCGAGTCGAGCTGACGCCTCCTCGAGACGATGAGTGAAATGGGGATTTATGGCCAACAACCGGGTAGATTCCGGTTTGCCGACAATCGCTGAGTAGTTGCTTGGGTAGCCCGCTACAAGGGAAAGTGGTTTAATTCCGAGTGACCAAGGCCGCGCGGTCAGAAAACCCGGTAAGCGATGAAGAAGTACAAATTCAAGGTGAAAATCGAAGCAGGCGATGGCGGAGGGGCCTACGTGTTTTTTCCTTACGATACCGAGAAGGAATTCGCCACCAAAGGAAAGGTGCCCGTAAAGGCGACCTTCAATGGTGTTCCCGATACGGGTTCGCTTATCAAGTACGGCAAGCCCCTTCATGTGTTGGGGATGCCCAAAGCTGTACGCGCGGAAACTGGGAAAGGCCCGGGTGATACGATTGAAGTCGTTGTCTGGAAAGATGAAGAGATAAGAACCGTCGAAGTGCCTGCTCAATTTGAAAAGTTGATCAAGAAAGAAGGGCTGCTTCCAGTTTTCGAAAAACTAAGTTACACCCACCGCAAGGAGTACTGCCGCTGGATTACCGACGCCAAGAAGGAAGAAACCCGATTGAAGCGATTAGGGAAAGCCATTGAAATGCTCAAGAAGGGAATAAGCACACCTGGGTAGAATAAGGTCACGCGAATTGGACCGTGAAAGCTTGCGGTTGGCGCGCCTCTGATTGACCCTGGGTCAGCCCCCGTCTGGGGTCAATGAGTGAAATGGCGATTTTTCGCCAAGTGACAAGACTACGTCGCGACCACACTGCTCGGCAATTTCAGTAAAGACCGGATTTTGCCCTCCCAGTCGTCCTTGACCACCATCCCCGTGTGAGATACAGCGATGCGCCCCTCTCGATCAATCAACAACGTCATGGGCATGCTCGTGAGGTTATACTGCTTCGCCAAGCTATCACTTCCAATTACAACTGGATATTTCATTGCCGTGTGTCCGCCAGTTTCCGGATCTTTGTCCAAAGCTAGAAAGGGCTTCACGGTTTTCCATCCGTCCTCATCCATCGACACGCCAATCACCGCGAGACCGCGATCCTTATACTTGGCGTCAAATTCCATGTACCACGGGATTTCCGTTTTACATCCGCCGCACCATGTCGCCCAGAAATCGAGAAGAACAACTTTTCCCTTGTAGGTCGACAGATTGATGGTGTCCCCCTTCGCATCTGTAAGGATGAAATTGGGTGCGGGTTTCCTCTGGCCTTCTGGAATGAGTGGCTCCTGATTGCCTGAGTTGCCCTGTACCTGAGCGAATGCGTGCTGCAACGGTGTTCGCCAACCTAGCAGCAATGCAACAACTAGAGCCGGACCTGCAACCACTCGATTCAGCCGCATTTTAGTTCCCCCCTCTCGCGATATTGTATTCCGTGGCGCAAGCTCAATTGTCGAAACCAGGCCGCTACACTCAAGTGCCCAGCGGAAAGCCATGATGAGCGTAATGGCGATTTATCGCCAATTGACTTGACCGGGGTTAAACCGTGAGCGAAATTCTATATGGAGGTGCCGAGTATGACACCCGTTCAACGAGCGGCTTTGTCTTTGCTTTTTTCGATGGGAACCCTGTCCATGCCGATGCTGATGGCCCAACAAGAAGCCGTGCCTTCGGCTCCAACTCCTGCCCAAGTGCTCGCAGCGAGAAAGGTTTTCATCTCAAATGGTGGCGATGATGATTGGATAATCCCGCATCAACTTCACGCTCCAAACCTAACCTACAATCAGTTTTATGCAGGCATAAAGAGTTGGGGGAAGTACGAACTGGTGTCCTCTCCCGCCGATGCCGACATTGTTTTTGAAATCCGCTCTTACGATTCGCGAGAAGCTCGCCTGGAGGTGCACCTTTCGATCCTAGACCCCAAAACCCGCGTTACGCTCTGGGCGCTCACTCGGGAAGTAGAAGGCGCAAGCCGCACCGCGACTGCCCGCAAGAACTTCGAGGATTGTATGAACCTTCTTGTGGGGGATGTGAAAAAGCTGACAGCAGGACCATCATAAACGGTCGAATATGTCCGATTGCACTTGAATTCCCCGTCGACGGGAAGATGAGTGAAATGGCGATTTATCAACAACCATCCTTTTGAACTATCGCCAACTCCATCGCTTTCGTTGACTTGCCTGTTTCACAGACGTAGGATTCTGCTCCAGTGATCGGCCAGACCATTTCGCGCTAGCGCATCTTCGAGAAGCTCGGCGGCGGTGGGATGGGCGTCGTCTACAAAGCCGAGGACTGTTAAACTCGGCCGCTTTGTCGCCCTCAGATTCCTGCTCGATGAAGTGGCCAAGGATCCGTAGGCTCTCAGCCGATCCGCAGGGCAGCGCAGGCACTCGGAGTTGCAAAGCCTTGCTTCGAGAGCAACGAGGGAGAACATGGGGAAAAAGGTTTTGGGGCTTTGCTGGCTTCTGTTGGGACTCTTGCTGCTCCCGAGCGAAGCGCTGGCTCAGGACGCGGCCACCCTCACGGGCACGATTCGTGACAAAACGGGGGCCCTACTTCCCCAAGCCGATGTCATCATTCGCAACACTGCTACGGACGTCGTTCGTGAAGTCCACAGTAACTCCGCCGGTGAGTATGTAGCCGCCGCGTTACCGCCAGGACGCTACAACATCACCGTATCTGCCCCTGGATTCCGTAAATATCAGGCTGAAGGCGTAACCCTTCGCGTGGCCCAGAATGCCCGCATCGACATTACCATGCAAGTTGGCGACACACATGAGGAAGTCAGCGTGAACGGAGAAGGCCTGGCCCAGGTGAATACGGAGTCCAACGAATTGGGCGGCACGATTACCGGCAAGGAGGTTCTCCAATTGCAATTGAATGGTCGCAACTTTACCCAGTTGATAACCCTCGTGCCCGGCGTGAGCAATCAGACGGGGCAAGATGAAGGCGAGGTGGGGGCCGCGGCGAATGTCAACTACAGTGTGAACGGCGGCCGCACAGAATACAACAACTGGGAAGTGGATGGCGGCGACATGATGGATAACGGCAGCAACTTTTCGCTGAACGTCTATCCCAGCGTCGAGGCCATCGGTGAAGTCAAGGTGTTGACTTCAAACTACGGAGCGCAATACGGCCGTAACGGTTCGGGCACGGTCGAAGTGGAAACCAAATCGGGTACGAACGCATTCCACGGCTCAGTGTGGGAGTTCTTGCGGAACGAGGCGTTCAACGCCCACAACTATTTCGACCAGCCAGGGACGCCCGTCGCCGGTTACCACAAACACGATTTCGGATACAGCGTGGGCGGCCCGATCTGGAAGAACCATACCTTCTTTTTCTGGTTGCAGAACTGGCGCCGCGAAGTAACTCCGTACAACTTCTTCAATTACGTTCCGTCGATGGCGAACCGCCAGGGAGACTTCAGTGACCAGTGTGCCCCAATTACTCCCAATCCAACCGACTGCCCCGTAGATCCGAATACCGGGAACCCGTTTCCCAACAACACAATTCCGTTCATTGATCCCAATGCGCAGATCCTGCTGCCTATGATTCCCGAACCCAACACCTTCAATAGCGGACAGGCCACGTTCGCCGAGGCGGTCGGTCAACCGATGCAGTGGCTCGAAAACCTGGTCCGGATCGATCACGATTTCAATCCGAGATTACGCGCGACGTTCCGCGTGATTCACGATTCCTGGAACTTTAGCAGCGGCACCGAAAGCTTCGAAAGCACCAACTTCCCCACAATCCGATCGCATTTCGTCGGTCCAGGTGTGGAGATGGTCGCGAGGATTGTGGGCACGATTTCGCCGACCTTGCTTAACGAATTTGCCGCAAGCTATACCACGGATCACCTAACGATAACCCCCAATAACCCAGTGGTTTGGACGCGAGGCAGTAATTTCACTATGCCTGGGTTATTTCCCAATAATAACGGCAAGCTGCCAGACATCTGCCTGAGTACATCAGGGGACTACGGCGGCGGATTCTGCGAAGGCCCCTATTCGCTTCCCTGGTCGAATTCGAACCCGACCTTCACCTATCGCGATAATGTCACCAAAAGTCTGGGCAAGCACAAACTGGAATTCGGCGGCTACTTCGTCAACGCGGAAAAGAACGAATACTCGTTCTCCGACCAGGGCGGCGATCTGACGTTCGACAGTACCGTGCCAGTCTCGACTGGCAATGCCTTTGCCGACCTGCTAATGGGTAACATTGCGAACTTCCAGCAGGCGAATGCTCAGCCGAAATATCACACCAACTACAAGATGTTTGAGCCCTATTTTCAGGACGACTACCACATCAGCAAGAATCTAACCTTGAATCTGGGCCTGCGCATCAGTTTGTTCGGCACCTTCTGGGAGAAGAACCATCAGGTATTTAATTGGGATCCACTATCTTATAACCGTGCCCTGGCCCCCAAGATTGACGTGACGGGCAATGTAACCGGGCAAGAGGGAGCGCTCATTCTCACCCCTTCGACAACCGCGTTTGACGGCATGGTGCAGTGCGGTGTGGGAGTGGTGCCGCGGGGATGTTTAAATGGACGTCTGTTTAATCCGGCGCCGCGTGTGGGATTTTCGTGGGATCCGCTGGGAAGCGGCAAGATGGCTGTCCGCGGCGGCTACGGAATTTTCTTCGAGCACACCAATGGGCAGGAGGCCAACGCGGAGAGTCTCGAGGCCTCGCCTCCGCTCGTCCAGGAACCGACCCAATACAACATCGTGGGCTACAACAACGTGGGTGGGCAAGGATTGCTGTTCCCTCTATCGACCGTCACAATTCCGGACACGGAGCAATGGCCTTATGTTCAGCAGTGGCATTTGGACTTGCAGCGCGATCTCATCAAGAACACTGTGGCCACGCTGGCATATGTCGGCGCCAAGGGAACGCATCTTACTTTGACCCACGAAGAAAATTCTTTGCATGAGATACCAGCCTCTGAAAACCCATTTCAGCCTGGACAACCGATTACTTCGGATATTTGCAACTCGCAGGGCGGGGGGGTCCTCACGCCCACATTCAGAGTGAATGGACATAGGATTACAGGGCAGCCTGCCATCAACCTCGACATCGCCTGCGGAAACGATCCGAATCCGTTTCGGCCGTTTTACAGCCTGGACTCACTGCAACGCGTGGAGCCCGAAGCTAACTCGAACTATAACGCCCTGCAATTTTCGCTGCGCAAGACCGACGGTCCACTTACCCTCGACGTAGCCTACACCTACAGTCACTCGCTGGATGATTCGTCTGACAATTTGGATGGGAACTTCGTAAATTCCTATGACATCCACAGCAACTACTCCAGCTCTAATTTCGATCAACGCCATATTCTGACCGTAGCCTGGGTTTACGAAGAGCCCTACTTCGCCGGCAAAGGACTCACCCACACTTTCCTCGGTGGATGGGAGCTTGCCGGCGTCATGACACACCAGAGCGGCGATCCTTTTTCCGTGGTGGACGGTATCTACGGCGATAACGCCGGGGTCGCGGACGGGATTACCTATAATGGTTCGTACGCCGACCGCATTGGTGACCCTTACGCAACTCCGGACCCGAGCTGTACCATACCAGCCACCAAAGGCCACCCACTCCTCAACTGTGTCGCTTATCAGCAGCCGCAAGGCTTGACCTTCGGCGACTCAGGCCGGAACAGTCTGAACCTGCCCCGTCGCACCAATTTCGATACGTCGGTGTACAAGGTCTTCAAACCAACAGACAGAGTCCAGCTCCAGTTCCGCGCGGAAGCCTTCAACGTTTTCAACCACACTCAGTGGAACGGCGTGAACAGCTACGTAGGCACACAGAACTTCCTTTACCCGACCGGAGCTCACATGCCTCGGGTTCTGCAGTTTGCACTTCGGATTACATTCTGATTGCCTGAGCTGTGATTGGGTTTGTCGGCCTTTGGAACCGGCCAGGGGATGTCACATGATTTTGGGCAGTGACGACCTCGATCGCTGTTGAAACCAGGCCGTTGCACTCAGAATCCCTGGTCCGGCCATTTTGAGCGTTATCGCGATATTTCGCCAATTGAGACGATTGCCGGCCGAGTTGGCTCGAATAACTTCCCGGCTTTCTGCTTCATGGTAGGGATAAGAGCTGCGATAGAACAAAATGTTTGTCATTACTTTTCTGCGGTCGGCACAGAAAATACCTTCAATCCCTCCTCCTGCCTTGCATACATAAAGTGACCGTTGTTGCTCAAGGAAGGAGAACGGTCCCTGGCCGTCTCGATCGTCTCCGGAATCGTCAAGACAACCTTTCCAGACGAGAGATCCCAGACCTGCCATTGCGCGTCTGTGACCTTGAGGGTGTCTTCGAGTCCTTCAAACGTCGTCTTTTCCCGGTCGGCATGGGCCAGAAGTACGTTTTTGTTTGTGGGTATCGTGATGTGAGTCCTGAATCCGACCCTGCCGGCTGGAATCCGGCCCATCTTCTTGCCTGTGGCAGAATCGAAGAAAGGTAAATCAAGCGTCCAATGAGCGAAATATCCTCCACAGGTATTGCTTGCGACATACAGGCTATCTCCGGGACCAAAAGCAATGTCCGCAGGCAAGAGAGGAACATCAAAGACGTTGGAAATCTTTTCAGACTTGAGATCGAATACGTAGATCATGCCGCCGCCCCTATTGCAGGGCGAATAGTCGGCAACGCTTGCCGCCAAAGCTCCACCGTCTCTTCGCCAGGCAAGTCCTCGTTCATACCCATCGGAATGCTTGATCTTCCATCTCCGAATCTCCCCACCGGAATCGAGATCGTACAGAAGAACGTCATCCGACACGCGAACCGCAACCTGATGAGCGGCTGGCGAAACCTCGAAGGTATGGATTTTTGCGCGCAGTGGAACATTAATCGTCCGAATCTCCTCAAGGTCGGCGGTGCGCAAAACATGCACCAGTCCCCTAGACATCGAGACAACCAGTAGTTGACCGTCACTCGTGTAGCGAAGGGCAGTTATCCCGAGTTGCCATTCTGACTGAAGGGCTGGTGAGCTCGTTTCTGGAGTTGGCAGACTGTGGATCTGAAGGAGCGTGCCCTTGCGGAAGTCCCAGACTTGCAGCTCCGCGGTTGGTGGATCACCCTTCGGCCAGCGCATGACAAGGGCGATCAAATATTCTTCCTCCGGGGACATTTCCGCGACTAGCAAGCCGGGAATGTGCAGCACGTAAGCCGGCGAGGGGAAGCCTGATGGCGTTTCGCAAAAAAGCGGATTCCAGGGTTGCGCCAAAACTAGTGCAATAGCAACGGCTAGAAAGAGTCTCATGGCACGTTTTCCGGTGAAAGTGACGTAAGGGTGGATGACCGCATGTCCTTGAATCCCGACTGCCACATTATGCCCAAGTGACGGGCAAACCGGAAGTAACTGTTGAAATCAGATGGGATGAGAAGGCCGGTCTCCGGACGGGATGCGGTGTACGCTCCCAAGTTATCGACGTGCTCAAGGCACAGATAAAAAGGAGACCGGCAAAGAAGAAGGTTAGCACTGCTGCAGCCAAGGCGACGAAGAATTTTTCTCAACCGAAGTTGACGATTGGTTTGGACCTGGGCGATCGCTCGAGTTGGTATTGCCTGCTAGACGAAGTGGGCGAAGTGCTGCAAGAGCAGGAACTGGGCACGACTCCGAAAGCGATGCGCGGGATGTTTGGGGTGATGCCGCGTTGCCGGATCGCGCTGGAAACCGGAACGCATTCGCCTTGGGTGAGCCGAATCCTGATTGAGTTGGGGCACGAAGTGATCGTGGCACATGCGCGCAACGTACGGCTGATCGGGGAGAGCCGCAAAAAGGACGATCGGATGGACGCGCAGACGCTGGCACGGTTGGCCAGGATTGATCCGCAGTTGCTGTGTCCGGTGAAGCATCGCAGCGCGCAGGCGCAAGCGGATCTGACGGTGATCCGGGCACGGGCAGGACTGGTGCGGGCCCGGACGTCGCTGGTGAACACGGCCCGCGGCCTGGCCAAGAGTTACGGCGAGCGCTTGCGCGGGTGCAACGTGCGCAACATGAATCCCGAGAAGGCGGCGGGGTTGAGCCCGGAACTGCAGCGCGCACTGCAGCCGCTGCTGGCGGGGATCGAGTCGCTGAGCGAACGCATTCGCGAGTGCAATGAAGGGATCGAGAACCTGGCGCAAAAGAGTTATCCACAGGTGGCGCTGCTGAAGCAAATCAAAGGTGTGGGCACGCTGATCGCGCTGACTTTTCTGCTGACGCTGGAAGATCCGCATCGCTTTCGCAAGAGCCGCGATGTGGGCTGCTATCTGGGACTGCAGCCAGGAAGAAGAAACTCCGGGCAGAGTCAGCCGCAGCTGCACATCAGCAAGGAAGGCGATCCCTATCTGCGGACGCTGTTGGTGCAAGGGGCGCAGCACATTCTGGGTCCGTTTGGTGTCGACTGCGATCTCAGGCGCTGGGGCCTGAAGCTGGCCGAGCGTGGCGGGAAGAGCGGGAAGAAGCGGGCGATCATCGCCACGGCCAGGAAGCTGGCGGTGTTGCTGCATCGTCTGTGGGTAAGCGGAGAAGTGTACGAACCATTGAACAACAGCAACCGAGTGGCGCTGCCGGCAGCAGCATAAAGTCAAAACATTCCAAGGGAGGGGAAAATCAAAAGCCTAAAGCCGAGTTCCGGTGACTGCGTTAATGGCCTGGCCCACTTCCATCGTGCGATGGAAAAGAGGTCGACAATCAGGTGGCAGCACCGGCTGTAAACGAGAACGCCCAACTTGCACCGAGCGAATCAAAATCGCTCCTCGAAGAGTGCGGATGGAAGGATGGCGACAGTGGCGGCTCGGCAGAAAGAAAAGCTCTTGTCCAAAGAAAAAAACCAAAGATCCGACTTGACTCCGACCGGCCTTCTCATGGAAGGCCATTTCACTCAAACTTCGACTTCTTTCGGTTCGGGTCGCATCCGGTCCATCCGTCAGTAATCGAAAGATGACGCATCCGAGCTTTCAAGACGAAGACCACACTTCCACAGGTACAGGCACTTAGCTGAACGCACTCTTGTGGGTGTACGTCGGATCACAGATGACAGATCGCAGGTCCAGACCTCATTTGCGAACACGGTGACCTTGTGAAGGGAGGGGTCTAGCTTGGGAGGAGTCTGTTCATCGGGGGCCTTGCAGTACTGTTCTGGATCACTCGCGACAATCTGAAACTCGTAGGTTAACGAATAGTCCGGTACCGCAACACAATGCGCGCACTCAAAGCGTGAGGCTGGGGCGCTTCCGATCACGGCTTCCACAAACAGCGTAGGGTCCGCACGGACGACATCCACCGATTCGAGCGTCCCGTCTCCTTTGAACCGAAGTTTCAATTCCACCTTGCCCTGAATAGCCGCATTCCGCGCAAGTCGCGGATATGCCGCACCGCGCAACTCAGTCAGGACGATTTCACCCTCTGCTTGCCTTGAATCGGGCCGGGAAGCAACTGGCTCTTGACGATTTCCTACGAGAGGGGAGCAGAGCAAAACCGAGAGGGCCAGCACCAACAGTGGAAGGCACCACATGGAGCGAGTGTATCGCAACCCCGAGCTTGCGCTGCAGGTGATGGAATTTCCACTTTGTTGGCGAAACCAGGGCCTGATCAGCCGCCCGACACCAGAACGGCGAACAGGTCACTTCGGTTTCGCAAAAACGGACTCGGCAGCGATGAAAAAGGAATCGGGAGCCCAACACTACGTTTTACTTTTGGCTCAGAAGGTAGAGGTCGGCATTACCGCCGGGACGCGCATAGACGATTGTGGAGAGGTCACGAGACCAATCGGAGGCGTTCGTGTCGTAAGACAGTGAAAAGGAAAAGGGGACCTTTAACGCGACCTGAGGCGCACCGATAAGTTTACCGTCTGTCCACGGCTGACGGTAAATCATGACTTCACCGCTCGAAGCAACTTCATACAAGAACGACTTGCCATCGCGAGCGAATGTCGCACCGAACGTCACTACGCCGGGAAGCAATAGGATACATTTCCTGTCGGAGGTGAAGACCTCGTAGATTCCCATCTTTTCTCCTTCGAATACCATGCCAAGGAGGTACCGCCCGCTGGGGTCAGCGTCAGTAGCAGCGCCGCAGTTGTCAACGAGCTTCTCCAGATTTGAACCATCCGCGTTGGCTTTCCAAATCGTGGACGTCGAGGCCGCCTTCTCCACGCCACTCGCGTAAATGGATTTCTGGTCAGGGCTCCATATGGAATTCATGGGCCCAACTCCAGTAAACGGGAGCTGGCGAAGACCGCTGCCGTCGGCACCCACGACATAGTTCTTGGCCACTGCTCCGGTCCCCGTCTCACAAAAAGACAGATGAAGATTGTCCGGCGCCCAATCCCCCGTCCACAGTGCCTCTCCCGTTGCGATTTTCACTTTGTTGCCGCCATCGATGTCCGATACCCAGAGCTCGTTCCGGTCCTTTCCGGGGAGCGTGATGTACATCACACGCTTTCCATCCCGCGAGATTATCGGCTGAGTTGCATTCTCGGACACAATGTCCGTCGATTCCTTTGAATGAACGTGGTAAGCGGTCAGAAACCCCGAGGATTTGCCATTCACAAAGTAAATTCCTTTTCCACTTGGGTCTGGCATGGGCGCTTCATCCGATCCTGCTCCGAAAGTAATCTGGGTCAGATTTCGGTCCTTCAAGTTGTAATTCCAGATGTTCGTCAGTCCGTCCACATTCCGGCCGAATAGAACGGTCACCCCTGGTTCGCCCCACGCGACGTCAAGTGCTTTCCCAGATACTTCTCCTAAATCATCCGCCTCATGACTGGTCAGGCTTATTCTGTAAAAATGGAATTGCTGCTCCCCGTAAAAATGGAATTGTTGTTCGCCCCCAAGATTCGACGCCGCAGCACAAAGGATTTCGTTGCCGCCAGGAAACAGCAGAAGTGGGATGAAGTCCAGGCCAGTGCCGTCCGAGTTGTAAACTGATTCCTCGTTCAGTCCGGATTTCCCCGCACGAAAAATCGCGGTGCTATCAGATTTCACGTAATAAATGAATGCGCCATCCGGAGAGGGAACCACGTGTCTTGCAGGTGCGACACGGCGGGAAGCCCCGCCAAGGGTTGGCACGGCCCAGACTTCATCGTGGCCGAGTGTCTTCTCATAGTAGACCTCCTTGCCGTCGCGCGAAAAGGTATCCACAAACTTGTCGCCTGCGTCATTCGTGAGTTGGAGGGGTTCACCGCCAGAGGTGAGCATGAGGAACACTTGTGCGATGCCGCCCGCGGGGGAGACAAACGCCACGTTGTGGCCGTCGGGTGAAAGCCTCGCGTATTTCATCGGTTTGTTCCACTGGCTGATTTGCGCAATCTTTGCCGGGCCAATGGGACGGTTCGAGCGGGGCCAAAAGTGAGATGCCGCAAAGGCGGTTGCCAGGAGTGCGACGCATGCGGCCAAAGTAATATATTGTTTCCGGGCATTGCGGCCTTTCGCGAACGCTTCGTTGATGATCTCCGGTATGTCCGTGAGCGCGGCCAACGCGAAGGCCAAGTCCGACGCCGACTGGAATCGTTGCTCCGGGTTTTTCTCCAAACAGCGATGCACGATCCGCTGTAGGGCCGGCGAGAGGCCGGTAGTGAACTGCGAAATCCCCGGTGGGTCTTCGTTCCGGATGGCGCTCATGGTCTCCGGTGAAGTCGGCTTCTGGAAGGCACGCTCGCCAGTCAACATTTCGTACAGAATCGCTCCGAAGGCAAAGATGTCGGCCCGGGAATCCACAGCCTGTCCGCGCACCTGCTCCGGCGACATATATCCCACCGTGCCCATCACCACGCCCGGCTCGGTTTTGCCCTCAATCGTGGACGCACTGTGCTCAGAGCCCGGTTGGGTCAGCTTCGCCAGCCCGAAGTCGAGAATCTTGACGCGTCCATCCGTGGTAAGAAACAAGTTCTCTGGCTTCAGGTCGCGATGCACGATCCCTTTTTCATGCGCCGCCGCCAAGCCGTGCGCGATCTGCACGCCATAATCGATCACTCGGCGCTGCGCGATGCGGCCGCGCCTGATCTGCTCGCGCAGCGTTTCACCCTCCAACAACTCCGAAACCAGGTACGGTGTTCCCGCATACGTACCTAGTTGATGCACGGCAAGAATGTTGGGATGATTCAGGGCCGCCGCGGCCATGGCCTCCTGCTCGAAGCGCCGCAAGCGCTCAGGATCATTGGAAACAATAGCGGGTAACACTTTGACGGCGACATCGCGGCGGAGGCGCAGGTCGCGCGCCCGGTAGACCTCGCCCATGCCGCCCGCCCCGAGTAACGATTGAATTTCATAGTCCCCGAGCCGGGTACCTTTTTCCAGTAGTATCACCAAGGGGGGCGATTGCAGGAAGCCGGTCTGAGCCTGTTTGTCCGCCGCCAGTAAGGACTCCACTTCACCGCGCAAGGACTGATCCGAGGCACAGGCTTGATCCAGATAAGCGCGCCGCCTTTCAGAATCCATTTGCAGAGCGGCTTCCAGGACGTTTTTGATCTCCTGCCAGCGTTCCCCGGTCATGATGAAGCATTCCTGTTCAACTGACGATACAACCACGCCCGCGCGGAAGCCCACGAGCGCTCCACCGTAGCTGCGGAGAGCGACAACACTTCAGCGGTTTCATCGATCGACAGGCCGCCGAAGAAGCGCAACTCCACGATGCGGCCTTGCCGGGCATCCATTCGGGCAAGTTCATTGAGAGCCTCATCCAGATCGACGAGCTCAACCTCCTTCGAAGGAAGCTTCAGGGCTTCCTCCAGCGCGAGTTTGTAGCCGCCATCGCGCTTGAGCGAACCATGTCTGCGGGCGTAATCCACCAGGATTTGCCGCATAAGCTGCGCGGCCACAGCGAAAAAGTGTTCCCGGTTCTGGAACTCAACAGCACCCTCGACCAGCCGGAGATAGGCTTCATGTACGATTGCGGTACTTTGTAGCGTGTGATTGGAACGCTCCCGCTGCAGGTAGTTGTGTGCCACGCGGCGAAGTTCCTCGTAGACGAGCGGCATCAGCAAGTCAAGCGCGGCCCGGTCGCCTTCTCTCCACTTTCGCAGCAGCTCGGTGACCTTGTTGGACGCAGTGCCCGGCAAGTGCTGGCTCCCAGTCTGCGGCCCGGACACGCAGAATCTCGCAGAACATATATCCCAATTCCGAGCCTAAATCAACTCCATGAAAACACAGGGATTTTTTCAAAAAACTCTGCCCCCTCAAAAAATGTTTCCATCTCCGTGAGGGAGTTGACCTCCAGTTTGCGCTTCTTCTCAGTAGCAAGGGAACGAAACAACCAGGGAAGTCCTAGGAGGATCCAATGAAAAACTCGGGAAAGCTGCAAGTTGCTCTGCTCCTGCTCATTTTTGCTCTGATGCCGGCATTGTTACTGCTGAGCGGGCGCAGCGTCGCGCAGTCGATGACGAACCCGCGAATGCGTGGCATGCCCTCAATGCAGGACCACCACAGCCATCCCCAATCGCGGCAGACGGTCCCCAGACTCGCCATGGATGAACTCCCCGGGACAACCTTCACATTCGCTTCCGTTGACGTGCCGGGCGCCTCAAATACATTAGCCACCGGCATCAACGCTCGCGGAGCCATCGTGGGGATTTACTACGATAACGCTGGCAACGAGCATGGCTTTCTGCTAGAGAACGGCAACTTTTTCACGGTTGATGTCCCAGGGAGCCTGGTTGGCGTCTCCGGGGTGCTGCAAACCGAAGCCAATGGCATCAACGCCAGGGGCGATATCGTCGGTGACTATTTTGCTCCACCGGGAGCGCCCGGAGCCCCAGCCTGCACAGCCGATTCCCCAGCCTTCTCGCCCCAGTGCCGGCGGGGATTTCTGTACCGCAGAGGCCAATTCTCTGATGTGCTGGTTCCCGGCAAGAAAGGCTCCATCCCGAACGCCATCTCGCCGAACGGAGCGATCTATGGTTGCGATCACGACGACGACTATTTCACTTCGATGGTTGGCTTTGGCCGCATCGGTCTCGACACGTATATCACCTTGGACGCCGGTGGCGGCGAACTGAAGAACCCCACGGAATCAGTGGTGGGATCGATGAACAATGGCGCCACTCCCGATGGATCGATTATTGTCGGCCTCTACGTCGATCCCCCGGATTCGAGCGGGCAATACCACGGCTACATCGTGCACGACGGCACGTTTCAGTCCTACGACGTTCCCGGCAGCGTGGCTACGCAGACTTGGGGTATCAATTCAGCAGCGGATTTCGTTGGACTATATGACGACGCCAACGGCAACGAGCACGGATTCTTGCAGCGCTGGGGCGCGGATGCCCCGATTACCATTGACGTCCCCGCCGGCCCCCCGTTCAACGCGACTCTCACCGATGCCTTCGCCATCAACCACCGGAGGGAGATTGTCGGCCTGTACGTCGATGGGGCGGGAAACCTCCACGGCTACTTGGCGGTTCCCCGGAGACACGGCGAGTAGGGTACGAATCCTCCAGAGACTATCCCACGGGGAGGAGCGGATCATGAAAAAGGCTGAACTCAAAAGGTTGATCATCGGCGAGTCAAACACGCAGTGGAGAGGACCGGCTGACAAGCAGCGAGCTTAGGGATGAAGACTCCAGCGGGGAGCCGTGGGATGACTGCCTTGGCGAGCCAGGCTGCCCGGCGCAACCTGCCACGACCTCTCGCAGTGTGATATTTGGGCGGATGACGGGCAAACCGGAAGTCAACTGTTGCTATCAGGCGATAGCGCTCATCGAGGGGGTTTGAGCGCTATACAGAGTTCTCGCCAACTACACATAGTTAGAATGTGAACTGCAGTCGCCCCGAAACGCTCCTTGGTGGTGCAACCGCCGTTCCGGAAAACAGGCTTGCAAAATTGATGACATTCAGCCGGTTGTTCAAGTTCGCAGCCTGGATTTGGAACGAAGCGGTGCGCTGCTCTTTGCAGTAGAGTTCCGCACCGGCAGCAGCATCTAAGGAGAGATTCGGACGTACACGCCCGCGCTCTAGATTCACGCGGCTTAGAATCGCCGGGCCGTACTGGGCCAGCAAGAGACTTGGGTCGGTGCCGCCTGTATCTGCCGGCAACCCACTTCCATACTCGCCACCTACCGCTAACCACACTCGACGTGGTGCTTCGAACCGAACCCGGACTCGCGCCGTGTTCCGCTGGTCCTGCGAAACCGCAAACTTGCTCGTGTCCGTTAACTGGTTGCCCGTGTCACTACCCAGAAACAACCCTCCAGTGATCGGTCCCTGGCCGACGCCGGATTGATTAGCGTAGCTCAAGTAGCCGGAGAAGCGGCCCCAACGCGGAACCTCCAGCCGAAGCTCTTCGCCAATGATGCGTGCCCGTGTAAAGGCGATTGGGAAACCGACGCCCGTGTCCAGTAGCACATCGTCGTCCGAATAATTGCGAAAATCACGACGGAATACATTCGCGTCGAAGCGCAACTTTCCAAACACCGCCTTGGTCACGCCGACCTCGTAGTAGTTGGCGCGTCCCGGCCTTATCGGCAACCGCACCACAATGGGATTCAAAGAATCAACCTGTGGTGAGCTCGCAAGTAGCAAATTCTCTACCGCCGGAGTCTGAAACACACGGTCATATGAGGCATGGATCAACAGATTCAGCGAATGCACATATCGAGAGACGCCAACTCTCGGACTCCATGCTGACTCGTGAACGACAAGCGCGTAATGGTCGAAGCGTAGCCCTGCCGACACGTTCCAGCTACCCAGATGTATTTGGTCCTGCGCATAGGCGGAAGGCTCCACATCCCAGCGGTGGTCAGAGAACTGAAATTGCTGCCGCGTACCAGGATCGAACTGTCCCGGATCAGTGATCGTGTACTGCAGCCGTTCGTGAACCGGGTTGAAGATGTTGTCCACGCCCACTTTCCAGTCATGTCGGCCATGATGCCCGGCTAGGTCTCCGCGCACATAACCTTCGCGGTAGCCACGGTCCTGCGAAACAATGACGGGAGTGGCTGAAAGATTGGAAAATAGCTCTGCGCTTGCATCCCGCACGATGCCGGAAACGCTCAACAAGAGATCGGGAGAAACGAGATGCTGGAAGGAAACCTGCCCGCTAGTCTCCGCGTCCACGATGTTCTGGCGTTGTCCGGCCGTTTGCTGGACTAGATAGTTCGGAACAAGGAATCGAACTAGGCTGTGCGTGGCGGTGATGCGCACCCGGTCGCGCTCGGAAAAATCCCGCTCGTAAGAACCGGAAAATCCTCCCGAATTCGCCGTGTTTGTGAAATTCTGGAGCACTGGCGGGTCCAGATAACGATCGGTATGGAACCCATCACCGCCGAGCGAGAATCGATTCCCCGCACGTGCATACGAAATCGTTCCAGAACCCACCGCCGTCGAAAAGCTACCCCGACCTACATCGATTCTTCCGTGCAGCCCAAAAGGAACGTCCTTCTCCGTCGTCACCTCAATGACGCCGCCGAGTTTCCTTCCATACTCGGCCGGATAACCTGCCGTCAGTACACGCATCGACTCTACATCGTCTGCATCAAGCGATGGCGCAAAAGCAGGCGAACGATTCTCCGTGATCGGAACCCCATTTACGACGTATTGCACGTCATACTCCGAACCTCGGGGATGCAGGACACCATTCGCCTCATACAGCCATCCAGGCAGGTTGTCGACGAGGTCAGAAAGATTCCTTCCGGGCTGCGTAGCGATGTTCTCAGCTAAAGCCTGATGTCCGATTGAGTACTGAGTGCCCGCGCCGTTGGGGTCGACCAGCGTCACCGAGTCGGTGACTTCGACCTGTGTCGTCACGGGTGCCAGGTTCAAAGTCACGGAAATGTATTTCGGCACCTCCGAGCGGATTTCTACCACGTCTGTCCACGGAGCAAACCCTTCCACGTTTACGCTCAATCGATAGACACCAAATGGAAGGTCTTGCGCGACGTAGCGACCGTCGTGATCGATGTGAAAGTTTCGGTGAACTTGATTCCCGTCACTAACCAACTCGGCGGTAGAGGCGACTGATGCACCCCGTGGATCATGGACCTCAATGCGGAGTTCACCACGTGCGCGCTGGGCATCAACGCCCGTGGCACCGGCCAGAAGAATGATTAGGCCAATCAAGTGGCACCGCCACTCGGTTTGCGATGTCCACTCCAATCGCCGCCTTTTTCCCGGTTTGAAAACCATTCCTACTCTGCCGAATCCCGAACTTACGCTACCACAGGCTAACGTCAGAGTGCGTAACTGTTGAAATCAAGCGATAGCGCTCAGAATGCAGATCAGGCTGCGTCGTCTCTGAGAAACTGAGCGAAAGAACGGATTGATTTCATCTTCTCTTCCCGCAATCCGCGCAGATCCTCCTCACAGAGTCGATTTTCGTACAGGAGTCTCCCCAGCACATCTTCAAGTCGTGAACCGCGAGTGTCGTATTTGCGGTCGATGTCTTTACGGCCTTCGGTCAGCTAACGTTCCAAGTCCCACAGATCCGACGGTTCCTTGATCTGGCTGGCCATCTGTTTTGTTTCCTGCATCACCTCCTGAAGCTCCCGCTTCAGAGCAGCGTCGAAAGCTTTGCGAGCGATGGCCTTTTCTGACCTCGACCAAATCGGTTCGTTCTGGTAGGGATGGCGGTCGGGCGTCGCAGACGGGCTGGTCATGTTCCGATCCTCCGTGGCGGCATTCTATCGCTTGCCGAGATGCCTTTTCTACCGAGTCGAACGATTTCAGCGGGCCAGATTCACCATCGTTTTCATGCGGCCGCCCGTCCCTTCTGAGATCAAGAAGGTCGTTTACCGGATGTCCGAGATTCTGCTTGCAGCCCAGATACCGTTCCGTCGTCTGCACCGATGCATGCCCCAGCCGGAACTAAATCTGCTCCAGCTCACCACCACTGTCGTGCCACAACTTCGCGCATGTCCTGCGTAGGTCGTGAGGCGCAATATGCTCCAAGCCCGCTCTCTCGCAGCAACCCTTGACTACGTACCACACGACATTCTGCGAGATGCCCTTCCCCCACACCTTTCCCGCTCTGGCGACGGCTCGAAAGATCCTTCCGTCTGTGACCCTCGCTGCTCGTGTCCACTGATCAAGCGCGGCTTTGCCCCACTCTGGGATCGGCACGGTGATTGCTCCCGGTTTGTCGGCCAACCGGAAGCTATCCAGAAACGGGCTTCTGGGAAGTGATTTGCACAGTTGCGGCCCGGCTGCCGGGACATTGCGCAAAACTGCCGACCGTTCGTGGTTGGCGTAACACCCCCATATCGCCCATTGAGCGGTTTTGAGTGCTAGGGCACGATTACAACAGCTAATAGCGAACTTCCCACAAGCCGACTTATGACCTGGAATATCGTCGATTGCCATCATTCAGGAGGCGGCAAATGCTTCTCAATGGGAAATGAAGTCTGAGGAATAGGGGCGCCAAACGAAGGGCTTTGTTTTCACGCTGCCCGTCGAACAACTAGGCGCAATTGTGAGCTCCGGCCATTTGCTAATGCTCTTGCGCTGGTGGCACAATGATCGCCCCGCACGTCGGTAGACCAAGACAAATGAAGGGAAGAACATGAAAACAATCCCGCTGTTTCTTTGTTTCTTGTCCGTTTCCGTTTTTTCCGTTTCCATGGCGTTGGCGCAGAGTGAGGCGCCCAAGGCACCGTTTACTTTTGATGGCAAGAGCTGGTGGGAGCACGTGAAGGTGATTGCCGACGACAACATGGAGGGGCGCGAAACCGGAAGCGAAGGGCTGAAGCGGGCCGAAGCCTACATTGTGGAGCAGGCCAAGTCCGATGGGCTGAAGCCAGCGGGCAACGAGGGCTACTATCAGAGAATCAAGTTCATAGAAGGCCGGCTGGACGAGGCACAATCGAGCCTGGCACTGGTGCGCGACGGCAAGACCGAGATCCTGGCATTGGGCGATGACGCCATTCTCGGTACGCGCGTGGACGGCGGAGAGGTGGATGCTCCCGCGGTGTTTGTGGGCTACGGATTGAAGGTGCCGGAGAAGAATTATGACGACCTGGCGGGGTTGGACCTAAAGGGAAAGGTGGCGGTGATCTTCAGTGGCTCGCCGAGCGAGCTGCCCACGGAATTGGCTTCGCACTACCAATCGGCGAGCGAGCGCTGGAAATCGCTGAAGCAGGCGGGTGTGGTTGGCGTAATCGCAATTCCGAATCCGGCGTCGATGGACATTCCCTGGTCGCGCATCAAGAACAACCGGCTGCAGCCCTCGATGCGGCTGGCCGACCTGAACGAGACCGAAGGGGAGAAATTGGGCGCGGTCTTCAATCCCGCGTCGGCACAGAAGTTGTTTGAGGGATCAGGGCATAACCTTGAGGAGATTGCCGCGCTCGGCAAAGAGCGCAAGCCGATGCCGCGATTCTCACTGGCGGTGGGTGTGAAAGCCAACACGCAAATCACCCGGCGCGAGGTGGAGTCGCTAAACGTTGTAGCGAAGCTGACGGGCATGGACCCGAAGCTGAAGGACGAGTACGTGGTGATGTCGGCGCACATCGACCATCTCGGGATCGCCGAGCCGGTCAACGGGGACCGCATCTACAACGGCGCCATGGATAACGGGTCGGGCTCAGCCCTGCTGCTGGATGTGGCGCACTCGTTCAAGGAACATCCCGAGAAACTGAAGCGCTCGGTGCTGTTTATTTGGGTGACGGGGGAGGAGAAAGGCCTGCTTGGATCGCGCTACTTCGGGCTGCATCCTACAGTGCGGCGTGCGTCGATGGTGGCCGACCTAAACACGGACATGTTCCTGCCGATTATCCCGATGAAAATGGTGACGGTGTATGGACTGAATGAGAGTGACGTGGGAGATGCGGCGCGTGAGGCGGCGGAGAAGTGGGGCGTAGCGGTGCAGGCAGATCCAGAACCACTGCGAAATATATTCATTCGCAGCGACCAGTACAATTTTGTTCGAGTGGGTGTGCCATCGATTGCGATGAAGGTGGGATTCGAGCCGAACACGCCGGAGGCCGCGATCAATAAGAAATGGCTAACGGATCGGTACCATGCGCCCTCGGATGACCTGGAGCAGCCCGTGAACCTGGAAGCAGCCGGAAAGTTTGAAGACATCTGCCGTACGATTGTGATTGAGGTTGCGAACGGCGCGCGGCGTCCGGAATGGAAGCGGAGCAGTTTCTTCCGGAGATTCGTGCAGGGAGAGTAGAGAGAGCATCGAGCTTCGAAGGCAAAAGCCGTCCAGCAACTCGTAGAATTGCCCGGTCGCCTCTGCTGCCCAGAAACGGGCTTCGCGGAGAACAAGGGAGGATCTTCTCGAACCGACTTCCGGCCCGGGATTACTTCCGAGTTGCTCGCGGGTCTGCGAACAAGTCCAGCGCCGGGCAGATGCGCTAACCAGGTCAACCACAGAAACTGGTATTCCAAAGCATCGCCGGAACTGGGACATGTACACGCCTGAGTTGGTTGTCTAAACTGGAGGGCAGGAACATCTATGTCGTCCTCCTACACTGGAAAACACGCGGGCACCGGTACAACGAGTGCTCAACCCGCTGTCGCGGAGCCTTCATTTGCCGAGCGCTCACGAACGCTGCTATATCTGGCGCGCGTAGGAAGCCTCTCGACTCTCTCCCGTAAGCAGCCAGGATTTCCCTTCGGATCGGTCATGCCGTATGGGCTGGACGACCAAGGGCGCCCAATTTTTCTCATAAGCACGATGGCGATGCATACACAAAATTTGAAAGCGGACCCCCACGCCAGCTTGCTTGTGACCCAAAATGACGCCGACAGCGATCCACTTGGCTCCTCAAGAGTCACACTGGTCGGGAACGCTCTGCCAGTTCCGGAGTCGGAAGTAGCTGACGCTCGGAAGATCTACCTGACCAGCCATGCCAACAGCAAGTAATGGGTGGATTTTGAAGACTTTTCTTTTTATCGCCTGGATGTGGTGGACGTTTACTACGTCGGGGGTTTCGGAGTTATGGGTTGGGTGACTCCTTCCGAATACTTAAGTAGCCAACCGGATCCTCTCGCGCCCTCGATGAGCGAAATCATTCAGCACATGAACGCGGACCACAAGGACGCTTTGATATTGCTGGCCAGGCACTTTGCTAACATTGACTCCAAGGCAGCAACAATGACGGCAGTCGATCGGCTGGGGTTTCATGTGCGCCTGCAAACGAACAATGGTGTGCGAGGTGCCCGCATCGCTTTCCCTCGAGAAGCACGAGACTCAGCAACGGCTCGCACCGTCCTGGTCGAAATGGTTCGACAGGCGCGCGCACAGTCCGAGTGACTGACGACAACCGAGTCCTTTTGAACCACCTTCCGCCACGCTGATCGGCGCAGTACTGATGCGGTCCCCCGTTCTACTCGGAGAAATACCGAATGTCATCACCAGTCTCCCAAGTGAGCAAACGCGCGATCGGCATCGACTGTGGGACGACGAACAGTTCGATCGCTTGTGTTGATCGCTCAGGCGACGTGCAGCTTGCCAGGTTCCCATATCTCGGGAGCCTGACTGACGCGTACCGATCGCTGCTGTATCTTCAGCAAACGAAAGTGGGCGGTGCCAATACTCTGAAGTCGTGGACCGGCCCTGAGGGCATTGAACAATATCTCTCTGCGGACGTGAAGGGACGACTGATCCAGTCTCTCAAATCATTCCTGAGCAGTCGCAACCTTCACAGCACGGAGGTTTTCGGCCGCCGGCACACAATTGAGGATCTGATTGCGAGGATTCTCCGGGACCTGCGAGAAAAGGCGGAACATCAGTTCGGGGTCCGGATCAGGTCAGCAGTAGTCGGAAGGCCGGTTCATTTTGTGGGAGCAGAGACCCAGGAAGATGACGTGTACGCAGAGGGGCGACTTCGATCGGCGTTCGAGTTGGCTGGCTATGAATCCGTAGGGTTCGAGATGGAGCCCGTGGCAGCGGCACACTACTACCAGTCTATGCTCGATCATGACGAACTGATTCTGATCGGAGATTTCGGGGGCGGTACAAGCGACTTCTCTCTGGTTCACGTTGGCCCAACTGTTCGTCGAAGAGAGAGTGCCTCGGGCAGCATCGTTGGCAATGCGGGTGTGGGCATCGCCGGAGATGCCTTCGATGCAAAGATCATCCGGCATCTCGTCTCTCCGGCTCTTGGAGCCGGATCGCACTTGCGTTCACTGGGCAAAATCCTGCCGGTTCCGAACTGGGTTTATATAAGGCTGGAGCGCTGGCACCATCTGTCGCTGTTGAGAGGCAGAGACGTGCTGGCGATGCTGAGAGGCGTTCACGCGCAATCGCTTGAACCAGAAAAAATCGGAGCGCTCATTCACTTCATAAAAGAGGATCTCGGGTTTCACCTCCACCGCGCCGTGCAAAAAGTTAAGAGCGACTTGTCGAACGCCGCCGAGGCAACATTCCAGTTTTCGGACGGGTTTGTGGATCTGGCGGCGACGGTGCAACGGGCAACCTTCGAGGAGTGGATTTCTGAGGAGCTTGAGAAGATCGCAGGGTGCGTCGATTCGCTACTTACATCTTCAGGTGTTCTACCCAAGGACGTCGATATGGTTTTCTTGACCGGGGGCTCTTCGTTTGTACCCGCGGTAAGAAGAATCTTTGAAACTCGGTTTGGAAAGCAGCGAATTCGGGGAGGAAACGAGTTCACTTCGGTAGCTCGCGGCTTGGCGCTGAAAGCGATGGCAGAGCGCTAGCTGCAATTCACGCGCCGGGCGGTATTAATTCCTCGTCGGGAGAGCTCACTACTGAGCACGAGGTTGGCTTCGGGAGTAAGGTCTACAGCATCGAGAGCCAGTCGCAACAGTTCTTCATCAGTTTGGTCTGATATTCTTCGGCTAAGTCCTGAGTTTCCACGCGCGAATGTTAACCCGCTTTTCCCGCCCGACACAAGCAGCCCGTGTAGTTGGCGAAAAATTCCCATAGCACTCAAAATCCCCAGAACAGGGATTCTGAGTGTGTGACCTGCTAACTTCAGCTGCTGCATTGGAACGCCGTCCACAGGGCCGCAAGATTTCTGCTCGATGTGAGTGATAAAGTTTCCAGATGCGATTCAACCGATCGGTCCCGCCCTGCGCTGTGATTCCTGTTCTCATTTACCCCGACCCCAGCGCAGCCGCCGACTGGCTGTCAAAGGCTTTTGCCTTCACTATCCGTCTTCGCATCGCCAATCACCGCATCCAGATGAAAGCCGGCGACGGCTGCTTCACCATCGCCGAAGGCAATGTGGTACCCAACAATTCCCACATCGTTCAGGTTCGCATCGAAGATGCTAAGGGTCACTGCGAACGCGCGCGACGGAACGGTGCCATCATCCTGACTGAACCTCAAGACCAACCCTATGGAGAGCGCCAATACAACGCTCAGGATTTTTACGGTCACCGCTGGGACTTCTCCGAAACCATAACTGATGTCGCTCCCGAGGAATGGAGCGGCGGAGCATTTCATCTTGAATGAGTCGGATCTCTGAAAAAGGCGCCAGTCCGCAACTGTTGAAATATCCCCATAGCGCTCAAAACCCCGCGGTGAGTGTAACGGCCTGTTAACGACAGTCTGTCCACACTCATCCCCCAGAGTGCTTTAGTTACCGGAATTTCCATCCCTTGCGGAAGACAATCTCACAATGGGGAGCGCCATTGTGCGTACATTTGTTCTGGCAACTTCGATGGTCTCGTTGAACTGCTTTGCCACACCTCTAGCGATGCCGATTGCAAGCGCGCACAGTTTCCGGGGAGAACTGTAAATCAGCACCACTTCATCTTCGCTCCGCCGAATGGTGTGTAGCACAGGAGGTTTCGCGCCTGGGGTTTGCACTCGGACTACGTGGTGGATGGTTTCCTCGGTCTTTTCGATCACATCGAGAGTCTTCCAATCCCCTGGAATCAAGTGCCCGTACATGTTCATCAACGGCGGAGCGATGAATACGCCGAAATCTTCGAGTACAACTGAAGCGGATAGGCCGGACATCGTAGCGGCGGCCGCGACCAATGCCTCCATTTCGGCATCCGGGTACTCGCTCATGGACAAATAAGCCCTATTTTCGAGCTGCGCAGCTTAAGTAAAGTGTTCCACGCGCGGCTACCCTGTTTCGTCTCAACGTATTTCCGCAGTTGAGAAAAAATTATTCCGTGCATTTGTATCCAGAATCCCTTTTTGATTTCGGAAAACGCCGATGAGGCTACACCGATTTCGCCAGTTCGCGATGTTGCGAAGCAAAAGCCGTAGTCGGTTCCTCAAAACGAGTCCCAGAATGGTTGCGTGGACTCTTATTAAGACAACTGTTTAAGCGGGCACTCCAGTCTTTCGCTTGCGATGTGCTTGCATCGCACCGGCATCATGACAGATGTTTGTGCAATTCCCGCATCGAAATTCCGGGAACACAGCTCGCCGCCAAGTCATGCGGTGCGTGCCTTCGCAGAGAACAGGCACGCCGCAACCTCACGGAGGACCTGCTCGTAGTCAGCGGCTGTCGCCCGCTCCACATGAATCCGAGCGCCCTTTACGCCTGCTTCTTGTGCCAACCTCTGGAACTCACCCTGTAGAAAGACTTCCAATTGCTTCGGTGTCAAGACGGCAATGGGGACAGTAGAGGACCGGCCGGTGTCGGTCTCAATCCTCACGCAGTATGGGGATTCGGACTGTTGTGTTTCCGGAGTCATGCGACACGCCCCTTTTCTGGAGTGACGAAAGTGGCCGCAAGATCCTTAGCATTCTAGCGCGTCCCGCCGCTCCGTGCGCGATTCGATGGGTCGGGGTCGCGGAGTTCGAGTTTAACCGCACCTGGTCCGCCTACCCTGGGTCTGTCAAATGGCGAAACATCCCCATTTCACTCATCGACCGGGCAATGCGGTTGCACGATCCTTCGGCACGTTTCCAAGAAATCAGCCCTGTACAGTTCCTCGGCACGCGTAATCTCAACGTCTTTCTCTTTTAGCGCGGATGAAGCCCAGAGTTTGCGAACCTCGCCAACGGGTAGGTGATCGGTTTCGCTTTCAATCGCAATGATGAACTTCCGATCCTCCACGTCAGCAACTGCGTCTGTGTGTGCCAAAGAAACCAACGCTCTGACTGCTTCCAAAACCCCTGGTTTGCCCATCCAGCGCAGCCTGCGCTATTTCCTTCGCCCTCCGATGGTCGGACTCCGATGCTAGGCGGTCGATAAACGTTCGGTCCATGGCAAAGAAGTATATGCTGCCCGATTGCGGCGGCGTGCGTGCTAACATCCACTGATCCGGCTCGCCCACCCGCTTGAGCCACACGGAGGTCAAGGTGAGTTCAATCACACGGCGCGGTTTTCTCAAAACAGGTCTGGCCGCTGGAGCCATGGCGACCACAGGAATTCTTCCGCTGGCCGCCAAGCGCACCGCGGCCGATACGGTCGTGCTCGGCCGCTCAAAAGTGGAGGCGACAAGGCTGGCCTTCGGAACCGGGACGAACGGCGGTGCGGTACAGGCCGCGCTGGGGCAGCAGGAGTTCACCCGGCTGGTGCGCTATGCCTACGATCGCGGTATCCGCTTCTTCGAGACCGCCGAGGCCTACGAGACGCCGGGAATGCTGGGAGAGGCGCTGAAAGGCTTGCCGCGAGACAGCTATCAGCTCATGAGCAAGTTGACTACCTTCCACCAGGGGATCGACCCGCAGGCCAAGTTCGACGAACTGCGGCGCACCTCACAGACGGAGTACTTTGACATCATGCTGCTGCATTGGCAGCACTCGGCCGACTGGCCGGAAACTACGAAACGTTGGCAGGACGGGATCCTTGAGGCGCAGCAGAGAAAGATCATCCGCACGCATGGCGCCTCAGTGCACGGGCTGCCGGCACTGCGCCAGATGCCGGGCACAAGGTGGCTCGACGTGGGATTGATCCGCATCAACCACAACGGCGCACGCATGGACGGCCCGACCTCTGAAGATACCAACCACCCGGACAACGTGAGCGAAGTGGTCAATCACATCCAGCAGCTGAAGAAGGAGGGCCTGGGTGTGATCGGCATGAAGCTCTGCGGTGGCGGCCAGTTCGAGCACAGTCATGACGATCGTGTGAAAGCAATGAGGTTCGCTTTCCAGAACGCGGGAGTGGATTGCGCAACGATCGGCTTCAAGAACAGGCAGGAGATTGACGAGGCGATCAGCAACATGAATCTGGCGCTTGCGTGAGCCATGGCGACATCTCGGAATTCGCTGCGTTGGCGAAAAATCCCCATTACACTCAAATTCAAATTTCAGATGACTCTTCCAACCTGCTTGGAGCATAATCCCGACCAATATCGGCTTTAGATTCCACGGAGCAATGCAAATGCAAAAAGCAACGGCTTTATTGGGAATCCTGGTCGCGGTCATCCTAAGCTTGCTGCCCTGGAGCACACCACACAGCGCAGCCCAGGTGAACGGATCCGGGCACAAAGCGTCCGCTGGCGCGTTAGAGGGTGTCTACGTGGGTTTCGGCCTAGACCATTCGCACATGGGCAGCCGTCAGTACTACTTCACTGCCGATGGCTGGGTCATCAACAACATTCCGCGGGTCAATATGGACAATTTCGACATGACCGCGTACCGCAACGATCCTAGCAACAAACTGTTCATCGGACGCTACCGGGTCGATGGCAACCAGATCCACATCGTCTGGGCCAACAACGCCGATCGCCGCGATGTCATCAAGTTCAGCGAGTCGGACGCCAATCCCGGAATTGACACTTACATTCCAACTTGTCAATGCACCGGAAAGAGATTTTCCGGAAAGTACCACTGGTCATCCCCAACCGACCAACGATACGTAAATTTCTTTCCCGATGGAACATTCCTGGACCACGGGCTCACCGATCAGGTTGTCGGCGTTCCCAATCCCCACGGTTATAGCGGCATTACCGACCCTCCGCGAAACTTCCGCGGCACCTACTCCATCCAGAACCAGAGGCTGACTTTCAATTTTGCCGACGGCAAGCGCGCCACCGTCGCCTTCATCGCTCCGAAAGCGCTCGAGAAAGCGCCGGCATTCGAATGGTTCGGCCTCGGACACGGCACCGGGGTTCCCGGCGCCGAAACCGTCGTATTACTCATGCTGTATGAAGAACATTATCAGGTCGAGCCTTAGCCGGAGCCCCCCGAAGCAAGCTCAAGCTGTTGTAACATCGCGATAGCGCTCAAAATCCCCCGGCAGGGTTCTGAGCGCTAGGGCCTGTTATCGAGAGCCGCGAAAGGAGTAGACTGCGCCAGTATGTCTAATTCACCTTCGGCGTTTCGTCTTGCAATGTTTGCTTTTCTTCTCGTGAATTCATTTTCAGCTTTCGCACAAGATCCAACTCGTAAAGACCCCTTACTTGATCATCTAACCGGCAGTTGGACCCTTCAGGGCACGATTGCTGGACACGAGACCACGCACGAGATCGAGTCCGAATGGGTGCTGAACCATGAATACCTGCAGCTCCACGAAACATCGCGCGGGAAGAACGCCCAAGGTCAGCCTGCGTATGAAGCGATTGTCTTTATCGAATGGGACGAATCGTCGAACGAATACAAATGCCTGTGGCTCGACTCGACCAGCGGCGGTGGCCTCTCGGCCGCTATTGCCCAAGGCAAACGCGGCAATGACCAAATCACGTTCTTCTTCAGGGACAAAGATAAAGACAAGGACAGTGGCGTCCACACAACCTTCGTCTACAGCAAAGGCACTGACACCTGGAGCTGGCTTATAGATAACGAAGATGGCGGCAAGCTATCATCTTTTGCAAAGGTAAAGCTCACCAGGAAATAGGAATCACATCGCGCGAACCTTGCTTACTCCTCGCTCGACTGGCGAAAAATCTCGATAGTACTCACTGACAGGTTGCGAGGGCTATGGAAGGGCATCTCGTCGCGGGGTGAGACCCGTGGCCCGGCCTGCCAACCGTTCGCCTTTCGGTCGAACCCAGGACAGCGCCGTAATAGGATAATAGCGGCATGAAGAACCGACGCGACTGTGATTGTCCATGCCACACCGGGAGCGTAGTCGTCCATCCCGTCCCCTGCTGTGATGGCATTCTTGGCTACCTGAAAAGGAAACCCAAATCTGAGGCGAGCCCGAAAAAAAGCATAGGCAACGAGAAGTGAGATGATCGGGGTCAATGAGCGCTATGGCCTGTTTTCGTCAGTTATGATGGCTCCTTATTCACTTCCATGCCAGAGCTCACAACAGTTAGCAACTTGAAAAGAGCGGCAATCGCTCTTTGCATCGTGATGGCGCTATTGATCGTTTGGATCGGCCTTCGATGGAACGCACCGCCGTTACGATTGGTTCGGACAGGAACCGAGATCACCGTGGATGTGCAAACGCTGGGAGAATATCCCACCACAGTGAATCGTGTCCGGCTATCTGACGTGGACCACTCCACCGTCGTCTGGGAGGTTGTGCCGCTGCAGGGAACCGCTCAGCTTCACGACTTTACTTTGAAAATGGGCGAGAACGCGGCGTTGCTGGACGCGGATCACGGCAGCTATCGGGTTGTTGCTCCTCAAGGCCCGCAGCGCTTCGTGCATAGCGGAGGTACGAGATACCGGATTGAGGTTTGGGGTGGCAGCACGGTCATAAGTAAGCGATCCGCGACGTTCCAGTTCCAAGGTTAGGTTGTCGGCCAACCCTCAATGAGCGATATGGCCTGTTAACGCCAGTTATCCCCTTCCATTCTCCGCAGCATTTAGTCGTCTAAGCGGATCGAAGCGAGACAATTGGGTCCAAGGATGCGACGCGCCTTGCAGGAAGCGCAGATGCCAAGATTGCCGCAGTCATCATGATCAGGACACCTGCCAGATAAATTAATGGGTCGGTCGCACTGACCTCGAAGAGTAGAGACTCAATACTGCGGGACACCGCTAGCGCGCCAAGCACTCCGAGAGTGCACCCGAGGAGCGCGAGCTTGGCGGCGGAAAACAGGATTAAACCTGCAATCCGGGTGCGCTGGGCACCAAGCGCCATGCGAATGGCGATCTCGTGTGTGCGAAGCGAGGCAGAGAAAGCAACCACGGCATAAATCCCGGTGAGGGCAAGCAGGAGGGCGCCCAAAGCAAAAGCAGAGATCAGGCCGGTATTGAACCTCCGCGGTGCCTCTATAGTTGCGATAGCACCGGTCATGGGTTGCACTTTTTGTAGTGCGAGAAGCGGATCAATTTCGGCAACGGTCGACCGCAGCGTATGAATCATCTGCTCGGGAGGAAGTGCGGAACGGACGGTAATGTATGCACCGGCGGGACCGCCGAGCTTTCCAGTGTTATCGGCGAAGTACAAAATATCCGCCTGCTCCAAGGGTGTATACCATTGATCCTTGCTTGGCTCATCGCGTGAACCCATTTTTGTATCAGCGACAACGCCAACCACCGTTACCCACGGTAGTTTCATCGGCGGACCACCCACGTGCATACGTTTGCCGACAGCCCGCTCACCCGGCCAGCAATGTTTGGCCATGGATTCGTTCACGACCACAACAGGTTGAGAGTGAGAGCGATCGTCTGCGTTGAAGTGACGCCCCTCCAGTAGCGGAACACCCATGACACGGAAGTAGTCACCGAAGATGACCGAGAATATCGCGAACTCAGGTTTCCACGTGTCGGTGGGTCGTCCTTCGATCGTGTATGCAGTCATTGGGTACCTGCCTGCCGCAGGTGCAGCGTTAGTCATGCCTACAGCCACGATCCCTGGCTGACTCGACAGCCGGGTTACAACCTCCCGACTAAAGGTCTCCGCAGAAGCGCCGGTTGAGTATTGGTTGATTGGCAATTGATAGCCGGCGACCAGGACCCGCTCGGGATGGAATCCTGGATCGACAGCTTGCATCTTATGGAAGCTGCGCAGAAGTGAGCCGGATGCGATGAGCAGCACCAACGCTACAGCTATTTCTGAAACCACGAGGCCTGAACGTAACCAAGTATGACTGGAGCTAGCCGTATTGCTCAGGACGCCTTCTTTGAGGCTTTCCATCGGATCCGTTCTAAGGGCGGCGAACGCAGGTGCGAGGCTACAGAGAGCGCCAGTTGCGAGGGCGAGCAACAGAGCGAATCCAGCCACTGTGCCGTTCACGGCAATGGAGTCGATACGTGGCATGGAGTCAGACAGGATACGCAACGCAATGCGAATGGCAACTGCGGCGAATGCGAGACCTAACAAAGCACTAGTCATGCCCAGCAGCAGTCCTTCTAAGACGGACTGGCGGATAATTGCG